>Ga0210393_10003373_pt1 | contig 12838 bp, 10 predicted proteins | sample IncBWC27OmetaG_FD_160068 | JGI IMG/M metagenome (GOLD analysis project Ga0210393, IMG submission 160068) | Forest soil microbial communities from Barre Woods Harvard Forest LTER site, Petersham, Massachusetts, United States - Inc-BW-C-27-O ... | reverse complement strand
TCTATCATCAATGCCAGCGCCCGGCACAGTCTGTGGCTGGCATCCACCGTACTGATCCCGCTTTCTCCGTTCTCGATTTCGGCCGCGCACGCCCAGCAATCGGCTTCGCCCGATCTTCTGCCGCCCGTCGAGGTCAGCCCGGCCAAGAAGCCCGAAACCACGCAACCTCCAGCCACGCGGAAGCCAAAATCGCGGCAGGCTTCAACCAAGCCGAACCAGCAGAAGCCCACAGAAAAGCCCGCCACGCCGCAGCAAGGCATTCCGGACACGGCCCCGACCGTCGTCAGCCCAACGGGAATCGTGACGCCTACCAACCAGGTTGCCAGCTCGGTGACGGCCATCACCGCTCAGGACATCGCCACCCAGCAATACCGCACCTTACCCGACACATTGAACACCGTGCCGGGTTTGAACGTGGTGCAGAGCGGCGGTCCCGGCGGACAAACCTCCGTGTTCATCCGCGGCACCAACTCCAACCACACTAAAGTGCTCATCGACGGCATCGACGTCGGCGATCCCACCACACCGAACGGTGCACTCGACCTTGCGCATCTCCTCACTTCCGATATGGCGCAAGTTGAAGTGCTGCGCGGCCCTCAAAGCGGCCTTTACGGCTCGGACGCCATCGGCGGCGTCATTTCGATCATCACGCAAAAGGGTGAAGGGCCCGCGCGCTGGACAGCTTCGAACGAGGCCGGATCGTTCGGCACCTTCAACCAGAGCGTCGGTGTCAGCGGATCGCAGGACAACTACAACTACGCGCTCAATATCGCTCACTTCCAGGCCACCAACGTCCCCGTAACGCCGTTGCAGTTGCTTCCGCCCGGTCAACAGGCGATCGGGAACAACTACGACAACATGACCTATTCGTTTAAGGGCGGCATCGATGTCAGCGATTCCTGGACATTGAACACCGTACTACGCTACACCGAAGCAACCCTGCTCTCGACGGGCGACAGCACGGGCACCTGCTGCGACACACAACAGACCAGGGATACCCATCACGAATTCTTCGGACGCGAGGAAGCGGTCTGGTCGCTGCTCGACGGCCGTATCAAGAACTATTTCGGCGCGAACATATCCAATTACTGGGAATCGACACAAGGTCCATTCGATCCGGTTTCGAACATCACAACCGGCGACCGGATTAAATTCGATTGGCGCAGCGTCACCGAGGTCGCGACCGGGCAAAATCTGGTGGTCGGACTGGAGCGCGAAGACTCCCGGCTGGACGTGACGGGATTCTCGGCACAGACCGGCAATCAGGCGGGATATGTCGAGTGGCAGTCGAATTTCGCCAAGCGTTTCTTCCTGACCGCCAATATTCGCGAGGACGACAACGACAGTTTCGGCGATCACATGACCTATCGGATTGCGCCTGCGGTGATCGTTCCCTTCACCGAGACCACGATCAAGGCAAGCTACGGGACCGGCTTCAAGGCGCCGACCCTCAACCAGCTATTCCAGAGCTTTCCCGAATTTAATTTCTTCGCCAATCCAAACCTGAAGCCCGAGCAAAGCCGGGGTGCCGACGTCGGCTTCGAACAACCCCTCTTCAACGACCGTATCCGGTTCGGGTCGACTTACTTCAAAAACAACATCACGGACCTGATCAATTCCAGTGCCGACGGCACCACGCTTATCAACGTCGACCAGGCGATCACCGAAGGCACCGAAAGCTTCATCACCGCCAGCATTATCGACCGCGTCAAGGTGCGGACGGATTACACGGTGACCCGCGCTGTCGATGCCAGCACCGGGCTGCAGCTGGTACGCCGGCCGAAGGAAAAATTCAGCGTCACAACGATCTGGAATCCGATCGATCCTCTCACTCTGTCGGCAACTGTGCTTCGCGTCAGCGACTGGACCGATAACGATCGCGACTTTACAACCACCCTCGTGGCCCCGGGATACACCACCGTGAATCTTCGAGCCGATTACGCGATCAACGATCAGCTCAAGGTGTTCGGCCGGATCGATAACCTGACCAATGTTCACTACCAGGTCCCGACCGGATTCCTTGCGCCTGGGCTCGGCGTGTTCGGCGGCATCCGCTTCGCCAGCTACGCGGTCAAGTAAGTGCGGCAATAACGTGTTCAACGTGCTATGCTATGATTACGCGATCGCGAACGCGTTCACGCCGGGGGCATGCAGCGCCTACCCGCTACCTGGCCGCATTTTCATGCCAAGGCCGGCGCGACGTTCTGATCGGATGAAGCGAACCAACCGACGAGCACGACATGGGCGGAGTCGGCAAGCAAGAGCAACCTCCGGGCAAGGTCGGCGGCAAGCCACCCAAGCCACAGCCTCCGCCCCTGGAGGACGATGACGTCGAAGACGGCGATATCGCGACGCCCAAGCAGGACCGCTATGGCGAAGACGATCAACCGCTTTGAAATGTGAGAAACCGTTTTACGAGAAGCCGCGGGGCAGCCGCCCTCTAAGGGCTGCCATGCAGCCATATTCATGGACAAGTAACCGGAAGGGCCGATATTTTCGGGCGCAAAAGCGAGGAAATGCCCGAAATGGCCGACATTCTGGCCGCACCGCAACAAACTGGATCACCGCAAACCGCGAAGGACGAACAGTTCCGCACATTGGGCGCGATATCGGTCGCCCATTGGGTGAGCCATTTTCATATCTTCGTGCTGCCGATGCTGTTTCCCTTTCTGAAACAGCAGCTCAATGTCGGCTATGTCGAACTCGGTTTCGCGCTGACGGTTTTTGCCGCGACTTCCGGCCTGACCCAGGCCCCGATCGGCTATGTTGCGGATCATCTCGGTGCGCGAAAGATTCTACTGATGGGCCTTGGCCTCGGCGGCGCCGCGTTGATCGTGCTTGGCGTGCATCTGAGCTACCCCTCGCTGCTCGTCAGCGCCGCGCTGTTGGGATTGGCCAATAGCGTCTATCACCCGGCCAATTATGCGATCCTCTCGGCGCACATGAACGAGGCGCGCATGGGGCGTGCATTTTCAATTCACACCTTTGCCGGATTTCTCGGCGGCGCCGTGGCGCCTGCGATCGTGGCAGGCTTGGTGGCCACCGTCGGCGGCCACGGCGCGCTGATCGCGGCGGGTGCGACCGGCCCGCTGGTCGCACTTTTTCTTCTCGGCGTCGGGATTCCCGACGCCAGCGCCGCTGACCACAAGACAAGCGGCGCCGACACTCCCAAGCAAAACGTCATCACGCCGGTGCTCGCCGTGTTGACGATTTTCTTCCTGCTGCTCAGCCTGTCCAACGCCGGAATCAGCAATTTTGGGGTCGTGGCGCTGATGAGTGGATATGGCGCGACCTTCTCCGCTGCCAATCTTGCGCTCACCGCCTATCTCGGCGCGAGCGCAATAGGCGTTCTGGCGGGCGGATTTCTCGCCGACCTGACCGAGCGGCACAGTCAGGTCGCAGCTGCCTGCTTTGCGGTGAATGCCGTGATCCTGTTGATCGTGGCAGCCGTCACTCTGCCGACGTTGCTGCTGACGGCGGCGTTGGCGGTGGCCGGATTCCTCGGCGGTGTGATCGCTCCCTCGCGCGACATGATGGTCCGCAATGCTGCACCTCCGGGCGCCGCGGGCCGGGCTTTCGGTATCGTCTCCACCGGCTTCAATATCGGCGGCGTCATCAGCCCGTTGCTGTTTGGCTGGATCATGGACAAGAACCTGCCGCATTGGGTGTTTGGCGTCTCCGTCGTGTTCATGGTGCTCACCATCCTGCTGGCGCTGGCGACCGAGCGAAATCCGAAAAGCAGCCAGTCCGCCCAAACAGCCGGCTCCGTGTCTTAAGCGCGGCCTTGCGCCAGAGGCCCTATCGAAATCTCACAATCGCGTCGCCGTCACATCCGCCATCGTGATCTCCGGCCGTGGTATTGCTATGCTGAATGGCCATTGAAGGGGTATTGAAGGTGAATCGCTTCGCATGACGGCTGACAAAGAGATCGTGCTGAGCGTTCGCAATCTGACCAAGGCCTATTCGGCCGCCGGCGAGCGGGTGACGGTCCTTCGCGGGGTCAACCTGGAGATTGCAGCCGGCGAACGGGTCGCACTGACCGGAGAATCCGGCAGCGGCAAAAGTACGCTGTTACATCTGATCGCAGGACTCGACCGCGCCGATGGCGGCGAGATCGATGTTGCCGGAGCACCGGTCGTGCAGCTCAACGAAGCAGGCCTCGCGGCGTTGCGGCGCGACCGCCTGGGTCTCGTATTCCAGCAATTCAACCTGATTCCGAGCCTGAGCGTCCGAGACAATCTGGCTTTCCAGTCCCGCATTGCCGGACGCCATGACGTAGCCTGGCAAACCGAGCTTGCGGAGCGGCTGGGATTGTCCGACCTCCTCGACCGCTATCCCGAACAACTGTCCGGCGGCCAGCAGCAGCGGGTCGCGATCGGGCGGGCGCTGGCGGTCAAGCCTTTGTTCCTGCTTGCCGACGAGCCCACCGGCAATCTTGATGAAGCGACCGCCGACGACGTGCTGGCGCTGACCCGTGACCTTGTCGCACAAACCGGCTGCAGCTTTCTGATGGTGACCCATTCGATCCGGCTGGCCGCGACGCTGGATCGCCATGTCCATCTCAGCGCGGGATTGATCGCGTGACGCGGCCCGTCTGGACTCTCGCCGTACTGCTTAGCCACTGGCGGCGGCATCCGATGCAGTTCGCAACCCTGCTGATCGGTCTCGCCTCGGCGATCGCGCTATGGAGCGGGGTGCAGGCGTTGAACCAGCAGGCGCGGACCAGCTACGATCGTGCGGCCGCCGCGTTCGGCGGGGTCCGCACCGCGGCGCTGGTGCCCCGCAACGGCGCTCCCTTCTCGCAACAACTTTTTGTCGAGCTCCGCCGCGCCGGCTGGCCGGTATCGCCGGTCCTCGAAGGCCGCATCCAGGTCGGCGGCAGGACGTTCCGCCTGCTGGGCATCGAGCCCGTGACCCTTCCCGCAGATGTCGGCGATACGCCAGCCATCGGCGGCGACTTGCAGGCTTTCGTCATGCCGCCGGGAGAGACACGGCTGGCGCCCGAGACCCTGGCCGAGCTCGGTTTGAGCGAAGGCGCCTCGCCGCAAACGAGTAACGACATTGCCTTGCCGCCGCTTCGCGTGGCAGCACAACTCGCGCCGGGGGTGATGGTGGTCGATATCGGCATCGCTCAGCGGTTACTGAAAATGCCCGATCAAGTCTCGCGCCTACTTGTCGGCAAGGCCAAGGGCCCGCGAGCGACATTGGAATCGATTGCGGGCGATCGGCTGCGCCTGATGGAGCCCGATGCGGAGACCGATCTGGAGCGCCTCACTGACAGTTTCCACCTGAACCTCACGGCGTTCGGCCTGCTTTCGTTTTTCGTCGGGCTGTTCATCGTCAACTCGGCGATTGGGCTCGCATTCGAGCAACGGCTGCCGATGCTGCGGACCTTGCGCGCCTGCGGTGTCTCCGCGCGGCAGCTCAACACGGTGTTGGTGATCGAGCTGATTTTTTTCGCCCTCGTCGCCGGATTGTTGGGAATGGTCGGCGGCTATCTGATTGCGGCCGCCCTGCTGCCTGACGTCGCCGCATCGCTGCGCGGACTTTATGGCGCGCAAATTCCGGGGCATCTCTCGCTTCGGCCGCAATGGTGGATCGCCGGCCTCCTCATCAGCGTTATCGGCGCGCTCCTGGCCGCGACCCAAAGCCTGTGGAAAGCGAGCCGCCTATCTGTGCTCGCGGCCGCCCAGCCTCAGGCCTGGCATCAGGCGCAGCGGCGATGGGTGATGTTTCAAGCGACCGCCGCGCTTGTCGTGTTTGCCGTAGCGCTCGGATTCTTCTGGTTCGGCGATTCGCTTCTGGCAGGTTTTGCGGTGCTGGCGGCGATCATGCTTGGCGCGGCGCTTGCGTTACCCTTGGTGTTGGAACTGGCGCTGACGGGTGGCCAACGGCAAGCGCGTGGCGCGCTCGCGGCGTGGTTCTGGGCCGACAGCCGTCAGCAGCTTTCGGGATTATCGCTGGCGCTGATGGCGCTGTTGCTGGCGCTATCGGTCAATGTCGGCGTCGGCACCATGGTTGAAACTTTCAGCCGCACTTTCATCGGCTGGCTCGACGGGCGGCTCGCCGCCGATCTCTACCTCAATGCATCAGATGATGCGCAGGCGAGAGCCATCACCGCGTGGCTGCGCGAGCGGCGCGACGTCACCGCGATCCTCCCCGGTGGCCGGGCTAACACGCAATTCGCCGGCGCACCGCTGGAAGTTTTCGGCCTTCCCGATCATGCGACCTATCGCGATCGCTGGCCTCTGCTGCAATCTTCCCAAAATGCCTGGGCGCGGCTTGTGCCCGGCGACGCGGCCTTCATCAGCGAACAACTCGCCGAGCGCATGAAGCTTGCCATCGGCGACACGATCGAGGTGCCGACGCCGACCGGTAGCTGGAAGATCCGGGTGATCGGCATCTATGCCGATTACGGCAATCCCAAAGCACAGATCGCCGTCAACTTTGCCGCGCTGACCCGTCACTTTCCGAATATCCCGCTGACGCGGATCGGCTTGCGTGTCGAACCAAAAGCCATGCCAGCGTTGATGTCGGCGTTGCGGGAGAAATTCGGACTGGATGAGCGAAACCTGATCGACCAAGCGACGCTGAAGGCGGAATCCAAACGCATCTTCAACCGGACATTCGCGGTGACCGCTGCGTTGAATGCCTTTACGCTTGGTGTCGCCGGCATCGCGCTTTTGACCAGCCTGCTCACGCTCGGCAATTCCCGCCTGCCGCAACTCGCGCCGCTGTGGGCCATCGGGATTACGCGACGTCAGTTGGCGATGATCGAGCTCCTCAAAACGATGTCGGTGGCCGTGATCACGGCTTTGCTGGCGCTGCCGCTGGGCCTGCTGGTCGCATGGTGCCTGATCGCGGTGGTGAACGTGAAGGCGTTCGGCTGGCGTCTGCCGTTTCACGTGTTTCCGCTGCAACTGGCCGAGCTTCTCGCGGTGGCGATCGCAGCTTCGCTGGCGGCCGCGGCGATTCCGGTTTTCAAACTGATGCGGTTGCAGCCGGCCGCACTGATCAAGGTCTTCGCCGATGAGCGGTGACTTCAGATTGTCACGTCGGGCGTTTGCCGGCGGCACGCTGCTGCTGGCGTTGGCAAAAGAGGCTGCGCGGGCGCAGGGCTTTGCCGGGCTAGGCATGAACGGCCAGGGCTTTTCGCCTGTGGTCCCGGATCAAAAGCTCGTCTTCCCCGCCGATCATGGGCCGCATCCGGAGTTTCGCATCGAGTGGTGGTACGTGACGGCCAATCTCACGGATGCAGCGGGATCAAGCTACGGCGCGCAGTGGACGCTGTTCCGCCAGGCGATGTCGTCCGGCGCACAACAACAAGGCTGGGCCAACCAACAAATCTGGATGGGGCACGCGGCGGTTACGCGCGCCGATACCCACCGCTTCAGCGAGACCTTCGCGCGCGGCGGCGTCGGACAGGCCGACGTTGAAGCCACGCCTTTTCATGCCTGGATCGACGCCTGGCAAATGCGTGGAGGCGCGGAGATGAACAACGACACTCTTTCGCCGCTCGAACTGAACGCGGCCGGAGCCGATTTCTCCTACACCCTACGCCTCGAGGCAAATCATCCCTTGGTCTTGCAGGGCGAGGACGGCTACAGCGTCAAATCGGAACAGGGACAGGCGTCCTATTACTACAGCCAGCCTTATTTCAAGGCGGCAGGCCACATCACCATCGACGACAGACCGATCGAAGTCACTGGACAGGCCTGGATGGACCGCGAATGGAGCAGCCAGCCGCTGGCCTCCGATCAGACTGGATGGGATTGGTTGTCACTGCATTTCAACAGCGGCGAGAAGCTCATGCTGTTTCGGCTGCGCAAGATCGACGGCCAGCCCTTCCTTTCCGGCAAGTGGTTCTCGCCGGATGGAAATGGCCGGCCAATCGCTTCTTCCGAAATCGTCATGACGCCAAAAGCTTCGACCGACATTGCCGGACGCAGTGTCCCGACCAGCTGGGACATTGCAATCCCGCAGCTAACGCTGGCGATTTCATGCACGCCGGTGAATACAAAATGCTGGATGGGAACGCGCTTTCCCTATTGGGAAGGGCCGATCCGCTTTTCCGGCAGTCACAACGGAGTTGGTTATCTGGAGATGACGGGCTACTGAAGGCGGCCTTTCAGAAGCCCAAGAAAACCTCGAGCAAACCTCAAGGAAGCAGTGCGCCATGTTTCATCTTACGGCCCTCGTCACCTGCCTCACGATCCTGATGTATTTCCTCTTCAGCTTCCAGGTCGGCAAGGCTCGCGCGACGTATGGCGTGAAGGCGCCGGCCATATCCGGCAATCCGGACTTCGAGCGCGTCTTTCGCGTGCACATGAATACGCTGGAATGGATGCCGATCTTCCTGCCCGCACTCTGGCTGTTTGCGATTTATGTCAGCGATGCGATTGCGGCCGCGCTCGGCGTCATCTGGATCGCCGGACGCATCGTCTTCATGATCGGCTACAGGAAGGCCGCCAGTAAACGCGGTCCGGGTTTTGCGATCCAGGGAGGTGCCGCTATCATTCTCTGGCTGGGCGCAACTGTAGCCATCCTGTGGCGCCTGATTCATCCGTGAACCGAAACCGCCGCATCCGACACCTGCAACTTTCAATAAATCGAAAAAATCCTGCCAAAACGGGGGCTTGCACCGTTATTTGACTTCAGCCATGTGCCAAGTTTAAGTAGCTTTTATAGCAGCAGGCCGCCCCGCCTCATTTTTTCGACATCAGCCCTGAATGTTTCCGCGCGAAGGTAGCGAGCCCACTCCATGAGTGCCTTTTTCAAGCACCAACTTGCGGATTACGTCGAATATCACCGTGATCCCTGGAATTGCGCGATGCATGTTTTTGGCATCATCGCGTTGTTCTTCGCCGCCATTCTTCCTCTCAGCCTGTGGCCGATTGGCGCACTCGGCGTGCATACAACGCTCGCGCCGCTGATGGTCCTGCCGGTGCTGGCTTACTGGCTGGTGCTCGATGCCGCGATCGGCACCGCCATTCTCGGTGCCGCCGTCGTGCTGCTTTCAGTGGCCGCATTCGTCGTGAGCCATGCGAGCCTCACGACTATATGGTCGGTAACAACAATGTTGATCGTCATCGGCATTGGCTTCCAGGTGGTCGGGCATCGCGTTTTCGAGCAACGCCAGCCGGCCCTGGTCGACAATCCGTCGCATCTCCTGCTGGGCCCGATGTTTGTGATGGCAAAACTGTTCATCGCGCTTGGATTCCGGCGCGATCTGGCGGCCATTATCCAGACCGTTCCGCCGCAAGCACAACGCGACCCCTCACCTCTTGCCAACAAACATCAGGTCGAACCGCTGCCACGTTCATGACCAGCGTACTTGTCACGGGCGGCGCCGGTTTCATTGGGCAGCATCTTGTGTCGGCGCTGGTGGCGCGTGACCGAAAGGTCCGGGTGCTTGATCGCCGGCCGCCGCTCTGCGCGATCCCCGGCGTCGAATATGTCGCGGGTTCGGTACTGGATTCGGCGTTGGTCGATGACACGCTGCGAGACGTCGCGGAGGTCTATCATCTTGCCGGCCTCCCGGGTATGTGGCTACCCCAGAAGAGCGATTTCCATGCCGTGAATTTTCAGGGCACGGAGGTCGTGATTGCAGCGGCCCGCAAACGCGGCACCGCGCGCTTTCTCCATTGCTCGACCGAGTCCATCCTGTTTCGGCCGCCTTCATTGAAGGATACCTCCGACGAGCGCAGCCTGTTGCCGCCGCAGCAAATGCCAGGCGTTTACACGCGTTCGAAAATGCTGGCGGAGCAATCCGCTGCACAGGCCGCGGCGGCAGGCTTTCCGCTGGTCATCGGTACGCCGACGATGCCGATCGGCCCGCACGATCACAACCTGACGCCTCCCACCGCCATGCTGCGGCAATTCCTGCACGGGCGCGTTCAGATGTATCTCGACTTCGTCGTGAACCTGGTGGACGTGCGCGATGTCGCCGCAGGCCTGGTCCTCGCGATGGAACGCGGACAGGTTGGCCATCGCTACATTCTCGGCGGTGAGAGCATTTCGCTGAGCAAGATTTTAAAGCTGATGGCGGCGATCAGCGGCCGCCGCTCGCTCGCCATTCCGGTCCCCGGCAAGGTCGCGGAGGCGGCCGCGGCGATGCTGGAGTTCGTTGCGGACCACGTCACACACCGGCCGCCGGCCGGCACGGCCGAAGGTGTGCGGATCGCGTTGCGGGCAACGGACTTATCGATCGAGAAAGCTCGAAACGAGCTCGGCTATACGCCGCGCCCGGTCGAACCGGCGCTGCGCGATACCATCGCGTATCTGCTCAGCACGCCCGACGCGTCTTGAGGCGGTAAGCCACTCCTTCGCCTGCGCTTTTTCGCCATTTGCCAGCACCATCCAATCGGGAATATAAGGTCACGCATGATGAACGAGACAAACCCGATTATCGCCTTCGTATGGAGCGGCTGGACCGCAACCTGGCCCACCGCATTGTTAGCCTTGATCTGGGCTGCGTGGCTGATGAGCTGGCTGATAGGCTCGTTCTTCTCGGGACGGACCGAGAAGCACGTGAGAACCTGGGACTCGCGAGCCTACCGGATCCCGATCCTGATCGGCGCCATCCTGCTGACGCCCTGGACCGCGACCGTCCTTGGCGAGAAGCCGTTGTGGCAAGTCGGCACCACCGGCACTTACATCCTGGCTGTCCTCGCTGCCGCCGGTTGCCTGTTCACCTGGTGGGCGCGCATTCATCTCGGGCGTTTCTGGTCGAACGCCATCACGCGCAAGGAAGGCCACCGCGTCATCGACACCGGCCCTTACGGGCTGGTTCGGCATCCGATTTATACCGGGCTGATCGGCGCCATGATCGCAACCGGCATTGCGGTTGGAACCATAACGGCGTTACTCGGCACCGCCCTGATCGCCTTCGGACTCTGGCAAAAGGCGCGCATGGAAGAAGGCTTCCTCTCGACCGAACTCGGCGCGGACGCCTATGGTCCTTACTGCCAACGCGTTCCGATGTTGGTACCGTTCCTGCCGCAACGCTGAAGTTTTGCGCTCGATGCCGTGAGGGCATCATTCCGGCCACCGATCAATGCTTCGGCGGCACCGGCTCTGAGACCTCGACAACCGGCTCGATATGACGCGGAACGATGACGCGCTCGCCGGGAACCAGCGGTGTGCGCTCCGCGCCTTTGTTGACCTGGGTGACCGACCACAGCGGGACATGATAGGCGGTCGCGATCGATTGCAGGCTATCGCCCGGCCGGGCGAACACCGACGTTCCGCTGTCCCAGAGCTCGACGGGCGCGTTCGCGGGAACGGCATAACGAATCGGAACCGTGTCACCCGCGGCCCTTGATGTCGCCAACTGAAGCACCTTGGTCACCAGCTGTTGCTGGACCGTATCCATCTTCTCGATATTGATGTGCGAAACTTCGTCATGCTGTGAAAGGTCGAAGCTCGCATAGTGGCCGCGGAATCCGGGCTTCGGCTTGACGTCGCCGCCGCCGAGCACACTCTTCGACAGGAAGATGTTGATGAAACGATCGACATTCAGCGGGACGTCGTTCGTCGCATGAGCGGGATCGATGGCGACGACCAGATCCGCCCGAATGCCTTCGCCCTCAAGAATCTCCGCAAAGATCACGGCACAGAGCCCGCCCATGGAGTGTCCGATCAGGACGATCGGCTGCGGGTTTTCGCGATACTCTTGAATCGCCCGGGCCGCGATCAGGCGGCAGATGGTGAATTCGTAGACGTTGGCGGTGACGCCGGCCTCTTCAAGCCGCTCGGTGAGACGATCCATCCCGCGCGAGAAAATGGGACCGAGCGCGCCACGGAACAGATAAACCCGCGGGTGCCGGGCAGTCGTCGATAGTCCGGAAGGTGGCGGCGATATCAACGTCTCAGTCGTGGCCGTGACCGGGTCGGCCGCCGCCGGATTGAGGCCGCCGTTAAATAACGAGGCCCAGAGCAACGCTCCGGCAAGGGCTGCAACTCGCGCCGGATTGATCAACCGCTCCACGAACCATCCTAACGCTAAAAGCCCGTTGTCGGACGCCGGCATGAGCGGCTCAAACGGGCGGTAATGGCGCCATCCAAGGCGCGCTAACGGCCTTTTGGTCGGCCGAATTGGTAGAATTGTGGCACCGTTCAGCCTCGAAAGGCAAATTGACGGAACCGAGGCCGCCACGTGTGACGGCTGCGGTTTACCTGGCCAGAACGGGTGCTGCGGATACTTCCCGGGGACGGCTGCCAAAAGCAACGGCATCGATATCGCTGATCACGCGCCGCTGCATGATCTCGCTCTTTTCGATCGTAAGGTGCCCGACGCCGGGAATGTTCGACACGTTCACGTTCTCCAGCGTGCCATGCAGTTGCTTCGTCGGCGCGACCGGCTCTCCATTGCCGCTGCCGATATAGTAATTGACATATCGCCCGACGCGGCCGGACAGGCTGGTGCGAAATACTGAATCCAGACCGATCGCGAGTTTCACCGGAGCGCCCTGCTGACTGAGACGCGCGACCATATCCGGTAGCACCGTCGCGCCCGAGGAGTGCCCGACCAGAATGATGGTGTGGATTTTTCCGCTCCGATAGTCGGCGGCAGCCTCGTCGGCGAGCGCCGACCAGCCGAGGTAATTGGTGATCGTAACTGGAATGCCCTGGGCTTCCAGCTTGGAAGCGATGCCATCGAGGCCGAGCGAAAAGACATTGAGCACGCCGCGCAAGAGATAGACGTGCACGCCGCTGGGGCCCGACGCCGGCACGGCATGGCTCGCGGTCGTCAACGCAGGAAGGACAAGCAGCGCGATGGCCAAGGCCGCCGGCTTCAGCGAGCGCAACCACCATCGCGCGGACGAGCCGAGCATGC
>Ga0210393_10003372_pt1 | contig 12839 bp, 7 predicted proteins | sample IncBWC27OmetaG_FD_160068 | JGI IMG/M metagenome (GOLD analysis project Ga0210393, IMG submission 160068) | Forest soil microbial communities from Barre Woods Harvard Forest LTER site, Petersham, Massachusetts, United States - Inc-BW-C-27-O ... | reverse complement strand
TTTTGGCAGGGTCGGGAAAACAGTGCGCATTTCCGTACCGTTAACCTCGACGGGCTTGGCGTCGATCAAGATGAATGCAATTACTGCCGGAACCGAGCCTTTGTTGACCCATGTGTGAATCGTGCCGCGTTGGATCAAGACATCACCGGGCTTCAGACGCACGACCTCATCGTTTTCGAGTTCGCAATCAAGCTCACCCGACAACTGAATCGCGTAGTCCATGGTTTCCGTGCGGTGTGTGAATCTCACACATCCGGGAGCGAATTCGTTAATTCGGAACGTTGTGCCGCCACCGTCGCCCACGTAATTGATGTGCTTAACGAAACCGACTCGTTGGGCGGCGTCAGCCGCCGCCGAGTTGTCGATCGGCATTTGATCAGTCGACCAGATCTCGGCACCTGAGATACCTGCCCCTATCCGCGGAACTGCTGCGATCTGCTCGTCGGTCTTAATAACTGCTTTTCCATCGTCATTGTGACCGGTCACGATGCGTCTTACTTTCATAGCCAAAGCACTTCTCCATTCACTAACAACGGTTGACTACACTAGGTGGCTCTGCCGATATTCGGACCTTACGAACTGCGATAGCCCAGCAATTCGTTTTGGTCGTGAAGCTATAGCGCCATCGTCGGCGCGGAGGTTACCGTTTCAATCCAACAGCATTGGACGGAACGTCATACGCCGCGAGTGTCATAGATATGGAGGTGAAGTACCCGATGAGTACGGTGAGGTCAGTGAGACCCCTATCCCCCAGTAGTTTCACGGCACGCTCATAAAGTCCCTGAGGAACTATGCGGGGGGTGATCAGCGTACATGTCACGTCGTAGACCACCTGCTGTCGCGGATCGTCAAAGGACGTGTGCAGCCCTGCGATCAATGCTTGCACTTTCTCTGGCGGCAGACCGGCTCTTTCGCCGATCATCTCGTGTTCGTAATTCGAATAGGCCGCGTGCCATTTGGCATTGATCAAATTCACTACAATTTCGCGTTCCGCGTCCGACAGCGAAGAATGGCTTCGTTGAAAGTACTTTCCGACAGGAACCAAGACCTGCAGCAGGTGTGGATTTTGAATGAAGATCTTGTAAGGGCCAGGAGCTTCGCCGCGCTCTCCGACCACGAAGTCATAGGCCTTTTTCTGTTCCGAGGTCATCTGGTCAACGGGGATCTCCGTGTAGCGACCGAAGGTTCCAAATGTTGAATGTTCTGACACGGTGTTCTCTTTGTTTCTGCAAAGGAGGTTTCTGTTCGTGTTGAGAAGAGCTACTGCGGCGAGTCCGCAGGCTTGTCGTCGAGGGGAATGCGTCCTGTCCGCAGCACGCGGGCAATCATCATGTACGTACCGATCACATAGAACATCTCGGTGATGGCGCGGTCCGAGAAATGTTTTTTCACGGCGTCATAGGTGTAATCTGTTGCCTCGATGAGGTCCATCACTTCATTGGTGAAGGCAAAGGCAGCTTGCTCGGCTTCACTGAAGCAACTCGCCTTGATTTCGCTTTTCTCGAGGGCGGCAATCTGCTCATCGGTCACGCCGACACTATGTCCAACAACCACGTTCTGGCGCCAGGCGTAGAAGCAGTCGGAGCGCTTCGCCACGTGGAGGACGATCATCCGTTCGAGCGCCTTATCGAGTTCCATCGGCCGGAACAACTGCAACATGTAATTGCTGAAATGCGGGTAAAGGGATTCCGCGTTCGCCAACGCACGGAAAACATTGATCACTGGAAGCAACGCCAAGGCATCTGCAATCGGTTTTGAGGCGGCCTCAGGATCAATGAGCTTCAGTCTTTGAGCGACTTGTTGTGATTTGTCCCGCCCTGCTGCTGTCGCTGCCTGTCTCATAAGTTTATCCTTTTTTTTATTTGAACCGTTTTGGATACTTTGCAACGCTGCCCCTTCCGGATGTCGCTGGGCGCCTCGCATTTCGTCGTGACCCTTAGATTCAAATGCGACGTTCATGGCGCGTGAAAAGTGACGGCACCAAGGTGGTGCGCTCAATCGTCACCGGTGTATAAGAAAACGAGATTCTCCTGATTCGGACCAGATTTTCCCGGACGGCTAAAGGAAATTCCGATGCCACGCGAGACTCCGAGCGCTACCCCTCCCTCGGCCGGTTTGGGTGATCGGGCAACAGCTTCCCGTTCGTCAGAAATTGGGATTTTCCGCAAAGAGGGTGAATTTTGGACGGTTGGTTACAACGACAGAGCCTTTCGGCTCAAAGACACCAAGGGATTCGCCTACCTCGCCCATCTACTCCGTCATCCTGGTACTGAATTCCACGTGCTCGATCTCGTTGGAGGAATGGCGGCCGGCACTGCGGAGGACGAACCGAAACTGCGGATACCGCGCGGAGATGACGAGCTCCAAAAGGCAGGAATCAATATCACCGGCCTCGGTGACGCAGGCGAGATGCTGGACGAGCAAGCCAAGTCGGCCTATCGACGGCGCCTTTCCGAATTGCGAGAGCAATTGGAGAAAGCCAAAGAGCTCGGCAACACGGAACGCGCAGGAAAAGCTGAGTCCGAGATCGATGCGCTAACCAGCGAGCTTTCGCGCGCGGTGGGATTGGGCGGACGTGATCGCCGGGCAGGATCCGCTTCGGAGCGAGCCCGACAGACCGTCACCAAGACGATCAAGTCGGTACTGGAGAGAATCGCGCAGAGCGATGCTGCGCTGGGGGATATCTTATCGAGATGCATCAGGACCGGGACCTTTTGCTCGTACCAGCCGGACCCCGTTTCCCCGATTGTGTGGGAATTCGCTGTGACAGACGCAGGTTCGACTAAAGAAGCAACCGAGCAGCTAGCCGCAAGTGAGCGTCCCGCTTCAGCGCGAGCCGATCGTCCGCAGGCAATGCCGGTGCTGGAGGTTTCGCCGTTCTCCCTGGCGGAGCGGACTCCTTTTGTGGGGCGAGAATCTGAATGTGGCGCGATTCGCGCGGCGCTCGATCGCGCGCTCGGCGGTCACGGTTCGCTGATCATGCTCGGCGGCGGACCTGGGGTTGGCAAGAGCCGTTTGGCAAAGGAGATGTCGGATTACGCCTGGCGCGTTGGCTTCCGATGCGCCGTCGGGCACTGTTACGAAAGAGACGAACCGTTTCCCTTTCTCCCCTTCGTCGAGATTGTTGAAAGCAATCTGGCGCAGGCGGCGAGTCTCGATGATTTCCGCCGGCAGATCGGAGAAAACGTAGCCGAACTGGCCCAGATGGCGCCTAGCCTTCGGCGGGTTTTTCCGGATATTCCGCAACCGTTGGAACTGCCGCCGGCGCAGAAGCGCCGCTATCTTTTTCAAAGCTTTTCAGAGGCGCTGGCCCGCGCGGCTCGAACACGGCCGAACATGTACCTGCTTGAGGACCTTCATTGGGCCGACGAATCGACGCTCGCGCTATTGATTCATCTGGCCAATCGGATAGCTCAGCTCCCGGTGGTGATCATCGGCACCTATCGCGACGAATATTCGGACCACAATTCGGCGCTGGTCAGAACCCTGGAAGAGCTGATTCTGATGGGCACTCGTCCGCTGAAGCTGGGCGGTCTTTCAAGGGACGCCGTTGCGCAAATGTTGCAGGGCCTGAGCGAAAGGCAGCCTCCGGACTGCCTGGTTAACCTCATCTTCGAGCAAAGCCAGGGGTATCCATTCTTCGTCGAGGAGGTTTACCGCCATCTGGTCGAGGAGGGCAAAGTCTTCGACGAGTCCGGGCAGTTCCGCACTGACATCGAGATCGACGAGATCGACGTTCCGGAAAACGTGCGCTTGATCATTGGGCGACGCCTGGAGCGGTTCGATGAGCATGAAAAGCGCGTGCTGGCAGCGGCCGCGATGATCGGGCGCGGTTTCAGCTTTCGGCTCCTGACGGAGGTCAGCCAGATCGATGTCGACGAACTCTTCACCGTGATCGAGAAGGCACAGCGGATGGGGATAATCGTCCCAAGCTCCGAGGGGCCGGATAGACCGTTTACCTTTAGACACGAACTTGTACGACAGACGGTGCTTGCCGCTATTTCAGCCCCCCGCCGACAGCGAATGCACGCGAGCGTCGCCGAAGCGATCGAGCGGCTAAATCCCGATGCCGTTAAAGAGCGCGTTGGGGAGATCGCTGACCATCTGCTCAAGGCAGGATCGTTCGCCAATAGTCGCAGACTGGTTCTTTATCTGACGCTTGCCGGCAAGAATGCGCTCGAAGCTGCCGCATTTGAAGACGCCGGACGTAGTTTCCGCTCCGCACTGTCGTACCCGGGCGCGGTTGATCCGAGAGAAAAGGCCGACTTGCTGGCGAGCCTCGCGATTGCGGAGCTGGGTCTTGAAAGATTCGACGCGGCAGTCGGCAATCTCAGCGAAGTGCTCCACATTTACACCAATCTCGGCGACCGGGAGAGGATTGGCAGCAGCTTTGCCGAGTTAGCCGATGCCTTCAGCTGGGTTGGCCGCTTCCAGGAAGCAGCCGAGACCGCTCGTCGCGGGCTCGCCCAGCTTGACGGAGATGTCAGCGCCAATCGGGTGCGCTTGCTTGCCGCCCTCGGTGAGGCCAGCGCGGATTCCGCGGGCCGTGAGTCGGCTTGTGCGGCGCTGCGTGAGGCTCTCGAGATAGCATCCAAACTTTCCGATCCAAGGCTTGAAGCCAGGGTGCTTGGCGCCAGGTCGATCGTGAACTTGCACTTCTTTCGGTTGAGAGAGTCTGCGGCGGACGGCCTCCTGAGCGAAGAACTAGGCGGAGCGGAAGCGCCTCCCTGGCAACGCGCCCTGCACCTGCGAGTTCTGCATCAGACATTGCTGACTCTGGGGAGGTTGGAAGAGGCCATACGAATAGCGGACGAGCTTGAGCCCTTGGCGACCAGGATAGGGCAAGCCTATTCCATCGCGCTTTGCCTGAGCACCCGAACCTGGCTCGAATTTACCAAAGAGCCTGACCTCGCAAAATTGGAAGCCGGCTTCCAGGAAGTGTCGAAATCCGACGTCAAGATGATGTTCCCCTTCTGGGAAGTTCTCTCCGAGGTACAACTAAGCGCGGTGGATTTAATTCGCGGCAACTGGGCGGGCGCTCTAGCGCATGCCCAAGCCTCCTGCCGCCGCGATCCAGGGATGAGCTCGATGGGTGGGTTTGGTGAGGGAGCGCTTTTTCGCCAGATGGCATACGACGGCGATCGCGCCGGCGCTTTGGCGATCCTTGAAAAAAACCGCGCGCGGCTGCCTGTCAACGGCCAGGAAAACTTCAGAGGTTCGTGGTGGATGCTCGGGTTGGTAGTCGAGGGCCTCGTAATGCTTGGCGAGCAGGCGCAAGCCGGACAGCTTTACCCGCTGGTTCGTGAGCTCATCGACACTGGAGCGGTGGCGCTTTGGCCGATCTCGCGCTTCACCCAGACGATCGCGGGTCTCGCGGCGGCTGGGGCGCGTCAGTGGGAAGCCGCTGAAGAGCATTTTCAGATCGCGATGCAGCAAGCTGAAGCTTTTCCCGACCGTCTCGAACAGGCGGATATACGACGCTTCCATGCGATGATGCTGCTGGATCGCGCCGCCCCGGGCGATCGCGAAAAATCGCGGACGCCAACCAGCGAAGCGCTGGAGACGTACACGCATATCGGAATGCCGCGTCATATCGAGATGACCCAGGCTCTGCTCGCCCGCTGCCGATAGGTAAGAGTGAGTCTCGGACCGGTCCGGCACCGTTGATGAGACCTTCTGGCCGGCGCGAGTCCATTGATGCCATCGTCGTCGGTCGTAGATTTCGTAAGTACCTTCCCGGTTCACTCCAACGTATCTAGCGAAGCGAACGCCACCAATTAGAGCGGCGGCGAAGCGGAGCCGCAGGGCAGGCGGGGAAGGGGAAGGCCCGGGGACGCGGAGCTTACGGAGCCCGGGGAGCCAGGTATCTTCAGCGCGAGATAAGGGGAGTTACGTATTGCACGGTTTGCAGTGCGGAACCGATCAGAACCATGAACGCGCCATAACCGCCCAGCGCTCGATCGGGCAAGTTGTCGGCCCACCATTCTACCAACGGGCTCAGGATAGTTACGGTGGTGTTGAGCACACCGACAATCAGGCCTATCTGCATACCATGAAGAAACGCCTCTGAGCGTCCGGTAATTGCGCCGCTAATCACGCCGGCTAGCCCGATCATCAGGCCTCTCACGAAGCTGGCTTGCAATATGGATCGCTCGATCCGTGGACGCTGGTAGATGCGATACATATTGGTGCCGAAGCCGGACGCGTATGAGAGATGCATCGCGATCGCACTCAGGACACCGAAGGCGAGTCCGAAGTCGTGGCCGACGGCGAGCCATCCCGCGGCGCCAAAAGCGAACCCGCGCAGTGTTGCCATCGCCACCCACTCTAAATTCGAGGGCGGAACTCCGCGCGCGCGCCGCCAAAGTTGAAATTCGATTAAAGGTCCCATGACGAACGCACCCGCAAGGCCAAACCACAAACCAAGCATCGCGGCGTAGCCGAGTCCGAAAATCGCGCTGTACGTGAAGAGCCGCGACAGCATCCGCAGCGGCCCCTGCTTCGACCCGAGCAGATCGTAGGCGAGATATAGTCCACCCAGGGCGTTGAGCACGACGCCAGTGAGGCTCAAGAGCGGAACGATCTGATCGATCGTGATTAGGCGCATTCCCGACACTTCAAATGCATCCTGACCTAGACGTCGATTCCGGTGTACCGCCTGAGTGAAGCTGCCGCGCCGAGCCGCACCTTCGAGGGGCCGCAGCGTTACAAAACATCGCCTTCCCGGCACGGGAGCATGACTCTCGAGGTTCCAAGCGTGGACGAATCAGCAACGATTGTAGTAGTTTTCGAGCTGCTGGTCTCGTCGGCCCAAAAGCGAGTTTGGCGATCGATGACGGGCGTCGTGGAGATTATCGCGGACTCCGATTTGATTTCCGAAAGTGAGGCGCGAGACCTGGGCCAGGGCACCTTTCGTTTGCAAAAACTGAAACGCCGGTGGACACGCTTCCGTTCGAAAAGATCCGCCGCAGGATCTGCATTTCCTTAAGTTCTCGCGTACGCCAACCGATGGAGATGAAACTCGGACTTCAATTCGCCGGCACAGCTCGCTCTTGGCGCGGAGCGCCTTGTACTACTGCAGGCGCTGATAGCGGTCCAAAAATGTGGCGGACTGAGACAAAGAAGACCGGCACGAAGGGGATCGCAAGAAGAGTCGAAGCGAGCATTCCGCCGAAGACTACGGTACCGAGTGACTGCTGGCTCGCGGCGCCGGCGCCAGTGGCAGTCAACAACGGAACCACGCCTAGAATAAATGCGATCGAGGTCATAAGTATCGGCCGGAAGCGCCGGCGGGTTGCCTCAACGGCGGCTTCCGCCGTTCCCATCCCTTGCGCCGCTAGGTCACGAGCAAACTCGACAATGAGGATCGCGTTCTTCGCCGCCAGCGCAATCATCAGGACCAGCCCTATCTGCGTATAGAGGTCCACCGGAAACTTCCTGATGACCAGCGCTAGAAGGATACCTATAAGAGCGGTCGGCACTACCAGGATAACTGCGATAGGATCCGTCCAGCTCTCGTATTGCGCCGCGAGGACCAGATAGACCAGCGTGATCGACAACGCGAAGATGAAATAGGCCTGACTGCCAGTTTGCTCTTCCTGATAGGCAAGTCCGGTCCATTCGTAACTCATACCGGATGGCAGCGTTTCGTCGGCGAATTGGCCCATCATGCCGAGGGCCTGGCCCGAGCTGTACTTCGGCATTGGAATTCCGGTCAGGATAGCAGCGGGATAAAGGTTGTAGCGCGTGACCAGCTCGGAGCCCTGCATCCTGCGGACTGAAACCAGCGCGCCCAGAGGCACCATCTGCCCTTGCTTGTTCATCACGTTCAGATTTTGGATGTCCGCCAATGTGCGGCGCGAGTCGGCCTCGGCCTGAACGCGAACCTGAAAGGCCTGGTTGAATTTGTTGAACTGATTTACGTAGGTCGAGCCGAGATAGGTCTGCAGAGTCCCGGAAACATCGTTGACCGGAACACCAAGTGACTCGGCCATCGTTCGATCGATATTGATATAGATCTGCGGACTGTTATCGCTGAACGTGGTAAAGCCGAGCCGCAGAAAGCCCTCCACGCTCTGCGCCCGATCGAGCAATACGTGAGTCGCCTTCTGCAATTCGCGGAGTCCATTGCTGGCGCGATCCTCGACTACCATCTGGAAGCCGAACGCCGTTCCCAAACCCGGAATAGGAGAAGGCGGCATCACAGCAAATGAAGCCGTACGAATAGACTGGACCTTTTCCTGAATGCCTTTGATTATCCCGGCTTGGGTCAGGCCCGCCGGGCGCTTGTCCCAGTCATCGTAAATGCAGAACACCGTGACGTAGTTCGAAACGTTGGCCGAGTCCAAAGCCGAGAATCCACCCATCGTGACCCAGCCTTTGATTCCAGGACTTTCCTTGAGTATTGAGTTGATTCGGTCGGAAACCTCTCTTACCCGGGGCTGGGCGGATCCTTCGGGTAGTTCAGCTGAGATGATGCAGTAGCCCTGATCTTCGAGAGGCAATAAGGATGTCGGGTAGACCGAGAAGGCGAATCCGACTAGGAACAACACGGCGAAAAACCCTGCTACCATCTTGAAGGGACGAGCGACCATCCAGCTTACAAGTCCTATGTAACGATCCTGGACGGCCGCAAATCCTCGATTGAACTCGCCGTAAAACCAGTTGGGTTTGTAGTCCTTGGGCCTGGGTCTGAGATAGAGCGCACACTGCGTGGGCTTGAGTGTGAGTGCGTTCGCAGCGCTGATAAGTGCGGTCGACGCGATCACCAGCGCGAACTGGCGAAACATCTGTCCGGTGATACCGGGCAGGAAAGAAGCCGGCAAGAACACTGAAGTAAGAACCAGAGTGACGCCAAGAACAGGGCCGGTGAGCTCGCCCATGGCTTTGATAGCCGAATCTTTGGGGCTCAGTCCTTCTTCTATGTAGTGCGTACAGTTCTCGACTATGACGATAGCATCATCCACGACGATTCCGATCGCCAGGATCAGGGCGAAGAGGGTCATCAAGTTGACCGAAAAACCAAGCAATGCCATTGCCGCGAAAGCGCCTATAATGGTCACCGGAACGGTCGTGGCAGGAACCAGCATCGCGCGGAAATTCTGAAGAAATATTACGATGACGATCAGAACCAGGATGCCTGCCTCACCTAGCGTCACATACACCGCGTGAATTGCCTGACCGATGAAAACCGTAGTGTCATAGAGCGGAGTATATTTGAGTCCTTCCGGGAACGTGGTGCTCATCTTCGCCATCAGCGCGCGCACGGCGGTGGCCACCTGCAGCGAATTTGCGCCGGGCAGTGCATAGATTGCGATATGGCCTGCCTTCTTTCCGCTCAGATTGGAAAACAGCGTGAACTGCTGCTGGCTCATCTCGATCTTTGCGACGTCCTTGAGCCGCACTATCGACGCAGTCTCGCTCGGTTGGGCACTGTTAACGGACTCTCCCATCAGTGACGGTGCGAGACGACTTTTGATAATGATGTTTTCGAACTCTTTCGGATCCGACAGGCGTCCCTGGGTGTTAACCGTGAACTGGAAGATCTGGTTCGATGGGACCGGCGGCCCTCCTATCTGACCCGATGCGACCTGGTTGTTCTGCGCCTGAATCGAGTTCTGTACGTCGAGCACGGTCAGCCCGAAGGTCTTCAGCTTGTCGGGATCGAGCCAGATCCTCATGCTATAGGCACCGGCGCCTATAACCTTGACCTGACCTACCCCCGGAATACGTGCGATAGGGTTAACCAGGTTGATAGTGGCATAGTTGCTCAGGAAGGTCTCATCGAAGCGGTTGTCATCCGAGTAAAGGCTCTCCATCAGCAGGATGTTGGTGGTGACTTCCTTGACGTTCACTCCCTGATCCTTCACGGGCGAGGGTAGTTCCGCGAGCGATCCGTTGACCGCGTTCTGGACCAGCGCCAGCGAAGTGTCAAGATCGGTCCCGATCGTGAAGGAGACGGTCAGTGTATAACTTCCGTCGCTGCCGCTGTTGGATTGCATGTAGATCGCATTCTTTACGCCATTAACCGACTGCTCGATCGGCACGCCCACGGTCTTGGCGACAGTCTCGGCGCTGGATCCCGGATAGTTAGTGGTTACCTGGATCGTCGGCGGTACGATCGGCGGATATTGTGAGACCGGCAGGGAATAGAGACAAACAAATCCAAGCAGGACGATCACTATCGCGAAGACGTTCGCGAGGACCGGCCGCTCGATAAAGAACTTCGACATTAGCTAGCCTCAGTGACTGCTCGCTGCGTTGTCGGCGCCCTGCACGGCGCTTTCTACTTGTAGTTGGGGATTGACCTCGCGCCCTGGAATAGCTTGCAACAGCCCTTCGGTAACCACGCGATCCTGGGGACTCAAACCCTCGTCGATCACGAACTGTTGACCGATCTCAGTACCAGTCTTTACGCTTTTGCGCCGGACGATGTTCTGGCTATCTACAATCAGTACGTACTCGCCCTGCTCATCGAAGCTGACGGCAGTGGCCGGGATCAGCAGCGCCGGATGCTTCACGGGCGAGACCACCCTGACCCTTACGAACAAGCCGGGAACTATCAGCGATCCCGGATTGGCAAAGATGCCTCGCAATTGAAGTGTACCCGTGGTAGGCGCGACGCTTAGTGAAGCGAAGTCGAGGGTCCCTTGGCGCGGATAGCCTTCCTCATCTGACAGGCCGAAGTAGAACGGGATGGACCGCGACGAGAGCTCGCCGCCGGAAGGCTCTTTCATTCGCCGGCGAATCTTGAGCAGTTCGGTTTCTGCAACCGTGAAATAGACGTACATCGGATCGATGCGGTTGATCTCGGCTAGCTGTGTGTTCGTGCCAGCGCCGACCAGGTTGCCGGGATTTACCAGGTGACGTCCCATCCGACCATCAAAAGGGGCGCGCACTTCAGTGTAACTAAGGTTCAGCTGGTCAAGACTAGTCTGTGCCTGCGCGCTGGAGAGACCAGCTGCCGCGGCCGCGCGCTCGTATTGCCAATGATCCACTTCGGTCTGTGTGGCAGCCCCCTGCTTTTCGAGGCCCTTATAGCGCGCCAACTCAGTGGTCGAATGAAATAGAGCTGCCTTCTGTGTCGCGACCTGCGCCAGTGCCTGTTGTAACTGATCCTTGTATTGCTGCTGCTGAATGGTGAAGAGCAGGTCGCCCTTCTTTACCAGTGCTCCGTCGGTAAAGTGGACCTTGTCCAGATAACCCTGGACCCGCGCGACCAGCGTCACAGAATCCACCGCTACCGTGTTGCCGGTAAAGTCGAGGTGATCCGCGACGTCCTGTGTAACCGGGGTCGCGACCGTAACGGTGGGAGGCGGGAGGGCTGGGCCGCTCTTCTTTCCGCATCCGAAAATTGAAATCGCCGCTGCAATGAACAACGCCCAATTGCGCAGCCGGCGCGCGGCAGTGGTATTCGATGTGGTAGTCACTCGATTCTCACCATTCAGGCGGTCGTATAAGCGACCCCTCGTCCTTGGGTGATGGCACACCGGGCGCGCGGGGCTGCAGGAGTTCCGGCGAAAGCAGGGTTCCCCAATTTGTGCGATTCGCCATCGTGGCCCGCACCTCGCGTGGCACAAAATCATTGCCTTCCCGAATCTGCCAACCGCCACCGAGCGCGCGATATGCCGCGATCAATCCCTGCGGAACGTTTCCGATCTCAACCGCGAGACTATTCTGCGCCGTGAAAAGATTCTGCTCCGCCGTCAGCACTGTGGTGAAATCCAGGATGCCCTGGTTGTACTGGATCATCGCGATGTTGAGCGCCCCTTCAGCCGCGATCTCACTCTTCTGCAGAAATTCGACCGCCACCCGCGAGTCAACAAACTCGATAATTCCGTTTTCGACTTCCTGCTGCGCCTTCAGCACCTGGTTCTGATAAGTGATCTGAAGCTCCTGGAATCTCGCGTCCTGCACGCGAACGTCGTTGGTGATCTGCCCATAGTTGAGGATGTTCCATTGCACGTTGGGGCCGACGTTCCAGGCCAGACTGCTTCCGGTGAAGACGCTCGCCAGACTGCCACTCGATATCGTGGCCCCTACGGTCGCGATACTACCCGTTAAGTTGAAGGCAGGTAGCAGATCGGCTTTGATGAAACCTATCTGTGCGCATTGAGCCGCCGCTTGCAACTCAGCCTTGCGGAGGTCCGGCCGTCGCAGCAGCAAGTCTGCGGGGATTCCCACCGTGACCTTGTCTGGCGCGGAAGGAATTTCCGAATTGCCTGCCAAATACTGGTTCAGCGTTCCGGGCGGCATCCCGAGCAGCACCGATACTGCGTTCTTGGTCTGTTGCAGTTGAATGTCCAATTGCGGAATGGTTGCCTGGGTAGAGTTAAGAACAGAGTCCGCCTGAAAGACGTCTCGTTTCGTCGCCGCGCCGCCACGATATTTTGCCAGCGCGATCTTGTAGGCATCTCGTTGCCGCACCACGTTGTCGCGGGCAATAATGATCTGCTTCTCGAGTGTTCGAATCTGCACATAGTCACTGGCAACATCGGCAGTCAGCGTCACCAGCACATCGTCATAGTCAGCAACCGAGGCCAGGAACGAGTCGTCGGCGGTTTCGATCCCGCGGCGCAACTTTCCCCATACGTCCAGTTCCCATCCAGCCTGAGCGCCGAACGAATCCGACCAGTAAGTATTGTTGATAAAATTGAACGGTGTCGAGATCGGGAGCCCGTTGTAGCTGACCGACGCTGCCACCCCTTGCTGCTGCGGAAAGAACTCGCCAATAGCCACGCCGAGTTGCGCACGAGCTTCGAGCACGCGTACACCGGCGGTCATCAGGGAAAGGTTCTGCCGATACGCGATGTCAATCAGCTGCGACAGCACTGGATCAT
>Ga0210393_10003371_pt1 | contig 12841 bp, 8 predicted proteins | sample IncBWC27OmetaG_FD_160068 | JGI IMG/M metagenome (GOLD analysis project Ga0210393, IMG submission 160068) | Forest soil microbial communities from Barre Woods Harvard Forest LTER site, Petersham, Massachusetts, United States - Inc-BW-C-27-O ... | reverse complement strand
TCGCCGCATACGGCTTCCTGGTAGCGGAGAGAAGCCGTTTTTCCCCCTCGGCGCGAGCCGGTCAACTGGACCTACGCACCCAGAAAATTCCGCCCGACTTCCGGCCGCGGGGCTCGTCGCATTCGCGCCGAGCGGCATAATCCGTACTCGATCGCTACACTCCGGATCAAACTCGCTAGATTTCTGCTCAAACAGCTACCTTGCTGCCCATTTTGTTGCATCCGTCGTTTATGACACAGTAGTATTAAAGCTTACGGTACGGTTCGCAGGCATCGCACGACCGCTCCTCTTCGAGAAGGGCGGAATTTTTCACTCGGCTCCGCGCAACCGCCAGCACCCAGAGATGTGCATAACCAGCAATCTTGCGGAAATTCTCCTCGATCGGCAGACGTCATTCCCAGACTATCCCTGAATCGATCCCTCACCTCGGCGAGAGAGATGAGCGAACGCGGAGGTAGAATCGGGCGCGAATTATGTCTACTAGGACTTACTTTGGCCGCGGAACTCGGAAAAATCAAATACTACAGAAGTTTCTGCTTTTCGCGAGGTACCGCGAGATAATTCTTCACGTCCGGATACTCGTTTCGCGGTCGATGTGGAACTACATCTCCATTTGAAAAGATGTCAAACCATCCATAATCATAAGCGCGAAGCCTTTCGACTATATCCCGGGCTCGATATCCCCAGGGGCGCGTAACCTTATCCAGTACCTCGCAGATCACCAGAGGACGAAGACTAGTCAATAGTGAATGCGCACCCTTGAAGATTTCGATTTCGCCGCCCTCTGCATCGACCTTCATAAGATCAACTCTGTCAATTTTATTCCTGTTGACGTATTCATCAAGCGAGATCGTTTGAACCTCGACTTTCTTCAATGGGTGATCGATGGCGGGGGGTCGAAGGCTGTTCATGTTGGTGAATCCGTGGACAACCGTTACTAAGGATGCCTTCCCTTCTCCTGCAGCGACAGCAAACGGTTCAGCAATAACTGAGCTCACCCGGTTGTATCGTAGATGAAGCTTCAATCGACGACGATCGCGCGGAGATGGTTCAAACGCAACCACGCGGCCATCGTCTCCCAATCTAATTGCCGCAATTATCGAATAAATTCCATGGAAAGCTCCAAGGTCCAGAAATGTCATCCCCGGCTGCAAATATTTCCACAGAAAGCGCAATTCGCCGACGTCTTCTCCCCAGTATTCGAACATACCCCGATCGGCAGTAAAGTTCGCGGGAAAGTAAGACCACCAGAATTTTACGTGCTCGTGCGCAGCCAAATTCAGATCCACTCTGTGGGGAGCGTAGTTTAGCCTCGCGAGCCACATCGTCAACACGAACCGGACTGCAATTCTCCTCTGCGCCGGTGTCTTCCGGAGAAAACGGTCAACTCGTTTAAGTGAAATCATATTCATCAAGAGGGATACCGTATCTAAACAGCCGATGCTGAAGATCGGTTCATGACTACCAAATTCGAGCGTGCCTACGTCTCGCCTGCAGCCGATCCATCGCAACGACGTCGGTTGCTACGAACTGCTTGAGCCCTCAAAACTCGATCCAACTATATGCGAAGTTACTTGAATTCCACAGAGGAGCTAAGTAGTAATCGCTTGATGGTCAGGGAGAGCTTCCCGGGTTCTTGAAAAGGCGCACGGTATATTCAATAGACCGGCCCAGTCGTCCATTCGATGGGTAACGGGCTTTGTTGCGACCACCAATTCAGGAAGGCAATCCCAGTCGTCGACCAACCCGTTGTCATCGTGAAGTGTCACACGCCAATGATAGGCACCCGGGCGTAAGGGCAGAGTCGGAAGTTTATAATAGAAATGATGAATCCCGGTCTCGAGCTCCAATCCGTCAAACGCGGTGCCCCAAATTAATTGCCGCTCGCTGTTGTATAGGACGATTCCATGGTGCGCGTTGCGGAGAGGACGTTTTATCATCACCGTGAAAGTAATAACTATCGGTCCAAAGGATTTGAGCGCGTTTGAGTACTCCCCCCCGGGTTCCGAGATCCTCCAACTCTGAAAGCGTGCCTTCCCGTCTGGAGAGTCCGGCCTATCCTGTGCTTCATGTTGCGAGGAGGCGGCTGCTTCGTAATTGGCAGCGATCTCGGCGGTTGGACCCTGATTCTTAAGTCGGCCAGCGTGAATCCATAGCACTCGATCACACAGCCGTCGTATCTGGTTCATCTGATGGCTTACGAACACAATGGTACGCCCACCTTTGGCAACTTCACCCATCTTCCCTAGACACTTCTTTTGAAATTCTAGATCTCCGACCGACAACACCTCATCGACGAGCAGAATTTCTGGCTCCAAATGCGCGGCCACAGCAAACGCGAGCCTCATTTGCATACCGCTACTGTAATGCTTAATCGGAGTATCAATAAATTTCTCAACTTCTGCAAAGGCTATGATTTCATCGAATTTCCGGCGAATCTCCGCGTTGCTCATGCCAAGTATGGCTCCACTCAGAAACGTGTTTTCACGCCCGGTGAGCTCGGGGTGAAAGCCAGTTCCAACTTCGAGAAGGGTTCCCATCCGCCCGCAGATTTCGGCGAAGCCTCCCGTCGGTTTGGTCACACGCGCAAGGATCTTGAGGAGCGTACTCTTACCCGCGCCGTTACGGCCGATCATTCCCACTACTTCGCCCCGGCGAATCTCGAACGAGACGTCCTTCAGCGCCCAGATGTGCGAGTGGTCGCCGTTGGGAGCGGAAGGTCTGCGCGATCTAAACAGACGCGCCGGACTTGAGAACGCGCGCGCCAGCACGTCACGTAGCGCCAAGTAGCGCTCCCGTTCGCCAATGCGATAGCGCTTACTTAGGCCTTCAGCGCGAATGACGATGTCACTCATGTCCTAAACCACGTCGGCAATTGTTCCCTCCATCTTTTGGAAGTAAATCGCCCCGGCCCCAACCATTAAAACGACCATAAATACAGAGCCCATCAACAAGACGCCTGGGGGTTGCCCCTTTCCCGTAAGGGACCAGCGAAACCCGTCAATCACTCCTGCCATCGGATTGAGGCCGTAAAGCCAGCGCCAATGCGGTGGAACGAGGCTGCTGGGATATGCCACGGGAGACGCGAACATCCAGAACTGAACAAGAAACGGAAGGACATATCGCACATCACGATAGATCGCGTTCAAAGCTGACAGGAATAGACCGACGCCGAGCGCCGTCAGAATGGCCATCAGCAGAAAGAGTGGAAAGAAGAAAATAGCTTTACCAGGTGTAATCCGATACCACGCAATCATGATGAGAAAAACGACGAACCCAATGGCAAAGTCGAGTAGACCGGAAACGACGGCCGATAGCGGAAGTATCAGTCGCGGAAAATAAACTTTCGTTATTACACGTTGCTGTTCAACAATCACGTTGGTCGCGTTCTGGAGTGCACCGGAAAAATACATCCAAGGAAGAAGGGCGCTGAAATAAAACACAGGATACGGCAACCCGTTCGACGGAATCTTCGCCAGTTTGCCAAAAAATAGGCTAAAAACTGCCATAGTCATCAACGGCTGAAGGATTGCCCAGCCGGCGCCGACAGCCGTCTGCTTGTAACGGATTTTGATATCGCGCCACACGAAAAAGTAGAGCAGCTCGCGCGCTTTCCACAGTTCGGGTAGGTTGAGCGCGAACCAGCCCGTCGGAGGTGCAATTCGTAGTATCGGCAGGTCTGCTGCCGGTTGAACGTTAACCGTGACTGTCATTTTGGTTCTGTCCCCGACGACGTTGCCCTCTGGCTTCTTGAGAGTTGATAATCCCTCTGCTTGATATCTTCCTCTTCTATATGGTTCATCATTTGCCTTCGATCAATGAGATAGTCCTTCAAAGAGCGTGTGACTCGTAGCGGAACCACCGCCGCTTGATTGTAGGCTGCCTGACGCCATGTGATTGGCCCGCGCACGGGGATCAAATGAGTGCCCCACTGGTATACGAGCCCGAGGTTCCAGACGATCAACACCGCCGTTGCACTTGCAGAGAAAACGAAGGCACCGCGCTCCTGCCACGCGTGTTCAAGGCGATTAAAGAGCGCTGCTAGTCCAAAGATGAAGAGAGCGGTCAACGAAATGAAGAAGCGGTTCCCGAAGGAAGAAACGCCATCCCAATCTGCGTAGCATCCAATAGAGTACAGGAAAGCCGCGAAAACTGCGCTCAAGTAGACCGCAGGATTCTGATCATTCTTTGCAAAGAAGAAAAGCCCGGCGACGGCCAGCAGGAGAATGGGAGTCCAGCTGAACAGTCCGTGGTCGGAGGAAAAACATACGCTAAACAATGCCGGCGACGTCCAGGCCCAAAGATGCTCGTAACCGAAGGTAACGTAGCTTCCATAGATGATCTTTTTCTCGATCAGTGTAGGAAGAAACGTTAATATGACAACAGCGGAAAATAAAGTATTTTTGAAGAAGAGACGAGGAATTAGTCTAGCATCCGATGTTGTTAAGGCAGTCCAGTAGGCGGCGAGAGACTCAAGCAAGGGAAGTAGGAAAAGTAGGCCGTTGACATAATATATATCGGTCATGAGTCCGCCAAGCCCACCCAGAATTGCCCATTGCAGCCATGTGCGCTCCGGGCGTGTGCGATCCCAATACCAAAGGAACAGAGCAACCGCGAATGCGGAATGAGCATGAGACCAGGAAGGATTGAAATACATATATACCGGAAGAGAACTCGCGAACCAAATGCCCAGGGTGGCCAGAAAAGCCCATCGCTCTGAAAAGTACTTTCGAGCGATGCGAAACGAAATCCACAGTGCAACAAACGCATAAATGGCCGTGCCCAATGCCATGGCCATGACGTAAGGCCGGGAGTAGCCGTCAACAGGAATGTGTCCACCCATGGCATCCCAAGTTAGAACAGCGACATGTGCGGTGATCAGAAATGGCGACCACAGGATCGCGGGGCCGATTGAAAAATGATTGTCTAGATGATTGGTTGCAGTGTATTGCGTGGGGACAACGTTCCCCTCAGGATCCGTTCGCGCCTCGCGGAATCTCGTATTGGCCATCAGCCAGTCTTTTTCGAAATTCAGATCGTGCTCGATGAGCAGCGCGCGACCGAACGCGTAATAGCCGACGCCGTCGCCACGAACCCAGGGATTGACAAGCGGAAGGGTGAGCACGAAAACGAGACTCAGGATTTTCTCGTACTTGGAGAGTCTAACCAATTGACTTCATCCTCGCTTGACTCCGAATCGTCCGTAGCCACGGGAGTCTCCACAATCTCATCTCACGAAGTCGCTATTGCATCCAGTCGTTGCACGCCGTGCAGGCCGGCTCGTTTCCGCAAGATCGCAATGATCGAAAGAGGGGGCAACGGAAGCCACGGATCGATCAGGCGAAAAATCGGAGTCAGCACGTTCAGTATCCGGACCTGTCCCCGGCCGAAGTTTTTTCGCCGCAGAATCTTGCCGTTGAGCCACCAGGCTGGGACGCCTGGGCGGTTGAATTTCAGAATCTGTTCGACCTCGAATCCGGCGTCGCGCGAGACGGAGGCAAGTTGTTCCTCGGTGTAGCGCCGGCAATGACCGAGGACTTCGTCGAGCGTTCCATAAAGTTTGGGGCCAAACGGCACCAGGATGACAGCCCGGCCGCCGTCCGAAAGCGTGTCGCGGATGTTGCGCAGAGCGCCAAGATCGTCGTGAACGTGCTCGATCACGTTCAGGCACACGACGGTGTCAAAGTTCTGGCCAGTAGGAAATGACTCCGCTTTCACGCCGTCGGTGTAGCCCACGCGCATATAAGGACGCGCCATGCGAAGTGTTTCCAGATAATTCAGGTAGTTCGGATTCACGTCGGTGGCCCAATAGACGGAGCGTGGCATCAGATGGACAGACATGTTACCGATACCGGCGCCGATTTCGAGCACGCGAGCTCCGACGTACGGGCGAACCACATCCGCCATCCAGCGAGTGAAGCGCGGGGCGCGATTGAGTCTTTCCAGTATTTCGCCGCCGTGCGCATCTTCGGTGTAAATGCGACTGGAGGCTCCGTAACGCAGAATCGCCCACAACGCTCGAATGCCGTCTTTCCACCCGATTTTCTTTCCTTCCCGATAAGTCCGGCCCGAGTAACTGATCGGCACTTCGAAAATTCGAGCTCCTCGCTTGGCCAGTTTGATCGCAAGCTCGGGCTCGACATCGAAAGTGGAACTTTCGAGAGGAATACTTTTCAGAAGATCGGCGCGAACCATCTTGTAGCAAGTCTCCATGTCCGTAAGGTTCAAGTCACAGACGGCGTCACACATAAACGTAAGAAACCGATTGCCGAGCGCGTGGCGGAAAAAGAGGGCGCGCTTGTATCCCCCGGGCATGAAGCGCGATCCAAACACCGCATCCGCATCTTCGTACAAGAACAACTCAACCATCTGAAGGAGGTCACGAGGATGGTACTCGAGGTCGGCATCGTGCATGACGACAAGCTCGGTGTCGACCTGCGATAACGCTGTGCGAATGGCTGCGCCTTTACCCTGATTTTTCTCGTGCCGCATCCAAATCCACCGGAGCTTATCGTCGCGACCTTCCGATTCCAATGAGTTGCGGAAGCGGGCAATCGCTTCCGCCGTTCCGTCCTTAGATCCGTCGTCAACGACGATCACCTGAATCAAGTTCAGCAACGGCGATTCGCGCAGGACTTTTAGCCGTGCGAGGCTCGTCTCGACGAGATACTCTTCGTTGTATGCGGGCACAATGACCGACAGGCTTGCGCTGATCTGTCTTCGATCCGATTCGTCCATACAAGAGGAGGCATCGGTCCGGCGCCGCAGCCATCCCGAGCTGTCTTCGCGATTACTCCGGGATTGGGGAGTGGTGCTCATTGGTTCGGGCGATGAAAATACCTATTCTATTGTAGTATCAAGCGTCAATTACCTACCGATTTTGCAAGCGATCTTGTCCGGCATTTCGAGACTCCAGAACACGGTTCTGCCGGTCGCCGTTCGCCGCACTAACCTGCGATTGAAGCGAGAAACCGGGATCGGTCCGCTAATCGGAAGCAGCATGTGCCGCCAGATGATCCGGACCGGATGCGAGGCTCGCAGCCTTCCGTTTCTGGCAGTGGGCGATCACGCGATCCACGATCTCGACCAGCGGAGTCGCCGGTCGAAAGCCAGTCAGCTTTTCGAGTTTTTCAATCGATGGGACGCGCTTTAGCATGTCTTCGAATCCAGGCTCGTACGCCTGGTCATAGGGAACATGCGTAATCGGTGAATGGCTGGTGGCCTTCTGTTTCACCAAGTGCGCCAGACTCTCGATAGACACTTCCTCTGTGCTGCCAATGTTTACGACTTCGCCGACAGCCTGGTCGTTGCCAATCAATCGCAACACTGCATGAACGCAGTCGCGAACGTCACAGAAGCAGCGTGACTGCAGGCCCGTGCCGTATACAGTGATCGGCTCATTCGCCAGCGCCTGACGCGCAAAATTCGGCAGCACCATACCGTAGCGGCCCGTCTGGCGTGGCCCGACCGTGTTGAAAAACCGCGCGACGACCACCGGTAATTTCTTCTCTTTCCAGAAAGAGAGCGCCAGAAACTCGTCGAGCGCTTTGGACGCGGCATAGCTCCAGCGTCCCTTGCTGGTTGGTCCTAGTACGAGGTCCGCATCTTCGTGGAATGGGACTTTATCGCTTTTGCCGTAGACCTCCGACGTCGAAGCAGTGAACACCAGTTTTTTCTTCTTGGAAGCCGCTTCCAGCACGTTCTGTGTGCCGTGCACGTTGGTTTCAATGGTGCGGACCGGACTTTCGACAATCAGGCGCACACCCACCGCCGCCGCCAAGTGAAAAATCACGTCGGATTCATCCACCAGCTCAGCTAGCAAGTGTTTGTTCATGATGGAATCGAAGATGTAATGAAAGCGGCTGTTGGCCTTGAGATGGCGTATATTTTCCACACTGCCGGTGGAAAGATCGTCGAGAACAAATACTTCGTCGCCGCGATTCAGCAACGCTTCCGATAAATGAGAACCGATGAAGCCGGCTCCGCCGGTTATAAGGTAACGCATGGTGACACCTCTAAGTGGACGGCCCGTGTGACTCCCCGGACTCCGTTGGAAATCTGGGATTCTTTCCGACGTCTTCACCGTACCCATAGCCGTACGCGTATGGATAGTACCGGTACGAATAGTAATAATCCGGTGCGCTGGAATCGACGGCATTCAGAACAACGCCGAGCAGTCGGCATTTTACCGCCGCGAGGAGATCTCGCGTTCGCGTAAAGGCCTCTTTGGGCGTTTCACCGCTGCGCACTACGAGCAGAACGCCGTCGGTGAGCGCTGACAGAATTACAGCATCGGTCGCCGCCATCACCGGAGGCGAGTCAATGACTATAAATTTGAAGCGATGGCGGAGGTCCACGATCGCTTCGCGCATGCGGTGCGAAGAAAGCAGATCGGCGGGGCTGGGGGGAACCGGGCCGGTAGTGAGCGCCGCAAGATTATTGATGGTCGGATGCGGGATGATAACTTCATCCAGAGTCGAAACGCCGGCGAGATACGAACTGAGGCCCATTTCTTTTCCGATAGTTAAGTTCAACGCGCGGCGAATGCCGGGTTTGCGCAAGTCGGAATCCATCAGCAGGGTGCGGTCGCCAAGCTGCGCGAACGTTACTGCCAGGTTTACGGCAGCAGTGGTTTTTCCTTCGCGTGGCAATGCACTGGTGACCAGGATTACTTGCGGCGGATGATCCGCTTGCGAAAGCAGCAGGGAAGTGCGCAACGCGCGGAACGCTTCGGAAATTTGGGACTTAGGTTGAATATATGACAACAATTCAACGCGCGGCCCTGCCGCAGATTGCGGCGCTGCTTCGCGTGCCAGTCGCGAGAATCGGCTGTGGCTTGTGCGCAAGCCCGGCAAAGACGGCACCACCGCCAGCGAAGGGAGTCCAGTCAGTGATTCGATGTCGTCGGGAGACTTTACAGTATTGTCCAGGTATTCGCGAAACAGCGCTAGGCCTATCCCGCCGACCAAGCCCACGAGAAACGCGAGCAGGATATTTCGCGCTTTCTGGGGGCGCGACGGGCTGGCTGGTGCCAGTGCAGGGTCGACCACGCGAATGTTGCTGGAACGCAGTCCCGCCGTGATGCCCGCTTCCTTCAGCTTTTGCAGTAGCCCATCGTAGAGCTGTTTATTCGATTCGGCATCGTGCTGCAAAATATGATACTGGACCAATTTCTCAGCGAGGTCGTTCGCGTCGGCCTTTTGTTTGTCCAGCGCTTCTTGCAGTAGTTCCACGTGGCTGCGCGCCGTCGAGAATTCCTGTTCGACACTTTCCACCATGGTTTTTCGTGCGGCCGCGAGATTTTGTTCGACTTCCTTCTGCTGCGCCTTCAGTCGCAAAACCTTCGGATAATTCGGCCCGTATTGGTCGAGGGCTTCGGCGTACGCTTCATCAAGATCCGATTTGCGCTTCAACAGACTGGAAATCACGTCGTTGCCGCGCGCCGCGGGCAGCGCGTCCACGTTCCCTGAAATCGCCATGCGATACAGAGCTTCTTTCTGTGCGACGTCCATCTGTGCTTCAGTCGCCGCCTTACTCAGATCGCCAAGCTTCTGGGAGGTGATGTCCTGTTTCTCGTCGATCTGCCAGATTTGGTTTTCGCGCTGATACGCGATACGCGCATCTTCCGATTTTTCTACCTTGATGCGCAGCTCTTCCAGTTCCGCCGATAGCCAGTTGGAAGCCTGCGTGGTTGCGTCGTACTTGCTGCGGAAATTTTCCTCTACATAGTTCTGGAGGTGAGTATTGACGACCTGCGCGGCCAGCTGGGGATCTTCCGCCTCGAAATGGACTTCAATCAAGCGGCTGTTAGGTACGCGCTTGACGACCAAACGCCCTAGGAAAGCGCCCAGTATGGCCGGTCGAGTAGGAGACGAACCAGCGTGTTGCCAGGCGGCCGAATTAGGGGTGCCACCAAATTCGGGGAAGCGAGCGAGGTCCAATGACTTGATGGTCATTAGAGCCAGAGTCTCACTCTGCAGGATCTTGGATTGTGTTTCGATATAGGCTTCGCTGTCTTCATATTCTCCCAAGCCATTCGAGTCCGGGAAAGGCTGCATGGATTGCGCTTCTTTGTCCACTTCCACGCGTGCCGCCGCTTCGTACACGGGTTTCATCTTGAAGGATGCGATGGTGACAACCGTCACGACGGTCATCAGGAAGGTGAGGATCAGCCACTGGTGTTTGCGGAGGATGATCAGGTAGTCGAGCAGGTGCGGCTCGTGCGGAACCTGATCCCAAGGCAGCACCGACGGAGCAGGAATAACGGTCAGCGCTTCGCCGGGTTTCCGGTCACGAAGGCTTGGCACGATTCTGGATGGCTCTTCCATTTGCTCCTACGTTTCCTTGTCCGTGAACGGTTGCGCACGCCTAGTAAGCTGTCCGATAGATGGCGACGGAGGAGCCGATGCTTATGGCTGCTTCCGCGCCGCGCGCCAAAACCTTCAAACCCTTGCTGTCAGGTATGTACAGGACGTCGTTCGACTTCATCGGGACATCCTGCGTTTTCTGGTTTTCGATCTGCTTGATGCGCACCGGGATCGCGTCTCTTTGGCCGGTGACTGGATTGCTGCGCATGATCACTGCGTTGTCTGCTTTCGCGAAGCCGGTCAAACCGTGGGCCAGCGCCACCGCTTTGAGAACGGTGATCTGCTCTCCGTGACTTTGCAACACGTAGCCGCCCGGTTGCGCGACGCCGGCGCCAGTGACGTACACGATGCCGGCGCGTGGAACGGAAACCACATCGCCGCCGTAGATCAGAATATTGTAGGCGGAATCGCCGGATTCCAGCAGATTCTGCAATCGGATGGTAATGATCTGCGGAGTTTCTCCGAGCGGATCGTCCGGGGAAGGCGTGCCGGCATTGGCGCTGACGTTACCATTCGAACTGGCGCCGACAACGGCAGCGGCCCTGCGTGCCGCGGGAGCCGTGGGGCTGCGCGTGACGATCACGAAGCTCCCGGCGTCATCAGTAATTCCGCCGGCACCGGCCAGGATCTCCAGCAACGTGGTGGGGCGGATCACTTGATAAACCATCGGCTTCACCACCGCGCCAACCACCGAAACCGGCTGGCTGTTCTGCTCCTTCACGAAGACGGAAACCTGCGGATGAGTGACCAAGCCATTTTCGATGAGCAGCTGTTCCATTTTTTGTTCGAGCTGAAACGGAGTTAATCCCGCCGCTGTGATTTTCGCCGGAATGAGGGGATACGAGATATCCCCGGCATCACCAACCCGGACGTCGCGGGAAAGTTCCGGCACATCGAACACTTCGATGTGCAACAAATCGCCGGTGCCGACCGGAACGTCGTGGGGCTTGGTGCGTTCCTGCGCGGCGAGTTCCTGGATTTTCTCGTTGGTTTGCTGTGGCGTCTCGGTTTTTTGCTGGCCGTAAAGTGCCGGAACGGCACACAGCAGAAGTAGGGACAAGAATGAGGCAAACTTCACTCTCGGCCAGTCCGCAGCGCGCCGGACGGCGAATTTCATTGCTATCGATAACATCGCAAACACTATCCCTTAGCCGGTGCGCTTCTGTCAACCCGCGAAATCCAGTCAAAAAAACACTCGGCGACAGCCCACATAGCTCAGCAAGTTCTAGCGTTCAGCGGTGTCACTTTTGCTTGGAACCGTGATCGTCCAAGCACGCAAGTAAGCACTCAGCGCCAGATTTCTCATTGTGTTCGCCCGCGCTTACGCGTTTCCATCGAGAGCTGTGGCAAAGATTGCGGCGCGACGCGACGTCGCCGCGCGCAGCATGACCCGTGCAGATGCGCGGCACCGTCACCGAGGCGAATTCAAACCGTCTCGCTCTCACCATCACGCTCGCGAACACGTTTTCGTGTGCGGACCGCGGCGCCCTGCGAGGGCAGCGGCGTGGTGGTCGCCAGGTGGGCATTCAGCAGAAACAGCAAAACATTGGACGGAATGTGCAGGTTGAAATCAACCATGCTGTGGAGCAGCAGGCCGCAGAGCGCTGTGATCGCTCCGGCATGGACGGCGCGCGAAAAATGACCTTGTTCGGCCGTAAGACTTTGGCGCGCGTCGCGAATTAAAATCCACAGGAACGCCAGGCCGCACAAGCCACCGAGGATGCCTGTTTCGGCGAGCAATTCCATGTAGTCATTGTGAACGTGGTCGACTATGTAGCCGTCGTATAGGGTCTCGTAACGCGGGTACACTGCAACAAGCGATCCCAGCCCTGAGCCTTTGATCGGATGATCGAAAAAAATATGCGCTGCGCCGCGAAACATGCCGGCGCGCCGCGAAAGAGTAACATCGCCCGGATGCAGAGATGAAAATCGTTCGATGGCTGTTCCAGCACCCAGCCATGCGACCAAAGCCAGAGCGGCGAATCCGACGATCGCTAACGCCACCAGCCGCGGACCCTCCGGCGCCCTGCGCAAGCGCGTCAGCAGCGCCAGCACGGCGACTTCGAAGGCGAAGCTGACGATGCCGCCGCGCGAGCCGGAAAGAATCATGGCGCCGACGGGAACGATGGTCAACAAGCCAGCCAAAGGAATCATGTCGCGACGCAATCCGCGGAAAACCAGCAACGCCAGCCCGGCCGGAAGAGTGAGTTCCACGAAGCCGGCAAAATGATTGCGGTTCACGAACGGACCGAAGGGATCGCCGCCCGCGGTCAGCGTCCGGAGTCCGTAGATTTTCGTGTCGGAGGCGAAGTGCTGCACGATGCCCAGCAGCGATACGGAGAAGCACAAGAGGATCAGGAACCATACGAGGTTCGTCAAATCGCGGCGCTCGCGAAAGACTTGCGTCGAAAGAAAGAAGATCAGCAGGTATGCGGCGAGCTCTAACAGTTCCACGCGAGTCAAAAACGGATAGG
>Ga0210393_10003370_pt1 | contig 12844 bp, 6 predicted proteins | sample IncBWC27OmetaG_FD_160068 | JGI IMG/M metagenome (GOLD analysis project Ga0210393, IMG submission 160068) | Forest soil microbial communities from Barre Woods Harvard Forest LTER site, Petersham, Massachusetts, United States - Inc-BW-C-27-O ... | reverse complement strand
TCTTAGGCCCCTTTTGCGCCGCGATCGCCGCTAGAATGTCGGCATGAGACAGCCGAGGTTGTGGACGCATTTCATCGCAGGGGCCATTGTCTGTGTAGTCGGCGCGACAATTCGCTTGGACCCTGCACCGCTGATCGTGATGGGGGGTTTGGCAGCGTTGTTGGTCCTCGGATGGCTGGTCTACTGGTGGAGATCGCGTTGGGAATGACGGCATGAGCGACCCCATCAGGATCATCTCGACATTCTTGTTAATCGTGGCCGCTGGCTATTTAGTCCGCGCGACCTATCGCCGTTGGACCAGGTGACGGCATGAGCGACGAAACCAAGAACGACAAGCCTGCCCCGTCCGATCGCCGCCTGCGCGACTTGGCGCGTTGCTTCATCAAGAGACACTCTGTCGCTTGATCCAGCGGCGCGACAACGGTTGCAGCCCACAACCGCTGCAAAGGGACACGCTACCCTTTGATCCCTCTTGCCTCCGGCTGTGTTGTCGCTCATGCTCACTGGCGTTCGAGCGATGGGGTGACGCGCAATGCTCGTTGAATGTCCGAACTGCCGAATTCACTTCAACCCAGAAATGGGCGTTTGCCCCAGATGCCGAACCTTCCGCCCTAGTGCCACTGAATGCGAAGACTTCCTTCGAACCCGTGTCCGGAATGGCATTGAATCGGGCCTCGTCAAGGAAGATGAACTTCTACGAATGCTCCATGACAAGGGCATGGCAACTGAGAATGCGGTCGAGATCATCAGAGACGAGCGTCGACGATACAAGCGGGGCGTGAGGCAGCGAGCGAGGCAGCGAATTGTATTTGGAATCGTTCTCCTCTTCGGCGGCCCCTTTTTTCTGCTCGTTGGATTTTTCGCTGGTAAGCACAAAGGCGCCGGGGAAGCAATGATAATCGGAGCCATGAGCCTTATCGTGGGCATTGGCTTCCTGTGGCTGGGCGTCGTACGGCTCGTGCGGGGCCGTGACTGACGTACCCCAGATTTGTCGCAGTCCTTCCGAATCCGCCGGTAAAATGACGGCATGAGCGACGAACCGAAGACGGTCGAGCCGAATCAACCGACATGGTAGCCGTGGGCAGGGTGTCTGTTCGGCTTTTGGTGCGCAATCGCGGGCGTCGCGCTCGGCCAGTATTGGGGAACCCATACCCATCTACAACTACAGGCGCAGGTACAAGCGCAGACAGCCGACATACTGCGGGCAAAAGGGCGGACAGTTGATGCCAGCGAGATCTCGTTGCCATTCGCCCTCGTTGGGAGGTTTTTTGGCGGATTCTTCGGCTGGTCGTTCGGCTGGTTGCTCGCAGCCTTTGTGCCCCGCAGACGCACGCGGACAATGGGCGATTACCTGCTGATTGGATTCTTCGGATTATTGCCGCTCTGCGTGCCGATCGCGGCGATCCTCTCCCGCCATCTGTTCCGCTGAACTCGCGTGCCCTCGGCACCTTTGTTGGCACACCTGGACGCAATGACGGATCCCGAGATCAGAGCGATCGTCATAACGGAGCGGGAGGCGGGGCTCACGAGGCGATCAATGTGTTGTTCGCACGCGTCCAGAACACCAACGATTGCAGTACGCGTTGATGCCGACCACCATAGGGATAGGCCACTCCCTCTCTTCGATTGCCAGATTGCTCCGTCGGCTCCCCTGCAGGATAGGAATCCATCGCGTGTCCCGAAACCTGATGCTCGCGCTCGTTGTGATTGTGACCTGTCATCTTGATGGCACGACTGTTTTCGCGCAAGCGCGGGCTGCGACAGCCAAGGCTCCGGCCGTCGGCGACGTGATCTATCTGACGGTGACTGAACCGGGTGTGAAACCTTCCCAAACAGTGCCGTTATTGCTGCGCGAGCTGATGCGCCAGGCTTTTCTCGTGACGGCCCGCGACGAGCTGGGACTCGCCACGCGCGATGTGATGTTGCGGGAAGACTTTCCGAAGAATCCCGACGAAAAGTCGATTCCCTTCGAACTGTCCTGTCTCCCTACGGGGAGCACGACGAATTCCAACATCGAATATGCGCTCGCGCGCGGCAGCCAAGATGCTGACAACATCTGGGGCCACAACATCCGCGTCGATATCGACGCACCTCAATCGATCGCGATCATTGCGAAGGAGGCCGAAGCCCAGTCCCGGGGCCAGATGAAGCAGGCGCTGATGAAGGCCGGTGGGAAGGGAAGCGTGCCCGCAGCGAGAGCCTCCTCCGAGGTTCCCGCTTCCGCGGCCGGCTTGCTTTGGAACTGGAACGAGATCTCCGTTCTGGCGGGTTTGCGGCGGGTACATGCCGAGATCCACGAGAAGGGAGAATCCCCCGAACTGTTGGCGGCCTTGGTCGTCGGCTACGCCAATCTCGGCACGCTGACCGAGTACTACTATGGTGCTGCGCACAAAGCCTATTTCGCCCGCGGGCTGCTCTATGCCGAACGGTTATTGCGCAAGACCGATGAATCGGCCTGGGCCTATTGGCATCGCGCCTACGTGCGGACGCTGGTGGGTCTGCACAACCTCGCCGCGGAAGACGTCGCGGCCGCCAAGCGGAAGCAAGGCACTTCATCGCCGGCATTGGCTCTCCCCTTTTGGAGCGAGATCCTCGATGCGTTCAGTCAGGGCCAGTGTTCTCGCATGTTGAAGCTCGCGAAGACCCCGCAAGAGCGCCGGCTCGGCCGCTATCTGAATCTCCAAGCCGTTCTGCACGGTTCGCTGAAAAGCCTCTCGATTCAGGCGATGCACGAGTTTCTGAACGATTGTCCCGATTGCCCGCGCGCGTACGACATGCTCGCGTCGTCGGGTGAGATTGGAACTCTGCGCCAGGGATCTGACGTGGGACTGCTCGTCGGCGGCGAGGTGGTGCGCAAGCGGCTCTCGGACATCTCGGGCCTTCCCGAGAAGATCAAGAAGCAGGTGGCAACGGCCGGGCAGAAGCTGACTGGGCCCGAAGAGATCGAATTCCGACAGTCGATCATTGCCGACCTGAAACAGAGTGGAAGCCCAGAACATGATCGGGGGGAACCGTCGCTTTCCGCTGTGGGCCACTCGCTCGAAGAAATGAACTTTGCCGAAGTGATTCGCAAGCTGGAGGTGGATCGAAACTCGCTCGGCGTTCCGACGGAGGAGACGATCGCGGCCCTCAAACCGCTCGTGGCAAATCATCCGTACGCGGCCTATGTCGACGCATTCACCGGCGACAAGCGGACGACGGAAGCGGCCGCCGAGGCGATCGCCGGCAAGCTCACCAAATACGATCTGGGGCTGAGCGAGCTCTCTCTGCTGACTTGGCTATCCCTGACTACCAAAAAGCCAGAGCACGCGCATCTGTGGCAATTCTCTGGTGGCCACGCCGACATGGTGCTTGGCGACGAAATGCGCTTGGCAGCCGGCGGGCTTTTCGGCCAGGAAGAAAACGTGGTTAACAAGGCCTACATGCCGCGGGTCTGGAACACGAGCAACAAGCTTCCCGTGGCCGTGGCTTTGCGAATTGCCCGCGATTGGCCCAATGCGGAACCACAGGCTCAGACGTACGAACGAGAATACGCCGACGAGCCGCTCGTCCTCTATGAATTGGTCAATCGTTATTACAAGCTGAAACGGTACGACGACGCCGAGCGTTGCGCCAAGCGGCAGGTCGAGCTGGCGCCCAGCTACGCGGCGTATTGGGCTTTGGCCACGGTCTACAAAGGGAAGAAAGACCAGACGCGTTGGAAAGAGACTTTGGATAAGTCCCTCGCGCTCCCCTCCTATGGCCTCGAGCAGGCACAGGCTCAGAACCAGCTGGCCCTCGACGCGATACAGCGCAAGAAATTTCAGGAGGCGGTTGTTTACGCCGACGCCGCCGCGGAAAGCTACGCCGGGTGGGCGATGGTGACGGCGGCGCGCTGTCACGAGTTGCTGGGCGAGTGGAAGAAATCGGAACAAATCATCCGCGCCGCCTCAGAGCGCTATGACAATCGATCACTCGAGTGGCTGAAATGGTGCCGCCGGACCGGCCGCGGCGACGCCCGCGCGGCTGACGAGTTCACGCACGCGAAGCTCGAAGCACTGGGAACGTCCCTCTATCAGTCCCAATATCGCGATATCGGTCACTATTACTTACTCACGGGCGAGGGCGAGAAAGCGCTCCTGCTCTATCAGCGGGCCTACCAGGAGGGGCACGACCCCTTCGAAGAATTTCACGCGGCGATCATCGCCGACAAGCTCGGCAAGACCGCGGAGCGTGATGCGCTGTTTCGGCAACTCGTCGCGATCAAGTCGCGCGAGCCGGAATCCCTCCACTTCAAACAATTGGCAGTGCAATTGCAAAAAATGCTGCCGCCTCGGCGGGCGAAACGTCTGGACGTTGCCGCGGTCGACAAGATCATTGCTGCCGCCGCTCGCGCGAACTCGGTCGATCCTTCCGTCCTGCCGTATTTCGTCGGCGCGTTCCTCAAGAATCGCGGTGATACGGAGACGGCCAAGAAATACTTGCTCCGCTGCGCGTACTGCGACGATTGGGAGCAGATCAATCAGACGCTGGCTTGCCAGTTATTGCGCGAGATGAAAGTCGAAGTCCCGGCGGCAGGAGACGCGGCCCGAAACGCGGATTCCCACAAGACGCCCACCGAGTGAACCCCTCGCGCTTTCGTTGGTAGAAACCCTAGTTCGTCGCGGCTTCGGTGGGAAATACCTTTTGGAAATGACTCCTGAGCTGAGCCATTTTAGCGGAGCGACAACAAACTGACCGGTGACGCCGCGCTTCCTAAGTGCGATCACCAAGATCCCGTGCGGAGACGGTTGCGAGAAGCCCAGCGCCTCACCACCATGAATTAAGCGCTCGCCCCAGAATCTCGAACCCTCAAGTCCCTCACCGCCGCTCTTCGCTCCGGAGTTTTCGCATGTCACGCACGTTTATCATCGCGCTCGTCGCCATTGCGGTCGTGTTAGCAGCAGTCGGCGGTGCGGGGTTCTGGGTGTTTCACATGGATCGCGAGCCGCCCCACGGCAAGCAGACGACCGAGGCAGCTCCAGCCAAGGCCACGCTGCCTGTTGGCGACACGATCTATCTCGCCTTCGATGACGCTCAGCCCGCCAACCCAAAAAAGGCAAAGCGCGTATTTGCTTTCCCGCTTGCCCTGCGCGAGTTGATGCGGCAGGCCTTTCTGATCACCGCCCGCGACGAATTCGGCCTCGCGACGCGGGACGTCATGTTGCGAGAAGACTTTCCGAAGAACGTCGACGACCAATTCATACCTTTTATTATGTCGACTCAGGAAACCGGATTGGCTCAAGGCAACAGCTTCATCACCTACAAACTTGCGCGGAAAGGACCTGAAGAGGAAGACCTCTGGCACACGAAGGTCCGGTTCGACATCGACGATTCTGTTTCGATCACGACCCTCGCCGAGCAGGCCGAAGCGCTGTCGCGCAGCGAACTCAAAGAGGCGCTGACCCGCGCGGGCGGCAAAGGGAAAGTTCCTGCCGCAAGAGCCTCGTCGGAAGTCCCCAGCGCGACGTCGAATCTGCTGTGGGCCTGGAACGAGATCTCGGTCCTGGCCGGCCTGAGACGCGTGCATGCCGAGATTCGCGAGAAAGGCGAGTCGCCTCAACTACTGGCGGCCTTGGCCGTTGGATATGCCAATCTCGGGTCGCTGACCGAGTACTACTACGGAGCCGAGTGCAAAGTTTACTACGCTCGCGCACTGCTGTACGCGGAACGCTTGTTGCGCCGGACCGATCAGTCACCCTGGGCACTCTGGCACCGCGGCTACGTCCGGGTACTCTTCGGCCTGCATAGCGCGGGCGGACAGGACATTGCCCTGGCCAAGAAAAAACAGGGGACCGCGCCGGCCGCGCCGCCATTGCCGTTTTGGACCGAGGTCGTCGACGCGTACGCGCAAGGGCAGCTGGCCCAAATGTTGAAGGTGGCAAAAACGCCGCCGCAGCGCCATTTGGCGCGCTATCTCAAGCTTCAGGCCGTGATGTTTGGCGACCTTCGTGAGCTTGAAGTCAAGGCAATGCACGCGTTTCTGGAAGACGTTCCCGATTGCCCGCGCGGCTTCGACCTGCTCGCGGCCTCGGGCCAGGTTGGGACCGCACGAGAGGGATCCAACATGGGGCTCGTCCTCACGGGTCTGCTGGTACGCAAGCGGTTGGCCGACGTCGCCGGTTTGCCTGCGCCCATTGCCGAGCGGATTCATGACAGCGATGCCACGTTCGGGTCGGCAGAGGTCGAATTCCGTACGACGCTGATCAACGAACTCGAACTCGCCGGCAGATCGGAACTCGATCGTGGGGAACCGTCGTTGTCGGCAGTGGGGCATTCGATCGAAGAGATCAATTTCGCGCAGCTCATCCGCAAACTGGAAGTCGATCGAAACACGCTGGGCATTCCGGTCGAAGACACGATCTCGGGGCTCGGACCGATGGTCGCGGCCCACCCCTATGCTGCTTACATCGGGGCCTTTACGACGCGCAAGCCAATCGTCGAGGCGGCGGCCGCCGCGCTCTCGGCCAGACTCCCGGTCTATGAAATCAACGTCAGGAACTTGAGCCTCGTCGATTGGCTGGCTTCGGTCATTCAGGACTCGACCCATGCCGATTTGCGGCGCGTGGCCGGCGCACATGCCGACGTGATCGTCAGCGATCAGATGCGAAAGATTCAAGGCGGGTTTTACGGCAGCACCGATGCCAGCAACGCCGCCAATGCCACCTCGATGAAGCACCTGCGGAACACGTGCGACAAGCTTTCGGTGGTGGTCGCGGCGCAAATTTCACGCGACTGGCCCAGCGCGTCGCTCGACGCCGACAAGTACGAGCGTGAATACGCCGACGACCCGCTGGTGATGCACGCGTTGTCGGATCGCTATTTCAAGTTGAAGCGCTACGACGATGCCGAGCGCTGCGCGAAGCAGCATGTGAAGTTGGCGCCCGGCTATTCGTCCTATCGAGCACTCGCCGCCGTCTACAAGGGCAAGAACGATCCCGTGCATTGGAAGGAAACCTTGGACAAGGCGATCAAGCTGCCTTCCGCTGGACTCGAGCAAGCCCAGGTGCAAGACGAGATCGCACTGGACCTGCTCGAGCAGAAAAAATGGGATGAGGCCGTCGTCTATGCCGACGCGGCTGCACAGAGTTTTTCTTCCTGGTCGCTGATGACGGCTGCCCGCTGTCACGAAATGGTGGGCGAGTGGGACAAGGCCGAAGCGCTCGCCAAAGTCTGCTCGGCGCGCTACGACGATCATGTCTTCAACTGGATGTGCTGGTGCCATCGCACTGGGCGCGGCGACGTGCAGGCGGCTGACGCGTTTACCCGCAACCGCATCGACGGGTGGGGCTCTCAACTCTTCCCGGCCCAATTGCAACAGTTCGGGATTTACTACTTGATGACGGGCGAGCCGAAAAAGGCGATGCCCATGTTCGAGCGTTCGTACCAGACGTCGCACGACCTCGATTCGGCGTTCCATGCGGCGCTGATTGCGGATGCCGTCCGCAAGCCCGGCATGCGCGACCGCTACTTACGGCTGATCGCGGCGCCGCCCAAGTCGAAGCCTCAAGGCAACATCGACCTTTACTATCGGCTCGGCGCGCAATTTCGACAGGCCGTAGCGGCTAACGCTCCGCAGAAGGTCGATCTCGCCGAGGTCGACAAGATCCTGGCGGCGGCCGAGGAGGCGCATCTGTCGCCCGCGCTCAGTCTGTACGTGGGATTGTTTTTCAAAAATCGCGGCGAAGCGGAATCGGCGAAGAAGTATCTGATTCGCTGTGCCCAATCGAATGACTGGGATGGGGTCGAACACACGCTCGCCTGCCAACTGCTGAGAGAGATGAAAGTCATCCTTCCCGCGGACAAAGCCCCGCCCAAGAAAGATGCGCCCAAGGCCCTGCCCAAAGATCAAAAACTCCTGGACGTCGATCTCGGACGGCCGCGGCGTCAACCCGCGTAAGGGGAGAGTGTCGAACACGCACGGGACGGCCGGGCCGTCGCGAGAGATAAGGTGCCTCATGCCGCGGATGCCTGGCGTTTCGCTGCTGTTGAGTGTCAGCCTGGTTGTCACCGGCGTGGCCTGCGCCGCGGACAAACCTGCGACGCGCCAGACGGTCTATCTGACGGTTCGCGAGCCCGAGGTCGACGGGCCTGGGGGCGGGGTCCCGCAGATGCTTGTCCGCGAGGTCATGCGGCAGGCGTTCTTGTTGGCGGCCCGCGATGAACTGGGCCTGGCCACGCGAGATGTGATGCTTCGCGAGGAGTTCCCCAAAGAATACGACGAGGCGTCGGCGCCGTTCGAAGTCTATTGCCGCAGTACCGATGCCGAAGACGTGAGCAAGTTAGAATTCGTCCTCACGCGTCGAGGTGCGCCCGGCAAAGTCCTGTGGCACATAAACTACGTGCCCGACAACTCGCCCGGTTTGATGGACATCCCGGTCAAAGCGGAGATCTGGTCGCGGACGGAATTCAAGGACGTGCTCGTGCGGGCCGGCTTCAAGGGGAGCGTGCCGCCGCACCGCGCCTCGGCCCCGGTCGCGGCGTCCACCTACGACTTGCTTTGGACCTGGAACGAAATCTCGGTAATGGCCGGCCTGCGCCAGCTGCACCAGGAAATTCGCGAGAAGGGCGAGTCTCCGGAACTGTTGGCCGCGTTGGCTGTCGGCTACGCCAATCTTGGGACGCTCACAGAGTACTACTTCAGCGGAGCGTGCAAAGTCTATTACGCGCGCGCCTTGCTGTATGAAGAGCGGCTGTCGAAACAGACGAACGACACGCCCTGGTCGCTTTATCACAGTTCGTACGTCGCCGCGCAGCTCGGGCTGACCTTCGTCGGCGAACAGTGGGTGGCCGATGCGAAGAAAAAACTCGCCGCGTCGGGGACCGACAAGCCGCTGCCCTTTTTCGCGCCGGTGATGGAGGCCTTCATCGAAGGCAAGCTTCGCAAAATGGTCGAGATCGCAAAAACGCCGGCCGAGCGTCGCCTGGCTCACTATTTGAACGTCGAGGCGCTCTTGTTCGGCGATTTGGACGACTTGTCGGTGAGCGCGATCAAGGCTTTCCTGCACGAGTGTCCGACTTGCCCGCGGGCTTACGACATGCTGTCGCGGTCGAACGAACTAGGCCCGTCAGGAGAGGGAGCCGAAAGAGCTTTCGACGTGACTAGCCGCTTATTGCGCACGCAGCTGTTGGATTTCCCCGGGTTGCCCAAGGAAATCGCCGAACGCGTCAAAAAAGCCGGCACCCTGGAACCCACAGAAGAAGTCGAGTTTCGCAAGAGCCTGATCGCAGACCTCAAGAAAGCGGGAGCGGCGGGCGCCGACCAGGGAGAACCGTCTCTCGCGGCGCTGGGGCAGACGATCGAGGAGATCAACTTCGCGCAACTGGTGCAGCGGCTCGTTTTCTATCGGAACAAGATCAGCGTGCCGATCGATAACATCCTCGAGACTTACGGGCCGCTCGGCGAAGCGCACCCCTATGCCGGGTACCTGTCGGCATTCACCTGGCATCGCAAGAAAATGGAAGACGGAGCCGCGGCCCTGACCGGGAAGCTCGAAGTGTTTGCCTTCACGATGAAAGACCGCCCGGTGATGCAGTGGCTGTACAGCATGACGAGTGCGCAGCGGTTTCACAGTCTGTTTCAAGTACCCGGCAAGCACTGCGACTCGATTCTTATTGACGATATGCGCTGCATGAAAGCCGATTTGTTCGGCCCGCCCGACGATCCCACCTACGGCCCACCCAACATGATTCGGTGTTGGACGTTGTACAGCAAGTTGCCGCTGATGGTCGCGATGCGCATCGCGCGAGATTGGCCGCGGGCCAAAACCGAGGTCGACAAATACGAGCGAGACTTCGCCGACGAGCCGCTCGTCCTCAACGCACTCACGAACCGGTACTTGTCGCTCAAACGCTGGAGCGACGCGGAGCGCTGTGCAAAACGGCACGCGGAAATCCATCCGAGCTACGCGGCCTATCGCTCCCTGGCCGCCGCTTACAAGGCTCAGAAAAACGACGCGAAATGGAAAGAGACGCTGGATAAGGCGATCGATCTGCCTCCGCTGGGGCTCGAGCAAGCCTCGATTCAAAACGAGATCGCGAACCACCTGCTCGACAAGCGCGATTACCAAGAAGCCGTCACTTATGCCGACGCCGCCGCTCAAAGTTTTTCGGGCTGGTCACTGCTGACGGCCGCTCGCTGTCACGAGATGCTTGGCGAATGGAAGAAATCCGAAGGACTCGTTCGCGCGGAGGCGTTGCGCTATGAGAACTCGGACTGGCTGTATTGGTGTCATCGCACCGGTCGGGGCGACGTCGCCGCGGCAAACGAGGCCGCTCACAAACGGTTCGAGGCCTTGGGGACCGGAATGTACTCGCCGGAATATGTGCAGATTGCGATTTACTACCTGTTGACCAAGGAGCCGGGCAAATCGCTACTGGTTTGTGAGCGCGCCTACCAACTCAGAAAGGATCCTTACATCGGACTCTTGGCGGCAATGATTGCCGACGGAATCGGCAAAGAGGTCAACCGGGATCGACTCCTCTCCGAGGTCATGAGCACCACGCTCGCGCACAACTACGGTGAGGCGCCCACGCAAGATTTTTATAAGCGGCTCGCCGCTTTGATGCGCGAGACAGTGACCACCAAGGAAGTCCCGCACCTGAATCTCACCGAATTCGACAAGCTCCAGGCGCAGGCCGCACCGAAGAAACTCTACCCGTCCGTTCTCCTCTATTTCGCTGGCGTCTTCCTCAAGAACCGGGGCGATCTCGACGACGCCAAGAAATACCTCATCCTGGCAGCCCAGTCGGATGATTGGGAGAACTCCAACCACGTGTTGGCCTGCGCACTGCTGCGAGAGCTGAAGGTCGAAGTTCCGGCTCTTAAGAAGTGACCACCAGATTGTCGCGGTGGATCACTTCGGCATACGGCAGGCTCGTAGGGTGGGACAAGCCTCGCCAGCGGCGAGGCGCAGGCCCACCATCTTGCTGAATGTGAGTTTCACTTTTCTATCAATCGGTGGGCCTTCGGCCGCTTTCGCGGCCTTGTCCCACCCTACGGCTTCGCTCATGCCTCGTTATCGGAGGAATTACGTTGCCGGCGGAACCTACTTCTTCACGTGCGTCGCCTTCGAGCGGCGGCCGATCTTGACCACCGAGCTTGGTCGCGACTGTCTTCGCGAGGCATTGAAGAAGGTCAACGCTGATTATCCGTTCGACCTCCTCGCCATCGTTCTGCTTCCCGAACATTGGCATTCGGTATGGACGCTGCCCCGCGGCGACGATCGATTTCCGCTGCGATGGATGCGGATCAAGGAGGAATTCAGCAGGTTATGGCTGGCCGGCGGTGGGGAGGAAGTTCCGCAGTCCGCCTCGCGCGTGAAGCATCGAGAACGTGGCATCTGGCAGAGGCGCTATTGGGAACACACGGTTCGCGATGAAACCGACTTGAAGCGGTGCGTCGACTACATCCATTGGAATCCGCGGAGGCACAATCTCGTAACGCGCGTGAGAGATTGGAAGTGGTCGTCGTTTCACCGTTTCGTGCGCGCGGGCGAGTATGACGCGGATTGGGGCAGATCGGATCCGACGCCGGCATGGAACGAGCCTGAATGGGGCGAGGCAACGTAGGGTGGGACAAGTCTCGCCAGCGGAGAGGCGCAGGCCCACCATCTCTGATTTCGGGCTCGCGCGCAAGACGGAATTGCGACTAAGCGGGCAAAGCGGTGGGCCTGCGGCCGCTTTCGCGGCCTTGTCCCACCCTACGGGATCGCGCGTCCTTATATCAGGTCGTCACGACCAGATTGTCACGGTGGATCACTTCCTGGTACGGCAGGCTGCCGAGGGCTTGGACGATTTCTTCGGTCCGCTTGCCGGCAATTGTGCGGGCTTCGCTGGCGTTGTAGTTCGAGAGGCCGCGGGCGAATTCTTCGCCGGTGCGGTCGACCAGCGAAACGACTTCGCCTTTCGCAAACTCGCCTTCGACGGCCGTGATCCCAATTGCCAAGAGCGACTTGCCCTGCGTCTCGACGGCGCGACGGGCTCCCTCGTCGAGCGTGAAGCGCCCCTTTGGGCGGACTGTGAAGCCAATCCAGCGTTTCCACGCCGGCAGATCCTTGCCCTTGGCGATAAACAGCGTGCCGATTTCCTTGGCGGCCAGGATGTCGTCGAGCACGTTGGGGCGCGTGCCGTTGGCGATGATGACACTCTCGCCCACGCTCGTGGCCGTGCGCACGGCTTCGAGCTTCGACGGCATTCCGCCGATGCCCCGCAAGCTGCGGCCGGGAGCGGCCAAACTCATCAGCGAATCGCTCCACTGATCGACCAGCGGAATCAGCTTGCTAAGGGGCGATTTCGGATCGCCGTCGAACAGGCCGTCGACGATCGACAGAATGATCAACAGCGGATCGGTGAGCAGACCGGTGACCATCGCGGCCAACTGGTCGTTGTCGCCGAACTTGATCTCGGCCACGCTCACCGTGTCGTTTTCGTTGACGATGGGGATCGCCTTGTACTCGAACAGCGTGTGCAGCGTGTTGCGAACGTTGAGATAACGCGTGCGACTCTTGAAGTCGTTGGCGGTGAGCAGCACCTGGGCCGCGTGGTACCCGTGCTTGCGCAGGCAGTCGTCGTAGAGGCGAATCAAATGGGCCTGGCCGGCGGCAGCGGCGGCTTGCAGATGGGGCAAATCGGTGGGCCGCGTCTTCAGCCCCAACAGTCCCATCCCCGCGCCGATCGCTCCGCTGGAGACGACGACGACCTGGCGGCCCGTCTCGCGCACGCGGTGAATCTGTTCGGCGATTTGGGCGATGCGGTCGACGTCGATCGTATCGTCGTCGCGCGACAGGACGTTGGTGCCGATCTTGATCACGAACGTCCGGGCGTC
>Ga0210393_10003368_pt1 | contig 12847 bp, 10 predicted proteins | sample IncBWC27OmetaG_FD_160068 | JGI IMG/M metagenome (GOLD analysis project Ga0210393, IMG submission 160068) | Forest soil microbial communities from Barre Woods Harvard Forest LTER site, Petersham, Massachusetts, United States - Inc-BW-C-27-O ... | reverse complement strand
CTGCCGGATATCATCTTGCTGGACATCGAAATGCCGCGCATGGACGGCTACGAAGTGGCGGCACACGTGCGCAATGATCCGCGCCTGAAGGACATTCCGATCGTGATGATCACCTCGAGGGTGAGCGAAAAGCATCGCGCGCGAGCCATCGAACTCGGCGTCGATGACTATCTGGGCAAGCCTTACCAGGAAAGCCAGCTGCTCGACGCCATCGAGCCGCTCGTGAATCGCCGCAGCGCCGTCGCCCGATAGAAGATCCCCATGTCCGAATTGCGAGATGAACTGTACAGTTTGCTGGTGCCCCTGGCCGGGGAGCGGCTGATCGTGCCGCGCGCCTGCGTCGCCGAGGTCATCGGCTATCAAGCCCCGGCGGAAATGACCAATGCGCCGCCCTGGTACGCCGGCGTCGTGAGCTGGAACGGCCGCAACGTGCCGGTGGTTTCGTTCGAGGGAGCGATGGGGCAACCGTTGCCAAGCATCTCCACGCGAACCCGGATCGTGATTTTTCATGCGGCCGGCGGCCAGGTGAAGGCCGGTTATTTCGGCATGCTGACGCAAGGATTCCCGCAGCTGGTGCGCGTCAACGCCGAGGTGGTGCGCGCGGATGCGACCCGCAGCTTCCCGGAGCGATCGCCCGTCATCTGCCAGGTGCGGATGGTCAACGAGACGCCGTTGATCCCGGACTTGCAGCGCCTCGAGGAGATGATTGCCGAGGAAACCTCGGTATTACAGTGACTTCGCCACGCTGCGCAAGCTAGAAAAACGAAGCGCGCGAATCAATGCAGCAGCCCGAACACCGCCACGGCGTTGGTGGTGCCGACGAACACCTTGCCGTCGGCAACCATTGGCGTGATGTACTTGTTGCCCGCGCCGAATTGATCCCGATTGCCCGCCGCCTGATTGCTGTTGTAGAGCTCATGCGCAAGATTCGTGGCATCGTAGGCATGGAGCACGGCGGGAGTGGTGTTCTCGTGCGCCCACACGATGCCGTTCGAGGTGCCGTTGGCGGACACACTGGGCGCGGTCCCCGGATAGGCGAATTGCGTGGTGGACTGCGACTGCGGCGTGGCGCCGAGCTTGGCGGTGGAAATCGCAAATGCCTTCAGCGTGCCGGAGACATCGCCGTAGTACACGTTGCCGCTGAAGTAGGCGGGCGTCGACCAGATGCCGCCGGGCAGAGCGCCGCTAAGCGTCTGATAATTCTGGTTGCCGGCGGCGTTGAACTTGCCCATCGCATCGCGGTCGACGACATAGATATTGCCGTCCTTGCCGGCACCCACCGCCAGATGCCGGACGGTATTGGCAGAATCCGTCAGGTCCGGCAGCAGCAATTCACCGCCGGATCCCAGATCTTCGTCTGCGTTCGACTCGGCGACTTCGTTCGACATGGTGAAGTAGTCCAGCACCTTGAGGCCGGCGCCGGCACTGGAAATCTCGAGGAAGGAATTGCCAAAGTCCTGCTGGTTCGGAAAGCCGTTCGCGTCCAGCGTCGTTTCGAACGCGCCATTGGCGGTGAGCAAATGAATATTTCCGTTCGCATCCACCGCGGGGCCGCCTCCGGACATCCAGATCGCCGGTCCACCGGAGCTGTTCGCCGCGACGTTGAGGGCGCCGTTGCGCGCCAGCGTGCTTTGCGCAAAGGCAATGATCCAACCGCCATACGGGGCAACGTCGCAGTGCGAGGTCCACGTGGTATAGATCGTGCCCCCCGACAACAGCAGCGCGGCGCGCTCTTCGTAGTATCCCGGGTTGAACGATGAGGTGGCGCTGCCCGCGTACGTCGCGGTGATGTCCGTCGGGCCGTTGAGCAGTTCCGCGCCCGTGGCGACATCGAGGGCATGCAGGCGGTGGTGGTAGTTCGACTGGGCATCCACGGACATGGCGACCACATAAATCGTGCCGTGGGCGCCGGCGGCGCGGTCGATGACCGGCGTGGAGGTTACGCCGATTTCAGGGCTCACTTGAATACAGCCGTGATCATTGCTGGGAGACTCTCCCGCCGCGAGCAGCGACACCTGCCACAAAACCGCGCCGGAGTCCGAATCGAAGGCGTACACCGAGTCATGTTCCGTGGCCACGAAAACGGCGTTGAACGAACCGCCGGCCGCGCTCAGCTGCGATAAGTACAGCGGTTGCGCGTCGACCCGGCCGTCCACCGGCAGCATGCGCAGCAGCCCGAAGTTCGACGATGTCACGGTCGTTGTCGTCAGTGCCGATTCGGACAGGTTCTGCCCGCTGCGGCTCAGATCATTCTTGTAAGTCGTCACATCGGTGCCGCGCTGCGTAACCGTGCCGGTAACGACGCTGAGCTTCGCGCTGGTGCTGGTCATGCTGCCGGCCGCGTTCGACACGACCACCAGAAAGGCGCTGCCATCATCGGATTGAACGGTGGGCGGCGTGGTGTAGCTCGCGGCGGTGGCTCCCGATATGGGCGTCCCGCCCTTCTGCCATTGATAGGCAAGCGGCGCGCCTCCAGCCGCCGTGACCGTAAAGGTCGCCGTCCGTCCGACGACCACCGCCTGATTCGAGGGTTGCGTCGTGATCGATGGCGGTGCCGCGGCGGGGGCGCTCGATCCTCCACCGCCGCCGCCGCCGCCGCAGGCAGTCAAAACCGCCGATAGCAGTGTGGCCTGCACCAGTGAATTCATCGACTTCATGTCCATCCCGCCGAAAGGGAATTATCAATCGGTTATAGGCCCAGACAGCAGCGCCATCAAGAGTCTGCCGCTCGCGACGGATCGTCGGACACCGCCGACAGGTCGCCGAATCGAGCCTGCAACACGGCGATCGCCGCGATGGCCGCCGTTTCCGTGCGCAGCACGCGGGGGCCGAGCCCTACGCGCGTGAATGCCGATAGCCTGAAGGCTTCGAGTTCCTCGGGGCCGAAGCCTCCCTCAGGGCCGATGGCGATCACCGCGCCCGTGATCGCACCCGTTCCGTGGTTCTCGATGAGCGGCGACCGTTGCGAGGCCGGTGCGGCGCGCTCGGGCTCCAAGACCAGGCGCACCTGTCCGCCGGTTGCGCCGGAAGTCGTTGCGGCCGGGTCCAGTGCACCGAGGTAATCCAGCAGCGGCTGCGGCGCCTGCACGACCGGCAGGCGATTGCGGCCGCATTGCTCGCACGCGCTCACCGCCACCGCCTGCCAATGCGCCTGCTTCGAGGCGGCCTGTGCTGCGTCGAGCCGCACGACACTGCGCTGGCTGAGCACCGGCGCGATGCATCCGACGCCGAGTTCGGTGGCCTTCTGCACGATGAAATCCATGCGATCGCCGCGCGGTACGCACTGCAGGAGGGTCAGTGCGAAAGGCGATTCCCGATCGATGGTGCGCGCCGCCCCGACGGCTGCCGAGACGCGCGCGCCCCGCACGGTCTCGATGACGGCGGCGAATTCGCGACCGTCGCCATTGAATACCACGAGCTCATCCCCGCTCCGGGCCCGCAAAACTTTCGCCAAGTGTGCCCCGGTATCCCGCGGCAGGTCCACGATGCTCCCGGAGTCCAAGGCGCCATCGAAGAACACGCGCGTCAAGCGCATTCAAGTTCGCCCGAGTTTCTGTTGGCCATTCATCTGCAGGCGATTGTCGCATATGCTAACGGCGGTATCGGCGGCGATGAGGGCGTTGAATTTGGAAGTCGATGTTGAAACCGGACTGATGCGGGGTGCCGTGCAGGTGCCGTCGCCGAATTGCGATGCCCGCCCTCCCGGCGTGGATGCGGAATTGATCGTCGTGCATGGCATCAGCCTGCCGCCCGGTGAATTTGGAGGCCCCTGGATCGAGCGGTTTTTCACCAATTCGCTGCCGCGCGATATGCACCCCTATTTTGCCGAAATCGGCGGGCTCAAGGTGTCATCACACCTGCTCGTGGCGCGCGATGGGAGCCTCACCCAGTTCGTCAAGTTCACGGATCGAGCGTGGCACGCCGGTGAGTCCCGCTATGGGGGGCGGGTCGCCTGCAATGATTTTTCGATCGGCGTGGAGCTCGAAGGCGTCGATACCGCTGCCTACGAAGCCGCCCAATACGACACGCTCGGCGAGGTCGTAGCGGCGCTCTGTGATGCATATCCTCGACTCTCCCCCGACCGGATAGTAGGTCACAGCGATATCGCACCCGGACGCAAGACAGACCCGGGGCCCGCGTTTGATTGGGAAAGAGCCCATCGCCGCGTCGCGGCCGCCCGCGCGGCCTCTTTGCGCCCCTGACCGCACGCCGATAGCCCCCTTGGGGCACAACGTGAACCTCGTCACGTTGAATTTCAGCAGATTTCCGCCAATGAGCCGACAATTGGCTCACCAGGAATTCACGTCAAACGGTGAGGGGAGGGCTATTGATTCGTTGGTTTGCAGACCTCCCGATCGAACGCAAGCTGCGTGCGGTGATCACGATACCTGCCATGGCGGCCTTTGCCATCGCCATGATCATGCATGTTGCGACGAATCTGCTGCATCTGCGCGCAGACATCCAGCAACGCGCGGCCGGCATCGCACGCGCGGTTGGAGTCAGCAGCATCGAGGCGATGAACCGAGGCGACACGGTGGGAGCGATCAGTGCCTTGGACGCCCTTCGTGATGAGCCGATGGTGGACGTCGCCGAAGTCTATCTGCCCGACGGCCGAATGATCGCGAACTACGATCGCGCCGCCAAAGGCGTGGTGCTGAAGGCCGGCGGCCGGCCCACGCCGGCGCATCGCAATCAATTCCAAATCACCGTCCCTGCCACGCATGAAGGCGCGACGCTTGGATACCTGCATATTCTCGTCCCCCTCTCCGCACTTTATCCGGACTGGCGCGCATCCACCTTGATCAGCCTCGGCGCGATCGTTGCCGCCATCCTGATATCGTATTGGCTCGCCGCGTGGCTTCAAAAGCAGATCTCGGGGCCCATCGTCAATCTGGCGCAAACCATGCGCAGAGTTTCCCTCGAGGAGGACTACACGCTGCGGGTCGAGCGCAACTCGGAAGACGAGATCGGCTCCCTCATCGACGGCTTCAACCAGATGCTCGGGCAGATACGCCATCGCGATGCGCGCCTCGAGAAATATCGCGAATTTCTCGAACAGCAGGTTGCCGAGCGAACCGAGAACCTGGGCAACGCCAATCGCGAGTTGCAGGTGGCCATCGGTCAGGCCACGCACGCCAAGGAGGCGGCGGAGCGTGCGAGCAGGGCCAAGAGCGAGTTTCTCGCACGCATGAGCCATGAAATCAGAACCCCGATGAACGGCGTCATGGGCATGTCCGAGCTGCTGCAGGCGACGGAGCTCACGCCGCGGCAACGGCATCTCTCGCAAACCATCTCTCAGTCCGCCGCGGCACTGCTGCAGATCATCAACGACATCTTGGATTTCTCGAAAGTCGAAGCCGGCAAACTCGAGTTGGAATGCATCGAATTCGGGTTGCGGGAAACGGTGGAACAGGCCATCGAAGTCTGCGCCGCCCGCGCCCACGCCAAGGGGCTCGAGCTGGCCTGCGACGTCGGGCTCGATGTGCCCGCAAAGGTGCGCAGCGACCCCATGCGGCTGCGCCAGATCCTGATCAACCTGGTGGGCAACGCCATCAAGTTCACGGACGTCGGCGAGGTCATCGTGCGGGTCAAGCGCATCGGCGGGGATGGTCTCCTGCGTTTCGAGGTGACCGATACCGGAATAGGCATCTCGCAGGAAGCCCAGGAGGACATTTTCAACGCCTTCAGCCAGGCCGATTCATTCACCACGCGAAAGTACGGCGGCACGGGGCTGGGACTTGCCATTTGCCGCGAGCTCGCGACCTTGATGGAGGGCCGGATCGGCGTGGACAGCGTCGTGGGAAGCGGATCGGTGTTTTGGCTCGAGGTGCGGCTCGAGGCGGTCCCCGAGGCGACGCCGACATTTACACGCCTGCCGCGAATGAGGCTGGTGGGATTGCGCGCGCTGATCGTGGACGACAACGCCAGCAATCGGGACATCCTGGCCAAGCATCTGAAGTCCTGGGGTGTGGACGTCGTCGCCGCCGAATCGAGCATCGATGCACTCTCCGTCCTCGATACGCCCGAAGGTTCGCGATTCGATTTCGCGCTGCTGGATGATCAGATGTCGGGGATGGACGGCATCGACCTGGCCAAACGCATCCGTCAAGACGGCCGCCTCGCGGCGATACGGCTCATCATGCTGACCGCCCGCGATACCTACGACAGCAACTCCGATGCCGTGCAGTTGTTCGCCGCGATACTGACCAAGCCCCTGCGCCGCTCGCAACTCTTGAACTGCGTGACCCGTGCGATGACCCAGGCGCCGGAGGCGAGTTTGGAAGAGACCGCGATTCATCGGGTGCCGGCCGCCTCAGCCCGAGGATTCGTTCCGAAGATCCTGCTGGTGGAAGACAATCCGGTGAATCGAGAAGTCGCGGTCGGCATGCTGGAGACCCTGGGTTGCGTGGCGCATGCCGCACAGAACGGCCGGCTGGCGCTCGAAGCGATCAACAGCCACGCCTACGACGCGGTGTTGATGGACTGTCATATGCCGATCATGGACGGCCTGGCGGCGACCGCCGAATTGCGGCTGCGTGAGCAGAATGCGGGCGGCGCGCGGCTGCCGATCATTGCGCTCACGGCGAATGCCATGGAAGGAGACCGCGAACGATATCTTGCCGCCGGCATGGACGATTTCTTGAGCAAGCCTTTTTCGCAGCAGCAATTGGCGGCTTTGCTCAGGCGCTGGCTGGGGGTGCATTTGCAGCCTGATCCCGGCAACCGCGAGGGCTCACGGGTGCCGCTGATCGACGCCGGCGTGTTGCGCAACATCGCCGCGCTGGCCCGGCCCGCCCTGCTCGATTCGATGATCGAGCTCTACCTGCAGCATTCGCCGCCGCTAATTTCCGCCATCGAACAGGCGGTGGCAAGCGATCAGGCCGAGGCGCTGCAGCAGGCGCTGCACAGCTTCAAATCCAGCACATCGAATCTGGGCGGCCTGCGCCTGGCAACGCTGATCAAGGAATGTGAAGTGCTGGTGCGCGAGGGCGGCGCCGCCAAGGCGGTGCCGAGAGTGCAAAGAATCCGCCGCGAATATCAGGATTTTTGCAGCGCGCTGATGCAAGAAAGATCCGAGAGCGCGGCCTGAAGTCCCATGCGCCCAACCGATAATCAGCTTCACACCGCCGCGACCGTACTGGTCGTCGACGATGACCCGGGTGCGAGGCTGCTCGTGGGCAGTGCCTTGGAAGTCGCGGGCTTTCGCGTCATCACCGCCGTCGACGGCAACAGTGCGATGAGCCGGTTTCAAATGAATCCCGCCGACTGCGTGGTCCTCGATGTCGTGATGCCGGGCATGAACGGATTCGATGTCTGCCGCGCATTGCGCGCACTGCCCGAGTCCCGCCATGTGCCGATTTTGATGCAGACCAGCCTCGATGACATGGAGTCGGTGAAGCGCGCCTACGATGCCGGCGCGACGGACTTCTCGTCCAAGGGAATCAATCCGATGTTGCTGGCCGAGCGCGTCAAGTTCCTGGTGCGCGCCAAGCAGACTCAAGATCAATTGCGTGAGAGCGAAGCGCGTGTGCGCTATCTGGCCTACTACGATCCGCTCACCGCTCTGCCGAACCGCCAGAGATTGCTGCAGATCCTGGAGCAGCAACTGGAATGGGCCGCGCCGCGCCAGCGCGGACTTGCGGTGCTGATGCTCGACGTCGATAATTTTTCCCGCATCAACGACACCCAGGGGCAGGCGGTGGGCGACAGCCTGCTCAAGGAAATCGCCCATCGCCTGCAGCACTGCCTGCGGGACGCCCGGCCGAGTCTCGAGGACGATGGCGCGCTGAGCGACATCAATGATTGGGTGGCACGCACCGGCGGCGATGAATTCACTCTGACGCTGCCGGGTGTCGCCACCGCCGACAGCGTGCAAGTCATCGCGCAGCGCGTGCAGCTCGCCCTGGCCAGACCCTTCGTGTTCGCGCAGCAGGAAATACCGCTGTCGGCCACCATGGGCGTGAGCATGTACCCCGGCGATGCGCTCGACGCGGTAGCCTTGGTCAAGAATGCGGACGCCGCCATGCATCACGGCAAGAAGGCAGAGCACGGCAGAGTGGAGTTCTTCAAGCAGTCGATCAGCACACGGGCGGCGAAGCACCTGTCCCTGGAGGCCGACTTGCGCAAGGCCGTGGAGCGCGGCGAGTTCACATTGAATTATCAGCCGCGATTGGCCATCGATGGCATGCGGGTGGAGGCCGTCGAGGCGTTGCTGCGATGGCGGCACCCGCAGCGCGGTTTCGTGCCGCCGGACGAGTTCATTCCGCTGGCGGAGCAGACCGGACTCATCGTCGAGATCGGAGACTGGGTGCTGCGGGAGGCTTGCGCCCAGGCGCGCCGCTGGCGCGACGCCGGGAGCCATGCCTGGCAGGTGGCCGTCAATGTTTCCGGCGTGCAGTTTCGCGACGGCAGTCTGGTGGGGCGCGTCTCGCGCGCGGTCCACGCCGCCGGGATCGAGCCGCGCATGATCGAGCTGGAGTTCACGGAAGGCGCTCTCATCGAATATTCCACCGCCGTGAGCAAGGCCGTGAAAGCGCTGAAGGACCTGGGGGTGGCCACGGCGCTGGATGATTTTGGAACCGGCTACAGCTCCCTGTCGTATTTGCGGCATTTCCCCATCGACACCCTCAAAATCGACCGCGTGTTCGTGCGCGACATCGTCTCCACGAGCGGCAGCAACACACCGCTGGTCGACGCCATCATCGCCATGGCCAAGAGCCTCGGGCTGGCCACGGTCGCAGAGGGGGTGGAAACCGAAGCCCAGTGGCAGTACCTGAAATCCCGGCAGGCGAATCAGGTTCAAGGATTTTTATTTTGCAGGCCGCTCGCCGTCGAGGATCTGGAACGATGGCACACGGAATGGCTGCATTCGCCCCGTCGGCCTACGGCGAGCGCGGCCTGACCGGCCGGCCGTCAAGCCGGCGGCGAGCCGGTTCGGCGCCAAACCACTTCGCCGTCGGCGCTTCGCGCCAGCACCCGCGCGATCACGAATAGCAGGTCCGAAAGCCGATTCAAATACTTGAGCGCCTCCGGTGAGACGGCCTCGGTGTGCGCCAGCGACCAACAGCGCCGTTCTGCGCGGCGGGTGACGGCGCGCGCGAGATGACAGGCGGCTGCGGCCTGGCCGCCCCCGGGCAGGATGAACTCCTTGAGCGCGGGCAAACCGGCGTTGAAAGCGTCCAATTCCTGTTCGAGCCGCCCGACATGCGCCGCGCCGATCATGACATGGCCGGGAATGCACAATTCGCCCCCGAGATCGAACAGGTCGTGCTGTACCTGCGTCAGGCATCGCCTGATCTCGGGGGACAGGGCGGGCACGCCCAGCACGGTGCCCACCGCGCTGTTGGCTTCATCAACCGTGCCATAGGCTTCGACGCGCAGGCTTTCCTTGGCGACACGAGTCCCATCGCCCAGACCCGTGCTGCCGTCATCGCCCGTGCGCGTATAAATTTTGCTGAGCCGATTGCCCATGATTTCGTTCGATCCTCGAGGATGCGAAGGTAGCACAAGGTTGGTATGGTGGCGTGCCATGAACCATTCACCGGAACTTCAAGCGGCACTGGACGCGGCGGACCAAGCCGCCGCCATCGCGCGCTCCTTGTACCAGCACAATGTCGAAGTCCGCATCAAGGCCGACAAATCACCGGTCACCGAGGCCGATGTGCGCTGTGAATTGGCGATTCGCGAGATCATCGAAACGCGTTTCCCTTCGCACGGGTTTTATGGCGAGGAAACCGGGTCGCACCACCAAGATGCCGAGTATCTGTGGCTGGTGGACCCCATCGACGGCACCAAGGCTTTCGTGCGCGAATACGCCATGTTTTCGACGCAGATCGCGTTGATGCGCAGGGGCGAGATGGTGCTGGGCGTGTCGAGCGCGCCGATCTACGGCGAGATCGCGTATGCGGAGCGCGGCCGCGGTGCCTATCTCAACGGTAAACCCGTGTCGGTGAGCCACATCTCGACCATCGAGGCCGCCGCGCTGTCGTCCGGCAACATGAAAAGCCTTGCCACCGGTCCTAAGTGGACGCGATATGGCGCGATGATTGCGCAAGCCGGCCGGATCCGCGGCTATGGCGACTTTTTGCACTACCATCTGTTGGCGGCCGGAAAAATCGATGCGGTGATCGAAACGGACATCAATATTCTCGATATCGCCGCGTGCGTGGCGATCGTCACCGAAGCCGGAGGCCGGTGCACGGAGTTGAACGGCGCACCCATTACGCTCGAGTCGACGAGCATCCTGGCGAGCAATGGACCCATGCACAGCCCCGTGTTGGCGGCGTTGGGCTAGCTCACGCGGCTTCCTCCGACGGCCTTTCAGCGATCAGCCTTTCAGCGATCGACGGAAGGGCGGGGCGCATCGATTTTCGTCACCGGCCAACGAATTTCGAGCGCCGTGGCGGGGCCGATGACCACTTCGTCCAAGCTCTCGGGTTGTTGCCACTGATCGGGGCTCAGCACCCGCCTTCCTGCCATCAGTTCCGCGGTACGTTGTGGATAGAGCGGTACTTGGAGCGGGTCCCCGTAGCCGTCGGGAAAACGCGGCGCATCGTTGCCGGGCGCGTACTTGTCGCCGGCGCCCAGCGTGTGCAGCAATTCATGGGCGATCACCACGTCATTCGCACCATTCATTTCAGGGGCGGCAAACGCGTACACCACACCGATGAGGCCCTTGGCCAGTCCCAGCGAATGCGGTACCACGGGAGTCAAGGCTGGATCGTGATAGAGCACGAAAATGCGGATGTCTTCAGGCTCGCTCACGTGGCCGCCGGCGCGCCACGCCCAGTAGCGCAGCCTCAGACTCCAGAAGGCGGTCGCCAGAATGCCCGCCGACGCTGAGCGCTGCGGAGGCTGATCCTGCAACGGGGCTCTGAGCCTGGTTTTGACGGGCTCGCGTACCTGCAGCCGGTATCGCTCCGCCTCGCGCATGAAAAACAAATCGATCGGCTGGAAGCGTGCGGCATCGAGGCCGGCGAGGTAACGGGCCGTGACGGCGCTGTCGTCGCCCGCGATGGGATAGATGGCGACATAGAGCGGCGTGCGCCAGCGCGTGCTGCGGTACCGGTCACCCCACGTCGAGAGCGCGACTCCCAGCAGCACCAGCAGCAAGACGAGGATGCGCAGCATCCTGAATCCGCCGCGGGATGGCGAATCAAGGCGTGTTCTCAATCAGAGGCTTCCACGCTGAAGTCGGCCACTTCGCCGTTGCTTGCGCGGTACGATATAACCAAGGGCTTGCAGCAGACCGGGCAGTCTTCGATATAAGACTGCTCGGAAACCGACAGATCCAGCGTCAGAGTGATGGGTTCCCAGCAGTGCGGGCACGTGGCTTCCTGGCCTTGAATGAGGATCATGGGTGACCGTCGCGAAGAATATCGATAAATTTCAATAGTTTATAAAAAATAAATGCGCTCACTGCCAGTCTATCCCCACAGTTTGTGCCCCGGCAAGTCGGGCGGGCGCGCGCCGGCCGCAGCGGGCCGCCGGCGGCCCGGTCACCAGGCGATGTTTCGCTGTCTGTATCACGCCCACCCCAAGCCCTGACCGCTATACTTCGTTCAGGGCTTTTTCGCGTTAGAATCACGAGGAAACATGGAGCCGACCGATACTTCAAAACCTGATTACTTCCATCGGGTTGTAGATTGCCAGTGGGCCTGTCCAGCGCACACCGACGTGCCTGAATACATTCGCCTGATCGCGCAGGGTGAGTTCACCGAAGCTTACATGGTGAATCGCGAATCCAATGTTTTTCCGGGAATTCTAGGCCGGGTTTGCGACCGGCCCTGCGAGCCTGCCTGCCGGCGGGGACGCATCGAAGAGAAACCCGTGGCCATCTGCAGACTGAAGCGGGTGGCCTCCGACAATCGCGACGATATCAGCGCGCTCCTGCCCAAGGCGCCGCGCGAGAAAAACGGCAAGCGCATCGCCTGCATCGGCGCAGGTCCGGCCTCGCTGACGGTTGCCAACGACCTGCTGCCTTTGGGATACGAGGTCACGATTTTCGAGCAGTACGGCGTGCCCGGCGGATTGATGCGCACCAACATTCCGGCGTTCAGGCTTCCGGCCAATGTGCTCGATGAGGAAATCGGCTACATCGTCGATATGGGCGCCGACCTCAGGCTGAATACGCCGGTCAAGAGCATGAAGCGGCTGCTCGATACGGAAGAATTCGATGCCGTGTTCGTCGGATCGGGCGCGCCCAAGGGCAAGGAGCTCGAGCTGCCCGGCCGCCGCGACACCGACCGCATTCATATCGGGATTACCTGGCTCGAATCCATCGCCTTCGGCCACATCGACAAGGTCGGCGAACGGGTTTTGATCATCGGTGTCGGCAATACCGCCATGGATTGCTGCCGCAGTTCCCTGCGGCTCGGCGCGAAAAACGTGAAGGTCATGGCGCGCAAGCCGCGTCAATTCTTCAAGGCTTCCGAATGGGAACTCGAGGATGCCGAGGCCGAAAAAGTCGAAATCGTCATCAACCACGCGCCCAAGTCCTTCGTCATCGAGGGCGGGCGGCTGACCGGCATGATGTTCGAGAAATTGGAATACGACATCGAGAACGGCGACATCAAAGCGACCCGTTCTCTGGGCGATGTGTTCTTCCCCTGCGATGATGTCATTTTGGCCATCGGCCAGGAGAACGCCTTTCCCTGGATCGAAAAGGGAATCGGCATCGAATTGGACAAATGGAATGTGCCCAAGGTCAACGCGACCACATTTCAGTCGACCCGGCCGGAAGTATTCTTCGGCGGCGATGCGGCCTTCGGCCCGAAGAACATCATTTGGTCGGTGGAGCATGGACATCAAGCCGCGATCTCGATTCACAAGTTCTGCCATGACGAAG
>Ga0210393_10003367_pt1 | contig 12849 bp, 7 predicted proteins | sample IncBWC27OmetaG_FD_160068 | JGI IMG/M metagenome (GOLD analysis project Ga0210393, IMG submission 160068) | Forest soil microbial communities from Barre Woods Harvard Forest LTER site, Petersham, Massachusetts, United States - Inc-BW-C-27-O ... | reverse complement strand
CCGCCCATCCCAAACTCAGGATAGTCGAGACCTTCTTCTTCCACTTGCGGCGCCACTCTCATGCTTTTCACTTTGTTAACGCCCCAGAAGACAGCGTAGGTTAAACCGAAAGCCCAGACGGCATACAGAGTCGCTCCCATAAGCTGGCAGAGGAATTGTCGCGTGTCGCCATGGAGCAAACCGGTCACACCTTGACCGGCTCGTCCCAAATATGACGTTGCTCCGACGCCGTTCCATCCCGCGCCATAGGCTCCGTCAGCAAAAATGCCCACGCTAACCGCTCCCAGCCAGCCACAGTAGCCGTGCACTGAAATCGCTCCGCAGGGATCGTCGATCTTGAGAACTCTATCGTTAAAAAGAACGCCGCCGCAAACCAGGCAGCCCGCTAGTACTCCGATGACGGTAGCCGATGTCGGAGACACGAAGGCGCATGGTGCGGTGATGGCGACCAATCCCGCCAGCATCCCGTTGCAGGCCATAGTTATGTCCGGTTTGCCGAACGCAACATACCAAAGGAGCATCGCCGCCGCGGAGCCTGCTACGGCGGCAAGGTTGGTGTTAACTGCGACTACCGAGATGCGAAGATCGGTCGCTCCCAGCGTAGAGCCCGGATTGAATCCCATCCATCCGAACAGAAGAATGAATGTGCCAGTCACGACATAGACGATGTTGTGGGCGGGAAAAACGCGGATTTTCCCGCCTGGACCATACTTACCCAGGCGCGGCCCCAAGATAATAGCGAGCGCCATGGCGCAGAAACCGCCCACGGCATGGACGACGCTCGAGCCCGCAAAGTCGACATAGCCGTGTCCTAGATTCAACGTCGAACCAACTTGCGACAGCCAGCCTCCACCCCACGCCCAGCAACCGGAGATCGGATAGAGAATCGCCCCGATGAAGAGTTCACACAGCAAAAATGCCCAGAAAGTGATCCGCTCACAAACGGCACCGACGATGATGTAGCCGGCCGTCTCCATGAAGACGACTTCGAACAGCGTCAGACAGTTGCTCGCACTGTCATAGGCAGGACCGGTAAGAAAAAAGCCTTTTCCGCCGATAAAGCCCCATTGTCCGCTTCCCACCAAAAAGTGATTCAGCGTCGGGATACCGCCCAGGTTTGTAGGAGCGGCATTAATGGCAACCGCCCCAAACTGGAATGCATAGCCGACCGCGTAGTAGGCAAGGAAAGCAAAGACATAGGCCGCGAAATTGAGCATCATCAAGTGGGCGGCATTCTTTTTGCGAACCAATCCACAAGTGAGCAGAGCGAAGCCGGCTTGCATGAAGAGCACCAGGTAGCCGGTGTTTAAAGTCCACGCGAAATTGGTTGCGACCCGCACGTGCCCAACCGTATCGGCGAGCTTGATTGCGAGCGGCTCCTTGGCAGCCTGAGCTTGATAGTCGTCGAATGCCTTCTTGTTCGCGGCGTAGTCCGGTGCCGACTTGTCAGTTGGCTCTGCGACCACAAAAGAATTGCCCGCGCCATCGACGACCGTAGTCTTATCCCCGGTGGCGACACCGGATGGATCTGGCTTTGGCGCGTCGTCGGCCAAACATGTTGCGGATAACCCCGCAAACAATCCGGCGGCTAAAAGGATCGTGGCACAAGCCGACACTAACGACAGGCGCAGAGAGTGCCTGTCGACTCGCTTTGTCATGTTTGCTGGCTCCTGTTTTGAAGGCCTGGATAATTCACCGGCGGCCGCACGCCTGCTTGCATGAGCGCCGGCGAATGCCGATACGACCGCATGAATCTTGGAGGGAAGGGCTGACAAAAGTGAGCCGACCCCGTCGAACGCCATTGCGTGCGATCGCAGTCCTCTCCCTAATCCGCAGACGATAAAGGGAGCGATCAAGCGAGTCCAATTCAAATTTCTTATCGCGCCGATCAAACTCTCCAATAGCGCATGCAATGGGGTCGGCATCCAACCGCTGAACTACAAAATTCTCTCATGGGCGTAGCCAGCTCCAAACAATGCCGTTATCAACTCGGCGATATGAGCCGGGCCCCTGGTTTCCATGGTGATGTCAATTGCCGTATCGCCAAGATTCACTCCATGATAGGCGCGGTCATAAGCGGTCTCAACTATATTGGCACGAAGATCAGCCAGAATTCCCGTAAGCCGATGCAGTGCTCCGGGATAGTCCGGCAAATGCACACGCAGCCGGACCAACCTGCCATCTTTCACCAAGCCGCGCTCGATAATGCGGGAGAGCAGCGTAACGTCGATATTGCCTCCGCATACCAGGACCGCGACTCTCTTACCCTCTAGGGGCAGCTTATGGTTGAGCACGGCTGCAATCGAAGCCGCTCCTGCTCCCTCCGCCAAAGTCTTCTCCCGCTCCAAGAGCAGCAGTATGGCATTGGCGATTTCTTCTTCCTCGACCGTAACAATGTCGTCTACATATTTCTGAACGAGTGGGAAGGTCCGTTCGCCGGCGCGCCGCACCGCAATTCCGTCGGCGATCGTCGAGGCAGCTTTAAGCGTCACCGGCTTCCCTTGCGCGACCGCTTCTTTCATGGAAGGCAACTTTGCCGGTTGCACTCCAAAAACTCTGATGCCCGGATTCATCTCTTTCACCGCGCAGGCAATACCGCCGATCAGCCCGCCTCCGCCGATAGGCGCAACGATGGCCTCGATATCAGGCTGCTGTTCCAGGATTTCCAACCCCAATGTCCCCTGCCCGGCAATCACGGCGTCGTCGTCAAATGCATGGATCAGGGTGAGATGGTGCTGTTGGCTCTGCTCGACCGCCTTCTCGTACGCCTCGTCGTAGTTCGCGCCATGCAACACGACCTCCGCTCCGTAAGCGCGCGTAGCCGATACTTTGGTGAGCGGCGTAGGTAATGGCATGTAGATGAGCGCACGAATACCATGCCGGCCTGCATGATACGCAACTCCTTGCGCATGATTGCCGGCAGACGCGGCAATCACTCCCTGGGCCCGCTCTTCGGCAGTCAGCGTGAGCAGTCTGTTCAGCGCTCCCCGCTCTTTGAAAGCGCCAGTTCGCTGCTGATTGTCCAGCTTGAGAAAAATCTCGTTCCTGGTAAGAATCGAAAATGATTCTGAGCGCGTGCACGGAGAGACGCGAATGGCTTCGCGTATCCGGCCCATCGCCGTTTGAATATCCTGGATCCCGATCATAACGTTTGAACAGTCATCTTAAACCGAGGACAGCCGTCCTCGGTCACGATCAGGATGCAATTTGTTGAACCGAAGAAGTCAGAGCAGGAGACCGTACAGCTGTGGCTCTGAGGTAGATGTCGGCAGCAGCAGCCGCTTTGCGCCCCTCGGCAATCGCCCACACTACCAGTGATTGGCCACGGCGCATGTCGCCAGCCGCAAAAACTCCCGGCGCCGAGGACATGTAATTATGATCCGTAGAGACGTTGCCGCGCTGATCGAGCGCGACGCCAAGCTGGTCGATCATTCCATTCCGTACCGGTCCCAGAAAGCCCATCGCGATCAGGACCAGGTCCGCTTCCATCGTAAAATCACTGCCCGGAATCGGCTCGAACTTTGGCGGAGGTCCGACGCGCACGGCGTGCAGCCGATTAACACCGCTTGCATCTCCGCTGAATTTCGCCGTGGCAATGCTCCAGTCGCGAATGCCGCCTTCTTCGTGAGCTCCCTCGGTACGCAGTTGCATGGGCCACAAAGGCCACGGAGTTAGCGGCGATCGTTCGTCTGGCGGCTTGGGCATAATCTCGAACTGGTGCACCGAGAGCGGCTTCTGCCGGTGGCACGTTCCCAGGCAGTCGGCGCCGGTATCGCCGCCTCCAATGATGACCACGCGCTTGCCGGTAGCGAGGATATCAAACTCCGGTTCGAGCGTGTCTCCAAGGCACCGCCGGTTCTGCTGCGGTAAATACTCCATCGCGAAATGGATGCCCTTCAACTCCCGGCCCGGGACCTTGAGGTCGCGTGGCTGCTCGGCGCCTCCCGCGAGCACGATCGCATCGAAGTCGCGACGTAAATCCTCCACCGGGACATTCTTCCCAACTTCCGCATTGGGTTCGAACCTCACGCCTTCGGCCGACATTTGTTCCAGCCGGCGATCAATGACGTGTTTCTCCAGCTTGAATTGCGGGATGCCGTAGCGCAGCAATCCGCCGATGCGATCCGCTTTCTCGTACACCACTACTGCGTGTCCGGCACGGCACAGCTGTTGCGCCGCCGCCAGGCCCGCGGGTCCCGACCCTACAATCGCAACTTTCTTTCCGCTGCGATGCTTTGGCGACTCGGGCCGAATCCAGCCTTCCAAGAATCCGCGCTCGACAATGTTTTTTTCGTTTTGCTTGATCGTCACCGCCGGCTGATTGATCCCCAGCACGCACGACGCCTCACACGGTGCGGGGCAGATGCGGCCGGTGAACTCCGGAAAATTGTTGGTCGCATGTAACTGCCGCACTGCCTCCTTCCAGCGTCCGCGATAAACCAGATCGTTCCAGTCCGGAATCAAATTATTCACCGGACATCCGGTCTGACAGAAGGGCACGCCGCAATCCATGCAGCGCGCGCCTTGTTTCTTCAAGGTTTCCTCGGGCAGGTCGAGATAAATTTCGAACCAGTCATTGATCCGCTGGGTAACCGGACGGCGTGGAGCCAGTTCGCGACAATATTCCAGAAATCCGGTGGTCTTACCCATGTTGCACCCGCTCGTTTCGGAGCTGCGCGTGCCGCACGCGCTCCGCCTGCGCCACGGGAGCCAGCGGCTGGCTAGGGATGCGCGGCTGGCGGGTCCGGCTCACTCCCAGCACGCGCTTGAATTCGTGCGGGAATACCTTGATAAAGCGGGGAAGGATTGCAGTCCAGTTTTCGAGAATCCACTTCGCGCGGCGACTGCCGGTTAGTTGCAAGTGACCGGTGACGAGATCTCTTACGATTTGGGCATCCTTCGAGCCCTCTATGGATTCGAGATCGACGGAGCCGTGATTGCATCGCTCTTCCTCAAAATTCCCCCGCTCATCAAAGACGTAAGCCACACCGCCGCTCATGCCCGCCGCGAAATTCCTTCCGCACGACCCCAGCACCAGGACGAGCCCGTTCGTCATATACTCGCAACCGTGATCGCCGACTCCTTCTACCACCGCGGTGGCTCCAGAATTTCGAACCGCAAAGCGTTCGCCGGCAACTCCGTTAAAGAAAGCTTCTCCGCTGGTCGCGCCGTAGAGTACAACATTTCCGATCAGAATGTTCTCTTCGGCAGCGAACCCGGAAGCGCGCGGCGGGTAGACAATCAATCTCCCACCCGACAGACCCTTCCCGACATAGTCGTTCGCCTCGCCCTCGAGCGTCAGAGTGACGCCGTTCGCCAGGAACGCACCCAGGCTCTGTCCCGCTGATCCCGTCAGGTGAATCCGGATGGTGTCGTCGGGCAAACCTTCCGAGCCATAGGCCCGCGCAATTTCCCCACTCAGCATCGTGCCCACGGTGCGATGAACATTGCGGACCGGCAAGCTGATCTCGACCGGCGTGAGAGTGTCGATAGCGACCCGCGCGGCTTGCAGGATCTTGTGATCGAGGGCCTCTTGCAGACCGTGATCTTGAGCCTGCACGCATCGCCGGGAAACGCGCGAGGGTACCGGCGGGCTGTATAAAATTGCCGAAAGGTCGAGCCCCCGCGCCTTCCAGTGATCGACTGCTGGCTCAACGTCGAGGACGTTGACGCGTCCCACCATTTCATCAAAGGTACGGAATCCCAACTCTGCCATGTACTGCCGCACTTGCTCAGCCAGAAAGAAAAAGAAATTGATCACGTGCTCGGGCTGTCCCTGGAACTGCTTGCGCAGCACGGGATCCTGAGTGGCAATACCCACGGAACAGGTATTTAGATGACACTTGCGCATCATCACACATCCCATCGCGATCAGCGGAGTTGTGGCGAACCCGAATTCTTCCGCGCCCAACAATGCGGCGATCACAACATCGCGGCCGGTCTGCAGTTTACCGTCGGTCTGGACACGAATGCGGCTGCGCAGGTCGTTCAAAAGCAACACTTGCTGTGTCTCCGCCAGACCCAATTCCCATGGAATGCCCGCGTGCTTGATCGAACTCAAGGGCGATGCTCCAGTCCCGCCGCTATCTCCGCTGATCAAGACTACATCGGCGTGAGCCTTCGCCACGCCCGCCGCCACCGTTCCCACACCGGACTCGGCCACCAACTTCACCGCAATACGCGCCTGAGGGTTGACGTTTTTCAGGTCATAAATCAGCTGTGCAAGATCTTCGATGGAATAAATGTCATGATGCGGCGGCGGCGAAATTAGACCGACTCCAGCGATGGAATGCCGTAGGCGCGCAATCACTTCATCGACCTTGTAGCCTGGGAGCTGGCCACCCTCGCCCGGTTTCGCGCCCTGCGCCATCTTGATCTGCAACTCGTCAGCGTTCACCAGATAATTCGCCGTGACTCCGAAGCGCGCCGAAGCCACTTGCTTTACCGCACTGCGTCGCAGATCTCCGTTCGCATCCGGCTTGAACCGCTCTTCATCTTCTCCTCCCTCGCCGGTATTCGACTTGCCACCAATCCGGTTCATGGCGATCGCCAACGTCTCGTGCGCTTCTTTGCTGATCGAGCCAAACGACATCGCTCCCGTGCTAAAGCGCTTCACGATTTCTTTGGCGGGTTCGACTTCGGCAAGGGGAACGGGTTGGTCGCTTTTCTTCAGCTTCATCAGGCCGCGCAGCGTGCACAGATTGCTGCTCTGTTGGTCAATCAGTTCGGTATATTCCTGGAAAGTCTGAAAGCTGTCCTGGCGCACGGCTTGCTGCAGTTTGCTGATGGTAAGCGGATTCAATAAGTGATACTCACCATCCACGCGCTGGTGGTAAGTCCCTCCAACCGCAAGTTCAGTCTCAAACTCGGTGACGGGTCGCAGTGAATATTCGTGCTTAACCTGTGCTTCGCGAGCGATCACGTCGAGTCCCAGACCTTCCAGCCGAGACGTGGTACCCACAAAATAAGATTCAACCAGTTCTTTGTTCAGGCCGATTGCCTCGAAGACCTGGGCTCCTTGATAGCTTTGAAGTGTTGAGATACCCATCTTGGCAAAGGTTTTCAACAAACCCTTCTTCACCGACTTCATGAAATTCTTGACCGCGATCTCGGGAGTAATGCCACCGGCCAAGTCGCCGCGCCATGCAAGATTCTCCACAGTCTCGAGCGCCAGATAAGGATTGATGGCGCTCGCTCCATATCCGCTCAGCAATGCGAAATGCATAACCTCGCGCGGTTCACCGGATTCTGTAATCAGAGCCACCTGAGTTCGCGTCTCTTCCCTGACCAGCAGGTTATGCACGGCGGCTAGAGCCAGCAGGCAGGGAATGGGGGCGTAGTCTTTATCGACGCCGCGATCGGAAAGGATCAGCAGACTGTAGCCCGCCTTCACAGAGAGCGATGCTCTGCGGCACAGTTCATCGAGTGCCCGTTTCAGGCCTGCCTCTCCCTCGCTAGCCAGAAACAGCGCGGGCAGAGTGGTGGCAAGCAGATCCCGATTCGATACGCGCCGCAGTTTCTCCAACTCGCGATTGGTCAGGAGCGGATGCTCCAGCTTCAGCATGTGACAATTTTCCGGAGCTTCTTCGAGAATATTGCGCTCGCTGCCGATGTAGCTGATGAGCGACATCACCATTTCTTCGCGGATAGGATCGATCGGAGGATTCGTGACCTGCGCGAACAATTGTTTGAAGTAATTGAACAGCGGTTGCGGCCGATCCGAGAGACACGCGAGCGGCGTATCGGTTCCCATGGAACCAACCGGCTCTTCCCCGACCGAAGCCATTGGTGCCAGGATCATTTTCAACTCTTCGTCTGTATAACCGAAGGCGCGCTGCCGCCGCAGAAGAGTCTCCGGATCAGGCGGGTGCGTTCGTGAAGGCTCGGGCAACTGGCTCATCGTGATCTGGTTGTCCCTGACCCACTCGGCATAGGGCTGCTGCGACGCCAGACGGTGTTTGATCTCCTTATCCGACACGATGCGGCCTTCGACCGTGTCCACCAGAAACATTTTTCCCGGTTGCAGTCGGCCCTTCATCTTCACTTGCGCAGGCGCTACCTCGAGCACTCCCGCCTCCGACGCCATGATCACGACATCGTCATGCGTAACCACGTAGCGTCCAGGACGCAGACCATTGCGATCGAGTGTGGCGCCGATAACGCGGCCGTCTGTAAACGCAACGGCGGCGGGACCATCCCAAGGTTCCATGAGGCAGGCGTGATACTCATAGAAGGCCCGCTTCTCCGGCTTCATGTGCGGATTTCCGGCCCACGCCTCGGGAATAAGCATCGCCATCGCGTGAGGAAGGCTGCGTCCGGCCTGCAGCAAGAGTTCCAGTGCATTGTCGAAGTTGGCGGAGTCGCTTCCCTCCGGCTCTATGATGGGGAAGAGTTTCATCAGATCGTCGCCAAACAGAGGCGATGCCAGCAGCGATTGGCGCGCATGCATCCAGTTCACATTGCCCCGGAGCGTGTTGATCTCTCCGTTGTGCGCAACGTAGCGATAAGGATGCGCGCGCTGCCAACTGGGAAATGTATTGGTCGAAAAGCGCTGATGCACCAGGCAGAGAGCGCTGACTAAGTCAGGATCGGAGAGCTCGCGATAAAAATTAGTGAGCTGCGAAGCCAGCACCAGGCCTTTGTAGACGACGGTTCGGCACGAAAGCGATGGGATGTAAAACGTCCCCGCAGCCTCATCGCCAGATTCCCGGGTTTCACTCTCAGCGCGCTTGCGCACGATATACAACTTCCGCTCGAAAGCGTCTTCGTCGAGGCCCGGCCGCCGTCCAATAAAAATCTGTTGAATGTAAGGTTGCGAGGCGCGGGCTACACGGCCGATTGCGGAAGCAAAAGTGGGCATGTCTCTCCAACCCAAAACCGACAAGCCCTCCTCCCGGACTATTCGCTCAAGAATGCCTTCGCACTGCAGGCGAGCGTGTTTTTCTACCGGGAGGAACGTCATTCCTACGCCGTAGGAACCAGGGAGCGGCAACTCGAATCCCAGCTTCGCGCACTCCCGTGCGTAGAATTTATGCGGAATCTGAATGAGCACGCCAGCGCCATCTCCGGTCTCCGCATCGCAACCACAAGCCCCTCGGTGCGCCAGATTCAGCAGCACCTGGATTCCGTCGCGAATGATGTCATGGCTCTTCGCGCCGCGGATACTGGCCACGAACCCGATCCCGCAAGCATCATGCTCGTGTGCCGGATCGTATAGACCCTGCGCCGACGGGATGCCATTGATGTGGCTTCTGCGGGACATTTCACCTTCTCCTATTGGATTAGTTCGCAACTACGAATGGTCGTTCCTGGACTCGAGCCGGCGGCCGCGGGAGCAGCCCACACTCCACTCCACGCCTATTCCTTCAATTTTGTGATATGCCCATTCTGTCGACAAGTACAACGCAGAATTTCGATGCGAGGCATGTAAATTTTAGAAGACTTCCGGGGCAGTGATTTCGCCCTGGGGCGCTGTTGCCTTCATGCCGGGATGAGACCTGAATACAAGGCCATCCCCACCACCGCGTCCATCCCCAGGGCGTCAAGGTCTTTGATTTCTTGGTGTGTGGTGATGCCGCCGGCCACGACCAGTCGTCGCGAAGTGGCTTGGCGGATGGCTCTCACGATCTCCATCGGGATTCCGCCCATCAACCCTTCTGTGTCAATGTGAGTGTAGAGAAACGTTTCGCAGAACGGTTCGAGCACCTGAATCATGTCGAATGCAGTGACAGCGGTTTGTTTACGCCATCCGTTCACCGCGACACGACCGTCTTTGGAATCGAGGGCAAATACAAGGGCTGCCGGGCCCAAAGCACCAGCCAGCGTCGACGCGTACTGAAAGTTGATCTTGCCGTCTTCCAGCAGCGAGGAGCCAAGGATGACTCTCCTCGCACCTGCATCCAAAATCGCGCGCGCTCCTTCAACGCTGCGAATCCCGCCGCCCACCTGGCAAGTCAGCCGTTGCAGAATCCGACTCACAAGAGAAAGATTATTGCCGGTACCACGGGCGGCATCCAGGTCGACCACCTGCACCATCGGAAACCTGGAGAAACGTTCGATCCAATAATCACAGTTATCGAACTCCAGCACTTTCTTCTCGCCTTGCACCAACTGCACAATCCTGCCGCCCATCAAGTCGATCGACGGAATCAGCATGGCCACCTCACCGGCACGTGGGCGTCAAGCAATTTACGCTTTAGTTGTGCGATATTTTCGATGCCGAAATGAAAGATGGAGGCCGCCAAGGCTGCGTCGGCGCAGCCCTCGCGAAATACTTCGACGAAATCCCGCGCCGATCCTGCGCCGCCTGACGCGATCACGGGGATCGAAACGCCTTCGGCCACCGCGCGCACCAACTCACAGTCGAAGCCGGATTGAGTTCCGTCACGGTCCATCGAAGTGAGTAGGATCTCTCCTGCTCCACAAGCGGCGGCCTCTCTGGCCCATTCAACCGCGTCCCGCCCGGTGGCAACACGTCCCCCAGAAACGAACACTTCAAAGCGCCCGCCGGAGTTTCTTGCGTCGATGGCCAGCACCACGGCCTGCGATCCAAAGCGCCCGGCAATCTTCCCAATCAATTCGGGTTCGCGCACCGCAGCCGAGTTGATCGCGATCTTATCCGCGCCCGCGTCGAAAACCGCCACTGCATCGTCGAGTTGCCGAATCCCACCGCCCACCGTAAATGGGACAAACAGCGAGCGCGCGGCGCCTCGGACCGCGTCCAGCAGAGTGCGCCGCTTTCCACTCGTCGCTGTAATGTCCAGCAAAACAATTTCGTCCGCGCCGTTGCGGGCGTGGGCCGCAGCGCACTCCGCCGGGTCGCCGGCGTCCCGCAGATTCTTGAACCGCACGCCCTTCACCACGCGGCCGCCGTCCATGTCCAGGCAGGCGATGATGCGCTTCGTCAACACCTCAGACCTCACAGAAATTCTTCAGGACCGCGAGCCCCACATCTCCTGATTTTTCCGGATGAAACTGCACTCCGAAAATATTGCCCTGTTCGACTGCCCCCGCAAACAACACCCCGTGCTCGCTCTCTCCTGCCATTGCGGCCACCGGCGGCGCATGGAAAGAATGTGTGTAATAAACAAATGGATCCTGCCCAATGTTTCGCAGCAGGCGTGACCCATCCTGCACATTCAGCGAATTCCAGCCGACATGCGGTGACTTTACAGACGACGGAAAGCGCCGGCATTTGCCAGGAAAGATTCCTGCTCCAGCAATCTCGCCGCACTCTTCGCTCCCGTCAAAAAGCCACTGCATCCCTAGGCAAATCCCCAAAAACGGTTTCCCGACGGAAACACCGAGCAACACGCCATCGCGCAATCCCTTTGTCGTGAGTTGTAGCAAGGAAGAGAAATGGCCCACTCCCGGGAGAACGATCCTATCGGCTGCTGTTATCAGTTGGGGATTGTCAGTCACAACCACTTTGGCGCCAAGATAGTCGAACGCTTTCTCAACCGAATTGAGGTTGCCTGTTCCGTAATCCACGATGGCGATCATAAAAGCCCCTTCGTGCTCGGCAACATCCGTCCCAGGCGGTGGTCGCGGGAGCAAGCCACGCGGAGAGCCCGCGCAAAAGCCTTGAAGAGCGCTTCGATCTTGTGGTGGCTGGATCGTCCGTACATCACGCGCACATGAATGTTGGCACGCGCGCCGCGCGCGAAGCCCTCAAAAAAGTCGTACACCAATTCCGCCTGGAGATCTCCAACCCGTGCCGCGCGGACTTTTGTATCGACAACCGCGGCCGCGCGTCCCCCGAAATCGACGGCAGCCAGCCCGAGAGTTTCGTCCATGGGCATGACGAAATAACCTGCGCGCAGAATGCCGCGTCGATCTCGCAGAGCGCGATCAAACGCCTCGCCCAAGGCAATCCCCACGTCCTCGACGGTGTGGTGCTGATCCACATCCAGATCACCCGTCGCTGCGATTCTTAGATCGAACCCACCGTGCCGCGCAAAAAGCTCCAGCATGTGATCGAGAAATCTGATTCCAGTGGAGACTTCATACTTCCCTCGGCCCTCGATCGTGAGCCCAATACGAATCTCAGTTTCCGCCGTCTTCCGATGAACCGTGGCCCTCCTCACACTGTTACCCCGCTCGACAGTTTGAGTTCCTCGACCACATCGCGAAGCGCGCTAATCAGAATCTGCGTGTGCTGGCGTGATCCCACCGTGAGGCGCACGCAGCCTTCGCATCCGGGATCAGAGTTCCGGTCGCGCACCAAGATTCCGCGTTCCCGCAGAGCTCGGATAAATTCCGCGTGGGCGGGTCCGATGCGCGCGAGAACGAAATTGGCACGGCTGGGCCAGTAGCGCAGTCCAAGAATGCTGAGTTCCTGCTCCAACGCATCGCGACCCCGCTGCACTTCGGCGACATAACGTTCGACGTATTGCTGGTCCCGGAGCGCCTCTGGCAACGCCGCCAAGGCAACCGCATTCACGTTGTAGGGTGAAGCGACACGGCGGACCATCGCCATCTGTCCCGCGTCTCCAGCAAGAATGCCGATGCGAAGGCCAGCCAGACCGTATGCCTTTGAGAATGTTCGCGCCACGAAAAGATTTTCTGGCCAAGTGGGAGAGCTGACGACCGTCTCTCCGTGAAATTCGAAATACGCTTCATCCACCAGGACCGCCGCCTGGGGCGCTGCGCGGGCAACTTCAAGCAGGACATCGCGTGCCACTGCCGCTCCCGTTGGATTGTTCGGGTTCGCGATCGCGATGAGCCGCGTGCGTGGGCTGATTCGTGCACCCAGCTGTTCTAATGGAAACGAGAAATTATCAGCGGCTGGAATCTGAACCAGACTTGCACCCTCAGCCTGCGCGAAAATCGCATACATCGCAAACGTGG
>Ga0210393_10003365_pt1 | contig 12852 bp, 7 predicted proteins | sample IncBWC27OmetaG_FD_160068 | JGI IMG/M metagenome (GOLD analysis project Ga0210393, IMG submission 160068) | Forest soil microbial communities from Barre Woods Harvard Forest LTER site, Petersham, Massachusetts, United States - Inc-BW-C-27-O ... | reverse complement strand
TCGTGCGATCGAGAATTGGCTTGCGCAGCAGGCCCGGGTGCAGCGGCTCCTGGCGCAAGTCTGCGCCGGCGACGATGCGCTATGCATTCACTTTCGCGCCCTCGATGCGCGCATGCTCGCCGTCGCAGCGAGTGCGCGAGCTGCCGCTCGAGCGTCGCTCACCGAGCGCACCGCGGCGCTCGAGCGGCTCGCGGCGCTGCACGACGGCTACATTGCGGCGGCCGATGTGTGGGTCGATGAGCTGGGCGCGCGCTTCATTACGCAAACCGAAGCGCAGCAGCGCACGCTGCTGGTGTGGGCCGTCGTTCAAGTGCTCGCCACCGTTCTGGTGGTGGCGTTGATCGTGGAACCCGTCATCCGGCGGCTGCAGCGCGAGCGCACCGAGGGCGACCGGTCGAAAGAGGCGGCGGAACGCGCGAATCGCGCAAAGAGCGAGTTTCTGGCCACGATGAGCCATGAAATCCGCACACCCATGAACGGCGTGCTCGGTTTCGCAAACCTGTTGCGAGACACGCCGCTCAACGACGAGCAGCGCGATTTCGTCCGTACCATCGAGAGATCGGGCCAGAATCTCCTCGCCATCCTCAACGACATCCTCGACTTTTCAAAGATCGAGGCCGGCGCAATGACGTTGGAGAAAATCCCATTCGATCTCTCGGACGCGATCGAGGAAGTGGCCGTACTGATGGCGGGTAAAGCCGAGGAGAAGCACTTGGAGCTGGGTCTGTCCATCGCGCCGGCCGTACCGGAACGCGTGGTCGCGGACCCGGGGCGCCTCAAGCAAGTTTTGGTGAACCTGATCGGCAACGCGATCAAATTTACGACGCTGGGCTGCGTGCACCTCGAGGTAACCGCAATCAGCCAGGATGGAAATTGCGCGCTGCGGTTCAGTGTGCACGACACCGGCATCGGAATCGCGCACGCCGCTCAAGCCGCGTTGTTTCAAAAATTCACCCAGGCGGATGCATCCACGACCCGTCGCTACGGGGGTACGGGCTTGGGCCTCGCCATTTGCCGCCAGCTCGTCGACCTCATGGGCGGCAGGATTGGAATCGACAGCACGCCCGGCGCCGGCTCGACGTTTTGGTTCACGATGCCGGTCCAGGTGACCGAAGCGATGGACTCCTGCGCGGTCGCCCCGCAGATCGCCGGGCGGCGCGTTCTCATCGTCGATGATCTCGAAATGAACCGACGCGTGCTCGAGGCTCGGCTGCGGGGTTGGGGCGCCGACTGCACGAGCGCCGAGGGTGGTCGACAGGCGGTGGTCATCTTGGAGCAAGCGTTCGCGGCTGGCCGGCCGTTCGATATCGTCCTGCTGGACCAGTCGATGCCCGATGTCGATGGAGCCGAGCTCGGCCAAATGCTCCATGCGGATCCTCGGTTTGGCGAACTGAGGCTCATCCTCCTCACATCGGGTGAGCAACTCGGCAGCGCCAGGGAGTTATTGGCGCGCGGGTTTTCCGCCTACCTGACCAAACCGCTGGTGCGGTCGCGGCTGCTGCGCGACGCCATGTGCCGCGCGCTGTCGCCTTGGACGGCAGAACCGCCGACGCTCGCCGGCGCATCGCCGCCGGGCGCCGAGGTCGCCGCGCCGGCGGCGGGCAACCACATCCGAGTGTTGGTGGCGGAGGACAACTCGGTGAATCAACTGGTCGCGGTGCGTTTGCTCGAGCGCCTGGGATGCCGAGTCGACGTCGCCGGTAACGGCGCAGAGGCGGTGCAGATGGCGACCCGGCTGCCGTACAGCCTGATATTCATGGACTGCCACATGCCCGAGATGGACGGATTCGAAGCGACGGTGGAAATTCGCCGCCGCGAGAATGAACTGGGCCTGGTGGCCATGCCCATCATCGCGCTGACGGCGAGCGTGCTACAGGAGGATCGCGACCGCTGCGTGTCCTCCGGCATGGATGCCATCATCGGCAAGCCCGTACAGCCGGCGGAACTCGCACAGATGCTGCAGCGTTTCGCTCCCCGAAGCGCCGCCGGCGCGGCAGCCTAATCTGCAGTCGGGCATCGGCGACCAGGGCAAGCGGCGAGCGGAGCAGTTTCAACAAAGCAGTATACTTCGCTGTCCACCAAGGAGAGCGCATGGCATTCGCTGACTACACTTCACGGGGCGCCGTCGCCGTGATCACCCTGAAAAACCCGCCCGTCAATGCCTTGGGCGTAGGCTTGCGGACCGCTGTCGCGGACGGACTCGAACGCGCAACGAACGATGCGTCGATCGGAGCGGTGGTGATTGCCGGATCCGCAACCGCGTTTTGCGGCGGCGCCGACGTCGGCGAGTTCGGTTTGCCCGCCATGTCGGCGAGCCCTTCCCTGACGGAGTTGCTGTCGCTGATCGAGACCTCGTCCAAACCGGTGGTGGCGGCGATCACCGGACTCGCATTGGGCGGCGGGCTGGAGCTTTGCATGGCGTGCCACTACCGGGTCGCGGCCCCGGCGGCGCCTCTCGGAATGCCCGAGGTCAAGCTCGGTCTTTTGCCGGGCGCGGGCGGCACGCAGCGGCTGCCGCGCCTGGTGGGCGTGGAGCGCGCGCTCGACATGATCGTGAGCGGCAAACCCGTGCCAGCCCGCGATCTGGCGCAGACGGGTTTGCTCGACTCGACGGCGGATGGCGATCCGCTGCCGGCGGCCATCGCCCTGGCGGAGCGCATCATCGCCGAGAAATGGCCGCCGAAGAAAGCCCGCGACGCGAAAATCGATCTGCCGAACGCCGCGGCGTTTTTCGCTCAGGCACGCGGCGCCGTCGCGCCGCTCGCCAAGCATTACCCGGCGCCGCTCAAATGCATCGACGCGATCGAGGCCGCCGTTGTCAAGCCGTTCGACGAGGGAATGGAAGTCGAGCAGTCCTTGTTCATTGAATTGATGAACAGCCCCGAATCGCAGGCTCTGCGGCACGCGTTTTTTGCGATGCGCGCCGCCGCCAAGATTCCCGACGTGCCGAGCAGCACGCCGTTGCGCGCCGTCAAATCGGTGGCCGTGATCGGCGCCGGTACCATGGGCGGCGGTATCGCGATGAATTTCGCGAATGCCGGCATCCCGGTTACCGTGCTCGAGACGACCCAGGCCGCGCTCGACAAGGGATTGGGCACCGTGCGCAGGAATTACGAAAACACCCTGAAGAAAGGCCGGCTGACCCAAGTTGAATTCGACAAGCGGATCAACCACATCACCGGCACGCTGGCCTACGACGACGTCAAGAGCGCCGACCTCATCATCGAGGCGGTGTTCGAAGATATGCAGGTGAAGAAGCAGGTGTTCGAAAATCTGGACCAGGTCGCCAAGAGCGGAGCGATTCTGGCATCGAATACCTCGACCTTGGATTTGAACAAGATCGCGGATTTCACGCGGCGGCCGCAGGATGTCATCGGCCTGCATTTCTTCAGTCCGGCGAATGTCAGCGCCTTGCTCGAGATCGTGCGCGGCGACAAAACCGCCAAGGACGTGGTGGCCACCGGCATGGCCGTGTCCAAGCGAATCAAGAAAGTCGGCGTCATCTCCGGTGTCTGCGACGGTTTCATCGGCAATCGCATGATGAACGCCTATTTTCGCCAAATGGAGCTGCTGTTGGACGTGGGAGCCTTTCCCCGGCAGATCGACCGGGCGATCGAGGAATTCGGTTTTGCGATGGGGCCGTTTCGCGTCAGCGATCTCGCCGGCAACGACATTCTCTGGTACATCCGCAAACGCATGTACGTCGAATATCCGCACCGCGTATTCTCCAAGATCCCGGATCGGATCTGCGAATTGGGACGATTCGGTCAGAAGACCGGCGCCGGCTGGTACGACTACAAGGCCGGTGACCGCACACCCATCCCGTCCGATATCGTCAACCAGATCGTGCTCGAGGAGTCGGCTCGCCTGGGGCTGCCGCAACGCGAGATCGGCGACGAGGAGATCGTACAGCGTGCGCTGTATTCGCTCGTCAATGAAGCTGCGCGCATTCTCGAGGAAGGTATCGCGGTGCGCGCCTCGGACATTGATGTCGTGTACCTGACCGGCTATGGATTTCCCGATTTTCGCGGCGGGCCGCTCTTCTATGCCGATGCGGTCGGCTTGCACAATATCCTGCGCACGATGGGCAAATTCGCGATGGGATATCAGGGTGATGCATGGCAACCGGCGCCATTGCTCAAGCAACTCGCCGCGGAGGGCAAGACCTTCGCAGCTTGGGGAAAACAGTCGTGACCCAAGCTGTAAGAGGAGATGAGCAATTGTAGTTAGTCGTCCAGCCCTCGTCTTGAGCCTACTGGTCGTCGCGTCCAATCTTGCTCCATGCGCGCCTGGCGTTTCATGGCCTCAAGATCACAGCGACTTGAAGCCGGACCCGGCAATTACTTTCGGTGCGCTTGACAACGCAATGCGCTACGAAATCCTGAAGAACAGTTATCCGCTTGGGCGAGTCTCGCTTCGATTGCGCATCGCCGTCGGATCGCGCGATGAACAGTTCGACAAGACGGGAATTGCTCACTTCCTCGAGCACATGGCGTATCGGGGTTCGACGCATTTTGCAGACGGCGATGTGGTGAAACGCCTCTCTGCACTCGGCGTAAAAACGGGAGCGGACGCCAATGCCAGCACTTCGGAAACTGAAACGGTCTTTCGAATCGACCTTCCCGCCAACAGCAGCGACTTGATAAATACGGCGTTGAGCATTTTACGTGACATCGCCAGCAACCTGTCGTTGAACGCGGAGGCGGTTGAATCAGAGCGCAAGGTCGTCCTATCGGAAGCGCGATTGACGGACACCCCCGCTCAGCGAATGAACGAGCGAAGAGCTACCTTTGTACTGAGCGCCGTCGGTGAAGTGTCACATCCGGCCATCGGCAGGCCCGATGTCATTGCGAGCGCTACTGCGTCTCAAATCGGCGCTTTCTACCAACGTTTCTACCGCCCGGAAAGGGCCACACTCATCGTCGTAGGGGATGCAGACCCGACGCAATTAGCGGCGCAAATCGGAGAAGCCTTCAATAGTTGGCACGGATTGGGCGACGCGCCCGGGGAATACGCCAGCGATAAGGCGGCCGGCAAAGTGTCCGACACGCACATCGAGTTCGAGCCGGGGCAGTTATTGAATTTTGCTCATGTCTATTGGGTGAGACCCCGCGGCGAGACCCTGAATACGGAGGCCGGTCAGCGTCAGAGTCTCGCGATTCAAGTCGGTGTCAAAGCCATAAATCGTCGATATGGGACCGTCGAGCAGGGTGAGAATCCGCCTTTCATCTCGGCAGATCTAGGTACGGGCCCGTGGTCTAGCTCTGCGGACGCCACGATGATGGGCGTGGATTTTGCCGAAGGTAAATGGCGCGAGGCGCTGGTCAAAGCCGATTCCATCCGTCGCGCTGCCCTAACTACGGGAATCACTCAAAGTGAAGCAGACGTTCTGACGGTGGGGATTCTGGAAGGATACCGCCTGGCGGTGGAGCACTCGTCGATCGCCGTGAGTGCACTCATCGCCGACGGCTTGGTCCGGGACTTGAATGATAACCAGGTATCGCAGAGCGCCTCGCAACGGTTGCAACGAGCGCAAGACGTCTTGCCCGGAATCCAAGCCTCGAGCGTCGATGCAGCGCTGAAAACCGTGTTTCAGGGTCGCGGTCCACTTCTTTTTTTTGCGACTACGTTGCCGATCCCCGGGGGCGATGAGGAACTACGCCAGGCTCTAATGGCGGCGGAGTCGGCACCGCTCCAGTTTGTTCAGGTGCACACCGTAAAAACCTGGCCGTACACGAAGTTCGGCCGCCCAGGAAAGATATCGCGCACACAGCGTATCGCCGATCTCGATACCACCATGCTCACCTTCGCCAATGGCGTCTTGCTCAATTTCAAACATACCGATTTCGCGAAAAATCAGATCATCGTGACGGTGAGTGTCGGGCGCGGCCAGCAGGATATGCCCCGCGACAGGCCGTCTCAACAGTGGGCGATACTCAATGCTTTCATCCGGGGCGGTCTCAAGGGTCTCGACTATCCGACGATGCAAACATTGCTGTCTGATAAGCAATATGGGGCATTCTTCACCCCGGGACCTTCCTCGTTCACTTTCATCGGCAGTACTCGGCCAGCTGATCTCCATCTTCAGCTTCAAGTGATCGCCGCCTATTGCACGGCGCCCGCGTTTCGGCCGGCTGCGTTCGAACAGTCCAGAATTGCCCACTTGGAAATCTATACGCGCTGGCAAAGTGAACCATTGCGAGAGCTGCAGCTCACGCTTGGAGGGCTCCTAAGATCAGGAGACGCGAGATTTCTGCTGCCGACTACAGAGGAATTGCGAACAGCGCGGATCGAGGAGCTTCGCGAGCTGCTTCTCCCGTCGTTGGCGCGCCATCCCATCGAGGTGACCATAGTCGGCGACGTTGACGCACAGAGCGCCATTCACTTTGTTGGCGACACCTTCGGAGCGATGAAACTCAAGACGACCGCAACATCTACCACCGTGCCGTTCGGAGCCTTTCCGCCGGCTTCCGCTACGCCGGTTACTCTCTATCACGAGGGGGGAGAAGACCAAGGCGCAGCGTCCATCGCGTGGCCGACCGTCGACATGCTCTCCGATACTCGGCGGTTCTATGCTTTGGCGATGCTGGCGGAAATTATGAATGCCAGGCTGTTTGAGCGGCTGCGAGCAGTTTTGGGGACGGGTTATGCCGTCACTGTCGCCTCCAGCCAGTCGGAGTTCGAGCCTGAGGGCGGTATATTTCACATCGAAACAGATATTTCGCCCGATAATGCACACCAATTCTTCGAAGAGGTTTCCCGCGTTGTTGCGGACTTGCGTATCAATCCGGTGTCGCAAGAGGAATTGGATCGTGCGAAGAACCCGCGAATTGCGCGCCTTACTGCGTCATTATCGACGAATGGCCTGTGGAGTCACTGGCTCACCCTCGCGCAACGTGATCCGCGGCGGCTGGATTTTCCAAGACATGCGATGTCCGATCTGAAGAGCGTCTCGGCGGAAGATATAGAGCGGGTCGCCAATGAATATCTTGCTGACGAGACGGCTTGGCGGGCTGTGATGCGCAAGAAGCCGGCCTCGGGCCCCGACAATACGGGTAAGCCGGGTGTAGGGCCCTAGGTTAAGTACCCGGCTGCCGCTCGCCGAGCCTTACTTGGCGTACAGGATCATTTGCGTGCAACGGAACAACGCAATGGTCTTTCCGGAATCCCGGTGGGTAACGATCGTGTCCCAGACCTGGGTTGTTTTGCCGAGGTGCGCGGGCTTAGCGCTAGCGACAATCGTTCCTTCTTTGGCGGTACCTAGATGGTTGGACTTGAGTTCGATCGTCGTAAAACCGGTCGCACCCGGCGGTAGGTTCACGATGCATCCGTAGCCGGCACAGGTATCCGCAAGGGTAACGATCGTTCCCGCATGCAGGTATCCATTCGGTGCCATGTGCGTCTCCAACACCGCGATCTCGGCTCTTAGCTCTGATTCAGCCGCATGCGTGATGACGATACCGAGATGACCCGGTAATTTGCCGACACCAATTTTGTTCAAATTCTCAAGAGTAATCAAGGTACTAGCTCAGTCCGCCGCCACCGGCGTCGGGCCGCCCGCGGCTGGCCGCCGCACGAGAAAGCAGAGCGGAATCAGCGCGACGCACAGCCACGCGGATAAATAGAAGAGATCGAGCGAAGACAACAGGTAGCTTTGCCCAACCATGGCTTGGGTCATCGCGCCCGCGGCGGTCTGATCGTTCATACCGAACTGGTGCATCTGCGTGAGCGATTGCTGATAGGCAGGCGCGTACACATTGATGGTATCCGCGAGCCGGGTCTGATGCAGCGCTTCGCGCCGATCCCAGAAGGTGGTGGTGAGCGAGGTGGCGAAGCTGCCGGCGGTGATGCGCAGGAAGTTCGACAGGCCCGACGCGGCGGGTATCTTGTGCGGCGGAAGGCCATCGAAGATCACGGCGAGCATGGAGACGAAGAACAATCCCATGGCGAAGCCCTGCACCAGCTGCGGCGCCATGAATGCGATGAAGCTGGCGTCGGAGGTGAGGCCGGCACGCATGAAATAGGAGGCCGCGTAAAAGCCGAAGGAGGTTGCGGCAAGCACGCGCGGGTCGAAGCGGCGCATCAAGCGTCCGATCATCAGCGAGGTCAGCACGGCAGTCACGCCGCTCGGCGCGGAGACCAAGCCGGCCCAGGTGGCCGTATAGCCCAGGAAGCTTTGCAGCCACAGAGGCATCAGGACGACATTGCCGAAGAAGACCGCGTAGCCCAGGCACAATGCGACGGTGCCGAGCGAGAAGCTCCGCGACTTGAAAAGGCTCAGGTCGACGATGGGATGCCGTTCGGTCAGCTCCCAGATCAGCCAGGCGGCGAAGGCAATGGCGGTGACGACGAGGAGGACCACGATGACGGGCGAATTGAACCAGTCGAGATCCTTGCCCTTGTCGAGCATGATCTGCAGCGCACCCACCCACAGGAACAACAGCATCAGGCCGACGCGGTCGATGGGCAGCTTCTTGGTCGGCGTTTCATGGGATTTGAGGTTGTTCCAGCACAGTAGTGCGCAGAATATCCCCACGGGTACGTTGATGAGGAAGATCCACGGCCACACATAGTTGTCCGAGATGTAGCCGCCGAGCAGGGGCCCCGCAATGGGCGCCACCAGCGTGGTCAACGACCAGATGGCAAGCGCGGTGTGGCGTTTGGCGGGACCGAATACCTCGATGAGAAGCGCCTGGCTGCCGGGGATCATGGGACCCGACACCGCGCCCTGCAGCACCCGGAACGCGATCAAGGACGGGAGGCTCCAGGCCAACCCGCAGAGCAGGGATGCGATGGTGAACAGTACGACCGAGATGACGAAGGTACGCACAACGCCGAAGCGCTGCATGAGCCATCCGGTGAGCGGCACCGACACGCCGTTGGCGACCGCAAACGAGGTGATCACCCAGGTACCCTGATCCGAGCTCACCCCCAAGTTGCCGGCGATGGTCGGGATGGAGACATTCGCGATGGAGGTGTCGAGCACCTGCATGAACGTGCCCAAGGCCAGGGCCACCGCGGTCACGGCCTTGCGGCTGCCGACGAGGGCCGAGGCCTGACCAACGATGCCAGGATTTGCGCTCACGACCCCGTCCTCACGAGCCCGCAGCCAATATCCGTGAGTCGTTCTCGGTGCCGGCCTTTCCCTTGCGGCTGAGCCGCGCCGGCTCATGCGCTCGGGGGCCTGCATTGTCGGCGATGATCTCCGCGATCCGTGCGCCTACCGCCGGATCATTGCCCGCGCTCTGCTGCGTCGGCTGCGGCACATTGCGCACCGCCATCGTCATGAGCGGACCCGAGGTGTCATGCAAATCCACCCGGACCGTGGTTGACAGTCCGACGCGCAGCGGATGCGCTTTGAGCTCGTTGGGATCCAAGAGAATGCGTACCGGCAGGCGCTGCACGATCTTGATCCAGTTCCCCGAGGCGTTTTGCGAGGGCAGCAGCGCAAAGGCACTGCCGCTGCCCGCGGCGATGCCGACCACATGCCCGTGGTAGCTCACGTGGTGTCCGTAGAGATCGGTGTGCACGGTCACGGGTTGGCCGGCGCGCATGCGCTCGAGCTGCCCTTCCTTGAAGTTGGCGTCGACCCACACATCATCGAGCGGCACCACCGCCAGGAGCGGCGACCCCGCGGCCACCCGCTGCCCGACCTGCACGGAGCGTTTGGCGATTACACCGCTGACCGGCGAGATGAGCTCGGTGCGGTGCAAGGCGAGTGCCGCGTTGCGCACGGCGGCAGCCGCCGCCAGCACCTGCGGATGATCCGCAATGGTGGTGCCGTCGATCTGGGCAACGGTCTGACTCAACTGTTGGCGGGCGGCGGCGACGTTCGCGCGTGTGGTCGTCACCGCATCGCGGGCGTGCGACAGCTCTTCGGCGGAAATGGCACCGTCGGCGATGAGCCCACCGCGCCGCTGCAAGTCATCGTCCGCCGTTCGTTCCGCCTGTTCCCGCTGATCGATCTGGGCGCGCAATTCTTTGTCTTGCGCGAACAGGCCGCGTACCTGGCGCACGGCGCGGGCCAGATCCGCTTCCGCATTGGCCTCGGCGATCTTCGCATCCGCGGGGTCGAGTTCCAGGAGGGACTGCCCGGCGTGCACGAGCTGCGTGTCATCCGCGTTCAAGGCGATGACGGTGCCGGGGATTTCGCTGGTCACCTGCACCACGTCGCCGTTGACGTAGGCGTCGTCGGTGGACTCGTAGTACCGGCCGTCGAAAAGCCAGTATCCCAAATAGCCAAGGCCGGAGAGCACGACCACGGCGCCCAATCCGAACAAACCCAGGCGGCGCGTTCGGCCGGGGGCCTGCGTGGGGCCGGGAGATTGGGTGGGTTGGGACTCGGCAGTCACAGAAGATTCTTGCGTGCTCATGGGTTTGTCCGCGTAAGGATTCCGGAAGAAGTTTCTGGGTGATGTGCATCGGCGAGCCCGCCGGAAGCACGGGGATCGAAGCTGCCGCCGACTGCGAGGAGCAGAGTCACCCGGGAGACGGCCTGGCTGGTCAGGATGTCCACCATGGACTGGCGCGCGGTGAGTACCTGCGTTTCCGCGTTGAGAACGGACAGGTAGCTTGCCAGTCCGGCCCGATAGCGTTCCTCGGCCAATCGATAGGCGGCTTCGGTGGCCTCGAGCGTTTGTTGCTGGTCGAGCCGCTCGCGCTCCAGTGCGTCGAGGCGCGTGATTTGATCCGCCGTCTGTTGCACGGCGCGTAAGACGGTGTCGTTGTAGCCGCCAATGGCCGCATCGAGCTGCGCCTCGCTGCCCCGATATTCCGCACGCAGTCGGCCACCGTCGAACAGCGGCAGCGAGATGAGCGGGCCGGCGCCGTAGCCGCGGGCGCTCGACTGCACTAGATTGTTCATGCCGAAGGCGCCGATGCCGGCGAGCGCGCGCAAATTCACATTCGGGTAGAACGCCGCCTTTGACGCCAGGCGCTGTGCATCGGCCGCCTCCACGGTCAGGCGTGACGACAGCACATCGGGCCGGCGTGCGAGCAGGTTGATGGGCAGCGCGGTCGGGACCGGCAGAGCCGCCTCCACCTGGAGCACCGGCCGTTGGATCGACGCATAGGCGTCGGCACCTTGTCCGGTCAATGCGGCAAGCTGGTGGACCGCAAGATCCGCGGCCGCCTGGGCCTGGGCGCGTGCCACTCGTGCCTGCGGCAACTGGCCTTCCGCTTCACGCAACTCGAGCTGCGTATCGAGTCCGGCGGCAACGCGACGGCGGGTGATGTTGACGATGTTCTGGCGCTGCGCCTCGGAGCGTTCGGCAATGTCAACGAGCGCGTATTCGCGGTACAGCTCGACGTAGGCTTGCGTGATGGCGCCGGCGAGCATGAGCCGGGCGTTGTCCACATCGAAGCGTGCCGACTGCGTGAGGTCCTGCGCGCGATGCACGGCGTCCGCCTGGCGTCCCCAAAAATCGAGATCCCAGCTCAAGGTGGCACCGGCCTGCCCCATCCAGAAGCTGTGTCCTGCGAGCGGCGGCGGGATGAGGTAGTTCTGCGGGGCACGCTGGTACAACGCGCTGGCATCGAGGTTGGCGCTTGGCCGCAATCCGGCTTGCGCCGACTGGGCCTCCGCGAGCGCTTCGCCCACTCGGGCTTGGGCCTGGGTCAGGGTGGGGCTGTCTTTGAGCCCCAGCCGAATCAAGCGATCGAGCTGCGGGTCCTGAAAGGAATCCCACCAGCCGTCAGCCGCCGGCTCCGCGGCAACGCCGGTGAGGCCGACGGCGTCATTCGCCAGCTGCCGCGGATGCGCAGCTTCCTTGGGCGGCAAGACGCATCCCGCGAAGACGACGGAGCTCATCAGCAACCAGATCTTGAGGTGCATGGCGAATCTCAGATGTCCGCGCCGACTGCCGCTGCCTGCGGCTCGGCGGGCGATTGCAGCGAGTTATTGAGCTTGATGAGTAGGCGCTGGAATTCCTTGACCTCGGTGCTGCTGAACTCGGCCAGCGCCAGGTTGAGTTTGTCCACGACCAGCGGGATGAGACCCTCGATGGCTGCGCGGCCCGCCGGGGTCAGCTGCAACTCCACTTTGCGCCGATCGCGATCGCGGCGAATGCGCTCCAAAAGGCCTCGCTCCGCCAATTGGTCGATGACGCGGGTGAGTGCGCCGCTGTTGTGGCGATACTGGATACAGATGTCCTTGGGATTCACCGCGATGCCATCCCGCAGCCACGACAAGATGACCCACTGGATGAAGGTAAACCCATGCTCCTCGACCAACGGTTCCATGACGTCCAACATCAAGGAATGCGCGCGCTTCATGAGGTAGCCGATGCTGCTCTGCGCCCGGTAGGTCGATACTTGATAATGCTGCTTGGACATTTAATGCCTCGGCACTTACTGCTTAGGCAGCGATTATCCGCAAACGGCCACTGCTGTCAACTGTTTCTTGGGGGCGACCAGCTGCGGATGATGAAAAGCGTTGAAGATCCGTGGGTTACGGCCACTCCAGACCCGACTCGGTTGCTGCCCGGACCTCGTCCGGGTAGGCTTTTGCGGTGCGCATCAGTCTCTTTCTGGCCGCGTTGGCCTGCATCACGGCCGCGGTTCTGATGCAAACCTCCCACCTCGAGGCGCGCCTGCTGCGCACGGATCCCAACTCCTTACCAACCCAGACGGCGCTGATGGGCTTCGCCCGCAGCCGCGGCGAGGCGCTGTTCGAGGCGCATTGCGCGGCCTGTCATGGCACTCGGGGACAAGCAGATCCCGCCCGCGGCATTCCCGATTTGCGCGATGACGATTGGTTGTACGGCACGGGCTCGGTGAGCGACATCGAACAGATCATCAAGTTTGGGATTCGTTCCTACCATCCGAAGGCTTGGAACCTCGCCATCATGCCGG
>Ga0210393_10003362_pt1 | contig 12853 bp, 7 predicted proteins | sample IncBWC27OmetaG_FD_160068 | JGI IMG/M metagenome (GOLD analysis project Ga0210393, IMG submission 160068) | Forest soil microbial communities from Barre Woods Harvard Forest LTER site, Petersham, Massachusetts, United States - Inc-BW-C-27-O ... | reverse complement strand
GCTGGACGGCGAATTTCAAGCTGCGGTCGCACAATATAATGCGGGCGAGTTCGCCGCCGCTGCCGCAAAGCTCGAGAATCTGGTGCGCGATGTGCCACAGAGCTTCGAAGCGCAGGAACTTCTCGGCCTGGTCTACTCGGCGCAATCGCGGGACGCCGAAGCCAATGAACATCTAGACAGGGCCGTCAGCCTGAGGCCGGATTCGGCGGAGGCCAGAACCAACCTGGCCGCCAACCAGGTGCGGCTGGGAAAATTCAATCCCGCCCTGAAGCAATTCGAAAAGGCGGTCGAACTCGCGCCACAGAACTTCGACACCAATCACAACCTTGGCGAACTTTACGTCCGCGTGGGGCAACTTCCGAAGGCCATTCAATATCTCGAACACGCCCAGCGAATCGACCCCTCCTCCTATGACAACGGATACGATTTGTCGCTCGCCTACATTCTGACGGGAAAGTTTTCCGACGGGCGGCAATTGATTCACGATCTCCTCAAGCGCAAGGACGCTGGGGAACTGCACAATCTGCTGGGTGAACTGGAAGAGAAAGACGGTCAATTTGTAGCGGCTGAAAATGAATTCGAGGCCGCCGCACACAAGGAGCCGAGCGAAAGCAACCTATTCGACTGGGGGAGTGAGCTGCTTCTGCATCGGACGCTAGGGCCCGCAGTCGACGTCTTCCAGAAAGCTAGCGGGCTTTATCCCGCCTCTTCCCGGCTGATGATCGGCTTGGGAGTCGCGCTTTACTCGCGCGGTAATTATGACGAAGCCGTCGCTGCGTTACTAAAAGGTGCAGATCTGAACCCATCCGATGCCCGCTGTTATCTGTTTCTTTCCAAAGCTTACGACAGTTCGCCAAGCCAGGCGGAAGAAGTGACCCGCCGATTCCGGCGATTTGCGGAACTCGATCCTGGCAACGCCAAAGCTCTTTATTATTACGCGATGAGCTTATGGAAGGGCAAGCGAGCGGAAGACCCGGATGTTGATTTCCACCAAATCGAGTCGTTGCTGAAGAAGTCGATTACCATCGACCCCACATTCGCTGAGGCACACCTGCAGATGGGCAACCTCGATTCGGCTCAGAACAAGTACAAGGAGGCGATACCGGAGTACGTGCGGGCGCATGAGCTGAATCCGGACCTTGCTGACGCTTATTATCGCTTGGGGCAAGCCTACGTGCGGACCGGCCAGAAAGAGCTTGCGCAGGAGCAGTTCCACGTTTATCAAGGTATTCGAGAGCGGCACTTGGCTGATCTCGACAAGCAGCGAGCTGAGATACGGCAGTTTGTGTATTCGGCGAAAGACAGCCCGTCGGCCAAGCAGTGAGAGAGAACCGACTCGAGTTCAGGTCCGAAATCGATGGCGAACCTTTACAAATGTCCAGCAGCACCCAACCTCACGCGCAGATTCGCCTCGAGCCGCCGTGATTTTTTGCGCAGTACAGCAGGCGTTGTTGTAGGCAGCGCATTGCTCGGCTCCGCTACGCTTGCATCGGGGATCGCCTCAAAGAAGAGAAAAGTGGTCGTCGTCACGTTCGGCGGTGGAGCTCGCGACCAGGAAACGTTCGCGCCCGAGGGCCAGGGAAACATTCCGCACCTTATGAACGAACTGATTCCGCAGTCGAGTTTCTTCACGCAGGTGGTGAATCGCGGGATCCTGGGACATTATGTTGCCACCGCCAGCCTGGCTACCGGTGTCTATGAAACCATCAACAATTTTGCCTCTCTTCCTCCGGAGCATCCCACTGTCTTCGAATACTTCCGAAAAGATCGCAGGCGCCCTGCATCGGATGCATGGGTGGTCGCGCCCAGCAACGGTTTCAATCGCATCGGCGAAAGCAGCCACCGTTCCTATGGCGCCGGACTGGGAGCCCGCGTCATTCTTCCCAAGCATTTGCTGACCGCTGCGCTCTCCAGCGGCCACAACGATTACCAACACTTGCTGCGGGACAATTACGAGACTCCCTTCTACGCTCCGGAACTTGGAGGCAGAGAAGTTGAACTGCAGCAACTGGAAAGGATATTGAACCTTTCGGTCGAAGACTTCAAAGCCCACGCGCGAACTCTGTCGAGCCCGGACGAGCTCTCCGTCTACGTCGTGCGTCAGCTGATGCGGCAGGAAGCGCCGAGTCTTTTGTGGATCACGATGCACGACATCGACGTGGCCCACGCCGGAGCTTACTCCCTGTACATCGACGGCATTCGCCGCACCGACCGGCTATGCGCGGACGTCTGGAAGATAATCCAGAGCGAGCCAGAGTACGCCGGCAAAACTACTCTTTTTATCCTACCCGATTTCGGACGGGACTCTGATGACGATTCCGGCGGCAACGGATTTCAGCACCATCGCACCGGAGACGCGCTTTCCCGCACTACCTGGATGATGGCTCTGGGCGCGGGCGTGCGGGAGAATCTGGTTTTCGATCGCGCGATGGAGTCCACGGACCTGGTCCCAACCATCGGCGCGATGCTGGATTTTTCGCCGTCCCTCGCACAAGGCAAGCCGATTTCGGAGCTGGCTTAGTTCTCATGCTTCCACGCGAACTTAAACCGGAGCACTTCAACGGTTACCCTCCCGAGGCCAGGAAGCTGATCACTCAGCACCTCGCGGCGCTGCAAGGCCTTCCCCTCAGCTTCGTGCCAAACTTGCTGCGCGAAGCAATGGATTACGATTTCAAGTTCCCCGCGGAACGCAAGGCACTGGAAAAGGAATTCGCAAATCTGCAATCACTTTCCGCTGCGGAACAAGGGAATGACTGGTTCCAGGCCTTCGCTAAAATTACACTTTCGCAACATCTGGAACAGACGGACTGGGTAAACTTGCCGGCTCAGTTTGTCGAGCAACTGTCTGCCCACCTGTGGGCGACTCACCAGTTGGATGCGTTCCGAAAGGCGGCAACGGATTACAGCAACCGCTTGCATGCGGCAGTGCCGCAAGATCCGCCGCCAGTCCCGCGGCTTGGAATTGCCGTGATCGGCCAGGGAGTCTCCAACTACAACGAACCATTATTTCGGCAGTTGCGGGCATATGGGGCCTACTTCCGCCGCATCAGGCCAGAGGGCGGGCTTAAAGCGTTGCTCGATGTGGTCGCCGCGCGCGCCCGATCGCATCCCATTCCCTACGGCCACTGGTACATCGATGGCGGACAGCAGGCTGAACAGTTCCCTGCCCTGACCTGCATTTCCTACCACGCGCTGGAGCCCGTGCGAGTGGCTTTGTTGCGTAAGATGCGTACCGAAATCGAAAAGCCTGGCATGGGGCCAGAGGCCTTGAGAACGCTGCTGGCGCAGATGAGTCCGTCCGAACTTGGTTTCAGCCAATCCGAAGATCGGGTGCTCGAGCGCTTTCAGATGAAAATTCTGACGGAGGGATCAGGAACGCAGGTTTTCGCCACCACATTCGCCCAATGGACAGCGCGCGAAGCGCTACACCGAGCCCAACCCTGCACTCTGCTGGTCCGCTTTGCTCCCCGGCAGCGACAGAAACCGATGAATGAGTTGCTGGCGGAAAAACAAGATCAGGTGGAACTCGATCCCCTCGGTTCCCTGATGGATGCGGATATGGGCGCCTACTACAACTGGATTAATCAGCAAAGACTCATCGGCGCCGATCAGTCCTCTTTCCTCGTATGGTTCGAGAACCACAGCGAGGCTCTCGCCATCGGCCCCGGGATGCCCAGAGGAACGGAATCGACAACGTCCACAGATCTGGGAGAACTGCTCTCCTTCATAACGTAGCGAATACACAGCGCATGCAGATGACTGTCGCCGTGCGTCATTCGGCCGTTAGGGCTGAATCCTTGCCGCCCAACCGCCCCCTGGCGCCAATTTCAGTTTTAACTTCGTGGTCTGGTTAACCTGATTCTTCACCTGCTGGTAATCGCTCCCGTAACGGTCAGCATTGATGCCGTCCTGGTAGGCAGTCATGGAATAGTTTCCATCGGGCAAAAAAGATAAATCGATCTCCAACTCGCGAGGCGTCCAGTTTGTCATAGCCCCCACGTACCAGTCTTTGCCGCTCCGGCGCGCCACCACTACATATTCGGCAATTCGTCCGCCGAGCACCTTGGTTTCGTCCCACACCGAAGGCACGGGGCCGAGAAATTCCATGATCTTCGGCTCGCGTAAATAATTTGACGGACTGTCGGAGAGCATCTGCAGTGGGCTCTCATAGACCACATACATGGCAAGCTGATGGCAGCGCGTTCCCAGGCTCATGGGACGGTTGAAGACTGGGGCGAAGCTCACCTTTTGTGCATTGAGCATTGCCCCCGGCGTGAAATCCATGGGACCGAGGAACATTCGAGTAAAAGGAAGCGTGACATCGTGGAGTGGATCGGTTTCCGCACTCCACTTGTCCCACTCCAACCCCCGCACACCCTCGGTGCTGATCAGGTTCGGCCAGGTTCGTGTCATCGTCGCTGTTTTTTGGCAACCATGAAAGTCCACCAGCATTTTTCGCTTGGCCGTCTCGGAGCTGACTTTGTGAAAGTAATTGATCAGTAGCTGGTCGCTGCGCTGCATGAAGTCAACTTTGATTCCCTTGACTCCCCATTTCTGGTATTGATCAAGCGCCGGAATCAGTTGATCGTCGAGCGTTTTCCAGATCACCCAAAGAATCACTCCCACATTCTTTTGTTTCCCATATGCGGCAATCTCGGCAATATCCATGTCGGGAACCACGTCGAGTACGTTTCCCAGCTTGTACCAGCCTTCGTCAATGATGATGTAGAGAATGCCGTATTTCGCGGCGAAGTCGATATAGTACTTGTAGGTTTGCGTGTTGATACCGGCCTTGAAGTCAACATCGTAAACATTGTTCGCATTCCACCAATCCCACGCCACTTTGCCGGGCTTGATCCACGAAGTATCTTCGACCTGAGAAGGTTTTTCCAGCAACCACACCAATTGGTTGGTAAGCAGATCTCCGTCTTTTTCGGCGATCGCGATTACCCGCCAGGGAAAAGTGCGCGTACCGCGGGTGACCGCGATGTAATCGGCGCTTTCCACCACTTTGAAGTCCCGGTCTTTTTCCAGTTGCTGTTTCAATGGGTATGGCGGAAAGGTAGCGGCGAGCGCGGCTCCGCTGGTGCCGTGCAGCCAGAGGCCCGGATAGTCCTCCAGGTCCGATTCCGCGATCGCCACTTTTACTCCGTCCCCTGGGTCCACAACGGCGGGCAGAGTGGCAAGTGACGCAGGAGCAATCTGGCTGATCGTCTGCGGCAGATACTTTCTTTCATTGTGCGAGAAGAAGCTCTCTTCGGATGGATAGTATACGGTGTCGTCCGCCGTGAAATGGAAGATTGCCTCTTCGTTGTAAACATGCACCTGGGCTTGCGGCAACGCGGTTTCCAACCGGTAGGCCGCGCCCTCGTTGTAGGCGCGAAATACCACCGTCAAGCCGCCTGCCATTTCCAATCGCAATTGGTTGTAGTGATCGCGAATCTTCGCGAATTTCTGGCGGACCGCAGGTTCAAGGACCCGATCCGAACTGCTTTCCCTGGCGGAAGCAACTTTCGGGTTAAGCCCTAGCTCAACGTGATCGATATTGATGGAAAGCCGGGAATCCTCAAGCAGAGCTTTGCCCTTGAACAAGAGATCGTAGTTGAGTCGATCCGCGACATGGATTTTGATTTCGATTCGCTTGTCGGGAGAAAGCAAGCTGTAGTCCTGCTGAGCCATGGCGAGGGCCGTCAGCCAGAATATTAGTGCGAACGCAATTGAAGCCTTCCACGGAAAGCAGCTCATGAAATGCCTCCCTTTCATCTTCATCTACATCTGTGTGTATCTTTTCAAGCAAGTCTTCGCCCGATTCTGATTCGATTGGACGGTGGCGAGATTGTAAACGATTACAGAGGGGCTGCGAAAGTGTAAGATCCCTCTTGCCGTCCGCAGGACAAGGGTGTTTCCACGGCCCGCTTGTTTCCATCGGGACCAGGCTTCTCTAACGTCGCGGGCTCGAAGTGAAACGACTGTCAGTCCAAGCGGGAATGCAGGTGAGCCATGAACCGACGAATCTTTACGCAGCAACTTGCGGGAACACTAGTGGGAGCGTGCACCCTCAGCCACAGCTCCGAATGGTTAAACGACCGGCCCACCTCAGCCCACAAGATCGGTGAGATAGCCGAAGCGCCTTTCCAGCTATCGGTCATGCTTTGGACGGTATTCACCAATCTTCCTTTTGAACAGCGTTTGGAAAAAGTCGCGGAAGCCGGATACCAGAACGTAGAACTAGTCGGTGAATACAATCAATGGAGGAAAGAAGATTTCGAACGCGTCAATGCCAAACGAAAAGAACTTGGCATCAAATTCGATTGCACGGCCGGATTGAAGCACGGGGTCGGCAACCCCGACGGGAGGCCGGCCCTGCTTGCCGAACTGAGCCGTACGCTGCCGATCATGCACCAAATCGATTGCCCGAGCATGATTCTGCTTTCCGGCAACCGGATTCCGGGAATGCCTCGTCAAGTCCAGCATCAGTGTTGTATTGACACGCTGAAAACAGCCGCCAAGCTCGTGGAAGGCAAGTCCATCAACGGTGAGCCGGTCCGACTGCTGCTCGAAACCATCGATCCGGAAGAAAACCCGGAACACTTTTTGACCGAAATTGCCGAAGCACTCGAAATCATTCAAGCCGTCGATCACCCGCAAGTGCGACTGCTTTACGATTTTTACCATGAGCAAATTGCCGCCGGCAATCTCATCGCAAAGCTGGAGAAAAGCATGCCGCACCTGGCACTGGTGCATATCGCAGACGTGCCCGGCCGTCACCAACCGGGCACGGGAGAGATAAACTACCGGAACATCTTTGCAAAATTGGCCGAGCTAAAGTTTAGGGGAGTGATTGCCATGGAGTTTCACCCCACCGGCGATCCGGTGGCGCAGTTGCGCGCCGCACGCGACATGGCCCTGCAAGCCGCACGTGAGCAGTAAAACTACCGTAAGCAGATCTGACCAAGGGAAATCCGCAACAGCAAAACACGTTCCCGGACACCCAGCCGGAACGACGTGCCCAGTGCGCTGGAGCGGATACGTCAACCAGCAAACAAGGACAGGAGTTGCGCCAATAACAGACCGGGGGCAGTGAGGTGAATACTCGGGAACGCATGCGCGGATTATAGCCGGCTCTGCAGGCGGAGGAATGCTAGGCTTGTAGCATGTACCGGTGGCCGACTAGTCTCTCCCTGCCTCGCCTCTCATTTCTGTTTATCGCCTGGACATTTTTCAGCGCAGTTTCTCCGGCCTCTGCCACTAACTGGACGGTGCGTGCTCAGCCTAAACAGCTGGTGAATGGCGGTCCTGTACTGTTTCAGGTCAAGCCTCCGCAGACGCTAGAATCGCTCGAAGGAACCTGGCTGGGGCACGAGCTTACATTCAGCTTCGATACAACCAGCCAGACCTGGTTTGCGCTGGCCGGCGTCAACTTGGAAACTGGTCCTGGAACCTATGCACTGGAACTAGCTGGTGAAACGAAAGCTGGCAAATCGTCCAGCACAAAACTTTCGTTCAGCCACAAGTTCGTTGTCACGCGCGCCAAGTATCCGAAAATTGAAGTCAAGCTCAGTGTTGAAGGCAAGTTCACCGAGCCAACGCCGGAACAGCAGAAGCAGATCCAGGATGCGCAGGAAATCAAAAAAGAATACTTGAACCGGGTCACTCCGAGACGCGAGTGGTCGGGACAGTTCACCGCGCCGGTGGATGCTGCCATCTCTGATGTCTTCGGCTCGCAGCGGGTCTTCAATGGCAAGACGTCGAGTCCTCACCTTGGCCTGGATTTTCGAGTCCCCAGCGGAACGCCCATTGCCGCCCTGAACGACGGCACCGTTATCCTGGCGCGTCCACTTTATTTCGAAGGTAATTTTGTGGTGCTAGACCACGGGCAAGGTTTGCTGACGCTTTATCTGCATCTTTCCGAGTTCAAAGTACACGAAGGAGATCAGGTAAAACGCGGCCAGGAAATCGGGTTGAGCGGGGGCACCGGCCGCGCCACGGGCCCGCATCTACACGTCGCAGTGCGATGGCAGGGCACTTACCTTGATCCTGCACGGTTGCTGACGTTGCGGCTTCCTTAGATCATCTAGGCGTTCCCGCCCGAAAGCCCACTCAGTCCACGGGGAGAAATGTCTCGCAACGCTTCTTTCAGAGTTTCTTTTAACTCCAGATTGCGAATCAGGCGGTGCAGGTAATTGGGATGCACACCGAGGATTCGGGCCGCGTCGACGTAGCTTCCTTGGGTCTGCTCCACTGCATCGCAGATCAGCTGTTTCTTCAGTTCTTTCAGCGCGGCATGGTATTTCGCCTCGGTCATCTCCGGCGGCGGTGTGCGCTCCAGCAGCGATTCCGGTAGATCCTCGGGAAGAATCATGTCGGAAGATCCCAGCACGAGCGCACGTTCGATGGCATTTTCGAGTTCCCGTACATTTCCGGGCCAGTCATAGTTCACCAGGCAGGACAGGGCTTCGCGCGATATCGGGCGAGGCTTAACTTTGCAGCGTTTGGCATGCTTCTGCACGAAGTGGCGCGCCAGCATGGGAATATCCTCGCGGCGTTCGCGCAGCGTGGGCATGGTCACCTTGAGCACGGCCAGGCGGTAATACAGATCTTTGCGAAAATCACCGTCGCGCACTGCCTGTTCGAGTTTGCAGTTGGTGGCGGCTATGAGACGAATATCTACTTTGATGGGATGAGTGCCGCCGACCCGCTCAAACTCACGCTCTTGCAGCACCCGCAACATTTTGACTTGCAGCGCGGGAGCGAGTTCGCTGATTTCGTCGAGAAACACAACGCCGGTATCGGCAACTTCAAGTCTGCCTTTTTTCAGCCCCGCCGCACCGGTAAACGCTCCGCGTTCGTGGCCGAACAGATCGCTTTCCAGAAGTGTCTCCGGAATCGCGGCGCAATTGATGGCTACAAATGGCTTATCGGCGCGCGGGCTGTTGCGATGCAAGGCGCGCGCCGCTAACTCTTTGCCAGTGCCGCTCTCTCCCTCGATTAACACGGTTGAGTCGGTCGGCGCCACACGCTTAAGAAACTGATAGATCTCTTTCATCTGGGCGCCTTCGCCCACCAGGCTTCGCTCCTGGCTCACTTCGACTGTCAGACGCTCGTTCTCCTGTTCCAGCCATTGCAAGCGGCGGGCATTCTCGAGCGCCACCGCTGAGATACCGGCAATCGCCGTCACCAACTGCAGATGCTCTTCGTGGAGCCGGTTGCCCGCGCTGTTGCTGTCGACATAGATACAACCGATTACTTTCCGAAACACCGTGAGAGGCACACATAACAGTGAGCGCACCTGAGAAGCTGCCAAACTCTCGGCGTCGCGCAAATCGCCGTTGTTCGGAACGTCGGTGCCAAGAATCGCAATCCCTTGTTCGAGGACCTGGCGGGCCACCGTCCGGCTCACCCTCACCAGTGGCGCCTGCCCGGACTGCCGCATGCGGGCGAAGGTGGAATTAAATTGGTGGCCTTCACTATCTGCCAACAAGATCGCGCCTCGCCCGGCGGGCACAACCTCGAAAATCAGATCCAACAATTGGCCCTGCAGGTCATCGAGATCGCGGATCGCATGCACGATGCGGCTGATCTTCAGCAACGCATTAAGGTTGCGCGCTACTTGTGATGTCGCCGGCAATTCCCGCAGCAACCGGTCTGGCTGCAGATAGACAACATCCTTGGGATGGATGATCGTGGTTTCCACCGTACGCTGGTCGTCGTCAAATTCCACACGGCCCGGGGCCGCGACATCCTCGTCTTCCAGCAGAAACAGAAAACTAGAATCGCCCGCCGCGATCTCGTCTCCGTGTCGCAACCGCTGCTCCTTTACTACCGCACCGTTGACCAGGGTTCCATTGCGGCTGTCCAGGTCTCGCACCTGGAACTCCCCCTTTTCACCCCGCAACGCACAGTGTTTTCGGGAAACGGACGGATCTATGACCGCGACCTTATTCGTCGCCTCTCTCCCAATCGTGACTTCGCCTTCGGGAAGAGGAATGGTGGAGTCTTTCAAAGGGCCCGAAAGCACAAAGAGTCTGGGACGCAAGGGTTGCTTACCTCGTGCCCTTTCTTATCACAGTTTGAGTCAAAATACTGTTCCCAACTCAACCTGTTCCATTATCCGAACAGATAGTCGCGCTATCCAATCGGATAGCAGATTCCGCTGCAAGATGGACTAGCAGCGAGCCCTGGCGATCCTGGCAGAGGCCGCTAAACTGCTGTCAAGCAGGAACTTGCGCCTATGTTCAAACTTCGACGAGAAGCTCGCGGCGACTGGCACGCGGAATGCAATCAGGGTAGGTGCGCCACTGCTCGGCAAAAAGCGACGGGGGAAGCGCTTTTTGAACTAAGTCTTGCTGAGAAGCGCAGTCAGGGATCCGAAGGGCCCCCTCATCGGATCCCTGATTTTTTGCCTCCGAGCCAAGCAGAATGTCGAACGTTCATGGTTAAAGGCGGTAAGCGCAAGGATGCGCAGCAGCACAAATCCGGCTAGAATGCCTCTCGACAATTCACGGAGAGTCGCGGTGCGGCGCATACCTTTTATCTGCATGTTGTCTCTTTCCTTTCTCGCAGCCGCCGCCGCCGATACCAAATCCGAGGATATCGTCGCCAAACACCTTGATTCAATTGGCACTCCCGAAGCGCGGGCAGCCGTCAAGTCCCGTGCCCTGCAAGGTACGCTGCACTTCAAGGAGCTGATCGGCGGGATGGGGGACGCCACGGGAAACTGGGGTTATGTATCTGAGCAGCGCAAGTCAAACTTCGTCATGAAGTTCGGTAGCGGACCGTGGCACGGGGAGCGATTTGCTTTCGACGGCGATAAGACTTCCTTCGCCGCGTTCACTTCCTCTCACCGGCCAAGCGCCTTCGGTGATTTCATTCTCACCCAGGATTACATCATCAAAGAAGGTTTGATGGGTGGAGAGTTTTCGACGGGCTGGACTCTCGAAAACCCAGACCACAACAGGATCAAGCTGGAATACCTTGGACGCAAGCAAGTCGACGGGCGCGATCTAGAAGGCGTCGAGTATTTCCCCAAGGGAAACTCCGACATGAAGGTCAAGTTTTATTTCGACCCCGAAACTTTTCATCACGTGATGACGGTTTATTCCCTTATCTGGCAACCCGGCGTCGGCCGTGACGCCCGGGACGGCGTAAATCAGCGGCAGATCCGTTACACCATCGAGGAGCGCTTCAGCGATTTCCAGACTGACAATGGCATCACACTGCCGCGGCACTACGATCTACGCTACACGCAGGAACCGCAGAATGGTTCCACCCGCGCCTATGACTGGGAGATGACCGCGGACAAGATAATCACCAACATTTCCCTTGATCCGGCAAATTTCCAGATCAAATAAGAATAAGGCTCGTACCTTCAGTCGAGGCTAAACGGCCACAGCCGCATTGTCCCCGGAGAGCAGGACCACGGGCGTAGCAGTCGCCGCGCCTTCATGATAGGTAACGCTGTTGCCCGAGATCGCCGGAACGCGATCGCCCGGAACCAGAATTCCCACCAGGTTCAAGGGATCGGCCGCCGACAACGTAATCGTTCCCTGCGCAGGCTCGAGTTTGCGCATGGCTCGCACCGATTCCACCGCCACTGGCAAAGCGAATTGCTCCCCCAGAAATCCATCAACGAAACGGCCACCGCGAATCTCGCCCCGATCCTCCAGGCGCCGGAAGGCCATCAGCAGTTCGCGCCAAGGCGGGAGGTTTGCCTCGCGGACGAGCACATCACGAATCACAATGCCGTAACGCCGTAACAACATCCAGCATGCGGCTTCGACGGCACGTGGTCTTTCGACAACCTCATCGGCGTGCAACAAAGCCCAGCGTCCGGCATTGTGCCGCGGACGTGTCGTGCGTCCGCTTCCCTGCCCCGCCCGCCGCTTGGGATCGATCAGCGATCGCAGATTATCGAAGCCGTCGGCCGTAACCAGACCCGCCGCGACCAGCTCCCAAAGTGCGGTTTCGATTTCGGCTTTCAGCTTTTCCGTGCCTCGAACGATATCTGCAAAGAACGAAGCGCCACGCAGCCGCAGAAAATCGAGCACCCCTTGCGCGCCGTGGCTCAGACCGCTGTTTGCACCTGGTTGCGACCCGAGATGTCGCGGCGTCATCCAGTCGGCGTCCTCCCGGACGAAGAACGTTATGGGGGCTACGCTGGTGGGAATCACGCGCCGCTGCCGCGGAGCAGTAACCGTTTCGTCTCCCCGGCTTGCATTCGGGTAATCCAGCGTCGCCGGATGGGGCGACAGCCTTCCCCAGCCGACCGCCCCCGTGAGGCAGAGCTGGTCGAGCCACTTGGGATCGTAATCCACAATGCGGCGGGTCAGCACCTGGCGCTCCCAGGCATTCGCCGGAATCTCAAAACCTTGCAACTGCCGCAAGACTTCGAGCGTTCCGCGCTCACCAGAAACCTGCGTCCCCGGTGCCAGATGCTGCCACTGCAGCAGCCATTGCATAAATCGCGCCGCCGTGACGGGCTCGATCTGCTTGCGCAATGTCGCGACGGTAAGCCGGTGAATGCGCGCCAGCAACCGCCGTTCACACCATTCGATCTCAGCTTGCTTGGGGACAGTCCCCCACGGCTGTCCAGCCGGGCGCAGCTCGGGCGCAGCACCACTGAAGTTTCCGCGCAGAATAGCCCCACTAGCTTCCATCCGGAGAAGAGCATTCCAAATCTCGGACGCAGGAATCCCTAAGTCCTCGCCAAGTTCCGACCCAGTGGTCGGCCCCAGATGCGTCATCCAGCCTGTGACCAGCGCAAGCAAGGCATCGTCGCGCGTAGGAGTCACCGGCGCCACATCGGCCAACTCCTGCACAAATCGCGCCTCAGGAAATAAAGCCGAAAAAGTCC
>Ga0210393_10003356_pt1 | contig 12863 bp, 13 predicted proteins | sample IncBWC27OmetaG_FD_160068 | JGI IMG/M metagenome (GOLD analysis project Ga0210393, IMG submission 160068) | Forest soil microbial communities from Barre Woods Harvard Forest LTER site, Petersham, Massachusetts, United States - Inc-BW-C-27-O ... | reverse complement strand
GGATTGGGATCGTTCGGGCTTGCACTTGCTGGCTGGACAGAACTGGTCGCTGGTGACCATGCAGGCCAAAGGCATCACGCCGCGCAATGAAGACATACCGCCGACGATTGACGCCCAGTACATCCCAGGATTCTCCTTTACCCGTCAGCCGCAAATACGCGTTACAAAAGATTTCGGCGGGGCATTGTGGCTCGCCATCTCACTCGAAAATCCGCAAACGACTTCTTATACCAGCCCAACGGCGTACCCAGCCAGCGTCCATTTGACCTCTAGCGCGCCCGGCGGCTCAGGCTTCGATTCGGCGAACACGCTGTCGCTCGACCACATCCCGGACGCCGTCGTGAAAATAGCCTACGATCCCACCATTGCCGAGCGGACTCTGCATTTCGAGGTGTTCGGACTGTATCGCAGCTTCTACGAACGTCTTGATTCTGCGAATCGGAACGTCGACGGTGGGGGCGTTGGAGCAGGGCTCATCGTACCGTTAGTGCCGCAGTTTCTTGACTTCCAATTATCCGGCATGGGCGGCAAGGGTATTGGCCGTTACGGGGCGGCTCAGCTTACGGATGTCACTTTCGACGCAGCCGGCAACATCAAACCCGTCAGCGAAAGCCAAGCATTGGCCGGCTTGACCTTGCACGCGTCGCCTAAGTGGGACATTTACGCGTTTGCGGGGGAAGAAAAGGAAAGCGCGCAGGCTTACTTTCTGACCTCCTCGACCGGCGTTGTCAGCCCCTACGGTTACGGCAATCCGCTGTACTCCAACCGCGGGTGCGCAAGCGAAACGGCGGCCGGATCCTGCATAGGCAATACGCGTGTAGTGGAACAAGGAACCGCCGGCTTGTGGTACAAGCCGTTCATCGGTAAGTACGGTCGGTACCAAATCGGCTTGCAGTATTCGTACACCGAGCGAAAGGCATTCAACGGGAATGGGCCGTTGAGTATCGCGCCGATTGCCAATGACAGCATGGTATTTGCGAGCTTCCGCTACTACCCGTTCTAAGCGCGCGTATCGCTGGTTTCCCACCCGAGTACATTCTGAGGTGCGCCAGATGCCCATGATTCAAACGCAGCAGTTGCTGATAGAAGTCCGCGATTCCGGACCTAAAACTGGTTTTCCTGTCCTATTACTCCACGGGTGGCCGGATGACGCATCGGCTTGGGACGCTATTACGCCGATCCTCAATAACGCAAACTTCCGAACCATCGTTCCCATGCATCGGGGCTTCGGGAGAACGCGATTCCTGTCTGCGAAGACGTCCCGGACTGGCAATGTCGGGATTCTCGCATTGGATGCGATCGGCCTCATGGATGCTCTTTCGATTCGTCAGTTCTATGTGGCAGGTCACGACTGGGGTTCGAACATCGCCGAAGCGCTTGCCGTCGGGTGGCCGAAGCGCGTCCCGCGTATCGCGATGATTTCTACGCCATCGAGGCTCGGTGGACTGAAGACGCCTCCTTTCGATCAGGCTCGGCGCCAGTGGTATCACTGGTTCCAAGCGACGGAGCGGGGAGCCGAGGCCATCAGGAACGATCCGAAGGGCTTCGCACAAATCATGTGGAATACTTGGTCGCCGGATGGATGGTTCAAGCAGGCCCAATTCGATCGGGTCGCGAAGTCCTTTCACAATCCGGACTGGGTGGCGGTGACATTGCATTCCTATCGCTCTCGCTGGGGGGAGTCAGCTTTTGATCCCCGAAGTCTCAAACTCGAAGCCAAGATCAAGGCCACCAGACGACTGTCGCTGCCAGTTATCTTCTTGCATGGCGGGAAGGACGGGGTGACCCCGCCCAAGGGGAGCGAGGAGATGGCTAAAAAGTTCGCGAATTTTCGGCGTATCGTGCTGAAAGGAGTGGGTCACTTTCCGCCCCGTGAAGCGTCAGTGGCTGTTGCGAAGCATCTTATTCGCCACTTCGCCACGCATTGAGAACAAAGCTTCCTTCGTAGTTGCCCATTAGCTCGATTCCGCTCGGCAACCCATGGGGGTTCCCATGTGCAGTGCACACCCCCAAGAAATGGATGCTGCCGACTCTTACCGACCGCTAACCATCGCGGTGATTTTTCATCTACGGAGATTTCGATGTCCTACAAATGGACTAAATATTGCGGAAAACACCTGCCCATCTTTGTCGGTCACTGAAACAGTCATCTTGAGTGCTGGATCGTCAAGAAAAGACCCACTGCCACCCAAGGACTCTGGGCCGTCCGGGATAAGAGGAATCGCTACGGACACTGTATAAAACGTAAGAGTCACCACACCCGTCAATCCTTTGGAGGGCATCCCGACAAATGCATGATTTTGCAGGTAGATTCTCACCTGACGCACGGGCCTTAATGAGCTGGGTTCGAGAACGAGCTCGATATGGTAGGGACCCGCCATCCGCACTACGCCGCCGTGGGCCGACGGGATTGAATCAAGCATCGCAGCGTCATGCGAATGTGCATCAGCGGCCGGAAGGCCTAGCGCAATCATAATGATCGGCATTACCCCTCGGGTCCTAATAGCGCCACGGGGAGACCGGGCCGCGCTCATGGCGTGTCGGGCGGAGCATCGGGGTCGCGGTATGGCACATCGGATGTCCCGGCCGAAGGCGGGTCGATTGCGCTAACAGCGGCCGGCGGAGCATCGGGGTCGCTGTACTGCACATCGGAAGTCCCGGCCGAAGGCGGTTGGATTGGGCTAAGGCGGGCCAGCGGGGGCCCTGGTGAAGGTGATAAACCCTGCCGCGTGTCCTGGTCCGGCGCGTTGAGCTCGATTTCCTTGTCACCCAGGACCAGCGTGATGTGATTGTTGTTGATCGACTTGACCGTCCAGCCATCGATGCCGACGATTTTGAAATTACCCGGCCGCTTGTCCGTCGGAGCCGCGGGTGGCCGCCACGTCCGCGCGACCGCTGCCACGGGCGGCTCCATCGGCCGCTGCACTTCGAAATAGATCACGGAAGCAAGGCCGGCGCAGAGCAGAAGGGCCAGCAAGACTGCGCGGCGCTGCACAAGCTGATACGAGATCCGCTGCAACCGACACTCCCCAGATTCCGGTGTCTCCAGGTCGATTCTCCTCTTCTTGTCGCCTCGGAGGCAACGGGTGCCCAAGCAGCGGATCGCGTACCTATGTGTCTTGACAGTAGATAAATTAATGTGATATTCGCGATCAGAATAAATACAAAAATGCGAGGAAAACTGTCCTAACAACGGTAAGAAAACCCGCTCACTCACCTCGCTCCTTTGACGATTGGTTGGCTTCGTGTGCGAGGTCGAGCAAAGCAGGGGAGGAGATTGGCCATGAACAAAGAGAGGATTCGGAGCAACAGTCCGTGGGCTACGAAATGGGCGGCTCGGTTCGCCATCATGCCGTTCGTGGTTGCGATAGCTCTGGCCTGTATCCCTTTCATGACGACCAATGCGGGTGCTACGAGCACGCCGACCGAGTTCTTGGGAGCGGTGCCACCGCCGACTTGTTCCCCAGGCGATCGGACCGAGACGGGGCTTGATGGTCAGTCTACTTTGGCGGAGCGGGCGAGCGGCGCCACCACCATCCCATACAACTGCAACCTAGAAGTGGTCGGCCAATTTGTTGGCGAGGGTGCCGATCATCAGATGGCCTGGCAGGATCATTGCGCCTACTACACGACGAACGCCGCAGTTGCGGGAACGGGCAGCGTCCCGGAAATGGAATTCCCGGGCCTCCAAGTCATCGACGTGAAAGACTCGAAGCATCCGTTTCGGTCGATAAATCTGGATGACCCGTCTCTGAATCAGCCCTGGGAATCCCTGCAGGTGAATCATCCTAGGAAGCTGCTCGTCGGCGTTCAGGCCGAGGGCGGCTCGGGCGTAAAGCCTGGCTTTTCGATTTACGATGTATCGGACTGCGCTCATCCGAACTTGTTGGCCGCGACGAACCTTTCGGATCCGACGATCAAGGGCCACGCCGGCAACATCACACCCGATGGCCAGACGATGTATGGAACCACTATCGGCGTCAGCCTATATGCCATCGACCTTTCGAAGCCGAAGGATCCCAAACTGATCGTGAACTGGACGTTCCCCAATAATGAGGCTGGGCTGCCCCATGCCATGACAACCAATGAGGATGGGACACTGGGCTTTATCGGCCAGAACGGTACCGTCAGCAGCCCCGGGCACCCCAGCAAGAATAATGGGCTCGTGATCGTGGACCTGAGCCAGGTTCAAAACCGTATCCCCAATCCCGCGATCACGGTCATCAGCACGCTGTACTGGTTCGACACTGAAATAAGCGAGGTTGCCATCCCGGTGAAGATCGGCGGGAAGTCATTCCTGGTCTTTACCGACGAGGGAGGCGCCGGCAGCGTTGGCGGCGCGGTGGCCGCTTGCGCGGCGGGTCTACCCCCGTGGGGAGCGGTCCGGCTCATCGACATCAGCGACATTTACCATCCCGCGATCACCGCGAGGCTGCTGCTGCAGGTGGAAGATCCGGCAAATTGCGCGCTGACCCAGAATGACAATCCCCCGGGGTATGTCGGCTTTGGCTATGACGCCCATGACTGTGGTGTCGACAATCCGCAGGACGCGAAATTGATCGCCTGTTCCTTCCATCAAGGTGGCATTCGCGTGTTCGACATCCATAATCCTTACAGTCCCAAAGAGATTGCGTATTACAAGGGCGCCGCCAGGGGCAGGGGGAAGGTTCTTCCAGGCTCTGCAACAAGTACCGCGGTCAATCCAAATTACGCAATGGCGCAGGCTCGCAGTCGGTTTGTCTGGCGTGGCAATGAGCTCTATCTCTGGATGACCAGCAGCGAAAGTGGCTTGGTGATCGCGAAGTTTGAACCCCGCGCTCTAAAATACATCCAGTCGTTGAATCCGGTTCGTGCGCCCGGCAACGAAGAACCAGACCAATAGGCCGACCGGTTACCGTCGCACCGAATGATCCAGCAGAAGGGCCGGGCAAAGCCCGGCTCTTCTGCTGTCTGACGCAGCGAATGTATGCGCTTTGCCTTCACTGCGCGCCGACGATCGGTTGCTCCTGCTGAATTGCACGATCAATTCCATAGGTAGATTATGATCGGTGTACTGCCGCTCGCGCTTGCGCTCATCACCTTGCTTCTGCCGACAGTCGCATGCGCGCATGTCGCATTGCTGTCCGCTTACATCTTGCCCGTCCCGCTACCGGTGTATTTTTTCGCCTGCGCCGCAACGCTCATCATCACCTTCATCGTCATCGGCTACAGGGTTGGCCGGCACCAGCCAACCGTGCCGGCGTCACGGCCTTTCCCGGTAGCGAGTGGCCCTCGCGGGCATTTCATCGTGCAGTGTGTGTTGCTGATCTTGCGGATCGGTGCGCTTGCCTGCTTGGCGCTCGCCGTGATCGCTGGATATGTCGGCATCAAGCATCCGCTCGGAAACATCAGCTACCTGCTCTTCTGGACCATTTTTTGGTTGGGCCTTACCTATCTGACCGCGCTCATCGGCAATACATTTGAAGCCGTCAATCCCTGGCGGACCCTCGTCGATGGCGCGCAAGCATGCGGGCTTGACTTCTCCAAGGCTCGGATCGCGTATCCCGAGCGGCTTGCTTATTATCCGGCGCTCCTCTTCTACGTTGCCGTCGTTTGGATCGAGTTGTTCGTAGCGCCGCTGCCATCGATACTTGCGACCGCCCTGATCATCTATACGATCGTGACCTTCGCCGGATCGTGGCTGTTCGGCGCGCGGTCGTGGTTCGAGTACGGGGAGTTCTTCGGCGTCTTCTTCCGCCTAGTCGGCCTGTTGGCGCCTGTGGCTTATGCCCGCGCCGAAAATAGGCGAGGCTGGCAGCTTTATCTGAGGCGGCCAATTCTGCCACTGGTCGAGACGCGCCCGACGCATTTGAGCTTGGTTCTTTTCGTAGTGTTCATGCTGTCGTCCACCACGTACGACGCTCTTGAACAAACGGAGATATGGCAGAACCTCTTTTGGGTGAATGCTCTTGCGCTGACAAAGCCGCTTTGGGGCACCGATTTGCGCAAGGCCCAGTCGATGCTGATGGGCTGGTATCTGGTTTACCGGCCGATCGGGTTGATTCTGTCGCCGTTCGTCTATTTCGGACTCTATTGGCTTGCGATGTGGATCATGAAGTTGTGGATGCGAACGAGGATTGGTGTCCAGACGCTCGTGCAGGAATTCGCCTACTCGATCATCCCGATCGCCTTCGTCTACAGCGTTACACACAATCTCACGGACCTTCTAGGTCGGTGGCGCGCGATGCCGGCGCTGCTGACGGACCCTTTTGGTTTCGGCTGGAACATATTCCACTTCAGCACAATACCGGAGTTCGAGGAGCCCTTTGAAATGGGACCGATCTGGCATACCCAGGTTGTGTTGATACTTGTCGGTCATATTGTGGGCGTCTATGTCGCGCATCTGATCGCGCTGCGAATTTTCCCCGAACGCCGTCAAGCCATTCTCAGTCAGGTGCCGCTCCTGACCCTAATGGTCGCCTATACCATTATAGGGCTCACGATACTGACGTTTCCGCTCGTCGCCGCACCCGATTAGCGGGCGCCATGCATTGCGTATCTAGGCTGGAAGCACTTGCGACTTCTACTTCCTGCAGCCAATGCGCTCGGTAGGGCGATCCGTCAGAGAAGTGGAAGGCAAAGGGCCATATATTTCCCGCCAAATCGTTGCGATGAGCTCGCGGCGTTGCTCGTCCGTGAGTGGCTCGACATCTTGCCGGGTTTCTTTGATGACGACACTTGAATCAATCTCTGGTTGTGCTTCCGCGTTCTGACTATGTGAGTTCACCCTCGGCATATTCGGTCGATGTGTTGATTCCATTTGCATTGCCATGAGCGCTCCTTTTCCGAGCGGGAGGAGGTTTCTGGGCGGACTTTTCTATCAGATGACATTGAGGATGTCTGTTCACTATCGAACATAGTGTCGATCATGTTTCGAGCAGGAGACTAAGCTTTCGATTTCTTACGATTGCGTGCCCGAGCCACCCGTGAGGACAACCAAGTATTCGTAGATCTGCTGCAACTCCGGTTCGGTTGCGGTCCAAATCACGTCGTGGCAAGTAGCTACCAGACAAATGTCAGAACCCCTATTGAGGGCATACACCACTTCGTCTACGGGCAATTCACTCAGTCGCTCCCTCCCGCATTTCGGACATACCACGGGAAATTTGATGGTAGGTTCGATCATCACTCACCTCCCGTCATGCGTCGATATAGAACATACGTCTGAGACCAGGGAAATGATCCGTGACGGCAGTGACGTTACGAGGGTACGGATACTCGAACAGCCCGACCGACGAAGAAACACATCCGTAACACATTGATATAACGGAATAATATGGCTGACCTCGATGCACTCATCGAGAGAGCTGCAATTGCGTTGGCTCGAATCCGTTCTGGCCGACATGACAAAAGCATGATCCTCGTCGGTTTACCGTGAAGCGCGATTCGTGCGCAGCTTGCGATAGATGTCGCAACGGATCGATGGGCGGCCCCTGGCATGCCGCTTTCTGGTTAAATAGCGGGGCCGGCGCTTCTAAATACCAACTCAGCGCTTCAATGGGGAGGGGGTCTCCTGCCAATACAACTCAATGTGAACGGCAATCCTCATGTGATTGACGTCGAGCCGGACGCTCCGTTGTTGTGGGTCATCCGGGATGAGCTCGGACTGACGGGCACGAAATTCGGCTGTGGAATCGGCGCCTGCGGCGCTTGTACCGTGCAAGTGAACGGCAAGGCGACGCGCAGCTGTGTTGTGCCTGTCGCCGCCGTGCCGAACGCGCAAATCACCACGATCGAGGGCATCGGTGCGGCAGGCCTGACGGCCCTGCAAACGGCATGGATTGAGCACCAGGTCCCTCAATGTGGGTACTGCCAGTCGGGCATGATCATGGCGATCAGCGCATTGCTCGCGGGCAACCCCGCGCCCTCGGATGATGAACTTAAAGTCGCCATCACCAACATTTGTCGCTGCGGCACGTACCCACGGATTCGCGCGGCAGTCGCTTCCCTGGCTGCCAGTGGGTCCCGAGGTGGCGCTTGATATCCCGAAGACGGATTCTGGTCGGCGGTGCCGCGGCAGCCGGCGCGTTGATCGTCGGATACAGCGTGTGGCCGAGTGGCCGGCGCGCGCATGCCGATAGGCTGGCGGCCAAGTCGGGTGAACGGTTCCTCGCATACTGGATCAAGATCGCCGACGACGACACCGTCACGGTGGTCATCCCCCATTGCGACATGGGGACCGGAATATTTACCGCACTATTGCAAATGGCGACGGAGGAACTCGACGCCGATTGGGGCAATATGCGGGCGGAAACGGCGCTGCCGGATCCGTTGTTCGCCAACGGCGCACTGGTGGAAGGTTTTCTTCTCAGCTCGCAAAAGCTGAACCGCAACTCCATCCCTTCGTTTCTTCAGGGAACCGTGCTTGGCACGGGAGATCGTATCGCGAAGTTCATGGATATCCAGATTACCGGCGGGTCCTCGGCGGTGAGCAATACCGGGGTCTACGGTATTCGGGTCGCCGCGGCCGCGACGCGCGAGATGCTGGTGAGCGCGGCGGCGGAGCGCTTGAACGCGCCGCGCAGTGCGTTTCGTACAGAAAGCAGCCGGGTCATCCACACGCCAACCGGCGAGCGCTTTCGCTATGGTGAACTCGCGGCGGCAGCGGCGCGACTCCGCCCCTCCTCGAACCCTCAATTGAAGGCCAGGTCGCAATACACTTTGGTTGGTAAGGCGATTCCGCGCATCGATATTCCGACCAAGGTCAATGGGGCAGAGCGCTATGGGATCGACGTTCAAGTCCCGGGGATGCACTACGCGGCCATCAAGATTTCTCCTGTTTTCGGCGGACAGTTGGTGTCGGTGAACGAGGCGAAGGTCGCGGACAATCCCGGAATCAAGAAGGTCGTTAAGCTGAGCAATGCGGTGGTCGTCGTGGCGGACCGTTTCTGGCGAGCGCAGCGAGCGGTGGACGCGTTGGATCCCGTATTTGGCGATGCCGGCAATGCGCAGGTCTCGTCGGCCGGCATCCGCGAACTCCAGCTCGCGGCCTTGAATCAGAAGCCCTTCAAATCTGACGCATCGGTGAGCGCGGGCGCCGAGGCGCGTCGTACCGCCGAGTCCACCTACCACGCACCATATCTCGCTCACGCGGCGATGGAACCCGTGAGTGCGACGGCACTGTATCGGACCGACGGGACGCTCGAGGTTTGGGCAGGCAGCCAGGATGGCCTCGGCTCACGCGCGTTCTGCGCAAAAATAGCCGGCATCCCGCTCGACAAGGTGACTTTTCACCTCTTCCCGAGCGGCGGTTCATTCGGGCGCCGCTTGCCAGGCCTTTTGAATTTTCTCGAGTATGCGGTGCAAACCGCCAAGGCCCTGCCGGGGGTTCCGGTGAAGCTCATCTTCACCCGGGAGCAGGACATGCGGCACGATTACTACCGGCCCAATGTCACGAGCCGCTTCAAGGCGACGTTGCGGCCGGACGGGATGCCGGACTCGTGGCAGAATCATTACACGGCGGTCGAGGATGCGCTTGCCGAGGCGCATACCATCGTCTACGACGTGCCAAATCAAACTTACCGCGCGATCAAGGTCGAGACGCCGGTCCCCACCGGCCCGTGGCGCAGCGTGGAGTTTTCTTGGCACAACTTTTTCATCGAGTCGTTTGTTGACGAACTGGCTCACCTGGCGGGTCAGGATCCGTTCGAGTACCGCCGCGCGCTGCTTAAACACAAACCTCGCCACCTCGCCATTCTTGAGTTGGCCGCGGCAAAGTCGGGATGGGGCACGCCGCTTGCGCCGGGGCGCGCGCGCGGGATTGCCTTGCTGGAGGGCTTCGGGACCATCGTGGCACACGTCGCGGAAGTGGAAATTACGGATGACGGCGCCGTGAAGGTTCTTAAAATCACATCCGCGGCGGATTGCGGCCTGGCCGTGAACCCGGATGGCTTCAAGGCGCAGATCGAGGGTGCCATCGTGTTCGGTCTGAGCGCTGCGCTCTATGGCGAAATCACGATCGCGCACGGCGCCGTCGAGCAACAGAATTTTCCGGACTATCCTGTGGTGCGGCTCGCGACTTGCCCGGCGATCGAGGTGCATATTCAGGATAGTGACGCGCCGGTGGGTGGAGGCGGCGAGCCGGGAACGCCGCCCGTGGCGCCGGCGATAACCAATGCGATTTTCGCCGCGACGGGCATCCGCATCCGCGAGCTGCCCATTGCCAAGCACGCGCTTGCCAAGGACGGGGCACCCAAGACACTGACGGGTTAGGGTGCTGGTGACTGAGTGGATGGGGTCGTTAGGCGACTTCAGGAGTTAGCTTCATTCCGAGTGCCTTTACCACCTTCAGTATTGTGCCGAGACTGGGATTGCCATCAGCCGACAACGCCTTGTATAGGCCTTCGCGTGTTAGTCCGGTGTCTTTTGCCAGACGGACCATTCCGTACGCTCGGGCGATGTTGCCAAGGGCGACCGCGATGAAGGCCGGGTCGTCACCGGCCTCATCCATGCATGCCTCAAGGTACGCCACCATGTCCGCTTCGCTCTTGAGGTAATCAGCGGTGTCGTAGCGCGAAAATTTCTCTTTGACTCGCTTCTTCATCGCCATAATTTCACTCCTTCCAGTCCGCAACAATCCTGGCCGCTATTCGCGCCATCGCCTGGCGATCCTTTAAACGCGAAAACCAAGCGTCGAAAGTGGCGGATTTGAGGATTTCGCGCACACTTGCATTGTAATCTATAGATTACATCATGTAAACCCCAGTTAACATGCTGAGAGCTTGTTAACGGCCCGATACCGCAGGCCACAAGGCTGTCGGGTCGTGACCAGGCGTGAATACGGCTCGGGAAGAGAAAATCTTCCTAAGTTATGCCGACGCGCGCGCCGGCACTCCATATCGCGGCGCCGGGCGTGAATTGCCCAAGCGCTGCGCGAGGCCTCGGCGCGCCGCCTCGAATCGGATCCACTCGTCGCCATCCTGCAAACCGGGGATGGTTTCGAGTTCACCCTGATCGAGTCCCGCAAGCGCCGCATCGACCATGTCTTCCGGCGACATGACAATTGACGGCGGCAGCTTTTGATAGGGAAGTCCCGCGAGCTCCCACAGATCGGTCGCGGTCGCGCCCGGCAGCACCGCCTGAATGCGGATGTCCTTCTCCGCAAGTTCATGCTGCAGCGAATGGCTGAATGCGATCACAAAGGCCTTGCTGGCGCCGTACACGCCGTTGAGAGCCTCGGGCGACACACCCACGATCGATGCAATGTTGATGATGGTACCGTGTCCGCGAGCCACGAACGCCGGCGCTGCCGCGTAAGTGAGGCGGGTGAGCGCCAAAACGTTCAGGGCGATGATTTCGTCCATCTTCCCAACGTCGGCGTTGAGCAGCGGCGCCACGGAGGCGGCGCCGGCATTGTTGAGGAGCAGACTGATGCTCTGATCATGTTTGAGCACATCCTCGACCTTGGCCAGATCAGCCGCATTGCTCAGATCCGCCGTGAGCGGAGTGACGGTACGGCCCGTTTCGCGCTTCAGTTTGTCAGTGAGTTGTTCGAGACGTGACGAATCGCGAGCAACCAGGATGAGATCGTAGCCGCGTTTCGCCAGTCGGTCGGCGTAGACGGCGCCGATGCCCCGGGAGGCTCCGGTGATGAGGGCGGTTCCCTTTGGGTTCGATGTAGTCATGGTGTTTCCCGTGAAGTGCTGAGTTCAGAAATCTTCGGCTCAGAATGTGCTTGCGGCGTTCGCTCAAAGACCAGGCATGTTGTGGTCGCGTGCGCGTACAGTTTTCCGTCCGGACCCACGATGCGCCCTTCGGCCGTCGCAACCTGTCTGCCACTGTGCAGCACCTTTCCCTCCGCGCGTACCAGCGGCACAGCGTCGGTAAGCGCGCGCACGATATTCAGCTTGAGTTCCAGCGTCGTGTAGCCCTTGCCCGCAGGCAGCGTCGAATGCACGGCGCAGCCCACTGCCGAATCGAGAAGCGTTCCGAACCAGCCCCCGTGGACCGTGCCAAGCGGGTTGTAATGCCGTTGACTGGGTCTTCCCTGGAAGACAGCCGCGCCGTATTCAATGTGGATCGGCACGAAGTCCAGCGTGTCGCCGATGGGTGGACGCGGCAGTTCGCCGGAGAAGATGGCCTCGAATACTTCCAATCCTGTGCGGCCGTTGACCTGATCCGGCCTTGCATATCCGGTCGCTTTCGCAAGCCGCGACCTCACCGCACTCTCTTCCGCCTGCCAGCGCGCCGTGGTGTCTTGCACGTTCATCGGTAACTTTTCGTCATGTCGAAATAACAATTGCATATACAACAGTTGTAGATACAATAGGTTTCATGGAATCGTCTGTCAAGCCTCACGGTTGTACAAACTTGAAATTGCGGCAGTTGGATCGCGTCGTGACGCGCCATTACGACGCTTATCTCAGCGCCGCCGGCCTTAAAAACACCCAATACTCGCTGCTTTCGCATGTCGCCGCATTGGGTCCGATACGCCCCTCGGATCTTGCGCAACGCATGGGATTGGACGCATCGACCCTAACGCGGAACCTTCAGCCGCTCGTATCGCAAGGCTGGCTGCGGCTGGGACCCGGCGATGATGCGCGCTCGCGCTTGGTCGAGGTGACCAAGGAGGGGCTGGCAAAGCGCAGTGAAGCTAAGCGGGAGTGGAAGCGAGCGCAACTCGCGCTCAATGCACAGCTGGGCGCCGAACGGGTGGCGGCCCTGCATTCCCTGATCGAACGATGCATGGAAGACCTGACGGGCACGTCCGAGAAGCCAACGGCTTCATCGACTATCAGTAGCCAGCGTTCCTGAGCATTAGCGCGATTCTTTGAGCAGGGGGAGCCGCGCTTATCGGTATTCTCGTGTCTGGCGGAACGCAGACC
>Ga0210393_10003355_pt1 | contig 12864 bp, 12 predicted proteins | sample IncBWC27OmetaG_FD_160068 | JGI IMG/M metagenome (GOLD analysis project Ga0210393, IMG submission 160068) | Forest soil microbial communities from Barre Woods Harvard Forest LTER site, Petersham, Massachusetts, United States - Inc-BW-C-27-O ... | reverse complement strand
CAGGTTGAGTCCCAGCACCAGTTCGAGCTTGGTGATGGGTGTGACCAGATAGCCTTCATGCACGCCGCGGGCCTTGTCGTCGATGTACAGCATTCCGCCGCCGATCATGACCGAGACAAACATCGCCAGCGCCAGCGAGCCAGGCAGAAGATATTTCATGTATTCGATGTAGGGATAGAGTTCAACAATTTCAAGAGCAGTCTGCTGCAGGATGCGAGGTTCAACCGTGGGCTGATTCAGTGAGTTGACCAGATCGCTGAGTTCCGACTCCAGCGCGGAGCTCATAAAGTTATCGCTGTTATCCACGACCACGGCGATCTGCGGGCGATTCTCCTCGTACACGCGCCGCGAAAACTGAGGCGGGATGATTACTGCGCCGTCGAGACGGCCGTTACGGACATCCTCGACCGCTTTCTTTTCGTCGTCGTAGTAGACCGGCACGAAGGTGCGAATGTTTGCACGTACCGAATCGAAGGCCTCGCGAATCTTTAGGGCCTGCGTGCCTCCGTCCTGATCGACAATTGCCAGGCGGGCATCACGAATCTTTCCGCCGAAGGCATTGCCCAGAATCACCAGCTGAACCAGCGGAAAAATCATCGACGCCAGCATGAGCGCGGGCGAACGGAAAAACTTGCGCATTTCGCGCTCGACGATTGCCATCATCCGGTTCATGACTTCAACTCCAAACCGTTCATGGCCGCAACCCTGGGCTCTGTGGCATCACGAAGGCATAGGCCTTCTGCAGTTCGTCGCGCAATTGTCGGCCCGTGTAATGCACGAAGACGTCGTCCAACGTAGTGTTCTGCACCGACAGCGATTTCACCGCAACCTCAGCTTCAACGGCCATTTCCACGAGTTCGGTGGTTGTGCGGGAGCCATTACCGGTGAGCACGCGATACATTCCCGCGCCTTCATGCTGCACGGAAGTCACTTCGTCGAGCGTGTGCAGGCGCTGCTCCCAATCCGCCGGGGGATTCTCGAACTGAGCCTCGATCACGTTCGATCCGGGCACGCTCGCCTTCAGCGCCATGGGTGTATCAAGTGCCACCAGCTTGCCGTGGTCCACGATAGCGATGCGGTCACACAGCCGGTCGGCCTCGTCCATGTAGTGCGTTGTGATAAGGATCGTCAGTTGGCGTTGGCTTTTGATATTGCCGAGCATCTCCCAGACGGCTACGCGTGAAACCGGATCCAGTCCGGTAGTGGGTTCGTCGAGGAAAAAAATCCTGGGATGATGAACCAGCCCGCGCGCAATCTCCAACCGCCGCCGCATGCCGCCGGAGAGAGTCTTGGTCTGCGCGTCCCGCCATTTGGTCAGGTCCACGAGTCCCAGCAATTCGTCGATCGAGCGTTTGCGCTCTTTGGTGGGCACGTCGTAGAGCTTGGCGTAGATATTCAGATTTTCTTCTACCGTAAGGTCGAGATCGCTGGTCAACGCTTGCGGGATGACTCCGATGGTTCGCCGCACCGCGTCTGCCTCTTTTGCGACATCGTGTCCGGAAATGCGCGCGCTCCCCGCAGTAATCGGAATCAGCGTGGTCATCATCCGGATCAAAGTCGACTTCCCCGCGCCGTTGGGCCCGAGGAGGCCAAAGATTTCGCCGTCCTTGACGTTGAAGGAGACATTATCGACGGCTGTAAAGTCGCCGTATTTCTTGACGATTTGCTGCACGTCGATGGCGTAGGGCGCATCGGCCGGAGGAGCACTGCTGCCCTTGGCTTTGGCATTTAGGTCCGCCATCATCGCTGCCCTGCCGTGGTTGCGCTCTGCGGACTGCCTTCGCCTTTCATCTGCGACGGTGAAACGAGCACTTCGGCCGTCATCCCTGGAACGAACGCGCCCTTCGGATTGTCCAGACGAATTTTCAGGACAATCGTCTTGATGTCCCGCTTGCGCCGACTCACATCGCGCTGAGTCGCAAAATCTCCTTCCACACCTTTAAAGAAAACTTTGCCGCCGGTAATCGTTCCACCAGGCAGACGAACCCGCAGCACGTCGCCATATCCGATGTGGTCAGCATAGGTTTCCGGAATCGCGGCCCGCACCCAAGTGTCGGTCAGGTCGACGATGGTCACTATGGGCGCGCCGATGTTGACGACTTCTCCCTGCCGCGCCGCGCGCACTGAAACGGTGCCGGTGACAGGCGCATAGACATTGGTGTAGCCCAAACGTACCGCAGCCTGATTTTTCTGCGCGATGGCATTTTTGAGATCGGCCTCAGTGGATTGCACCGTGCTCTTCGCGGCATTCCCTTGTTGAGTGCGCGCGATCGCAGAGTTCAGATCCGCTTCCGCGGCCTTCACCAACTCCTGTTGCGCCTGCACGGTGGCCTGAGCGGCTTGCAGATTGGTTTCGGCTTGCACGCGATCCTGCTCGGACTGGACGCCAGCCCTGGCCAATTCGATCATGCGACGGCTGTCGCTCTCGGTGCGAACAAGCGCGGCCTTCGCCTGCAAAAGTTGCGCCTTGGCCGACGAAAGTTTGGCCCGTGCGTTGGCCACGTCGCTGGAAGTCGAGCCAGAGGTCGATTGTTCCGTGTGCTGCATCTCCGCCACTTTATGCTGCAGGCTGGTGATGGTCGCGGCAGCCGCGGCTTCCTGCGTTTGCAACTCCGAGGGATCAAGCACGGCAATCAAATCTCCCGCCTTCACCGGGGTGCCTTCGTCCACCAACAACCTCTGGATGCGTCCTTCGACCTGTGCGCTGACGATTACCTGATTTGAGTCGACAGTGCCGATGAGCACAAGATCTTTGGAATGGTCGGCGGAGAAAAAATAGTAGATCGCGGAGATCACAAAGATGATGCTGAGAAGGATGAAGAAGCGGTGGCGAGCACTCATTGGCGGACTCCTGATTTACGCAACGCTGGCGCGGTGACGCGGGGCATAAACAGCGCAGCGGAAATAAAATCCAACACGGCGGCCCGGCGCTCGGCAATTCGACGAGGTGTGAGCGGATTGAAGCGCACGATTCTTTGCATGACCGGAGCACTGCTGAAATAGAAAACGATCATGGCCACCATGGAGGAAACGAAATGAGCCGGATCGACTTGCCGGAATTCGCCTTCCGCGATTCCTTTGTGCAACAGTTCGCCCACCCGCTTGTATATGGGCTGAAAGTAGGTTTTGACCAGCCGGTCGATGTGGAGCGAGTTGCCCTCGCGGGCCCGCATCATTTCGCGCTGCATCAGCTTGGGATAAATCTGGTTCGAGGCGATGAAATCGAAGTATGCTCCGATATAGGCCAGGATCTTCTCGCGCGGCGCGAGATCGCTGTCCAGCACTTCGAGAACATTAGCCTTCATCCCGGAAAATGCGCTGTCGAGCACTGCTCCGTAGAGCGTTTCCTTGTCTTTGAAGTAGTAGTAGAGCAGGGCTTTGTTGACGCGAGCTTCGCGCGCGATGGCATCGGTGCGTGCTCCTTCAATGCCAAATTCGGCGAACTCCTGTTGGGCGGCCTGCAGAATGGCAGCGCGACTCTCCTCCGGTTGGCCGCGCGAGCCCATGCGCGGAGGATGATGAGACACAGATGCTATATCAGACATAGCTTAATTAACCAGTTAGTTAGATTGTAATCGTCCGAACTGCCCCTTGTAAAGTGTCAAACCGGGTTGGCGGTTGTGCCGCTGAGGTGAGTGACGATAAGTGCGCTGGTGCCACGTTCCCGTAATCAATACGCGGCACTGAGTAACGTTAAAAACGAAATCAGGAACGGACGGCCGCCTGGCTCCCCTACTCGACCGCGTTCCGCGATACTACTTCGCGATACCACTCGGCACTAAGCTTGGGCGTGCGCGCCTGCGTCTTGAAGTCGACGTAGTGCAGGCCAAAGCGCTTACTGTAACCATCCGCCCACTCGTAGTTATCCAGCAGGCTCCACAAGAAGTACCCCTTGATGGGATAGCCCTCCGAAGCCGCGCGGTGCAAGTGCGTCAGGTGATTTCGCAGATACATTACGCGGTCGGTGTCCTCGACCTGTCCGGCCGCGGTGACCACATCGTCGGTGGAGCAACCGTTCTCCGTGATGTAGAGAGCCTTCGGTTTCCAGACTTCGCTTACGTTGCGAACTGCCCAGTAAATCACCTCGGGACCAATATAGAGCCATTCCGAAGCCATGTGCGGGTAAGAGGCCTGGCGGTGCTCCACCTTGAAGCCTGCGGGCGACGAGTCTGCGCGGACATACTCCGGCGTATAGACATTGAGACCGACGAAATCCAGAGGAGTGCCGATGATGTTCATGTCGCCGGGCTCCGCCTTGGGGGCATTCGCGCCCTCCCGCTCAAGATATCCGTCGATGTATTTGCCTTCCATGATGGCCGTAAGGAAGGGGGCGTTTCCTTCGCGCGTGGCTCGCCGTGCAGCCTCGATATGCTCGGCACTCTCGATGACGGGTACGAAGACCGTGGCATTTTCGGCGAGGCCGACTTGCGTGGCGCCCTTCGCGTTGGCCCGAATGGCTTGTACGGCCATGCCGTGGGCCAGGATGGCATGGTGGCGAATCTGATTCACCTGCGCATCCGCCAACTTCATTCCGGGCGCGAATCTCCCGGCTCTGTAGCCCAGGTCGGTAAAGCAGACAAACTCGTTGGTGGTGAAAAAATGGCCGACGCGATCGGAAAGCTGGCGGGAAATGTATCCGGCGTAGTCGCCGAAGGCTTTTGCAGTGTCACGCGATTGCCAGCCGCCGGGCAGCGCCTGCGGCAGGTCCCAGTGAAAGAGTGTGACGTACGGCGCGATGTTATTCTTGAGCAGCTCGTCAACCACCCGTTGGTAATACGCGATGCCCTTCTCGTTTGGCTGGCCTGTTCCATCAGGAAAGATTCGCGACCAGGAAATGGAAAAACGGTAGCCGGTCACTCCCAGGTTCTTGAGCAGCACCACGTCTTCTTTGTAGAGATGATAGGAATCATCAGCGACGTCGCCGGTGTCTCCCTGAAAAGTCTTGCCCGGCGTATGGGAAAAAGTATCCCACACGGATGGCTTGCGTCCGTCTTCATGCACAGCTCCTTCGATCTGATAAGCAGCCGTGGCACAGCCCCAGACGAAGTTTGGCGGAAAGCGCAGCAAACTCGCCTTGGCAATTTGTGCGTACGCAACTCGCGGGAGCGACGTGGCGGCCATGGCAGCGGCAGCCGTGCCAGCCAAAGTCTTGGTGAATCGGCGACGTGTAAGGTTTTTCATGAGCCAAAGAAGACTATCACTAGCGTAGGCTCAAATCGACGTTCGTGGTAACAATTCTGCGAATTATACTGCCAGACGTCCCGAAACTGAGTAGGAAAGCAGCCGGGAGCGTGGCTCGCACGTTCTCATGCGAGAAGCGGCTCCCGGAGGTTTGGCGAAACACGGGAAGACTTACTTTTCCATGCGTACTTCCGCGATTTCCCTTTCCTTGCCGCTCTCGACCATCTTGCGCTCGGCTCGCGATGGAAACAGCTCTTTTCCGATCGAATTGCCGCCGACCCACACTTCTGAAAGGAAGTATGTATCCCCGTAGCGGTGGAAGACGATCTTGCTGCTATTCTCGTGGGCCCCGCGTTGCGCACTATGTGCGGGCACGAACACCCCCTGATTGTGAGCGTCGTGAATACTCAGGTCGTCATTCCGATTGTTAACCACGTAATGACCGGGCGGCATGGTGCGTCCGGCAACGACGAAGGCAAAGGGGACGTCCGCCACCAGGTCCCCTGGCTTGCTCTGGGCAAATAGGACAGACGCCGCAAGCAACAGCACCGCGGACAAACCGATTCGAAGCAGGTTCATGACATTCTCCTCATTTAGCTTGGACTGATCTCACACGACCGATGACATATGGGCTCACTGCCAAGAGGGGGGACAGGATTCGCGCAAGGGTGGGGGTAAGCGCGCTTCTGCGATAGAAAACGTGGCACTGATTCCGTGGTTGCGAATCCACGAATCTACCGGTCATCCGAAACCGGAGTGCCGGCTTTTCTTCTTCATCTGATAGTGACGCTGGGGCAGTTTTCGTTACATTGAGGGAGGGCGCAGCCGCTGAAAAATAGAAGGCCGCTCCCCTTGCCACCGCGGACACTTGCCGTCTAGAATTCTTTCGCATTCAGCAGGAGGCAAGAAATGGCAGCAACTCCGCTCCCCCCAGTACCAGCAACCGCAACGCCCGCGTCCGAGGCCGCACCAATGTCCCAAGGCGCGCGCATCATCAACACATTCATCGCCCCGTCGAAAACGTTCGCCGATCTGCGGCGCAGTGCGAGCTGGTGGGCGCCGTTTCTGCTGACGGTCGTAGTCTCGACCCTTTTTGTTTACACCGTGGGTCAGAAGATCGGGTTTCGCAAGGTGGCAGAAAATCAGTTGCAGATGTCGCCGAAGCAGTCTGCCCAAATGGACAATCTGGCGCCCGAAGAGCGCGCGCAGCAAATGCAGAAGCGGGCGACGGCCACTAAGGTCATCTCGTACGTCGTCCCCGGGTTTATCCTTTTTATTTGGCTTATCATCGCGGCAGTTTTGTTTGGCACTTTCAAGTTTGCCGCGGGCGCTGATATTTCCTTCAAAGTCGCCTTTGCGATTGTGGTCTTTGCGGGCTTGCCGAATTTATTAAAGAGTGTGCTGGCCATGCTCTCGGTAGTGGGTGGGATGAGCCCTGAGTCGTTTTCTTTCCAGAACCCAATCGCAACTAATCCCGGCTATTTTATGAATCCAGCGGGAAATGTTTTTCTGTTCAGCGTTGCGTCCTCGATCGATATTTTCATGATATGGACACTCGTGCTCACCGCGATTGGCTTCACCTGCGTGAGCAAGGTGAAGAGTGGCACGGCTTATGCCATTGTGTTCGGCTGGTGGGCGGTGTTTACTCTGGCAGGAGCGGCGATCGGTGCGGCGTTCTCTTAGTAGCGTCGTCGGTTTGAGATATTCTTGATGAAGGTAGGAGGTTTCCGATGAAGGTAACACTCGCATTCTTGTGCGTCTTTGTATCCAGCGTATTCGGTTTTGCTCAGGCACCGGCTGCAGCAGCGGCAACTGCTGCACCGGTCAAAGATCCGGTGACCGCGGGGCTGCGTACGATGTTGCCGCTACGCCGCTCCAATACGCTGGATGCGGTCAGCGCCATGCCCGCCGATAAGTTCGGTTACAAACCCACTCCCGATCAGATGAGCTTCGCGCATCTGGTGGTTCACATGATCGAGTTTCACAATTCTTTCTGCGCCAAAGCTGCGGACGTGCCGGCCCCCAAGGTAGACGAACCGAAGGAAACCGACAGCAAAGACAAGTTGCAGGCCGCCTTGACTGCCTCGTTCGATTTCTGCGCCGAAGCGCTGGGGAAAATGGATGACTCGAAGCTGGGCGACAGCATCGACCTGTTCCATGGACGCCAGGGTCCGCGCGCCATGGCCGATCTGATTCTGGCCAGCGGATGGGCGGATCACTATGCGACCGCGGCGATGTACTTACGGCTGAATAATATTTTGCCGCCGAGTGCGCAGCCAAAGAAATAGTGGCGTAAGGTGTAAAACCGGCTCCTCATATTGACCGGGAGCGGCGCGGCTGAAGCCGCGCCCGTTCAGATCCCGACTGCTCTGAGCAGATTTCCCTACTTGATTTGTACGAGTTCCGTTGACACTGTTGTCACAGAAGTCGGCACTGCAGGGTGCTGCGGGGCGCGAAAGCTGTCGAACACCGAAACCTGGTGCACACAGGAAACCGTGCAATGGGGTGCGCAGGATTTTTCGGTGAGGTATTCGCGGCGGATGTCGTCGCGGGTGTAGGTGGCGAGCGGGACGCCCGGATAACCTCGCTGCTGCGAGCAGTAGTGGACAAGCCCATCTTCGCAAATGTAGAGATAACGGGCGCCGGCACGGCAGCGCCAGTCGTTCGGCAGGCCCTTCGCGATGTTGTCCTGGAAGGCGTTGATGCGGGTGAAGCTGGTCTTCTCCCAGGATTTCATTTCCTCGTAGATGCGGCGTTCTTCTTCGCCGAGCGGCTGCAACTGCCCGCTGCCGTCGTGAATGATGCCGATGGTCGAGGTGAAACCGAGTTCGAGGGCGCGCCTGCCGATAGTGAGCGCGTCCTGCGGATGGTGAATGCCGCTGCCGACTACGGAATTGATATTCACGTGAAAATCCGCATGCTCGGCCAGCAGTTGCAGTTTTTTATCGAGAACTTTCAGACTCTTCTTCGAAACTTCGTCGGGATTGACGTTGTCGATGGAGATCTGCAGCCATTCGAGTCCGGCGCGGTTCAGTGCCTTGATTCTTTCCCCGACCAGCAGGTACCCGTTGGTGATCAGCCCGGCGATCATGCCATTGGCGCGAATGCGGCGGATGACGTCATCCAGTTCGGGATGCAGAAGCGGCTCGCCACCGGAAATGGTGACCACCGAGGTACCGAGCGCGCCGAGTTTGTCGATGCGACGGAACATTTCGTCCGTCGGAACCGGCTGCGAGAAATCATCGAACTCGTTGCAGTAGGTGCAGGCGAGGTTGCAGCGGCGCACAGGGATAATATGCGCCAGCACGGGGTGCTCCGTCGAAGCCAGGGCGCGAGTGGCCATCGCGGCTCCGCGCAGATTGCGGTGCGAGGCTTTGGCGCGGCGGCGCAGGGTTACCAGGGCTGATGGCATAGATGACTAACTAGTATTATTACAGCACAGTCGACGCTTCGGTGCGCGTAAGGCAGCAGCGTACGGCGACTTTCTTGGGGCGAATGGCTGTTCTGGGGCGACGGTTGGCTTGGTCGACACTGCAGTGCCTAGCGCGCTCGGTCAGGGCTTGGCAGGATCGGATGCTTGTTGTTGGCAGGCCGACACAAACGACTCCCGGTCGGCAGCGCTGAGAAAGTTATGGAAGTCCAAAACGGTACGGCACTCCTTGTCCGCATCCCCGGTATCATTGCGCTGTTTTGCGAGGTTGAAGAGCACCCACGACTGATACGCGATGGCCCTTCCATAGACCTGCTGCGCGCCAGGACTCCCCGCTCCAACCTTCTTGAAGTCTTGTTGATATATCGCGACGGAACGAACGAAATTTTCGCGTGCCAAGTCGCTTCGTTTTTCCTCGACAAACAGGTTTCCGAGATTAGCGAACGAAGCTGCCAACTCGGGGGTATCCTTGTCGAACGCCCGGCTTTCGCGAAGTGCGAGGGCCTTTCTGAGGTACTGCTCGGCTTCATCGTACTTTTGCTGCGCCATGCGGAGGTACCCCATTGTCGTCATCCATTGCCAGCGCTCCGGGATGTGATGTAAGTCTGGCCCGTCCGGCGGCACCAAATCCTTTGCTTTGTTCAGTTGGTCCTCCGTTCCGGCATAGTCCCGCTTGGCCAGCGCCGCCTGCGCGGACTCGACAGCCCTCCAAAAGGCATCCTGAAGAAGAATCTCGGTGCGATCTTCCGCTGTGTGGTTGGCTGGATTGCCGAAGGTCACCATGGCCAAGGTGATGACGGGCGCTGGCTTGCCATCGATTTCGAATGGCTGATATTTCCACTGGTTCGCCGCCTTAATCGCAGCGGGTACGAGCATTGGGTGCCCGGAGACCAGACGATGCACTAACGCAGCTCCGGTTTCATCGATGCTTATCTCCAGAATAATGTTTCCTTGGATATGTGCCTGCTCCGCTAGCGGAGGATAGTCGGGGGAGACTCTCTTCATGAGATGCTTCGCGGCGTCGTCCGGCGAAACTCGGGTCGGGGTTGTCTGGCCGACGGCGGAGGCGATCAGGGCGAGAAGAACCGCGATGCTTCGCATAAGTGGATGAGTATACTCAAGACTCTGTGATCTACGAAAGCGCCGATGAATCGTCGGATTAGCGAACCTCAGCGGGCCAAATGGCGCAGTCCCCGCATGTGTGCAATTCGCTTGCAAAAGCCTCCGGCGGCGAGCATAATTTGCCGCCGAGGAGGTATTAAGCATGTTGAAAGCTTGGGGTATCTCTCTCGCCGTTGTGTTGCTCGCCATGAGCACCACTGACACGACGCAGCCCGAGTGGGCGCTGAATGCGACTACCATCGAGGCCTGCAGTTGTCCGATGTTCTGTCAGTGCTACTTCAATCCGAAACCTGCCGCCCACCACGAACAAGGCACGGCGGCCCACTATTGCAAATTCAACAACGCCTACAAGGTGAACCACGGGCACTATGGCTCGACCAACCTTGACGGCGCGAAGTTCTGGATCACCGGCGACCTGGGCGCGGATTTCTCGAAGGGACAGATGGACTGGGCGCTGGTTACATTCGACAAGGCCACTAGTAAGGAACAGCAAGAGGCCCTCGGTGCCATCATTCCCCATGTCTTTCCCGTAAAGTGGAACTCGCTCCAGACTACGGTGGGGAACATTGACACCTGGGAATTCAACAAGGATTCAGCGCACGCCACGATCGACGGCGGGAAAACCGCGGAGGTAAAGTTGCACCGCTTCCAAGGAAATACCGACGACCCGGTCGTGATCCGCAACCTGAAATACTGGGGCACACCTCGCAACGATGGTTTTGTAATGATGCCGAACGACGTCGAGACCTATAAGACGGGAGCCAAACCGTTCGAGTTCAAGGGAACCAACGGGTTCATGGTCACGATCGATATGGCTTCAACGGATGTGAAACAGTAATCTGAACAAACGTTGGCCAAAGGCCCGGGGCCGGAGAATCGGAAGATTCTCCGGCTGTTTTACTTCTCCCATAATTTTGTCACCCCGAGCGGAGCGAGCGACCTTGGTGTGTTGCTTGCTCCATCACCAATTTGCGCTGCAAGCAATAACCAAGATCCCTCGCTCCGCTCGGGATGACACTCGTCGTTGGTTACTGGATTTTTTCGTTCTATGCTTCATCCGCAATCAATTCGTGCCCCGCGTGGCGCAGCAAGTAGATTGCACGGTCAGCGTGCTCCTGCTCGATGAGAACGTAATCGGTGTCGTAGGTCGAGATGGCGAAGATGGGGATACCATTGTTGGAGAGCGGCGCGATGAAGGAGAGCAGGACTCCGGTTTGCGAGAAGGGGAATGGGCCTTCGAGCTTGATGCAGATCCAGCGGTATTGGGAATTCACTTCGGGAGCTAGATTGTCGGAGGAGCAAACGATTGACAATTCGTCGGCGCTTCGGCTAACCGAAGAAAAGTCGCCTTTCGTAGCCCAGTCGGGCACGGGCGCGTCAGGAGCCAGGCGCACTATAGCATAACGGCCGCGGAGCCAACGAAACTTGAGTTGGCGTCGCGCTTGGCAGGGGCGGTCTTCTCCACCTTCGTAAGCGATGGGCATTTTCCTGTCCACCTCGAGTGACAATTAACTGCCAGTAACCTTTAGATTGCCTCGCTCCGCTCGGCTGACAGCCGAGGCGGCTGTCCCCACATGGAACGTTCAGCCGTCCACCGCCTTGCGCACGGCGGCTTTGGCTAACAGCCGCGTGGAATCCAGCGTGGGAAGCGGAGACGACTCCGGCGTCACCAGCAGGGGGATTTCTGTGCAGCCCAGGACCACGGCGTCGCAACCTTCGTCCTTGAGTGAGCGAATCACTTCTACGTAGTATGCCAGCGAACGCGCCAGGAACTGCCCGTTGACCAGTTCGTCCATGATGATCTGATTCAGGTGCTCGCGCTGCTCGGCTCCGGGAACGCGGTGCTCGATGCCTGCGGCCTTGAGCGCGTCGCGGTAAACCGGGCCTTCCATCAGATAGCGCGTGCCTAGAATGGCCAGGCGTTTGAATTGGCGGCGCTGCGCCTCTTTCGCAACCTCTCGGGCGATGTGCAGCCAGGGGCGCGGGGAGCGGTGCTCGATCAGGTCGAAGGCCTGGTGGATGGTGTTGTCGGGGCAAATCAGAAAGTCCGCGCCGGCACGGGCCAGTTTTTCCGCGGACGAGAGCATTAGCTCAGCTACGCCCGCCCAGTCGTTCGCGTAAACGTGCTGCATATATTTCGCGAGCGAGTAGGAGTGCAGCGAGACTTCTGGATGATCGTGCTTGCCCAGCAATGGTCCGCCTTCGAGCGAGATGGTGCGGTAGCAGAGCGCGGCTCCTTCGGTGCTGCAAGCGACGATGCCGATATGGAGGGACATTCAGAGACTATCTTGCGGCTGCGGCATCGAACAGGTTCAGGAATTCGAGCTTTTTTTCTGCCGGCAGGAATGAGGCTTCGAAGGAATTACGCGCGAGTTCGCGGAGGTGCTCGTCGGTGAATCCGAAAGTCTGCTGGGCGATTTGATATTCGCGGGCGAGAGTTGTCCCGAACATTGCGGGATCGTCGCTGTTGAGCGTAATCATCACGCCCCGGTCAAAATAACTTTTTGCGGGGTGATCGGCGAGGTTGGGGCAGAGGCCGGTCCGCATGTTGCTGGTGAGACAGATTTCGACCGGGATCTGGCGCTGCGCAAGTTCTTCGACGAGATCGGGATCGTGGAAGGCAGTAAGGCCGTGGCCGATGCGCTCGACCCGCAGGTTAAGTGCTCCCCAAACGGATTCCGGAGGTCCAGTTTCACCCGCGTGCGCGGTAAGGCGCATGCCGTGGTCGGACGCCCACGCGTAAGCGTCTCGAAACATTTCAGGCGGCGCTTTCTGCTCATCTCCGCCGATGCCGATGCCCACAACTTCGCGGTCGTGATAGCGGACGGCTAGCTCGAAAACTCTTTGCGCGGCCTCCAGGCCGAATTGACGGACGGCGTCGAAGATCCAGAGAAGAGAAATGCCGAAGTCACGGGCGCCGCGGATGCGGCCGCGGTCGAGACCTTCGAAAATGGCGGCAAAATCTTGCTTGCGCCAGAGGCACACGCCGACCGATACGTATACTTCCGCGTGCAAAACGCTCTCTTCTTTCAGGCGCTGCATCAGGCGGTAGGTGATCAGTTCGTAATCTTCCGGCGTTCGGAGGTGCTCGGTGATGTTCTTGAAGGCGAGGAGGAAGCCGGGGAAATCTT
>Ga0210393_10003354_pt1 | contig 12870 bp, 18 predicted proteins | sample IncBWC27OmetaG_FD_160068 | JGI IMG/M metagenome (GOLD analysis project Ga0210393, IMG submission 160068) | Forest soil microbial communities from Barre Woods Harvard Forest LTER site, Petersham, Massachusetts, United States - Inc-BW-C-27-O ... | reverse complement strand
GACTTCTCCCTCGCCGAACGACAGTCCCTCGATCGGCATCTTCGCCGCGGCGATCGCCGTGTTCTTTGCATGGAGTCGCGCGGACATCGCTTCCGTCAAAGCGTCCGCGGCGTCGCGCTTTTTCTTGGCCTGGGCAAAAATCGCCGCTTGCTGTTTTTTCTTGGCGACGCTGGCATTGATCAGTCGCGCGGAGTTGATGAGCTCGCGGAGTTCGGCCGTGTCGACGGGATCCGGGATCACGATCGCCTCGAGTCGCGATCTCGCCTCGAGATTGTCCGCGATGAGTTGCTCGGCCATCGCGTCCGCGTCGATCGCTTTCTGTCGGAAGTCCTCCGCCTCGCGGCGACATTCGAGCGCGCGATCGGTTTGCTCCTGAATCGAGGTCTCGAGCTGCTCGCGCTCGCGCTTCACGCGATCGATCCGGAGGTTCTGGGTCCCGGCCGTCTCGAGCTCCTGGGCGAGTTTCGAGATGTCGATCTCCTCGTCGGGAGTGTCGTCGGGAAACGTGAACCCGAATCCCTGAGCATCGAGCGACTTGATCTCGCGATTGAGTTCGGTCCGCGCTTCGAAGTCGTTCCGATTGTCGGCGTCGAGTTTGTCCAGGTCGATGTCGAGCTTGACCATCGAGCGTATTTGCTCGAGCTGCTTTTTCGGGTCCATCCGAGAAAACTCGAGCGGATCGAACGTAAGTTTTCCGAGCATCTCATCGAGGAGACGTTGCGGAGTCGGGAAGCGCGCGCCGTTTTTCGCTTCCGCGACGAGCGAGGTCCCGGTGTCCTTCGAGAACTTGCGCGTCACTGTGACGTCGCCGAGCTCGAGCGTAACGTGTGCTTTGAGCTGTCCGCGGCGAATCGGTTGTGACGGGATGTCCTTCGCGCCGGCGAGCGCGTAGAAGATCGCATCGAGGACGCTCGACTTCCCGCTTCCGTTCGGTCCGGTGATCTCGACAATGTGACCGTCGGGACGGATCTCGACGACCTTGAGCTTTTTGATGTTAGCCGCTTCGAATCTGAGAATCTTCACTGTGTCCTCGCTTTCGGTTTGTCGACGTCTGGAACGGGTTCGAACGGTGCATCGGTGACGATCCGGAGGAGTTCCGTCACGTTCGTTTCGACCGGGGGATCGACCGAGCAATCGATGAAGCGTTGCGTCGCGCTCGTCGACGTGAGGAGTTCGAGGAGCGCGTCGACGAGGGCGAGTTTTTGTGAGCCTGTGACTCGGAGCGTGTACTTTCCGATCATGCGGTGAACCGCTCCTCGTGCGGTTTCTTGTACTCCTCGACGATCGCGGGGATGAACTCCGCATGAACGAACGGAAGCTCGAGCTCGTCGCCGACCTGGAGCGTCGACTTCATCGGGTCCGTCACTTTCAGCCGGACCGTCCGGACGAGCGACTCACAGCATCGCGCGCGAAAGTCGCCGGTGTAATAGCGCTTCACGACGTACACGCGGCCGATTGTGAGCTTGACTTGCGGTTTTTCCTTCGTCCGCGCGTGATTGCCTTTGTACGGATGTACCGGTCTCATCGTCGTTTTCCTTTCGCGATCGCGTCCAAGATCCGCGCTTTTTGCGGGGACATCGGAGCGGCCGGAGTTGGAGTCGGCGCCGGCCGAGTGAAAGCCTTCGCGCCGGCGAGCTGCTTGAACTTCGGCATCTCGAGGAGCGCTCGAGCGGGATCCGCGGCGACGGCCTGGATCTCGTCGAATGCTTCGTACTCCTCGAAAAACCGGTTTTGTTGATGCGGAAAATCCTCGTCCGTCATCCGGAGATAAACCGTCCATCCCCCGGAGCGACGGACCGTGTCGAGGACCCGTTGCGACAGTTGCGGAGCTCCACTCTCGACGGTCGCGATCGTGCGGTCCTCGTTCCATCGGAGCCATTTCAAAGTGAACGCTTCGACGACATCCCAGGCGAGCCGCTTCTCGGCGTTCGCCTCGACGTCGAGCCCGGGGACCCGCGCGAGAATGTGCGGGATCCGGACGGGGAACTTCTCAAACATGCACGCATCGAGCGCCGTCGAGATCTGCTCGATCGTCACCTTCGAGAGAAGAGCTTTCGCCATGACTGCGAGCGCTCCGTCGACGGTCGGGGGATTTCCCACAGCCGCGTAAAACGTGTGCAAAAGTCTAAGCACTCGCTCCGTTTGCTCGTCGGAGGATCGCGAGCTCTCGGTCGAGTCGATCGGCGTAATCATCGCTTTTACTCCTGGGTTTCGGTTGGTTGTATCGGCCGTTGAGGATCCAGAGATGATCGACCGCGACGCCGTGATCGCGATCGTCGAAAGCTCTCGCGCGGATCTGGACGAATGAGTTCACGAGCGAGAGCCCGCAGGATTTCGCGAGAGCTTTGATCGCGTCGGCCGCGACGAAGACGTTCCCCTTCTCGGGGAGACCGACATCTCCCAGGAAGCGACGCGCGTATTCGACCTCGCTTAGTCCCTGGGGGACGCCGTCGTCGTGTACGAGCATGAGTGGAACCGGAGGTTTTTTCGCTTCGACTTTCGCGGCGACTTTTTGATTTTCCGTGGTTTTGATTTCCGTCACCACGGCCGCGTGGGGGGTTGGGGGGGGTAGTTCCCGTTCCGTTCCAGTTCCAGTTCCAGTTCCAGTTCCCGCACACACTTCCGGTTCACGCGTCAAGTTGCTGAAAAGACTAGGAGTCGTAATTTCGACGACTTCCGCGGGACCTGGAGACGGGAGCCTCGACGCTCGCTCGCGCGCGTTCAAAACTTGATGATTTCGCCATGAGGGGATGTAGCCGTAGACCCTGCCGGCGACCTCGTACTGGACGACGAACCCGTCGGCTCGAAGCGCGTCGAGGACCTGGGAAAAGTCGAGGTCGTCATACGGGAGGACGTGAACTTTGAGTTCGCGCGGGTCCCACTTAAAGCGGCCGTCGCGATCGCAAACTGTCCAGAGTCCCGAGAAAGCGACTCGGATCGGTAGTCGTGTTTTTTGCTCGAGGTCGAATAGGGATGTGTGTGTGTAGAACTCGGGTTTTATCGTGCGGATCCTCGTTTGCATTTTCTCCTCGTCTCGATTCCTGTCCGACGACTCACTGGAGAGCCGAGCGGTTTCTGATCGCCCGTTCCCCTAGTGTTCGCATGACATCGTCTGCGCTCCAGGCGACCGTGACGATCGCCCCTCGTGAGTGTTTCGAGTCCAGGAAACCGAGCTGCTCGTCGCTCGGTTTTCCTGCCTCGCGGATTACCTTCGAATAATTTCCGGGATCGATCCACGCCGGCGCCTTGACCTCGACGTACAGACCGACCCCGTCGGGAGCGAGTGTCGCGTGTAGATCCGGCCATCCGGCCGGGATCCCGCCCGCCTTGAACTTCACGACCTCGCCGACGTCGATGCCGCGCATCCACGCCGCGGCGATCATCCGGCCGCGAGCTCGCTTCATTCCCGCATCGATCGCGACGACGTCGATCCGATAGAACTCGAGCTCCGCGACGATCGCGGCCTGGACTTGCTCCTCGCTCACTTGCTGGACGAGGTAGTTATCCGCGTATCGTTCGCGCTCGAACTTCCAGAGAAACGGACGCAATGTCGCGAGCTTCATAAAGTGGCAAAAAGTGGAACGCCTTTTTTATTGTTTGGGTTCGGAGCCGTCGATCGTCGCCGGCGTTTTCTTCTCTCGGTTCAAAATCTTGTCTTTGACCGATTGCGTCGTCGAGCCGGCGCCGGCGACGACAGTTCCCTCGGGTCCCTTCGTCGCGGCCGCTTCTTTCTCGCGGACCGCTGCTCGCTCGCGATCGAGCGCGGTGAGGACCTCGTACATCGTCGTCGAGCCCTCGCGGATCTCCATATAGAGCCCGCGGAGTGTCTGGAGTTCTTTCGGGGTGAGGGCCTGGGCATCGTGACCGATGAACTTTTTCAGCGAGGCGACGTCGACGCCGAGCTCGCCGAACGCGTCCAGGATCTCGCGCTTCGCGGCGTCGGGATCCTTCTCGTCGGCGTTTTTGACGGTGAGCTTGATCTCCTGGAACGCTTCCTCGACGAGCCATCCCGGGATGAGTCGGAGACCGGAGTTCCGGATCGACTTCGATTTCGCCGCGTTCACTTTGTTGAGCAGATCGTCCTCGGTCGCGCGGAGGATATAGAGCTGATCCCCCGCTTTGTTTTTGCGAGTCCGGAGGACCTCGGCGCCGTCGGGGATCGATCGCCGCTCGATCGTCTTCTCGATCGAGACCTCGTCGGCGTAGGAGACGCCCTCTTGCGCGTCCCAAACTTTGACGAGAATCTTCCGCTGTTCGTCGTCTTCCCAGATTGTCCGCGTCGTCGTGTGAATATGCTTCGCCGCTCCGATGCAGGTCTCGGCGAAGCGGATCGAGAACCCCTGGACGCCCTTCCCGACGGGTTTGTTATATCGAGCCGCTTTCGCGAACGACGTCCGCTTACACTCGCGGAGGATCTTCTCGCGGACCTGATCCCAGTCCCGCGGAGATCGCTCCGCCTGGATCACGGCCGCTTGAACCTCGGCCTGTAGTTGTGCGGCGAGGATCATCGCCATCTGATTATTTTGGGGAGCCTCGAGCGCGGTCCCCGTCGGATCGCTGAAACCGTGATTTGCGCTGCTAGTTGCTGACATCGAATAAAACCTCCTGAGCTTCCGGAACCATTTCCTCGGCGAGTTCTTTCGCGCGCTTCGCGACGAACCGGCGTCCGCCTCTTTTGGTGATCACGCTTTCCATGTACTTTTCTCGGAGCTCGGTGATCTCGATCTCCGGGATCGAATACGCTTTCGCGACGTGATGGAGGAGCTTCTCGAAATTGATCACGGTCGCGGTCGAATCCTTGCAGAGTCTCCAAGTGATTTTTCCCCAGGGACCGACGAGCCCGTCGTTTTCGGCGAGAAAAGCCTTGATCGCGTTTTTCGCTTCCTCGATCCGCTTGTCGGTTTGTTTCTTCACGTCGGAAAAATTGAGGACGTTGAAGACGTGACGCATGATCGCGGGGTCCGAGTTCTCGTCGACCTTGATCATCGGTCCGCGGTTGAAGGGATATTTCGTCGCGAGGTAGTTTCCCCAGGACTCCGACGCGTCGAGCGGCGGTTCGACTTTCTTCACGACGTACGCATGCCACCAGTCGCGGAGCTGCTCGATCATCGATCGCTCGAGGTCCAGGTCGCGCCGGAGCTGATAGATCGCGAACTTATATCCGCCGTGAAGGACCGCGACGTCGCATCGATCGAGGTTCGCGACGGCCATATAGTGCGCGGCCTGAACGATGTAGTGATCGGGGACCTGATCGCTTCCTGGATCGCCGAACTTGTCCGCGAATTGATGCTCGCTTTTGAGTTCGACGACTCGGCCGTCCTGGGGAGCGAGACGATCCGGAGATCCGAGGATCTCGGGAAACTCGAGATGCTGGACGATCTCCGGATCGGGAACGAAAAGCTCGCGCGAGGTCTGTTTTGAGTACAGTCCCGCGATCACGGGCTCGAGGAGATGTCCGAGTTCGAAGAGAAAAACCTCGTCCTCGGTCGGTTTTAGGGGTTCGACTTTCGATCTCCAGATGTCGAGTCCGGATCTCCAGGGGTCGAGACCCAGGACGGCCGGCGAGTCGGATCCGCCGAGTCCCAGGCGACGAGCTTCTAGCCAAGGTGCGCGCGCGCTCATGCTGTCGCCTCGCTTTCTCCGGCCGCGCGAGCCTTCCCGTCGATGATCGGCTCTTCGTCGTCGGTCCGGTCGTATACGCTCCCCTTGTGATCGGGATCGTCGTCCGGGACGATTACCGGAGTGATCCCTTTGTCGGCGAGCTCTTTCATCGCGGCCGCGTCCTGGGATTGCGAGAGCGTCACGATCTTCTCGATCCGTTCCGGCCGGAACAATCGGAACGCGCCGGCGATCCACTTCGAGCCGTGACACTTCTCACACTTTTCGGTTTTCTCGAGGACCTCGGCCGAGAGTTTTGAAACGTCGGCCGACTCCGACGCGAAGAGTCGAGCGAGCGTCGGGGAACACTGATCACACGGGATCGCCCTCGGATGAGCGAACAGGACCCAGGTCTCGCCGAGCTTAAAGTCGCGCGGGACCGCGGAGATCCGGCGCGACATTCCCATTTCTTCCGCTTCCGCCTGGAACTCCGCCGGCGTCCGGTAGAATTGCGCGCCGATCCAGAGGAGACCCGCGCGGCCGACGAGCTCGGGGAGCGCGAGCGGACACGACGCGCAATAATCCGGCGTCGCCTTACAGGGAAGATTCTTGACGAGTCCGGGGACGTCGACCCAGGTCCAGCCGCGCGTCTGTTTGATCCCGCTCGAGCACACGGGACACACGCCGAGCGGGATCGGAAGACGGCCGCATGCCATCCCGGATCCACTCGACACGAGGTAGAGCCCGCCGACTTTGCGGAACCCGCAGCGACGACGACGTTCGACGCTCATGCTCTTACCTGCCGATCCGCGCGTCGATCGAGTCGACGTTGCTTGATTTGATTGCAGCGCTTTTTCTTCTTTTCAAACTCGCGCTCGAGTTCGACCAGGAGACGCTCGACGGTGAAAAATGCTTCCTCGCCCGCGAGCGTTTTGAAACGAGGGTTCAGACCGGGAGAACGTCCATCCCACTCCGCTTGTGAGATGTGGCGCTGAACCCGCATCAGGAGCATGCGTCCGGAGAAGAGCTGCTCGAAAGTCATGGGGGACCTCCGCCGGAGTCTTTACGTCTCCGATCATGCTTCTCGATCTCCGCCTGGATCTCCTCGATCGCGGACACGAGTCGCGCCGGCGTGAGCTTCTCGTTTAGTTCGGCGAGCTGGATTGCGATCAGGAAGAGAGCCTCGATCTTCGCGCACTCGATCGCGACGTAAGGGGCGCGATTCTCGAGGCCCACGAGGACGCCTTTGAGCGAGCCCTTCCGCCGCTCGTCGAGCTCCGCGGCGTTCACTGGATCGCCTCCGCTTCGAGCTTGTTCCCGACCGCGTCCTCGTGATCGCCGTCGTGATCCAGGTCGTTAACGCAAAGCGGGAAGGGACATCGCTCGCGCTTCTCGAACGTCTTCTCCTCGGCGCCGGGGACGAGCGCGGAGCCTTTCAGCGTGAGCTCCGCCTGGGTGACCGCGCCCTGCGCCTGGGCGATCACGCTTTGACCTGGGGACGCGTCGATCGAGAACTCACACCATAGAGTTTTGCCGTTGTAGTCGTGGGCCCACGCCGCGAGCCCGCGGGTCGACCGCGTCGTGACGGAGAACTTCACGGCGACGATCTGATCTTCGCCGCGCTTCACGCGGACGACCTTGAAATTTCGGAGAGTGCAAGTCGTGAGGAGTAGCTTCCGCTTGCGATCGCGCGCTTCCGCTTCCGCTTCGTCGAGTCCGATTCCCCAATCGACTTCCAGGGGACCGCTTTGATCGGTCGCGTAAAGCTCGAGCGTAACGTCCTCGATCTGAGTGAGGAGATCGGTGTCTTTGATCGCCGATCCTTCGAGCTCCATCTTCTCGTAAGAGGGAGAGAGAAACGTCGGCATCGAGAGATAGGGTTGACCCGTGAGGGGCATCAGGAGATCGAAGCGGATCCGCTTCTCGTCCTGTTCATTTCTGAGCGGTTGCCAGTCCGCGATCTCGAGCTTCCGTCGCTGACCTGGAAAGAACTCCGTCGACATTTTCGTCTCCTCGATTCGTTGTAAGGCGCCGCGGTCGGGTGATGTCCTCGAGCGTGAGTTTCCGCCCGAAAGCGGACCTCCGCGCGATCCGAGCGATTACCTTTGCTGTGTCGTATGAGGGATTCTGATCGCCCCGAAACCAGCGATACAGGGTCGAGAGATCGACGTCGATTTGATCGGCGAGATCCTTCGGTCGCATCCCGCTCGCGATCATCCACTCCGCGAGCGGTCCGGACCATTTCCGCGGTCTCCCGCGGTGTTCGACGTGTTTCGGCATACAGACCCCCATCTTCGTAACTGCTAGAGGTTTAAGGGGATGTAGACACGCGAAGAGGTTTCAGCTATAAGAGGAGCCATTCTGCGACGGCTCTCATAATAGCCGATACCCTCCGACGAGTTGACACTCCCCCGATCAGAGACCGGGGGTTTTCGTTCTCCGCTTGGGGGAACGAGAAGACTCATCCCGGCGACGAGGTAGTTCGCGACCTTGATCTCCGGAGCGAGCGAGAACAGGATCCGACGCTTCGAGTCGGAATGCAAAGTTTTCCAAGTGAAGAGCGGCCGGAAGAGCGCGACGAGTTGCTTGACCTCGAGTCCGGCATGCGTCGGGACCTCGTCCTCGAGCGCGCCGGCGGCGATCGCGTGATCGCGATCGACAGATAGGACTCGAGCGTCCCGATCGACGCGAGAGATCACTCCCTCGAAATAGCCGTCGAGGATCCGCTGTCGCTTCTCTTCGAGCCGGTCGAGTTGAGCCTGGAGTCGAGCGATCTTTTTCTCGCTCCCCTTGCCCTTCGCTCGAGCGTCGAACTCCTCGACGAGCTCCCGGAGAAAACCGCGGTCGGTGAGTCGAGTCGCGAAAATCCCGTCGAGATGAGTCTCGAGCTTGTCCCTTCGCATATACGGCGTCGCGCATCGGTCCGCGAACGGGATCGGGTTCCGCTTGTTCGAGATGAAGGATCCCTTCGCCGAACAAACGTAGTAGTCGGAGACGAGCCCCGACTTCCGAGACGTGTAAGAACGCGTGTACTCCGTTTTCCCACACGCCGAGCATGTTAGAAAACCGTGATAAATGAACCGCGAATCGCCGGACGACTTCGCGCGTAAGTGATGATCGAGCTTCGCGGCGAGCATCTCCTGGACGCGTGCGAACTCGGCATCGGAGACGATCGGATCCTCGATCACTTTTACTCGGATGACATCCTCGTCGGTGCGGGACATTTTACGCCGATCGGCCTGTCGACCGTCGACCTGGGCGAAGCGAGCCTCGCGACCTGGGTCTCGCTTTTTGTCGTACACTCGCCAGCCGTTGTAGATGGGATTCGAGAGGATCCCGCGGACGTTCCACTTTAGGATCCCGGTCGCGCGTTCGATCTCGTTCCAGCTATTCACGCCGGAGAGGAAGAGCTCGAAACACTTCCGGACCTTCGTGATCTCGGGGAGGTACTTCCAGCCGGTGACCTTGTCGTACGCGACGGCCGTCGGCCATGTGAGCGGCGACGAGGGACACTTCCCGAGCTTCCGCATCTCCTCGCGCGCTCCCTGGGACTTCTCGAGAAACTCCGTTTTCTCGTATCCAGCGAAGAGCGCGCGGATCCCTCCGATCATCTTCCCGGACTTCGTCGAGAAGTCGATCGCGCCGTCGGGAAGGTAGAGCAAGGTTTTCGAGTCGGCGAAGTTCTGCAGCAGGTAGAAGTCGCCGAGGTTTTCCGGCCGCATGAGTCGAGAAAACTCGCGCGCGATGACCCCGTGGATCTCTCGATCCTGGATCAGTCGGACGAGCTCCTGGATCTCCGGAGAGGCGAGAACGTCGGATCCGCCGACGTCGGAGATCTCGATCGTCTTCGTGATCGTGAGCCCGTACGCCGCGGCCGTCTTTCGGTTGATAGTTCGTTGAGCGGGAATCGAGAAACGATCGTCCCCCGCTTGCTGAATCGTGGACACGCGGATCAGTTCGATTGCTTTTTTCACTGTCCGAAAACCCCCCTATGGTTTTTGTTGGCTGGACCCCGCCCCCAGGGGAAGAAGTGGGGGGGGGTATATTTGTCAGTGAGTGGATGCTTTGTGAGTGAGAGGTTTCAGGCCCGCGACGGCCTTTGCCTCTTCGATCGCTTTCTCGGTGTCGCCGTTCTCGAGCGCGGTTCTCATCGATGAGATCCTTTCCGCTTGCTGCTTTGATACATCGATGACCGCCTCGAGGACGCCTTCGCTTCCTTTCCCCGAGTACATACGAAACCGCCTTTTCGGTCGGGGGTTCCCGCCCTTAGCTGTTTCGGGTACGGACAGAAGAGAACCCGCGATTTCCCGCGTTCGGCAGATAGTACGCCTAAATTATCTCAGTTGTCACTGTTATAAAAAAGAACGAACTTTCGCTGCTTTAGTAGCAGAACCGAAGCTCCCGACAATTGCGGGGTTTAGTCCTTTTTTCGGGGTGTCTTTGGAGGGTTCTTTCGCATCCCGTGAAACCAGATTTCCACAAAGTTTTTCACAGCCCCGCGCCTTGCTTCCTTCGATTTGAACTCCGTCGTCGCGATCGGCGAGACGAATGCGAACTGCCAGAGGGCCATCGTGAGCGCGAGCGCGGCCGTGTGAGGATCGACGTCGTCGCGGACGTTCCCGCGGTAGATCTCGCGCTCGATCGTGTGAGCGACGACCTTCGCGAAGGACGAGTCCATCAAATGCGCTCGAACGAGCTCCGGCCGCTCGAGACACGAGAACATCGTGATCCGGAGATAGTTCTCGCCGAGGCGATCGAAAAACTCGAGCATCCCTCGACGGAGCGCGCGCTCAAAGTTGTCGTCATTGTCGAGGATGCGAGCGAGCTCCTCGTTCGGCATCTGGCCAGTTTGGAACGCTCGAAGGACTGCCGCCCCGAAGAGCTTCTCCTTTGAACCGAATAGTCGAAAGAGGGATCCTTCGGTACAGCCGGCGCGATCCGAGATGAGCTTCGTCGTCGAGCCGTGGAATCCGTCCGCGGCGAAGGACTCGACCGCTGCGCTGAGAAGTTTTTCTGTGAGCTTGGATGACAGGGGGCACCCCGGTTTTTTACCCTCCGCAAGTTGTTACGGAAATCGGAACGGAGGAGATAAACGATTGTAATCTCGTATAGCGGATTGTAAGCGCGGATACTGTTCGAGGTGCTAAAACGCTGGACAGGGAGAGGGTTTTGGAAGCGAGTCCCTCGTGTTCTGAAAACGTAACACGAGGGACTCGATCTCTGTTCTGAAAACCGGAAAAATTACTTCGTCGGAGCGAGCGCTGGCTTCGCGGTCGTCGTAGTCGGTCCGGTCACTTTGTCGAACGCCGGAGCGGCCGCGATCGCCGGGAGCGGTCCGTCCATATGATGAGTCGTCGCCTCGAAGTAAACCTCGGGAGAGTTTTTTGTGGGGGGTTGCGTGACCTTCATCAGTCGCCGAACGAAGATCCGCTCGCCGTACGCGATCGCGTCGGGTTCGCCGTTTGCCGGGAGCTCGAGGTCCGCGACGTGGACCCCGTCTTTCGTCTCGAGCCTCATCGTTTGCATGCTCACTTTTGACCTCCAGGGGGAATTTAGCCCACCATCGGCGAGTGTAGCAGCCTAGAACCTGATTCCCGCGCCGACGAACCCCGTCCCGCCGATCACGCCGGCCGAGGCGACGAACGGTCCCCTCGAGTACGAAACTTGTCCCCCGAATACATTCCGGCCGGCGTGAGTGTCATAGCCGGCGAGACCTTCCGCGGTCCATCGCTGGATCCTGGGGATCGCCGGCGCCGAGACCGGGACATCGATTCCCCCGGAGACCGTCCCGTCGGGGCTCGAAGCGAGTACTCGCTCCGATTTATCCGGCATGCGGACGAGTGTGAGGTCCGTCGTCACAGGGGGGCATGCGGGCCCAACGGACCCCCCAGGAGCGACGATCGTTCCTTTCCCGGGGGTCTGGACCCCCCTTTGAGCCTTCCCGGGGTCGACAGTGACCTCGACGACCCGAACGACCTTCCCGCCTTTGGGGATATCTGGGTCCGCGCGGAGGGGTTTTGTCCCGGCCGGCGCCGTCGCCGAGATCCCGTCGGGTGCGCGCTCGAGCTCCAGGGATCCGTCCTTTTCCCGGACGGCCGCGGCCGGCGTTTCCGGTTTCGCGGGTTTCGGCCGGTAGATCCCCCAGGCGAGGAGAAAACCGGACAGGACGAGAACGATCGCGGCGATCGCGACGAGATGAGCTTTCATTCCGTAACGCCTTTCTGAGTATCCGCGGGATTGGTTGCGTCGTTATGGATTGCTTGTCCGATGAGCTTCGAGCCGGTCGCCGCGGTGACGATGATCCCGAGACCCATGTTCCAGTCGGCCGTGATCCCCGTACCGGTTTTCACGAGACCGACGACGAGCTGGACGCCGAGGTACACGACGCCGGCGAGGACGACGAGAGCGAACGCCGCGTTTCGAAGCGACGCGGTCCCGTCGTTTGCATCGAAAAACCTTTTGAGATAATTCACACGAGCCCGATTCCTTTCTCTCTTGGGGGAGGTGGGAGGGCCTTAAAGTTTGAGCTTGGCGATCTCGGTCGTAATGGTTGTTTTGAGCGAGGCGACTTCGCTCGTGATGTGAGCCTTGACCGACCCGTACTCGGCGAGGACGTACTTCCCGAAGATCGATCCGACGATGATCCCGGCGACACTTCCGATCACAATTCCCAAAAACATTTTGTTTTCCTCCGACTTTTAGATTTGAACATCTCCGCCGACCGTAGACTCGACGAGCTGCAGAGCTTTCGAAAGCTCGCCGACGTACGCGGAAAAACGGTCCCATCCCTCGAGACCGCCGTTCACGCGTCGACGAACCGCTTCCCAGTTCATCGCGTCCGCGAGCCTGGGGATGTTTTTTGTCCGAAAAAAGAGAGCGAGCACTTCCGCGCCGATCGCGGGATCGAGCGCGAGGTCGGGATTCGCGATCAGGTCGACGCCGATCTCGCGGCCATACTCCGAATAGTTCCCTCGCCCCGTAATCTGGATGTATCCGCGGCCGAAAAACTTCGCGCCGTCTCCCTGTTGATTGTTCCCCAGGTCCGCGCGGCCTTCGTAATGTTTTGTGAAGTAAGCGGGTCCCCCGCGCTCGCGGACCGGCGAGAACCTTCCGGTCTCGACGGCGACCGTCGCGATCGCCGCGATCCTTGTCGCGAGTGAGTTGATCCCGTGAGTTTCGAGCGCGCTTTCGATGAGCGGCCAATTCGTGCGGACGTTCTCGAGGGGACCGAAGGGACCCAGGACCGCGGAGATCGTTCGGGTTTGATTGAGT
>Ga0210393_10003353_pt1 | contig 12876 bp, 13 predicted proteins | sample IncBWC27OmetaG_FD_160068 | JGI IMG/M metagenome (GOLD analysis project Ga0210393, IMG submission 160068) | Forest soil microbial communities from Barre Woods Harvard Forest LTER site, Petersham, Massachusetts, United States - Inc-BW-C-27-O ... | reverse complement strand
TGCGCCTCCGAAATTTCCCATCGGCAGTTCTACGAGTTGCAAGGACGCCAAGTCATCACCCGCAGCCGAATACTCGGCCGGCCGCACAAATGAGAACCCCATCTGGTCCATGGGAAACCATTTACTCAACAGACGCAACACGCCGAAACGAGCTGCGATCTCGACGGCTTTATTCATAAATCTGAGTCGAGAATAGAAACCGAGAATCTCTCGCTGGAAGAACGCCGTTTCTTCAGGCGTATCTACAAGTACCAATCCCGCCGTCTGATCCGGATGGTTGCGGGCGAAGCATCGGACAATAAAGCCGCCGTAGGAGTGCGCCACCAGAATGTAAGGTCCTGGGACACCTGCGTTGACCAGCAGAGTGTGCAGTTCTTCGGCGCGTTCTGCAATTGTGCGTCCCGCCATAACTGGATCACTCCAGCCATAACCGCCCCGATCATAAGTGCAAACACTGGCGAACTCCGCGATCTTATCTTGGACGGGCCACCAAAGCCTCGATGGCTCGCCTGCCCCTTGTTCGATAACAACGGTCGGGCTGGCGCTCCCCTTGCAAAGCAGGTGAAGTTTGCGGTTTGAGACGGCAACCATCCGCCCGGGTGCCGGATGGAGCTTGTTATCTTTCCATTCGGCAGTTTTTTCGTAAATATAGCCGACCGTGAGAAGTGCAACACCGGAAACCGACGCGATCGCCAGACTCCATTGCCAGATTGACATCATAAACGTACAATAATACACTGACGTATAAAATACAACCATGTATTATATGGAGGATGGATGACGCAGCGGACGGAGGTGAATGTGCTCGATCGAGCGGGCGGCAAGCGCGCCCGCACAAGGGCGAAACTCATCTCGGCAGCAGCGGCCGTTATCGGCGAAAAGGGTTACGACCGGGCGCCACTCGAGGAAATCGCCGCGCGCGCCGGAATGACCCGAGGGGCGGTCTACGGCAATTTCAAGAACAAAGAAGAACTCTTCCTAGCCCTCATCGCTTCCCGATGGAAACCGATTGTCCCGCCACTAAAGCCGGGTGCCAGCTTCAAGGAGCAATTGCATATTCTGGGCAAGGTGGTCGCCAAAGAGGCACAGGCTCGTCGAAGTCAGGCTGCCGCCGCGACCGCATTTCAACTATACGTATTGACGCACGAGCCAATGCGGTCCTGTCTGACGAAACAGAACGCGGTCGTCTATCGGCGCATGGCGAAGGAAGTGCTGAAGGTCATACCGGAGAAAGACCTGCCAATGTCAGCGGAGAAGTTTGTCCGCGTACTGGATGCGATGATTACGGGCTTGCTCTTCACGTATTTTCAAACGCCGGAACTGATAACTGAAGACATTTTCATCGCTGCCTTCGAAGCGCTGGCCTGAAGGACCTGTTGCGTCCCGATGCCGGTAGCAGCCGGTGCAGAGCGCCGGAAAATGGCACGCCGGGCTACATCGTTGCCTAGAATCTCCACCAAAGTCGTCTGCCTTTGGACGCCCGCTGAATGTCCACTAACCGGAGATGTCTGGCTCGTGCCTCTCAGCGATTGTGGGCGAGTGACGGGCAAACCGGAAGTAATCCTCAACTCCTGGTAAACGCCGAAACCGGATAAGTGAGGTCCCGCTGCGGCAAGTTCCGGTAACGCGACTGATCAGCAGTCGGGAATGGCGGCAGGCAAACTTTCCCCCCTTTGCGGGCGTCTCCACAAGATAGACTTCGGTAGCGATCTGCACAGGGAGTGTCGATTTGAGCATCAGTGGGACGACAAGGGTCGAAAACTACCCTCGCATCGCATGAGGCCCTGCGATTGAAAATACCTGAACGTCCTATCGTCACCCTTGCGGCAGTCCTGCTTCTTGCGCTCATGGCGCTTCTAGCGGGCGGGGCCGCTAGGCGTGAATCCGTGACCTTCGATGAAATCGCTCACATTGCCGCAGGGGTGAGCTATCTCCAGAAATTGGATATGCGGATGAACGAGGAGCATCCTCCGTTGGCCAAAGTGGTCGCGGCCTTGCCACTGGTTCTACGCGGAGCGAACGCCGACTATTCCCATTTCTCGTGGAAGTTCAGCAACAAAATGTTCAACGCATATTTGGGTGAGTGGGTATTCGGGCACTGGTTCCTTATGCGCTGGAATGACCCTTACTCCACGCTGGCTTGGGCTCGGGCGTTCATGTTATTGATGACCCTGCTATTGGGACTCGTTCTTTATGTTTGCGGCGCTCGGCTGGGCAGTTCTTGGGGCAGCTTGCTGTGCCTCTCTGCCTTCGTGACCATGCCAGCCTTCCTTTCATTTGGGCCGCTCGTGATCACCGACATCGCAGTTACATTGTTCTGGGTGCTTACCGTTTGGCAACTCCCGAATATGTGGCGTTCCCCATCGCCGGGAACGGTTGTGAAGTTTGGCCTGGTGCTTGCTGGCGCTCTGCTCTCGAAGTTTTCATCGGGACTATTATTCTTTGTGTTTGCCGGGTTTGCTTTGAGCTTGCGATTTAAGCCGCTACCGGAGCAACCAGTTGAGAAGGCTGAACTCCGCCGCTGGCGCCGGCAAGCGTGGCGCAACATCGCGGTAGGAACTCTGTGGTCTGCACTGTTCGTTTACATCGTTTATTTGGTCCTCTCCTGGAATGAACCAACAGATTCATTCGGGATCATCCCGCATTTTCCCGCCTCGCCGGTCCTGCGGCGACTGCTAATGCCCGTTTGGATATATCTGCGCGGATTGGTACTCTTTGCCTTCAGTGCTTCGAGCCGGCCCACTTTCATTCTCGGCCATGCTTACCCGCACGGAGTGTGGTTTTATTTCCCCGTACTCTTCTTCTTGAAATCACAGTTGACATTCCTTCTGCTGCTTCTTGTTACGGTCTCAGCGGCCTTCCTTGTGAGACGCGGTTCACCTGTGCGACGTCCGATACACGTCGGTGCGGGTCTGCAATGGCGCAGCATCTGGGTATCCTTGGTGATCTTCGTTACTGCCTGCATGCTGAACCGTTTGGACATTAGCATCCGGCATTTCTCGGTCGCGTTGGCACTTCTGGTCTTGCTGCTTGCGCCCCTCCCGCAAATGCTGAACTTACTAGGTAGTTCGAACCCGCAAGCAGCACGTTTCGGAAGCTGGCTGACACTAGGGCTTGTGTTGACCTCCTTCGTTACAGCCACCCGCGCCTATCCAAATTATATTCCCTACTTAAATGTTCTAAGCATGGGACGGCCGGGGTACGCCCTCGTCAATGACTCCAATCTCGACTGGAATCACGCTCTCCCCGAAGTGGAGAGTTTCATTCACCAGAGGAATCTGAGGCAGGTGCTGCTAGATGAGTACGGCTTTACGGATCCTGCAGCCTACGTTCCCCAGGCGCTGCTTTGGAATTGTCAAAGTCCTTCACCGGGAGATAGCGGTCAATGGGCCATAGTCTCCGCCAACTACATGCTTGATTCTGGAAACTGCGTTTGGCTCACGAAGTATGACCATCAGGCGCTCGCTGGTGGCAGCATGTACGCGATCCAACTCCCCGAGATCATTCCTGCAGCCGGCCAAGCGGGAGGACCACCGCTGCCCGCAGATTATCGGTATATAGGTGGCATGAGGGAGTTCAACATGCTTGAGATATTCTTGAAATGTGTTCGCGATCCGGAACAACTGCAACCGACAATGGACTACTTCATGAAGAAGGGGCAAGACTCTAGAAGGAAGAAATAGGCAGGGTCGGCTCACTCCCCAAGTTCCGATTAGTGCTGTGGTCTCAATAGGTCGACGCAACACTCAGCTCGAGCCCACCTTGCATTGAAAACAAAAGCTAAAAACTCTTGCTGAGTCAGATCATCCGAACGCTACCCGGCTAGGTTCTCACCAAGTGCAGTCACACAGATCGGGTTTCCCTGGAAAGCATTATCGAATCAACGTGTTGGATGGTGATGCATCGACCGTCTGAGCCGGAAGCCGTTACCGGAAACTCGAAATCGCCTAGGGCTCATTGTCCGGTAACGCGACTTCCATGATAGGTCTTTGTCGAGAGGGCAAAAGCTCTCCCGACGCGCTACGGAGGAGCGCGGGTGTGATCCGTTTGGATTCTTCGCCGCGTGTGTGTGGCTTCTCAGCTGCGGTTCCTATTCGAGATAGAACCAGACTTCCATTTGCTGACGCAGCTTTTTGCAGCTGCTCAGAAGATTGAATTTGTGTTTTCCCGCCAGTCTCGAAACTTATCGATGGGAGCATCGGAAGCTTGAGCTCCTTCGCCCAGTCGCGTTAACGGCGAGACCTGGCAGGCCACGCACCGAAGAAATCCTCCTTGTTCGCTGCCACGTCCTACGCAGCGATGCTGCTGCTCGTCTCTGCTCGTTGAAAATTCCGCTGCCCACGATCGACGGCCATGAGATAGGCCACCAGCTTTCTTGCCACTGCCAGCGTCGCGCGATTCGCATTGCCCTTCTGTTTTTCCTTGTCGTACAGCATGGCCAGTTCCGGACTATTGCGTGGGGCCATCTTCGCCGCCTCGATCAACGTGGTCTGTAAATGCTTGTTGCGCTGTTTCGACAGCGGCGTGCGTTGCACCGTGTTGCCGGAACTTTTCTCCGCACCACACAACCCGCAGTAGCTGATGGCTTTTTTGATCGACGAAAATCGCTGCACATCTCCCACTTCCAGCGCCCAAGTTAATGCCGTGATCGGGCCTACGGCTGGGATGGTCAACCGCTCGATACGTTCTACCAACAGCGAATCGCGCTCCAGAGAGCGCACCAAGGCACTCTCGTTTTTCCCCAAGCGCACCACCGTCTCGCGGCAAAGTCTCAGGAGCGAGCACAGTCCTTCATCGATGTCCGGGTTGGTGTCCAGCAGTTCGCGAAAGTAGCCGGCCTTGTGCAGCCGCTGCTTGTTGTAACTCACCCCGGCTTCCATCAGCAGCGCGCTGATCTTGATTTTCATCTGCACCATCTGACGCACCAGCAGGTTGCGGTAACGCAGCGTGCGCCGCTGTTCGCGAATCGCCGTCGAAGCCATATGGCTCTCCGGCAAAAAATCGCACCGCAGGCAGTCGCAGATCTTGCTGGCGTCGATGCGGTCGTTCTTCTTTTTCGCGGCGGCAATGGCCCGCAGCATCAGCGGGTGCGCCACCTTCAGAGTGGAAGCATGTGGCTTGAGGTGATCGTAGATCCAGCCCGTGAACATGGTCGCTTCCATCGCCGCGCTCCACGGCTGCGGAAGCGATCGCATCCAGTGGTCCAGCTCCAGGCGCGTGGCGGAAATCGATCCTTCGGCGTGAATCCGGCCACTGCTGTCCTTCACGCAGTAGCTGATCTTGCGCTTGTGAACATCCAAGCCGATGTAATACATAGGTTGCATGGGGGAGCCTCCTTGGTGTTTCTGAATCAGCGTCGGCTGAGTTCAGCTTTTCTACACCAAGCGCTCCTCCTTCGACCTATACATTCAAACTTATCCGGAGTTGAGTCTGCGGGTTGAGATGGCCTGCTAAACTCGCCGAGATTGCCGGGCGGGGCAACACCTCTTTAGTCTCTGAAGCTCCGCATTTGCTTTATTAAAGGCCTGGCCCAGACGCTTTACTGCAAGGAAACACGGTACAGGTTTCGGTGAATGGTGGTGCGTGTGAAGGCAAAGAGAGAAGTGCTCACGGCTGAGTCGACGACTACTGGCAAAAATTGCGCCCCCTTTATATTCTTCAAATCTCCGACCTGCGCGATTCCGGCCGTGGGCAAGGTAGGAAGCCCTGTCGCACGAGATACCGGCAGCACGTAAGTGCCATTTCCCTGGCCGAAAAGGCTAAACAGCATGGAATCTCCGCTAGCATCCCAATTCATGTAACAGATCCCTGTGCATAGCAGAATAGGAGGCCCTCCTTGCACGGGAAAAGCAAATTGACCGGGAGCGCGTTCCGGCCCCGGCTGATCGGAACCCGCAAGAGCCCATCGGCCATCGGGCGATGTCCCGTGAAGGTCGAATATATGTGCAGGACCGATCTGGTGGCGATCGGTTCCGTCAGAATGCATTCGATAAAGAGAATTTATTCCCGCTTCATTGGAACGGGCCAATAAATCGCCGTCCGGCAGAAAATGGGGGGAGTCTTCACTGGTAGAGGAGGTAAGGGCTCTAGGAGCGGAGGCGTGATTTGTGGGCGCGATCCATAAGGAGGAGCGTCCTTTTTGATCTACCCTCGTAAAGGCGATCATCTTTCCGTCCGCAGAAATTGAATATTGCTCGGTGGAGTAGCCCGGCAAGACGGATTCAGTCTTTCCATCAGCGAGATTACGTACCCAGACCTCTTCGCCATATTTTGGATCAGTTGCGTACAAGTAATAGAGCTTTTTGCCGTCTGAGGAATAAGTTGCTGCTGTTGCCGCCCCTTCAGAAGCAATTGGGTGTTCGCCGCTTTGATCGTGAAGCCAGACCATGTGTTCGCGCGTTCCGACCGATGTGATGAAGGACTTGCCATCTGCCGCCATCGCGATCCCCGCTTCTTCGGTCGTTCCGAAAGTCACTTGCTCTGGCTCCCCAACAGGAAACCGCTGTCGCCAGATGTGAGTCTTCTCGCGATCCGTCAACCAGATGGTCGGCCCCTTCCTGTCAGTAGATGTGATGTACACCCACTTCCCATCCGGAGACCAAGCGCCTGACGTGCAGGATCCATTGGGAGGCCCGACCTCCCGCGGAACCCCATCTCCCTGGAAAGGGACTACGTGGCAGGGGAGGAACACACCGCGAGCGTCCATCTCGACCACCAGCACCGAGTGGCCATCGGGTGAGAGATACGAGTGGTGTGCCATTCCGCGTTCGCTTGGAGGAGCATAGACGACGCGGCGTTGACCGCGTCCTCGGTCGGTAGTGACGATCAGCATATGCAGCCCCTCCGCTAGTTCGGAAAAAAGCAGATTATTGCCGTTATCCAACCACGACAGCGAGGAGGCGTTGGGCAAAGTCATACGTGGTTCGCCACCGAGAACAGGGACTTCCCAGCTATCCCACGGAGGAACGGTTCCATACGCAACCCTCGAGCCGTCTGGCGAAAAGGTAGGACTCAATTTGGGTCGCGAATCATGGGTGAGCTGAACCGGCTCGCCTCCGGGAAGCAACTTCACGTAAATCTCTCCGTTGCCGAAAAAAGGATTGTCTCCCCGAATGAACGCAAGCATGCGTCCGTCGTTGGAGAGCGCAGGATACACAACGGAGTCGGTGAAGAATGTGAGTTGCTCCCAATTGGTGCTGGCTGGAGGTTTCTGAGAACGCGAAAAATGGTAGAAAGCGATTCCGCCAATGAGGAGCGTCAGGATGAGACTCGCGAGCGTTACGGTCGGAGCGATTTGTCTTCCCTGAGGGCTGCTACCCTGCCCGACGGAAATTCGCGCGGCACTGGATTCGAAATTTCGTCTTAATCGCTTGAGGTCGGATCGCAATTCGTTCGCAGACTGATAACGGAGATTACGATCCTTTTCTAACGCTTTGTTGATGATTCCTTCCATGTCGGAAGGTAGGTCGGGATTTAGACGGACGGGGGCAACTGGAACTCGCTCGAGGATAGCGTTGAAAATGACACCCGAACTTTCGCCACGAAAAGGAAGGACCCCCGTAGCCATTTCGTACAAAACGACGCCGAAAGAAAACAGGTCGGTTCGGTTATCTAATTCCTTTGCTCGCACTTGTTCAGGCGACATATACGCAACAGTCCCCAATGTGCTGCCCGGGCTGGTCAGATGGTCTGGGTCGACCTCTTGAGTGGCTAGGGTAGTGGCCTTGTCTGCAAGGCCCATCGCCGAGACGACTTTTGCGAGCCCGAAATCAAGCACTTTGGCATGGCCCTGCGTGGAGACGAAGACGTTAGCAGGTTTAATGTCGCGGTGAACGATGCCTTTTGAGTGGGCTGCGTCAAGCGCTGTCGCTATTTCAATCGCGATCTCGATCAGGCTTTCCATCTCCACGGGCCGGCTCGCGATAACGTGTTTTAGCGTTTGACCTTCCAGGAACTCCATCGCGATGAATACCCTGCCGTCTTCTTCGCCGATGTCGTGGATGGTGCAGATATTTGGATGATTTAACGCCGACGCGGCCTGCGCTTCCCGTTGGAACCTCGCTAAGGTTTGCGGGTCGCGGGCTACATCGTCCGGAAGGAATTTCAAAGCAACGAAACGATGAAGCCGAGTGTCTTCGGCTTTGTAGACAATGCCCATTCCCCCGCCACCGAGGCGCTCCAAAATACGGTAGTGGGAAACGGTCTGACCGACCAGGGATTGCGGGCGACTCATGCCGCGGCAATGTTAGGTGGTCAGCAGGAACCAAGTCAACGACTTGGACAAGGTGAAATCAGCGGTGGGAACACTGCCAACTCCCGATAAACGCCGTTACCGGACAAGTGGACTTGAGGGCGTGGCGTGGCTTCAACATGCCGCGCTAAGTTGTCTCTTTGGACCGTCCGACGTGGGCGGAAGATCCTCTTATTAAGGATTGGTTGCCTCTCGGTGTTCGGTCCCGTTTCGAACCTCGTTCGAGATCGTTCTTCGACCCGAGGCTTATCGACACATTCGAAATGTTCTTCGTGAGACGAAGAAGAGAGCTCTCGATCGAAGGGCCAGCTGATCCCCTTGGCCGTTACTATGGCAAGCGTGTCGATGTTTCATGCCCCTCGCGAGTATTCTCGCGTGAATCTTGCTCACTGAACCAAATGGATTTATCAGGAATCAAGCCCGGGTCAGTTACGTATTTCCGAATCTCTGCAGCCCGACAGGAGTTTGTCACGAACAAACTTCGGCACCAAGGGTTCGGCGTCAGTTCTTTGGCTGAATAGCACGCGCCAACTAAGTCGACACCCTACCTCACACCACCACTCATGAAACTTCAAAAACACTCTTTTTTTTCGCTCATGCGGCATCAGCCAGTTCCCCGCCCTAGTCAATGGGGACGGTTGCTGATGCTTCGTCGGAGGGCAAGCTTTCCGTGTTGTTCGCATCGACTGACGTTGCGACGTAGTAGTAGGTATCGCCCGCATTGACCGTCGTGTCCGTGTAGACACTGGCGCTGGTTACGGACTGCGTCAGTTTGGTGTAGGGGCCACCGTGGGTCATTGCCCGATACACGTTGTAACCGACTGCATCGTCCGGAGTTGGAAGGGCCATCTCGAGTGAAACGCAGTGGTGACGAGCGAAAGTATGTCTCCGAATGTGGGCATTGAAAATATGTTCTTGAACATATTTTGACTGGGTGGTGGGATACGCGTGCGAGACAAGGGATTTAAGTCTTTAGTGGGAGGGGACACATGTGGGAGAGCGGCACGCAAGGGGAAGTGCATAGCGTGATGACGCGGCGGCGAATGATCGGCGCGGTAGCAACTCTGGCGGGCCTTCCCACGGTATTCAGCACGCAATCCGTGGCGGCGCAGGAAATGAAGGAGGTGCCTGCAAAGTCGGCCAACGCCAAACGTACGTCGCTACATCAGGAAGTTGATTTGCCGGCCGCCCCGGATCGCATTTATCACTTGTTGCTTAATTCCAAGGAGTTCGCCGAATTGTCCGGAATGCCGGCGGAGATTGAAGCCATGGCCGGTGGGTCATTCGCAATGTTTGGGAAGGTAATTTACGGGCGCAATGTAGAACTGATTCCGAACGAACGCTTGATTCAGGCATGGGGCGACACGGGCTGGGGTTCCGGGGTTTATTCCATTGCGAGATTCGAGTTGAAGAAACAGGGATCGGGTACCCGCGTTGTGCTGGATCACACGGGATTTCCGGAGGGGAGCTACGATCACTTGTTTGTCGGCTGGAAGGGCCACTATTGGGAGCCAATGCAAAAATACTTTTCTGGAAAATGAATGCTAACAATGGCGCTGGAACTGTGTGAGCTTCCGCATCGAGCACAACGACTGGTGGCTTTATACATTCGGGGCTCCTGCAAGTAATACCTCGTCGCGCCCCGCAACCGCCTCTTTGAATCGTTCCTGAGATTGTGTCGCAAATCATCTAAATAATGCTTGAAGAATGGGGTCCAAACTGGGGTCCAACTCGCCTGCTTTCGGGACTCAATTTCGGGTTTAAACGGTGCAGAATCAACGTTCGTCTGAAAATTAACAGCCGAATGCTCTACCATTGAGCTACCGGGGAACAGGCAAGTTAGATCCTCAGTTTACAACACGATGCACTAGCTTGCCACTCTCCCCTCCACCCGGATGGGCTCCAACCTGTGTGCAATTAACGATTTCCCCTTCTCCATTTCGGGAGGATGAATCCTTTCGCAACATCTTCGTGTGGTGGTCAAACCATCGCCTCCGACATCTGTTTATCGGCTCGCTGCTTTGCGCGGCTCAGGGATTTCTGGCTCAAGCTCCGCCGATGGCAGTGAGGGCCGGGCGATTCGAGATGGATAGTGTGGAACCTTGGAGAGCGACGAGGTGACGCGTCTTGAATTCACTCAACGTGCGCGTAACGGTTTCTCTTGTCGTTCCGATAAATTCGGCGATTTCTTCGTGCGTCAACGGCATATTAACCCGCGTCGCCGGTTTTCCGTCCGTCGATTCCGCGGACCATTCGAGTAACAGGCGCGCGAGTTTCTCGGGGGCGGAAGTCGACAGTCCGACAGTACGCAGTTGCTCGCACGCGGCGCTGTAGAGACTGCTGAACTGCTTCACTACACCTTGATAGGCTTCCGGATGCTTTGCGATGAAGCGCAAGAAATCGTCGCGTCGAAGGAATGCTACTTGGCATGGGTGTAGCGTCTCTGCGGTAACTTCGTAGGACGTGCCGGAAAGTGTGGCCATCAGACCGAGGATTTCGCCCGGTTTCGCGATACGGAGGATCAGGGTCTTTCCGCCGCTGGAGCTAATGGACAGTTTTACCCGGCCACCGCAGACGACGAAGACACCGCGCGCATCCTGCTTTTCAAGAAAGAGCACGGCTCCCGCCGGATACGTTGCGGAAGATTTCATCGAATTGAAATCCTCCAAGGCCGCCGGGCTCAGCTGGCAAAAGAATCCATCCGACCGCATCTTGCAAGACTGGCAGTTCTCGTTCTGTTCAAAACCATAAGGTCCACGCATATTATTCTCCTTCTAATTCTCGCTTCCGAGGTTGCATTGCCTCGTCTGCGAAGTATTTCGTTAGCGGCGAATCCGTGAGAAAAGCTGCATGCGTTTCCTGATAGATTTCGCGCAAGAGCTTCCGGCCATTGCCGTCCGCGAAAGTCACGTCCCGTAAATCGAGCTGCAATTTCTTCGAACCGAGCGAAGCTGCGAGAGCGGCCCACGTTCGTTCCAACTCTTCGACCCAAGGTCCACCGATTCTTCCGTCGAGCTTGATGGTGTGCATCCTTTGATCTTCGTGAACTGTGATTTTGAGCATCGTTAGTTGGCCCTGACTTCGGCGGACCATGCTTGTAATGCAGGTCACGCGCCAATATCACGGGACTCTCGCCCTTCTTGGTTATGCCCTTAAAATAGGACCACTTACGCGGGTAGGTTTATCGAATTTTACAGTTTCGGGCAGCCGACAAAGCGCTGGAGACGAGACGAAATATCGTCCCGGGACTAGATGTAGTCCCGACGCTGGATTCCGAGCTTCTTGATCATGGAATTTAAAGTCGTGCGCTTCAGGCCGAGCCGCTCAGCGGCCCCGCCTTTGCCACCTATCATTCCGTGACAGTCGCGGAGGACGCGAAGAATGTGTTCGCGCTCTGCCGACTCCAAGTTTAAATGCATGGAATCCGCGGCTTCTTCGGCGGCTGTTCGGAGCGGAATCGTTCCGGCAGTAAGGCTTCGACCGGTTGACCAATCAAGTCCCGGCGTGCGTGTCCGAACATCGTCTCCGCCCGCTGATTGGCAAGCAGGATTATTCCCTCGCGGTCGGCTACCAATACGGCATCCGGCAAGGATTCGAACAGCTTTTCGAACAACACTTTCGAATCGGGAAGTATAGGGTTGCCGGAATTGTCGCCGCTCACGCTTGCCGTTCCCTCTTATCCCACTCGCAATCGGGCACATTCCGAAGGAAGGACACAACGGCGGGCGGAAAACCGGAGTATACCCCATAGGCTCCGAATCGCGAGCCGAGCGAGGGCAGCCGCCCGGTTTCGTGACTATGGTCACGGTTTTCGTGAGCGGTTGCAGGCAATTTTTAACGGAGGAGAAACATAAACGTAACCGTACAGAAGTGTCGCCAAGGAGATAAAGCGGTTCCACGGCGGAGTCCTCTTGCGCCTTGTTGGTTCGGAGGAAATTAAATGCTGTTACCGAAGAGAATCTTGTCGCCAATCGACTTTAGTGAGGATTCGCTGGAAGCGTTTGATGTGGCACAGGATGTTGCCACTCGATATGGCTCGGAGTTGATGCTCGTGCACGCTGTGCCTGTGATTCCCAAACTGCCGGCGGACATTTCAATTTTCCGCGAAGGCCAATACGAGCAGGAATTGATCAAAGACGCCGAAGGTCGCCTTGAGGAGTTGGCGCAGAAGGCCAGAGCGAAGGGCCTCCAGGTGCGCACGGCCGTGGGCTTGGCAAACGATACGGCGATGGAGATTCTGCGCACCGCAGACCAAGAAGAAGTAGACCTGATTGTGATCGCCACGCATGGGATGACAGGTTGGCGACGTCTGGCATTCGGTTCGGTGACCGACAAAGTAGTACGGACGGCTGATTGCCCGGTATTGGTACTGCGGAAGAACGCCGCGGAGCAATCCGAGAAAGCAACTTCTGCGTCAGCGTAGGCTCAAAAGTTCTTTGAGCCCGGCCATTTTGTCCCGCTTCTCAAATCTCCAAACACCATCCCGGCTTCATCTGCCAGGTTGCCGCGATTGCCATTCGCGCTTGGCAGTTCCTCTCCAGCACCATTCGCATTTCTTTCCAGAGAGCCGTTTAAGATGGACTTCATAATGTCAAAATGGCGCGTATTTTCCCCAGCGAAAATTG
>Ga0210393_10003351_pt1 | contig 12879 bp, 12 predicted proteins | sample IncBWC27OmetaG_FD_160068 | JGI IMG/M metagenome (GOLD analysis project Ga0210393, IMG submission 160068) | Forest soil microbial communities from Barre Woods Harvard Forest LTER site, Petersham, Massachusetts, United States - Inc-BW-C-27-O ... | reverse complement strand
GCTGCTGCGGGTAAATAGCGGATCGGCAAACAAGGCACGCAGCTGCTTGAGCGCGTGACTGACGGCGGGCTGCGAAATCATGAGTATTTTCGAGGCGCGGGTAACCGACCGTTCGCGCATCAGCACGGCGAAAATCACCAGCAAATTCAAGTTCACGTTGTCGAAGTTCTTGGGATTCAAGTTATCGCGCCCGTCGGTTCGAAGCTTGCCGATCCTTGGGACTGCGCGGCATTTTGCCCAAGTTCTGCCCGATTTCGCCGCGCACCACGCTGCTGATCAGGGAAATCGCCTTGCGCATGAATGCGCTCTTCGGGCGCCGCGTCGATGTCACGATCGATAGCGGGAACATCAGTGTTGGATTCAAGATGGGCTTGATGAGTACGTGCGCGGCCCAGGGCGAGGATTTGATCGCGTTGAGCGATAGCACCCCGAAGCCATGGTCTTGGCGCACCAGATCCACGATCGCCGGGATGCATTCAACTTCATGCGCGATCTGAATTTTCTTGCCGATATTCGACAATGCGTGTTCCACGGTCATGCGGTTCGCATGCGGACGGCCGGGAATGACCAGCGGATAGTCGGCGAGCTCGCTCAAGGATATGGTTGCGGGAAATTTTTTGGCTCGCGATGCGGACGCGATCAGAAACAACTGATCGTCGAGCAATGGCGTTACGTCGAAGTCTTCGGAGGCGGTGGCGTTGTAGGCGAGGGCGCAATCGATGCGCCCGACGCTCAGGCGTTCCAGGATGTAGGCGGACAAGCCTTCCGAGAACGCTAGCCGCGATTTCGGCAAGGCTTTGGCGAACGCCTTCACCAGGGGAACGGTCACGATGTTGCCGAGACTGGAGGGCAGCCCGAGGGTGATGTGGCCGGCATCGCCGGTGCGCGTGGTCTCCAATTCTTGGCGAGCACGCCCGACCTGCATGAGGATGCCGCGCGTGTGCTCGAGGAGCTGGCAGCCTGCCTGGGTGAGCACGACGCCGCGTCCGTTGCGGTCAAACAAGTCCTGGCCAAATTCCAATTCCAGGTCCGCGATCTGACGGCTCAGGGTCGGCTGGCCAACCGAGAGGAAAGCGGCGGCATTGGTGAAGCTGCCGAGCTCGGCAACGTGGCGAAAATATTCGAGCTGTTTGAGATCCAAGCGCGCCGACCCGATAGCAGATATCCGATATTCACATATCACCGCAAATTCATGCGGATTCAGTATAACCGGGGTGTCGGCGCGGAAGCTAGTCGCGGCGAATTCGCGCACGCATAGGCTACTATGGCCGTCATGATCGCGACGATTGTCATCGTAGGGGGCGGACAGGCCGGCGCCCAGGCGGTCGACACCCTGCGCCGCGAAGGCTTCACACGGCGTCTCGTCCTCATCAGTGATGAGAGCGTGTTGCCCTATCAACGGCCGCCGCTGTCGAAGAAGTTCTTGTCGGGCGAGATGGCGGTCGAACGCCTGTTGTTTCGGCACCGCGGCTTCTACGATGAGCATGCCGTCGAGCTCAAACTCGGCGTTCGCGCAACCCACATCGAAGCGGCCGCCCGCCGCGTGCGCTTGTCGAATGGCGAGGAAATCGATTACGACCGTCTGTTGTTATGTACCGGCGCTTTGCCGCGACGCATGAGCTGCCCCGGTTCCGATCTGGCCGGCGTGAATTATTTGCGCACCGTTGAGGATGCCGCCGCCATCGCCGCGGGCCTGCAACCCGGAGGGCGCGTCGTCATCGTCGGCGGCGGCTACATCGGCTTGGAAATCGCGGCGACTGCGCGCGACATGGGTTGTGCTGTCGCGGTGCTGGAGATGGCGGATCGCGTCATGAATCGTGTCGTGGCTTCGAGGGTCTCGGAGTATTTCGAGCACGAACACCGCACGCAGGGCGTGAAAATCATCTGTAACACCCGTGTGGTGCGTTTTGAAGGGACCGGCCGCGTCGAACGGGTGGTCTGCGCGGATGGCAGCATGCACCCGGCAGACCTATTGGTGGTGGGCGTCGGCGCGATTGCCAATACTCAATTGGCAGCGAGCGCCGGTCTAAAATGCGACAACGGCATCGTGATCGATGAATTCTGCCGGACCAGCGACCCTGCCATTTTTGCCGCCGGCGATTGCAGCAATTTTTTTTCACCACGCTATCAATCCCGGGTGCGGCTCGAATCGGTCGACAACGCCTTCGAGCAAAGCAAGGCGGCGGCGCTCAACATGTTGGATCGGCCCACGGCTTACGAGCGGGTACCGTGGTTTTGGTCCGATCAATATGACAACAAGCTGCTGATCGCGGGTTTATCTTCCGGCCACGATCAGCAATTGACGCGCGGCGATCCGGCGACCCGCAGTTTCAGCATCTGCTACCTGAAGGGCGGAGAATTGCTGGCCGTCGAGGCCATCAACCATTCGAAGGACTACATGGCTGCGCGCAAGCTCATTGCCGAGCGCTTCCGGCCCGATCTCGACAAGCTTGCGAACTTTCAGATTGCGCTCAAGGACGCCGGCGGCGCATCCGCGCCGACTCCCTGAACCAATTCGCAGCTTTGATGCTCACGCGCGAGTGTCGCGCAAGCGGCGTTCGCCGCCGCCTGGCTCATCGGTCCGGAGATCACCCGAAACTTCGAGTGTGACGTACCCGGTGCAGAGGGCGCAACCACCACAATGCCGGACAGCTCCTTGGCAAACTTGCGCGAAAGCTGCGCGCGGCTCCGCTCCGCAGCAGCGGCGTTGCGCGCCTCGGCAAGTTGCAGGTGATAGAACTCGCCGAGTTTTGCCCGCGCCTCGTTCGATTCGCGTCCTTGCGGATAGACGGCTAAGAAGGCCTGCAAGGAGGCAGCCGATGGATTGGGTTGAATCTCTTTCCACGCATCCGCGCGCTGCAATGCCGTTATCTGATATTTAGCGTCTCCGACATACACGCCGCCGCTCCAGGCCTTTAGGTAATCGTCGTATGCTGCGATGGTGTTGGTTGCCTGCGCGGCGCTCCAAGCTTGTTCCTCCCGCAGTGCGAGCATCCGGCCGCGCGCATTGTCGGCGTGCTTGCTGTCTGGATGTTCTCGGAGAAAACTTTCATAGCCTTGAGGGGTATTGGCCAGCGTCGCCTCGTGCCAGTCGCTCTCGGCCATCATGCCGCAGGCGCTTAAGACGGCAGCCGCACAAACCAGGGCGGGCATCAACAATTGAGTGTTCATGTGCAATCTCCTGCCACACACACTTTGATTCGCCGCGAATTCTCAAGTTCCAAAAGATGCAGAGCAGCATGCCAAAACGGGCCGCGCCGGATTTAGGCGCTTGGCAACCAAACCGCGTTCAGGCGCGCAGCAATACGTAAAGCGCGCCCGTTCCGCCGTCGATGGCTTTGGCGGAGGTGAATGCCATGACGTCCAGATGCCGGCGCAGCCAGAGATTAACCGCGGTCTTGAGAATCGGTCCGCGCACGCCGGAGCGATAACCCTTGCCGTGCACGACTCTTACGCAGCGGCGCCCGGCATTGCGGCTATGTGCGATGAAGTCCGCGAGCCGTTCGCGCGCTTCTGCCTGAGTGAGCCCGTGAAGATCAAGCTCATCCTCGCTCGGGATCAAGCCGCGCCGCAAGCGGCGCATCATTTGATCGCGCACCCCGCCGCGATGAAATGACAGGGATGCGGCGGCGTCCTCACCGGCGGCCGTGGCGATCAACGGCATGCTCGCGTCGAGATCCTCGGTGGCGTCGGCCTGCGGCGGTCGAATGCGCCTGCGGCGCGCTGGGCGCGGCACGTGGCGCGGCGGGACGTGATGTGGCGGCTCTGCTGCGAGTGGCGTGACGTCGCGCATCGCGGCACGAAACTCCGCGGTGTCCGTCGAATGGTCTGCGTCGTCCGGCTGGAGTGTGCGCTTTTTACCCATAACTCAAGTATAGTCCGTGAGGCACCCGCCACAGACTGTTAAGTAGTGAAGATCCTTCTTTCCAATGACGACGGCTACCGCGCCGAGGGCCTGGCCGCTCTCGGAGAAGCGATCAAGCCGCTCGGCGCCGTAACGATCGTGGCGCCTGATCGAAATCGCAGCGGCGCGAGCAATTCGCTGACTCTTGATGTGCCGGTGCGAGCCGTGCGCTACGATACCGATGCTTACTACGTCAATGGCACGCCGACCGACTGCGTGCACTTGGCTATTTCGGGGTTGTTCGATTTCGAGCACGACATCGTGGTCAGCGGCGTCAACGACGGCGCGAATCTCGGCGATGACACGCTGTACTCAGGGACGGTCGCGGCCGCAGTGGAAGGTCGATTTTTGGGCCTGCCCGCTGTCGCGGTTTCACTGTGCCTGACGTCGGACAGCCCGCGCAATTTCGCGAGCGCGGCACGGGTGGCCGCGCAGCTCGTGCAGCGCGTCGCACAGCATCCATTGCACGGTTCGGAGGAGGGCCCCGTCATCCTGAATGTCAATGTTCCAGACTTGCCGGACGGGCAACTGCGCGGCATCAAGGTGACCCGCCTCGGGAACCGGCACCGCGCGAAGCCGATCGTCCGGGCGAAGGACCCGCGAGGCCGTGAAGTATATTGGGTGGGAAATGCCGGCGCTGGGCAGGACGCGGGCCCGGGCACAGATTTTCACGCCGTGGCGGAAGGCTACGCTTCCGTCACGCCGCTGCAAATTGATCTGACGCGACATTCCGCACTGATCGATCTTAAACGATGGCTCGAGATTGAGTAATTTTATGGAAGGCCCGCGCCTCAGCGGTATTGGCATGACCTCGGCGCGTACCCGCGAGCGCCTGGTGCAGCGGTTGCAGGAGCAGGGTATTGCCGATCAACGCGTCCTTGATCGGATCCGCAGCGTGCCCCGCCATCTGTTCATGGATGAGGCGTTGGCGAGCCGCGCGTATGAGGACACGGCGCTGCCGATTGGCTTCGGCCAGACCATCTCCCAGCCCTTCGTCGTGGCGAAAATGACCGAGGCGCTCTTGGCGGCGGGAGAGGCGCCGCGGGTGCTGGAAATCGGCACGGGGTGCGGCTACCAGACGGCTGTGCTCTCGCCGTTGGTGGCGGAGATTTACAGCATCGAAAGAATTGCTCCCTTGCTGGGCAGGGCGCGGCGCACGTTGCGCGAACTGCGAATTCGCAATGTGAACTTCCGGCATGACGACGGAAACGTCGGCTGGGCGGCGCGTGCGCCGTTTGACGGGATCTTGCTGACGGCCGCCCCGCACACCGTGCCGCCGGCACTCTTCGAGCAGCTGAAGACAGGCGGCCGGCTGATCGCGCCGGTAGGAGGCGAAGGAAAACAGGAGCTGTACCGCTACACCAAGGGCGAAAACCGGATTGATCGCCAGTCGCTCGGCGCGGTGAGCTTCGTACCCCTGGTCTCAGGATTGCAGCGCTAGCGAGCGCGAGATCGGTCCGAATCATCGGGCAGTGACAGTGCGCCGTTCGCGATTGATTTGCGCTCTCGGACTGTTCGGCCTGCTGCTGGACGGCTGCGCGAGTACGGGGGATACCCCGGATCGGTACGTGGTCAAGCCCCAGGACACGGTCTATAGCATCGCCTGGCGGTATGGTCTCGATTTCCGCGACCTGGCGCGCTGGAACAATATAGGAAGCGACTTTCGTATCACGGTGGGCCAGACGCTCATCTTGACGCCGCGCCGTTCTGGCGTCTCCGCGCCAGCGCGCGCCGCGCCGCCGCCCGCGCCGCGGGTGCCCCCCGGCTCACCAACCCGGCCCGGATCGCCCGGCTTCGTGCCGCCTCGCTCGGTGCCGGAAGTGACGGGACTCAAGTGGGACTGGCCCACGGACCGGTCCGGCGCACCGCAGCCGGTGGCGAGCGGCGGCATACTCCTGTCCGGGCAGTTGGGTCAGGATATTCGTGCGGCCTCAGCCGGGCGCGTGGTTTATACCGGGAACGGCATTCGGGGCTACGGAACGCTCATCATCATCAAGCATGGCGAGAACTTGCTTTCCGCCTATGCACACAATCGCGAATCGCTGGTGCACGACGGACAGGAGCTGGCCTTGGGCGAGGTGATCGGGCACATGGGAGAGGGAGCGCCGGGTAAGCCGGTGTTGTATTTTGAAATTCGGCGCAACGGCAAACCGATCGATCCGCTCAGTTTCCTCCCGCATGTAAAGTAAGGTCGATGTTGGCCATGTAACTTATTGAATAAATAATATAACTATCGTTAAGTAACGATTGTCGGGGACTTGCGACAGAAAGTTCCGTATGTTTTACTGCGACCGGTCGGGAAGATCCATTGCGGGGCGCTAGGCTTACACGTTTAATCGAAAAACAACAACAAGATCAATTAGAAGAAGAATATATCTCGATAATAGTTTGGTTGTGTATTTCGCTTATCGCCCTGCTATTTTTTTCTGCTCTTTCACACCAACAACATCGCCGCGACACGGCGCTGTTCGCCCACCAAAACGTTGAACGTGCGGCACGCCGCACTCGTATCCATGACCTCAAAGCCGATGCCGGCGCGTAGAAACTGAGCGCCGAAGGACGGAGCCGGAAAGATCTGCCGCGCCCCGGTGCCGAGCAGCACCAGTTCCGGTTCGAGGGCCAGTGTGCGCGCGAGCCCTAACCCGATGAGATCATCGAGATTGTGGATGTTCGCCTCGGCGATCACGGTTGCAGCACTCAGGATGACCGCGCCACGATAAACGCTCTCATTCACACGAAGCTCGCCATTTCCGTAGGCGCGAATGACATTGATGCCTGAAGTTGAATCCCGGGTGAATCGCATGCGCTTAAGATACTCAAAATTGCCCCCGGAGCGTCGTGTCTAGCCAATATTTTCGATTCGTTGCCCGCGACACCTCGCGCATTCGCGTTCCGCTCCTGGAGCAATTGATTGCGCGCGCGGACGATTGGATGCCGGTAGCGGATTGGCGCGCCGAGGCGTTTCGCGTGATTGCGCCGCAAGCGGCAGCCATGCCGGCCGTCGCCGCCGCGGCGCTTTACGCCGATCGCGCCGCCGCGGATCCGGCCGCCTTGGATGCGGTCTGGGTTTGCGTGGCAACCCCCGTCCACTATGTGGCGGAGATGACCAGCGTGCGCTTAAGCCAGGATGGCATGCTGTCGCTAACGCCGGCGGGGGCTGACACGCTGGCGGCGGATTTCAATCGGGTCTGGAAGGGCTCAGGAATTCACATGACGGCGGCGCGCTCGGCGCAGCTTTTTTGTACTTTCGACCGCGATATGCAGGTCGTGACACGCGATCCGGAGGACGTGTTGGGTCGGCACATCGAAGAATTTCTCCCTTCGGGCGCGGACGCGGCGCGGCTGCAGCAATTGATCAGTGAGACTGAAATGTGGTTGTTCGAACATGAAGTAAACCGCGCCCGCACGCAGCTGGATCTGCCGGTTATCAACGGCCTTTGGTTTTGGGGCGGCGGCGCGCCCATCGCGTCTCTGCCCGACGTCCAGGGATGGGCCGTGGGAGATGATCTATTTTTCAACGCATTTAGCGTTCCACGGGACGAGAAACGCCCCAGCGGCGTGGTCGCCGCCGGATGCGTCCCCGGCGGCGAGCAATGGGATGCACTCGAATCGCGCTGGCTTCGTCCCGCCATTGATCAGTTGCGCGCCGGCAAAATACAGCGGTTGCAGCTCTCGGCGGCGGATCGGTGCTGCAGCGTGACGGCACGCGGCCTGCGGCGATTTTGGCGCCGCAAAAAGCCCTGGTGGGAGTCGTACGAGTAGACATGGAGATTCGTCGGCGCACCCACGAGACTCTTGCGGATTTTGCGGGACATCTGCATCCGGTACTGCGGCGCGTGTATGCGGCCCGCGGCATCGCCAGCGACTCTGAACTGGATTTGTCACTGGAGCGGCTGCTGCCGGTGGGATCTTTGGAAGGCCTCGATGCGGCAACGCAGCTCTTAGGCTTGCATCGAGCTGCGGGCCGGGTCTTGGTAATCGGCGATTTTGACGCCGACGGCGCCACCAGCACGGCTTTACTCGTCCGGGCTCTGCGCGCCTTGCGCTTCGCTCATGTTGATTTCCTGGTGCCCAATCGCTTTCGCTTCGGCTACGGCCTCACGCCGGAAATCGTGGCGCTCGCGGCCACGCGCGCGCCGACCCTGATAGTCACGGTGGACAACGGGGTATCGAGCGTTGCCGGCGTGGAGGCGGCACACGCCATCGGTGTTCCCGTGCTGGTGACCGATCATCATTTGCCGGGAACCGTACTGCCGCGTGCGGCGGTGATCGTAAATCCCAACTTGCCGGGCAGCCGATTCGCCAGCCCCGCGTTGGCGGGCGTCGGCGTAACCTTTTATCTCGTTGCGGCGCTGGCCCGGGCGCTCGGCGAGGCGAGCTTCCGGGCGGCGGACTATCTGGATTTAGTGGCGCTGGGGACGGTTGCCGACATGGTGCCGCTCGATCGCAACAATCGAATCTTGGTCTCCCACGGCATCAAGCGCATCCGCGCGGGGCGCTGCGTCGCCGGCATTCGGGCGCTGCTCGAATCGGCCGGGCGCAACCGCGAGGTGCTCAGCGCCGCTGACTTAGGTTTCGCGGTGGCGCCGCGACTGAACGCCGCGGGACGGCTGACCGATATGAGCGTGGGTATCGCCTGCCTGTTAACGGACGATTACAGCGAGGCGCAGCGCCTCGCCGCTATGCTCACCCAGCTCAACGTGGAGCGGCGCGAAATCGAACAGCGGATGCAGCTCGAGGCGGTGGGACTCGCCGCGGATCTGCGCGAGGGCGAGGCCGCCGAAGCGCTCGGGATTTGTCTTTTCGATGAGACTTGGCATCAGGGGGTCGTGGGGCTGGTCGCGGGAAGAATCAAAGACCGCCTGCACCGGCCGGTCATCGCGTTTGCGCGCGGTGAGGACGGCTCGTTGCGCGGTTCAGCGCGTTCCATTCCCGGCATCAATATTCGCGATGCCCTCGATAGCGTCGCCGCCCAACGGCCGGAACTCATCGACAGATTCGGCGGACATGCCATGGCGGCGGGCCTTTCTTTGCGCGAATCCAATCTGCCGGCCTTCAGGCTGGCATTTGCAGCGGAAATTGCGCGGCGTGCGAATCGTGAACTGTTGAGCGGCGCGATCTATTCGGACGGCCCGCTGAGCGCCGCAGAACTGTGCATCGGCACCGCCGAGGCGCTGCGCGGCGCTGGACCCTGGGGTCAGGGATTTCCCGAACCGGCGTTTGACGGCAAGTTCATCGTCGAGGAGAGCAGAATCGTCGGCGACAAGCACATGAAAATGCGGTTACGGCTGCCTGATCCAGGCACAGAGTCGATCGACGCGATCGCCTTCGGCTATCTTGGCAGCCCAGCTGAAAACGCCGACTTGCGCGGCGGCGCGACCATCCAGCTTGTTTATCGGCTCGAAATAAACGAGTACCGCGGCGTCGCTCGAGTTCAGTTGAATTGCCAGCACGTCGGGGTCGAGCGATCAGTGTGTTAGGATTCGCGGCCATGGAAATCAACCAAATCAAGCGATCGATCAAAGATCTCGAGGAACGCACCGATTCCTTGAGGAGGTATCTTTGATTACGACAATAAGAATGAGCGCCTACAGGAAGTAACCCGGGAACTCGAGCAGCCGGGCATCTGGGACAACCCGGAGCGCGCGCAGGAACTAGGCAAGGAACGCGCCAAACTCGAGCAGGTCGTCATCGGCCTGGACCATCTCAAACGCAGCCTGAACGATGCCGCCGAATTGATCGATCTGGCCGCGGAAGAGTCGGACATGACGGCCGCCGCTGGGATCGAGGCGGATGTGAGCCGATCGGCCGCCGAGGTCGAACGGCTCGAATTTCAGCGCATGTTCCCCGGCAAGATGGACTCGCATAATGCTTTCCTCGATATTCAGGCCGGCGCCGGCGGCACGGAAGCGCAGGACTGGGCAGCCATGCTGTTGCGCATGTATCTGAAGTGGGCCGACTCGCACGGCATCAAGACCGAAGTCATCGATCAAAGCGCCGGCGAGGTCGCGGGTATCAAGGGGGCGACGGTCGAAATGATCGGCGACTACGCCTACGGATGGTTGCGCACGGAAACCGGCGTGCACCGTCTGGTGCGAAAATCGCCGTTCGACTCCGGTAACCGCCGGCATACCTCATTTGCCTCGGTGTTCGTATCGCCCGAAGTCGACGACGATATCGATATCGAGATCAATCCCGCCGACCTGCGAACCGACGTGTACCGATCGAGCGGCGCGGGCGGCCAGCATGTCAATAAGACCGAATCAGCGGTTCGCATCACGCACATGCCGAGCGGCATCGTCGTCGCCTGCCAGGGTGAGCGAAGCCAGCATAAGAACCGCTCGACCGCCATGAAAATGCTCAAGGCCAAGTTGTACGAGCTGGAGTTCAACAAGCGCAATGCCGCCGCCAAGGTGCTCGAGGATTCCAAATCGGACGTCAGCTGGGGCAATCAGATTCGCAGCTACGTGTTGGACCAGTCGCGCATCAAGGACTTACGCACGGGCGTGGAAATCGGCAATACCACCGCGGTGCTCGACGGCGCGCTGGATGAATTCATGCAAGCCAGTTTGAAACAGGGCCTGTAATCTTAAGGCTATGAGCGACAACGACGAAAATCATTTGATCGCCGAGCGCCGGGCAAAACTTGCCCGAATGCGCGAGCGCGGCATCGCCTTCCCGAACGACTTTCGCCGCAATGCCTTGGCGGCTGATCTGGTGCAGGCTTACGGCGGAAAAACGCCCGAGGCACTCGTGGCCGAGGCGGTGCGGGTGAGTGTCGCCGGCCGCCTGCGGCGCAAGAACGTCATGGGCAAGGGTAGTTTCGCGAGGATCGAGGACGGCAGCGGCGGAATTCAGGTGCGTCTGGAGCGCGATGCGCTGCACGAGGTTTACGAGGACTTCAAAACCTGGGACGTCGGCGATGTGATCGGCGTCGAAGGTGTCCTGTTCCTGACCAAGACCGGCGAACTGACGGTCAGGGCGGATCGCGCCGTGCTTCTGACCAAGTCGCTGCGGCCGCTGCCCGACAAGTGGCACGGAATCACCGATACCGAGACACGCTACCGGCGCCGCTATGTCGATCTAATCATGAACGACGAGAGCCGGCGCGTATTCGAGATGCGCACCGCGATCGTGCGCTATTTGCGCGCCTTCCTCGATTCGCGCGGCTTCCTCGAAGTGGAGACGCCCATGCTGCACCCCATTCCCGGCGGCGCCGCGGCGCGTCCTTTCAAAACGCATCACAACGCGCTCGACTTGAATATGTACTTGCGCATCGCGCCCGAATTGTATTTGAAGCGCCTGACCGTGGGCGGATTCGAGCGCGTCTATGAGATCAACCGAAATTTCCGCAATGAGGGCGTGTCGACCCAGCACAACCCGGAATTCACCATGTTGGAGTTGTACCAAGCCTACGCCGACTACCAAGACCTGATGGAACTGATTGAAAAATTGTTTCAAGGTCTTGCGGACACGATGATCGGTTCGCGCAAACTGCTCTATCAAGGCACCGAGTTCGACCTCTCGAAAAGCTTCGCGCGCATGAGCATCGAAGACATCATTCTGTCCAACAATCCGGATCTGGATCCGATGTCATTGCGCGATGCCGCGTATCTGCGCCGGGTTTGCGATCAGATGAAAATTCCGTACAAGGCCGGCGATGGCCCGGGAAAACTGCAGATCGAGATATTCGAGCGCACCGGCGAACACACTTTGATTCAGCCGACCTTTGCGTATGCGTATCCTGCGGAAGTGTCGCCCTTGTCGCGGCGCAATGATCAAGACCCGTTCATCACCGATCGATGGGAATTTTTCATCGGCGGGCGCGAGCTCGCCAATGGGTTTTCCGAGTTGAACGACGCGGAGGACCAGGCGCAGCGCTTCAAGGATCAGGTCTCGCGCAAGGACGCGGGTGACGAAGAAGCCATGTACTACGATGCGGACTATGTACGCGCGCTGGAGTACGGCATGCCGCCAACCGCCGGATTAGGTTTGGGAGTCGACCGGCTGGTGATGCTGTATACGAATTCGCCCTCGATCCGCGATGTGCTGCTATTCCCGCACATGCGGCCCGAGTAGCGAATAGGGCAACGGCAATTCTGCGGCGTCCACCAGAAGCTCGCCCGGTGCGTCGGCGCCGCCGGTAGAACCCGCAGCCGCACCGGCACCCGCTTCCACGCTGAGCACTGCGAGCGCCTCAGTGCGCCCGCGGCTCTCGATCACCTCGGTCAGCCGTCCGTGACGGCCATCGGCCAAACGCAAGGCTTGCCCGATCTTCCAGGTGCCGGGCGGCAATGCCAAGCGATAAAGCCGGCGCTTGATTTTTCCCAGATGCTGGGTGCGCGCGATGATTTCTTGTCCGGTGTAGCAGCCCTTGGTAAAGCTGATGCCGTCCAGCAGATCGAGATTCAGCATCTGCGCGACAAACGCCTCGCTGGTAGCCGCATAGATCTGCGGCAGGCCTGCGCGAATGTCGGCGAGCCGCCACTCCTCTTCGATGCGCTGGGCGGCGGCGGCATCGGCCGGTGCCGCAATCTTCTCCGGCGGCCCGATGATCCAGCGACGGCCGGCATCGTGACCCACCGGGGCGATGCCGACGCCGTCGTGTTCGACGTAGTGCGAGCCAGCCTCCGGGGTTGCGTCGAACTGACCCGCCACGACCAGATCGGCGGCGTCTTCGATCCGCACCTTGGCGCGCAAAATAAATTTGCGCATGCGTTCCATGGTGGGCTCAAGAATTTCGCGCGGCACGATTGCCACCACGCCGCTCGAATGAGGCAACAGATATATGAGCGCCAGCACGCGGCCCTGCGCAGTGGAATAGGCGGCCAACACCGGGGTGCGTTCGTTCAGCCGCTGGGTGTCGTTGGACACCTGGCCCTGCAGGAAGCTCAATGCGTCGGCACCGGTGAAGCGCAGGACCCCGAGGTGCGCCAAGACGCCCGACGATGCGGAGTCGGGCGATGCATAGTGGG
>Ga0210393_10003349_pt1 | contig 12881 bp, 11 predicted proteins | sample IncBWC27OmetaG_FD_160068 | JGI IMG/M metagenome (GOLD analysis project Ga0210393, IMG submission 160068) | Forest soil microbial communities from Barre Woods Harvard Forest LTER site, Petersham, Massachusetts, United States - Inc-BW-C-27-O ... | reverse complement strand
TCTCGTCTCGTCCAGGATGCCCTGTGCCTCAGTGGTCATGGTACTCCCTTAGGATTCTTCTTTTAAGGTCGCCATCTGGGGGAATGACTAGCTGTCATTCTTTGTCCTTCCATGTCATCCTTCCCAGCTCCTCATCGCTTTGGATGGGGAGGGTCTTCTCCCATTGTTCCATCATTGCCCTGTGTTGTTCTTGTGCTTCCACTATCTTGTGTTCCACTGTTCCAGGGCCTCCTGCTTCAAAGATGTTTAAGAATGTGTCTGGCGATATTAGTGGGGTTAGTTTTGGTTTTTGTCTTCATCTTTTTGATGCATTCTTGACAGGGCATCTGCTGGGCCATTGCTCTTCCCTGGGATATGCACAATTTTGAAGTTGTAGTCCTGAAGCTTTTCGTGCCATCTTGCCATTCTACCTGTGAGCTTCTTAGGCTCTTTCTAGTACATCAGGTTTTTGTGGTCTGTTTTGATGATGAAGGGCTCTTTTGTCCATATCAGGTGGGCTCTCCAGTGGTCAATTGCTTTGATGACTGCTAGAAACTCTTTCTCATAGATGTTATAGTTCACTTCTGCCAGCAAGAAGGTGCACGAAAAATAGGCAATAGGTCTGTGTTTCTTCGACCCTTCAGCTTCTTGGGTTAGCACTGCCCCAGCCCCAGTTGTTGATGCATCTGTTTGGAGGTAGAATGTTTTAGATGGGTTGGGGTTCATTAGGATGGGTCGGTTGCACATCCTAGTTTTGAGTTCTTCGAAGGCCATTTGCTGATCTTTGTCCCTGTGCCACATGGTGCTTTTCTTTGTCAGGTCTAGCAGTGGTCGTGCAATTTGTGAGTAGCCTTTGATGAAGTAGCAGTAGTATCCAGTGAACCCTAGGAAGCGTCACACTTCTGTCACGTTTCTTGGTGGTTTCCAGTCCTTGACTTTCTCGACTTTTCCTTCTTCCATCTTGATTTGCTTACCTTCTATGTGTACTCCTAGGTAGTCGACTTCAGTCTGTTCGAACTGGCACTTCTTGATGTTGAGGTATAGGTCATGCTTCTGTAGTATGGTGAGCATTTCCCTGACTAGTTCTCGGTGTCATTCAAGGTGTTGCTCTTCTGACTCTTCTGGTTTTCATTTAGTGTGAACCACTATGTTGTCCATATACACTGTGAGGGTTCCCCGTGTGATCTGTTCATGGAAAATGGTGTCCATCATGGTCTGGAAGGTTGCTGGTGAGTTGGTAAGTCCGAAAAACATCACTGTTGGTTCAAACAGTCCTTGATTGGTTACGAAGGCCACCTTGTGTTGATCCTCTTTAATGATTCAGACAGTGTTGTACCCCTAGTGAATGTTAACTGTGGTGATCAGTTCAGTGTTGCCTAACCTATTGACCAATTGGGGTATTAGTGGTAAGGGGTATCTGTTTTTGATGGTCCACTTGTTGATGGGATGATAGTCTTGCACTGACTGGCCTGAGCTTTCCATTCTTTTCCTTGATGAAGAAGAATGATGCCATATAGGGGCTCTTTGACCTCCAGATGGTACCACATTCCAGATGTTCGTCAATAAATTTCTGGAGTTCTTCTTATTCTGTCATAGATAGTTTGATGGTTTTACTGATGAGCATGGCGGGTGCTCCCAGTTTTAGCTCAATCTTGTGGTCCCATGGTCTTTTGGGGGGGTACTTCTTTGATTCTTGATCACTGAAGACATCTGCAAACATCCAGTACTGGTGGGGGATTCGTTCGTCTATTTGGGCTTGTCTGATGATTGCCCTTCTTCCTTTTACCCTTGTAGCAAACACTGCCTTGTCAGCGTTGTCAGTTTGCAACATGATGGGGAGTTGTTGGTAGTCGATCCATCCTTTGGCCCAGTCGATCTTTGGTTGGGCACTGGCGAACCATAGATATCCCAATATGACTTGGTTATCTTCTAGGTCAGTGAGGAAGTAGCGCAGTCGCATTCGCTTGGTTTCTGTCCTTGTTTCGATGTCAGTGTAATACTTGAGGGACCCTGCTTTGTTCATGGTTCCAGCGACGTTGAAGAGCCTCCTTTCTTGGTGAGTCTTCGTATGGGGAGGTTTAGTTTGCGCACGTAGCTGATATTGATAAAGTTTTCCATTGCTCCTGAGTCTAGTAGGGCAATAGTTTCGGCTCTTTTCGACCTCGATTGCAAAAAGACATGCAGCATCATCAATTTTCAGTTCAAAATAAATATATCTTGGTCTCGGTATTGTCTAATTAGTGCTGACCTAATCAGACATCTTGAAAATCCTGCGACTTCCCTTTGTATCGCTGGATGAATTTGTCCTTCTGGTGGTCTGGGAGGCGATCAAACATTGCCAGCACATTGTCGAGTATTCCATCTGGGGTGATAGGGGTTTGTACATTGCCCATTTCTTCTGGTTCGTCCATTACTGAGTTGATCTGGGCTTGCCTTGGGGCACGGCATTGTGCTGCCATATGGCCTTCTTTGTTACATCTAAAGCATTTGCGTGGTGGCCACTGCCTTGGTTGTTCCGTTTGTGTAGCATTTCTGTACATGCGCTGCCCTTATTGTCTCAGGGCACGTGCCCAGTTGCTCGTATCCATTGGTATGGGCATATTGTTCATCCATTGAGGAGTGTTCGATGAGTTGACTTGTTGAGGTGCGAAGTCTTGAGGGGGTGGCTGTTGGTTTCTCTGTTGGAAGCAGGGCTGACTGTTGTTCCCAAAGTGTTACGTTCTGACCCTACCCCTACTTTTTCTCATACCGCCCCGTCCATTTACACACCTTCCTACAAGACTCCTGATACCTGAGACTGCATTACTGTAGTCTCTGACTTCCCTGACGTTGTCCCCGCTCACCCTCTTGATATCCTTCCTCGCGTTGCCCCTGAACCCGTTACCCTTCGCTCTCTTATGCGCCGTTGGCCATATACTACTCATCGCTTTACCAAGTTCCGTCCCCGACGCACTGACAGAGACCCCACAGAGCTCTGGCTCGCCCCTAGAGGGCATTTTACTCACGCTCATACCTTAGAGCACTTGACCTTCTGTCGAGAGCACGTTTGCCCTACCCACTTCCCTTATGGCGGTAACAGACTGGCTAAGTAGTTATCTGTTTATCTTATCTCCATCTCCATGGATCTCCTAGAGGTCCCTTCTTACTTGTTTCACCTATGTTTTGGCTATTAGCTCCCCATTGTCCCCTGACTCTTATTGCTCCCTTGTGTTTCAGGTTGTGTTTCAGCTCGCCCTTGTTCCCGATTAGCACGAGGCTGTGCCTCCTCTTGTATATAAGCTCCCTCTGTTGAGCAGTAAGGCCTTAAGCCTAACTTGATCCCCAATCCAAGCTAGTAGCCTCCCCCCCCTTTTTGTGATCCAGTTCAGTGAAGTGCCCTTTGTTGGCTGCTGACTGTGAGGCCCGCGTTTCATCTTCCTCATCCTATTCTTGTTGCGGGATCCGTCCCTGGCCTCAGGCCGAGCCAACTCGAGTAGCGACCCTGTCCCTTGCCCCTCTTGTCTCCTTCATCCAAGCACCCTAAAGCAACCATGCTCGGGTGTGGACTTGACCTAGTGTCGTCCCTGTCGCGCAGTAGGACCTCTGTTCCCTGCAAATGTTCCGTCCCTGTCTCTGCCTTGAGTGACTTCGTCACGTCTATGTTAGACTACCTTGCGCCCAGCCTGGAGCGTAACAGTCAGTGATGTCTACGTATTCCCCACTGTTGAATCACACTGTTGTTTCTGTACCTTTCACAGACATGCCTGTCCTAATTTTTTCTGTCATTGCAGAATAAATTGTCAATCACAACCAAGAAAGTGTGCACATGCACCTAATTGCATCTTCAACATTTATGTGTTCCCCACAACACACATATCGTCACTTGAGTTTAACAAGCTAGCCTTCTGTGCTTCTCACAACATACACGCAACATGTTTCTCGACAATAAACTGCAACCACTTTACCCACAATGCTCACATTATCATTGTTCTTGGCTGCCATCATTTCCATGCATACCATCTGCTACTTCGTAAATAGTGCCTCACAATTGTTACACACATACTTACCATTGGTCGTACCATGGCTTAGAATGAGAATGACAATGGTGACCTGCAATGTTAAATGATGCACGATCATAAACAAGACACATTTGTGGCTGAAAACTATTTCACGGTCCCCCTGTATTGCATCTCTACACATATTTGTACATAATCGCTTTACTTACACATCATATGCTAATTAATTTGCTGCCTCTGTGCAATCTGCAAATTAGCACTGTCACTGTCATCCCTTTCATGTGTTACCCTGGTTACAGATGCCTGCTGCTGAATTGCAAACAGGTGCTGAACGAATACATCTAGCACATGATGGTACATTTTGTGTGTATGGGTCACTCCATGCACATGTGTTGCATCAATGACATTTCATCCTTTGAAGCGACCAATATGTCTAAGAACAAACACATACCCAATTGGCCTACACATATTAGCACCAAGAACATTCTGTTACACTGTATACCACCAACCCAAGTTCATGTTGCTCTGGCCAAACATTGTCTGCCTTTTCCAAACATAGACATGCATAGGCGTCCCCATCCCATTGTCCAATATATATGTCGTATGAGTTGCTAACTTTTCAACTGCCAGTATGTTGCCAACAACAGTAACCTGCAATAATATCAGCCACCACTCATTGTCCAGAACAATGTGGACACAATATAGTGTGAAGCTTCACTCCAGCCAACTCCCAACCACATATGTTTGCTTGCAGCATTGCCATATGGACTTGGTGTGTACAGATCGACCGCATAGTCTGATTGCTCAGGAAGTCAGGCAATGAAGTTGCTTGAGACAAACTTGCCCACCAATCCCTTGCACCAGATTGTGTCGATGGCGAGTCATCGTATTCCAAGACATCTTTCACTTTATGGTTATCATCGACATTCATGATGTGGTTTTGGTCATACACAGTGAGCCAATGCTGGGCATTTCTTATTAATGCAGAACAAAGAAAGACGTGATCACAAAAGTGATCTCCACCAATGCTAACTTGAGATACGTTCTCAATCATGTGGTCATATGCTTCCATGAAACATGGGGGGGCAGTTGCAGTGGACTGTGAGATGGAATTAGATTATACCATAAGTCACATTACAAATGCAAGAGACTTATGGCAGCACACCCTCCAAGAACCTACTCATGACAAACAGAAATGATCAAAGTACATTCAAAATCCACACATTCCAGATGATTTGTCCTGATTGCTTGCAGGCACCACTTCTCACTTTTTCACCCATTTGACCGATCCCTCACCAATGTACAGAGCACAGAGTACTGCTTCAAACCCTATTCTCCTTCAAGTGCAGTACAATAGCAAATCCCCACATACAAATACAATCACTTCACGTTTTCCTTTTATGATATGTCTTTAATGTTCCAGGTCCAGCGCTGCCATAATTGTTTCATTTAATACAACTTCCACTTATATGGATTAACAAGATCAGACTTATGTCACAGTGTTCCAAAGTCTACCCATGACAACAGTTCGATGTTGCAATCATTGAGCACATTTCTGAAAACCTCGATGAAGTGTTTATAATCAGGTGGGATGGTTGAACCCTACATCTGTCGAATTAGTGAACCACACATCCTATACACCACTACCCACCATCTCCAGTAGTTTTATTGTGATCTGCCGGCCAGTACTGTAAGACATAATGATGTCCATGGCTGTTTCCTGCAATGTGCCTCAGTACCTTTTGACTAGAGATAACAGTGCACACACATACAAGCGATGTGTGTACCTGAATGGGGTTTGCATCAAGATCAACCAGAATGATAATCATACCATCCATAGTCATTCTCACATTGACAATGGTTCCTTTCACCCTTACTTGGTCAGGACAGTTTTCAGAGACCATGATGAGTACACTGACATCCCCTACAGTCTTTCACTCTTGACCTATATAGTACACACATCGATCTGCACACATACAATGTGGATACTGATAACGTGTAGAAGATGGTAATCCCAAGAAAGCCATCCACTACTGTGGGATGTGTATTTCATAACACCTGTGATCACAAGCAACTCAGGAAATCAGAATCTCACCGATGGCCAAACCATGATGCCGATGATTGACATACCAGGATTGGTAGCTCTTGCATGGTTTAAACCAAATTCCGCTGATGCTAGAATACACACTGTTAAATTTTCAACTACTTACGAAACACCAACCACTAATCATACAGTTCACTAATACCAATCTGCACCTATTTTCAATAGCTTGCCATTTTTGATGACCATTCATTTCTTTCCTTTCTGTTCACCACTCACAAGCTTTTAGACCAACCTAACCACTTTCTCCTTTCCTTTCTGTATTCTGTAAATCAATTTTCATAGTGAAACTGTTGGTTCTTTGTGTCACCGTTAGGCCACAGTGTCACGTCATTTCTAAATTGGGTTCTGTATTCTCACACCAGTCCGGTTGGTACTGCTGAGGACTTATCATCTCAAATGACTAAGTCGAGTGATCATGTGAAGGGTCAGGTGATTCAGATCACGTGCAAGGTTACATGTTAGAATGGGGGGTTTTAGGTCACGTGATAGATCAGGTGACTTGGTCACGTGATCTATGTCTGAGTAATTCGGTCTGCTTCCTGAACAGGAAGGTCAAGTTTCTCATGCCTTAGCTAAGCACAAAGCATGTCACTCAAGGGTTAGGGTAAAGGGTCAAAGAGTGTAAGAGATTCTAGAGCGTAGGCTCTAGGGTGCGTCTCTTACCTGAGGGTCTTAGGGTTCACAAGGAGGTGCAAGGCCTTTAAAAGGGAGTTCTCAACAACCTGATATTACAAGGAAGTCAAGCTTAAGGCTCAACTAAGGAATAAGGAGGGTCTTATATAGTACATAGAATGCCAGTCTATGTAAGCATTGCTAGAATCTACTGCAGAGTAGAGGAACTAGCTGGAACACGTTGGAAGCATATAGAGCGAGTAGGAAGGTAAGAGAACATACGGGAGTCTACTACGGAAGGCCCCAGAAGGGAGTGGAAGCAGAAGGAAATTCAGAGAAGGAACCAGAAGCGTAAAGAAGTATCTAGCTACTACTATGGGTAGAGGGCTAGATATGAGGTTACTGATCAAGAAGAAGAGTCGGCAGTCCGGTAAGGAAAATGTAAGTCCAAATACCCGGTTGCGGCAACCAGGCCATGACACTTCGTGCACAACAGCATTGAGATGGCCAACTTGCTCTTTGAGATCTTCCACCACCTCTACAGTTGATGCACGAAAGTACTTTCAATTGCCAAGGTGATGAATGCTGCCTGTCACCCTAACAATCACACTAGGACTTCACAGCAGGTTAGAGTAACTATTAATCATGCTTTTATTGCTGTGTACTGCACATCATCGATGAATGCTGTTGTGGGATGAAGCCATCACCATATTTCAATTCTCAGTGCTGTGCCATCTTCCAAATAGTATATGCACCGGTGAGGGAACATGAGAACTGCAAAGATGCATCCTACCATAGTCACCTTACAGTCACTGAGTAGTTTCATCATTATGTTCTAAGTACAATACCTGACAAATGATTGTTCCATTCAGTACCCAAGGTGAATAAGTATGTGCTTGCGTTGCTGCATCATATTGCTCCATGGTGATTTGCTGCACAATATCTATCAGAAGATGAAATGTTGCCACAGAGTAGAGTGGTATGCTGCATGATGATGTGTATGAGTGTGATTGATAGTTGTTGTCATAAGTCCTAAGACAAGCGCAATTTGCATGTACTGCTTTTATGACACGAATAGAATTGCATTGGTCTTCATATGGCCGTTCTGATTTGCTGAGCAATGCTTAATGGATACTGTACAAATAGCATTACTCACCATGCCAAAAGCCAATGCCCACTGTGACTTATCCAATCTAAGTGGTTTAAGACCATCATGTAAATCAAATACTGCCAATCATTGTTAGCAAAGTTAGGAGCCAGCAGAAAAGTGCTTGCTCCAATAACAATGACTTATGTCCCTACAAATGAAAGCAAACAGCATTGGCAATAGCTGAGCAATGATGAACTTGCAGAGAGACTGTGTGTGATGATGATGATGGAGAGGATGTCATTAATCATGTTCTGTGAAACAATTCTCAAGCATCCTTGCTGTGTAAGGCAAATGTGCTTGAAAACTTGAGATACAACATAAGTGGGAAACTTGTGAATGAAAACCATTTTTCTCCCCCATTGCTTACCCAGTTGGATTAAAAGTGTGTATAGAAAGCTCAGAATCTGTCACTTCATAACTGACGTCAACAGTGTCATGGCCACCACACTATACCTTTGAACCTGTTATCGAACATGCTCTTGATCACTTTGTTAACAAACTCAAACTCTTAAACAACTCCCCATTAGATACAGTGACTCCATATGTCACTGCTGCTAGCATGTGACTCTAGAACTTAGAGTTGAAGTAGAGGACCTGCACAAAGTGGTCCCAATATGCGCAAAGGATGAGGGCAGTTGCATGTGCTGTTAATCCTAACAGCACAAAGATGAGCATGATGATGAAGGCTTGGAGTACCGGGTCATTCTGTCTGGTATCACGTGATGGGATCATTCTGTCCAGATCATGCAAAGGCATCACAATGCCTTTATACACAGAGTCGATAGGGGATAGAAGAGAGGTGTCACACAGTGCCTCTATAGCTAGACTCAAGAGGGACCTGCACACAGTAGGTCACTAGTGGATGAGAAGTCACAAAGGACTTGGATTTAGAGGAGAGGGGAGCTAAGTCCCAACTATGAGAAACAGATAAGAGGATTAAGCTGAAGTCCTAAGGCGACTTCAGCCCCTACTAAGTACTACTAGTAGGTAAGGGCAGTACTTCACTAAACTGAGACAAGTCACTATGAGTCAGTACTACAGACAATAGAACCACAGTCCTTAGTAACAAGGGTTGGTAGTAAGTAGCACAGATATGAGTCAGTACAAGTCACGAGCACAGTAATACATGAGGCAGTCCATCAGAGACTATAAGTCATAACTGTTGGTCCTAGAGACCTGGTGTACAGACATATCAGTCATCAGAATTGTGAGGGTACTCAAGATTTAGCTTTTCCAACACCCTCCTCAGATATGCCTCCCTTCCCCACAAGTGAGACCAGTCGGTCCAGCTGGTGTTGGGTGTCAGCAGTGACACTATATGTTTATAAAGACATACCAATGTCAGATCTCATGTCAACGCATGTTAGGAAGGAAATGGTTTTGGCATCAACAACAGTGCCAATGACTTTAATAAATCTTTCAACACCGTCTTTGATTACCAGTATCTGAAATACACTGAACTTAACATGCAATGAGAGGTAGAGAAAAAGACAGTGTGCTCACCAGGGGGTGATATGACTCCATGACACTGCCATCCTCCTTACACACCGCAAAAGGAGTGCATGCTCCAATGTACTGCCAGGTTTTCGAACAATTAAAAATGTTGTCATCAGGAACTGATTTCACTCACTGGCCCATCAATAACTTTGATGGCAGTGCCATCATACAGCTGAACAACACACTCTTGATTGTACTTGACTGTGTGCACCTCCAACAGACATCCTACAACTTGGACATAAGCATGGGTATCAACAAGATCAGCTAGGTGCTGTGAGTCAACTCAAGGTGCACTGAAGCTTGCTAGATCGATCATTGAGGATAGAAAGCAGAGGAAGGAATTTGGATGTGACATAGAGTGGTGAAAACAACACCTGCCAGTCCATGTTGAACTTGATTTCATAATGTAAGGATTTCCATGCCACTCCTCAAACCCTAATTCGCCTAATGGCTGCTGCATGACAAAAGTAAAGAAGCTAAGACTGACACCTCAGTCGAACCACATGGGCACTACATTGGTAGAATTATAGAAATGAATAGCTAACACTTTGAAGAAAGAAAGCTTGGTTGAAAGCTTGGTATGAAAACATTTTATGTCGTGTTTCATTAACTGGAGTGTGATGGCACTGACGATTCAAGCAAGGGTGTGACAGATTCTTTGAGAACATGATGACAGACCTAGCTGCCCCACGCGCAGCACAGGATCTGCTAGTACACAATAAAGAGTGAGTAAAGGCATCTACAATATCGCATTTATAGTGTTGCCTGATATGTTTCACGTCCTACTGCCCAAATACCATGCTAAGTCTACTAGAGACGTTCTGTACAGTACTTAATACTACCCAGTATAGTAAACAAGGTGATGTGGCGCCTATGGGCTGCCGAGAGATCTCTTCTATGATTGGATCTAAGGCACATCTGTGTGAAACACAGAGCATGTGAACCCCAGTGGTTGTAGATCACTTCTAAGTGCTGCATCTAAGTGTCGGCTCTGGTGTTCCAGTCAATCACTATTGTTCCAACATGGCACTCAAGATGTCTGAACAGGACAAATGGGGCTACGACAACTTGTTCACACATTCTACAATCAAGTCATGATAGGGTTACAAATTATACACAAGTCGGTGTACAACTGCAGACTGCCCAGCAGATGCTGAGAAATTTCCAACTTTTCACTCAAACCAATCTTATGGGCCTCATCAAGGCCGAGCACCAACACTGCGAGGGAATTGTCGCAAAATGGCACTCAGCTTGGCTTCACTCGCCCCCCGCCAATGATGTGCCTTCAATATTGGCACCCCTCCAGGTCACTTCACAATACAGATGTGGGTGCTGTAGCAAGCTCCCTGACTCAACATTGAGCTCCACCAAAGAGTCACCGCAAACATCCATGACAGACATGTTATGCTCATACAGGAAATCGACCTTGTGTGGTGACAGGCATGCGTGCATGTTGGTGTCCTTGAGGAGCACAGGGAATGCACTGCCGAGCACCTAGTATGCATCCTCGAGGCAGTCGAGGCGGTGTGCATCACACAGGACAGCAGTCTGGTTGTCATGCCTCTTGGGACACTAATCTCGATTTCTTTAACTTAGCTCTGGTTCCATTTGCTTTAACCATATGTAGCTTAGTCTTTCATTAGTGATTGATGGGGACAGCTTTATCTGATCTTTCTTAGCTAAAAGCTTTGCTATCAAAGATTGATGGCTGGCACTTTTCCTCTTTTCCTCATTTCTGGTTTATTTGTTTTAACTAGCTTTAGTAGTCCCCTAAAGAGGGGTGGCAGGGGTATCCTCAGAGTAGTATAAAAGGCCACTGTTTTAGTAGCCAAACTCTAAGTTTGGCTTGATCTATAAAACACAGATTTCTTTGCTCCTTATCTAAGCCTCTGTCACTGTGTCTGCTCTCTTAGACCCTTTACCTCAATCTTATCTGATCTCCCAGGAGCTTGATAACTTCTATTCTAGTTTGACACTCTATTGTGATGACATTGTAGGGACTGTCCCCTCTCTGAGACAGTTTGCTGCAGCTGCAGTGTCACAAACTCTCCTCAGAGGTCAAATATTGAAGAACTATCTCATAAGGGAGTACCCTGTGAGAAAACGCGTGCAATGTTCCGCTTAGTCATCACTCTTTGCATGCTCCAGACTGGAAGGCTCTCTGTGGCCTTGACATTAAGCAACGCACCTTGTTGTAAGGTGTTTGTATAGTAGTTTGCTAGCTACTGTGTAGACTTAGATGTCGCACTGTGAGTGAGTGAGACTGTGTATTAGGAGTCTACATAGGGGGGTTTTATACCCATAGGTGGCTGTATGACAAATATATAATAAAGAGTGAGTAAAGGCGTCCACAATATCGCGTTTACAGTGTCGCCTGATATGTTTCATGTCCTACTGCCCAAATACTGTGCTAAGTCCACTAGGGATGTTCTGTACAGTACTTAATACTACCCAGTATAGTAAACAAGGTGATGTGGTGCCTATGGCTGCCATAAGATCTCTTCTATGCTCGGATCTAAAGCACATCTGTATGAAACACAGAGCATGTGAACCCCAGCAGTTGTAGACCGCTTCTAAGCATTGTTTCTGTAAGCGTCAGCTCCGGTGTTCCAGTCAATCACTATTGTTCTGACAACGACTTGCGATGGCTGACAATTACCATGCACACACTAAACACATCGACACACGCTATCACTTTATTCAACAAACTGTTAAAGATGGGTCTATCATCCTTATCTACTGTCCCACAGATGATATGACTGCCGACATCTTGACTAAAGTGTTGCCATGTTGGAAAGTCACTACTCATGCACTTGAACTTAGGCTGTGTCATGCCAGTGGGGGAGTGCAGGAATCTGGCACTCTGGGGGAGGCCAAAGTGGAAGCAAGTGGAGTGGGGAGCAGTGCAGGAGGCCACATTGCATGCAGCACGATCGTGGGCCAACCTGTCGCATCAGGTAGTGCCACCTGCACCTCAGCACACTCAGGGGCACGCGCCTGAAACAGGTGCACTCTGCACTCATAGCCAATGAATTGGTTTGTTTTACATACATTCACTGACAGTTTTATATTTGATATTAGTTGCTATACTAACATAGAGTGTATGCCTTGTGGGCCACTCCCTTTTCCCCTTCTTTCATCTCGCTCAGAGATGCTTGTGTCTGCTCTTGGGCTGCAAGCCCTCATATACCTTCATTTTCTTCTTGTTTCATTCTAATTAATCTCTACTACAATAATCTAGGAGTACAGATCGAAGGGGAGTTGCCTGATGGCGCTCCCCACCTGATTAACTGTGAGTAGCTATAAAGTGTACTGTGCACTGACGGACAAATGTTATCATTGAGTCACTGGACTCTCCCTCTTCACCCCCTCATGTGCTCTTGTCTAAAGTCCTCCTCTCATTGTGGACATCTCACATCAACATTGTCTTGCCCCTGCTCAACACCGCATGCTTGCCTCATGCCTGTGCACCTGCTACACTGCCTCATGTCTAGACCTCAGCACCCCCAAGTCATTTTACTGGCTCTGCAATAGGATAGGCCAG
>Ga0210393_10003348_pt1 | contig 12881 bp, 12 predicted proteins | sample IncBWC27OmetaG_FD_160068 | JGI IMG/M metagenome (GOLD analysis project Ga0210393, IMG submission 160068) | Forest soil microbial communities from Barre Woods Harvard Forest LTER site, Petersham, Massachusetts, United States - Inc-BW-C-27-O ... | reverse complement strand
GGGCGACTTAACCGGAGCGGGGATGCGGACATGGGGCGCAGCGGTGCTGCGCCCGTACATGAGCTCGGCTAGTGGGAGCCGCCGGCGATGGAGGGGACGAGGAGGACCCGGTCGCCTTCTTTCAAGGCGCAGGATTCGCCGCCGAGGAAGCGGATGTCTTCTTCGTTGAGATAGACGTTGAGGAACTGGCGGATCTGGCCGGACTCGTCGCGGACGTGTTTCGAGAGGTCGGGGAAGCGCGTGGTCAGCTCGGTGAGGGCTGCAGCAACGGTGGTGCCGGTACAGTCGATCTTGGGGGCGCCGTCGGTGAAGCGGCGGAATGCTGTGGGGATTTCGATTGTTACGCTCATTTCGTCTCCTAGAGTTTTGGGGAGCGGGGTTGTACGGCCGCGCTCATTCTGATTTCGATTTCGAATCTTATTTTCCGCCGGCGACGGCGCTGGCGGCGGTTAGTTGGCTGTCGAGCAGTGCTTCGAACGCTTCGAGTTTTGGAGCGATCGCTTCGGTCAGCGGGAATTCGTTGGCAATCGCGTCGGTGGTTTTGAGGCCGTTGCCGGTGATGGAGAGCACGGTCGTTTCATCTGCGCCGATGCGGCCCTGGCGGATCAGCTTTTGCGCTACGCCTACGGTGACGCCGCCGGCGGTTTCGGTGAAGACGCCTTCGGACTCGGCGAGAAGTTTGATGGCTTCGACAATTTCGGGGTCGGAAGCGTCTTCGGCCCAGCCGCCGCTTTGCAGAATTTGTTTTGCGGCGTAATTGCCGTCGGCGGGATTGCCGATGGCGAGCGAGCGGGCGATCGTGTTGGGCTTCTGCGGTTCGAAGCGCGCGAGCCCTTTCTTCACTGCGGTCGAGATCGGAGAGCAGCCGGTGGCCTGCGCGCCGAAGAACTTAACTTGCTTGGGTTCGACCCAGCCGAGTTCGACGAGTTCGCGGAAGGCTTTCGAGATCTTTCCGATGAGCGAGCCGCCGGCCATCGGGCAGACGACGTTGTCGGGTAAACGCCAGCCGAGTTGCTCGGCGATTTCGAAGCCGTGGGTCTTGGAGCCCTCGGAGTAGTAGGGGCGCAGGTTGACGTTGACGAGACCCCACTGAAAACGGTCGGCGATTTGGGCGCAGAGGCGATTGACGTGATCGTAGTTGCCGTTGATGCGGACGATGCGCGCGCCGTAGACGGCGGTGTTCAGGACTTTTGCAGCTTCGAGATCGGCGGGAATGAAGACGCAGGCATCGAATCCTTGCTGCGTGGCTTGGGCGGCGACGGCATTGGCGAGGTTGCCGGTCGAGGAGCAGCCGACGGTTTCGAATCCGAAGCGGCGGGCGGCGGCGAGAGCGGTGGCTACGACGCGATCTTTAAAAGAGAGAGAAGGGAAGCAGACGGCGTCGTTCTTCACATAGACTTCGCGGACGCCGAGGCGCTTGGCAAGTTTTCGCGCGGCGACAAGCGGTGTTCCGCCGACGGTGTTGGGCGGCGTAAAACCTTCGGGGAGCGGAAGGAATTCGGAATAGCGCCACATATTAAAAGACCGCGAAGCGATGTCTTCGCGGCGAACTTTCTTCTTGATGGCGGTGTAGTCGAACGAAACTTCCAGAGGCGAGAAACACTCTTCGCAGAACGACTTGGGGACGTTGCCCCAGGTCTTGCCACATTCTTTACAGCGCAGTTCAAAATTTTCAGCCATATCCTCTATCTCCAAGTCCTCTATAACCAAATTCTCGTGACCACGGCCTGATATTAAGGACGCGGACACAACTGCCAGACTTCACTGAATGGATTTAGGGTCAGCAGGGAGGGGGCCAAAAACGAAAAAACCCTCCGTGCCAAAGGCTTGGAGGGATCTCAGAAAATCTTCTAAGAAAGCTCTGAAGCTCTTTAGCAGTTTTTTACGTGGAGCAAGTTGCCCTAAATCGCCACGTTTCAAGCGCGAAGGCGTGAACGGCTCGCCATCGCAACTGCATCTTTTATCTGATAGATGAGGTTTGATGTCAAGCGAAAGATCGGATGGACAGTAAGTCATTTTGGAGCAACGAGATCGGTGGAGCTTCGCGCATTTGATTTTTTTCGTGTTGGGGGGCAGTTGTCGTTGGGTGGGTGGAGGGGGGTGGAATCTAAATCCCGCGATCGGAGAAGCGATCGCGGCTACAGGTGGGTCGTCGTCGTGGTATGGGCGCGGGTTCATCTAAACCGCCACCCTTATTCGCCGAGGGTGGGGCATACAGGAATTGACTCGACGGGTATTGGGTCGTTTTGGAGTCGGGATCTTTTGTGTCATGGCGACAACATAATGTCGCCGGCGAGCGTCCAATACGCATCAGCATGCGGCACGAACATTTTAGGAGTACTATTTCCCGCGAAGCGCGCGGCAGCGACCGAAAATATTCCGATACCCGGCCTTTCGTACAGTATCGGTTCTGCCTCAGTGCTGTGCATCCGCAACCCGTCGTGAATGCTGGTGTTATACTTTGTGACGGCGGGGACTTTTTTCCGGGACGACAGGAGTAAACACGCTATGGGGCAGCAAGTTCTAGAGATTTTCGGCTGGGCGCGTCGGCGGAAGCTGCTCGCGTCGGCGTTTCTGGTCCTGACGCTGGTGATTGGGATCCTGATCGGCTCGATTGTGTCGGGCCGCACGTCGGCGATGAGAGCGATGTCGGCGTTTGCCGGGACCAATGCCACTCCGTTGAAGGTGCCTGATCCGGTTCCCTCGTCGGCGTCGTTTTCCGGGATTGTGACGCGCGTCGAACCCGCGGTCGTCAATATTGCCACCACGCAAGTTCTTGAGAAGAAGCCCACGGTTCACAAGCGCCGCGCACCGCAGGGCGGCGGTAATGGTCAAGGCTACGGGAATGACCAAGACGATCCGATGCAGGATTTCTTCGATCGATTTTTTGATGGGCGGCAGGATGCTCCTCCGCAGGCGGAGCGCAGTCTTGGCTCGGGCGTGATCGTTGATAAGCGCGGGTACGTGCTGACGAACAACCACGTCGTGGAGCAGGCGACGAAGATTCAGGTTTCTCTTGATGGCGATCCGAACAAATACACGGCGAAGGTGATCGGCGTCGATGAAGACACCGACCTGGCCGTGATCAAGATTGAAGCAGGGAAAGAGCTGCCAACGGCGAAGCTCGGAAATTCCGACGGCGTGAATGTTGGCGATTGGGTTTTGGCGATCGGCAGCCCGTTTGGGCTGAATGCGACCGTGACGGCGGGCATCATCAGCGCGAAGGATCGCGGCGGGATCGGCGGATCGAATCATCAGTTCCAGCGTTTTTTGCAGACGGATGCGGCGATCAATCCCGGAAATTCGGGCGGGCCGCTGGTTGATCTTGCCGGCGAAGTGATCGGCATCAACACGGCGATTATCACCGGTAGCCGCGGATATGAAGGCGTTGGGTTTGCGCTACCTTCGACGGCGGCAATTAGCGTTTACAACCAGATCATTGCGCAAGGGCGCGTGACGCGCGGGTCGATTGGCGTGAGCTTCCAGGAAGAACTGGGGACGAACGCGATCACGCTGAAGGAACTGGGCGCGGCGAATGGCGTGGTGATTATGGGCGTCGAAGCCGGCAGCCCGGCGGAGAAAGCCGGACTGAAGGGCGGCGACGTGATTACGGCGGTCAACGGCAAGCCGGTGAAGACCGGGAATGACCTCGTGAATCCGATTGCGCAGGCTCCGATTGGGAGCAAGGTGAAGATCGATTACGTTCGCGATCGCACGGCGAAGGAGGCCACCGCGGTGGTCGAAGATCGCACGCGGGTCTTCCCGACACAGGCGGGTCGTGTTGGCGATCAGCAGGGCGACGAGGCGGCGCCGGCCGAATTCGGCTTGCGCGTTGAAGCTCTCACGCCCGATCGCGCTTCGCGTGTCGGCATGGATGGGCAGCGCGGCGTGCTTGTTGTCGATGTGGATCCGGCGAGCTTTGCGGACGACCTCGGGTTCGGGCGCGGCGATGTGATCGTGGAGATCAATCGCGTGCCGGTAACGTCGATGGAAGACTACAAGTCGGCGGTGGGCAAGCTGAAGCCCGGCGAGAACGTTGTGTTCAAGATTCTGCGCCGAGCGGACAACGATCACACGCTGACGATGTTTTTGCCGGGCGTGGTGCCGGCGGACAGCAAGTAAGGGTTGAAGGGAAGAGGCGCGGGGAACCGCGCCTCTTTTTTTTGAGTGGAACAAATTCTGAGGGAGAGTTAGATCATGCGAATCGCGCTGCGACGAGGGTCGGTGGCTGTTGTGGGGCTGGCTCTATCGTTCTGCGCGAATACGCTGTCCGCTCAGACGCAAACTACCTCAAAGCCGAAGACTTCCACTTCCGCGTCGTCGAAAACGCACGGGACGACCAAGAAGACGTCAGCGCGAAAGAAAAAAGACAAAGGGCAGATGACGCCGACGCCGGAGCGCATCACGGAGATTCAGCAGGCGCTGGCGAAGGATGGCTCGTACTCAACGGCTCCCACCGGCAAATGGGACGAGAACACGGTCGACGCGATGAAAAAGTTTCAGACGACGCACGCATTGAATCCTTCGGGTAAGCTCGACGCGTTGACGCTGGAGAAGCTTGGGCTTGGTTCGACGACGGCTGGCGTAGCGGAACCGGTCGCGCCGCCGAATTCTACTTCGCGTCTTACGGGCAACTCACTTCAATCCAGCCGCCAGTAAGTATTACGAACCGACTCCCAACTGGCGGTGATAGTCCGCCGCGTCGAATTCACCCTCGGATACGTCTATCAATCCTTCTGACCACGCTTTCCAATTTTCCATGCCGCTGATTCGCACGGGTTTGCCGGTGCCCCCCGGGCCGGTGTTCGTGCCGACTAAAGTCCAGTGGTATTCGACGCGGTCGTCGTTCACGACAAGCTTGTCGAAGATTACTTGCAAGTCGGGGAAGGCGGTCATGAACGACTGCACGGTATTTTGAATCGCAGATCGCCCGATCGCTGGGGTGCCGTGGTTTACGGAGAGGCTTCCGTTCGGGGAGAAAAAAGCGGCGACACTGGCGGCGTTCTGGCTGCACCAGGCGGCGGTGTAGAGCGCAGCGAAACTTTGATGGTCGCGTGGGGCGGTTGGCACGGCGATCCTTTCAAGCGCACGCACGACAGTGGTTGATTAGGTTGAGTTTAAACCCCGCGATCTGGAAGGCGATCGCGGCTACAGGGTGCGGCTACAGGGTGGCGGATCGAGAGTGCTGAGAGCCGATGCTATTCGAAAAAGATTCGGCCAGGGAGAGAGTCGCATGGGCTCCCTGGCCGATAGCAATTCAAAAGCGTTTGTTTTGAACTACTGTTTGTCGTAGACCTGGTTCTGTTTGAGTGGCTTGCCGTCTTTGTCGGTACCCTTGCTGTTGACGGTCACTGTTTTTCCGTCGTGGGAAACGGTCGTATGAACAGTGGCGACGACCTTATCGCCCGCTTTCAATGTTCCCTGGGTCATATGCGAATTGACCTGCTTGAGTGAGATGTGGTCGGAGCCGTTCGGTCCGGTCCCGGTGATGGGGTAGTCCTTGCCATCGTATTTCACGGTGAATGAATACTTTAGTGCGGAGCCGTCGGCCGCTACGCCGTCGAAGCTGTAGGTGACGTTGTCTCCATCCGCCGTTATCGTGCGAGTCATGCTCTTGGGCGCGGTGCCGGCCGGAAACGTTGATTTCTCGAGATTGAGTTTCCATGTGCCGACGAGTGCGCTTGTATCGGCTTTCATCAAGGTTGGTGCGACCAGACAAATTGCCAGGGCGACGAGGGCCAGCAAAGTTTGCTTCATTTGAGTGTCTCTCCTTAGATTTGCGATTCTTGGGCCTGTCGATTGGGAAGGGAAAATCCGAAACGATGGCGGCAAGACTATGTGGCCTGTCCTGAGGAGTCAAGCTAGCGGATGATGGTTGGGAAAATCGCGCGGGCTAAAATGTAGAAGGCTGGAGTTTGCGGGCGCAACCTCCAGCCTTCATTTGTGCCCAAGGAGAATCACTCAATTGCTTGTATGGAAGATAGCGGGTACGAACTGTGGACTTGCCACGAGTTTGTAACATCGATGTAAAAAGCGGCGTTACTTTTTGGCGGCAACGCGACGGGGCGACCCGCCAATCGGACTGAGGAAGCTCGTCACGCCCGGGCAAGTTAGGGCGCAGCGTGCTGCGCCCCTACATGATTCGGGCGAACGGACGAGGCCTCGTCGGTCCACAAGGTTTGACGGTTTAGCGAGTCTCCGGATAAACTGGTGACTCCAGGCGGCATGTTCCCGCGTCGAATCCACCCGAGAGGCAACCGCTCATCGAATTCGATTGAGAAGTAGTCTGACCGTAAGTCGCTATGGTGCAATAAGTTAGCGGCTGGCGAAGCACTGACTCGCTAAGGCCAGGCGTACCGAAGAAATCAGGAGGCAGTCTATGGCAACAGCACCAGCGCCGCGTGTTTACCGGAATTTTATCAATGGCGAATGGGTCGAGTCTCGAAGCGGGAAGGCGTACGAGAACCGCAACCCGGCGAATACCGATGAGCTAGTCGGGATGTTTGTGTCGTCGACGTCGGAGGATGTCGATGCGGCCGTTGAGTCGGCGAAACAGGCTTACAAGAAGTGGCGGCTGGTGCCGGCGCCGAAGCGCGCGGAGATTTTGTATCGCGCCGCTGAATCGATGGTCGCGCACAAAGAGGATTTCTCGAAGGACATGACCCGCGAAATGGGCAAGGTGCTGGCCGAGACGCGCGGCGACGTGCAGGAAGCGATCGACATGACCTATTACATGGCGGGGGAAGGTCGCCGGCTGTTTGGTCAGACGACGCCATCGGAATTGCCGAATAAGTTTGCGATGAGCGTACGGCAGTCGATCGGTGTCGCCGGCCTGATCACGCCGTGGAATTTTCCGATGGCGATTCCGTCGTGGAAGATGATGCCGGCGCTGGTGAGCGGGAATACGGTTGTCCTGAAGCCGGCGGAGGACACGCCGCTGTCGTCGTATCGCCTGGTGCAGACGCTGGCGGATGCGGGGTTGCCGCCGGGCGTCGTGAATCTTGTGAGCGGAGATGGGCCGAACGCGGGGGCGCCGCTGGCGTCGCATCTGGACGCGCCGGTGATCAGCTTTACGGGATCGACGGCGGTGGGGAAATTGATTGCGCAGGCTTGCGCGCCGGAGTTCAAGCATTGTTCGCTGGAGATGGGCGGCAAGAACATCATCATCGTGTTGGAAGATGCGAATCTTGATCTCGCGGTGGATGGCGCGGTGTGGGGTGGATTCGGCACGACCGGCCAGCGATGCACGGCGGCGAGCCGCGTTGCGGTGCATAAGAGCGTGTATCACGAGTTTGTGACGCGTTTCGTCGATCGCGTGAAGAAGCTGAAGGTCGGCGATGGTCTAGATGCCACGGTCGAGATGGGGCCGTGCATTAACGAGCAGCAGCTCAAGACGGTGATGGACTACGTCGCAATCGGCAAGGGCGAAGGCGCGAGGTTGCTGACGGGTGGAAATAGGCTCGACTCCGGCGCGTACGCGAAGGGCTGGTTCCATCAGCCGACGGTGTTTGGCGACTGCGGGCCGAAGATGCGTGTCTCGCAGGAAGAAATTTTTGGGCCGGTGGTTTCGGTGATTCCGATCGGCTCGTTTGAAGAGGCGATCGAAGTTGCGAACGGCGTGCCGTATGGGTTGTCGGCGTCGATTTACACGCGCGATGTGAATCGGGCGTTCCAGGCGACGCGCGATTTGTTCACGGGGATTGTTTATGTGAACGCCCCGACGATTGGAGCGGAGACGCATTTGCCGTTTGGCGGGACGAAGCAGACGGGCAACGGTCATCGCGAGGCGGCGATTGCGGCGATTGATTTTTATACGGAGTGGAAGACGGTTTACATCGATTACAGCGACAAGTTGCAGCGGGCGCAGATCGACAACAACTAAGCGCTGGCTGAGTAAGAAAAAAAGCAGATCCCTCGCTCCGCTCGTGATGACAGGTTGGCTTTTTATCTCGAGCGGGGCGATTTCATGCGGCAGAAAATTATTGTGGCTGGGCGGCGACGGCGGGGATGCGCGTCGAGAGACTGAGCAGCTGCTTGCGGGCGGCCCAGGTGTGGTGCTCGTGCGTGAAGGATTCCGGTTCGACCCAGATGAGCTCGTGCTCGGGCGTTGAATTGGTTGCATCGCCGAGCTCTGCCGCGTAGAACGTGGCGTAATGTGCGGCGAGGCCGTCCCCCTGAGGGATGTAGTGCAAGGCTTGGCCGATCCGTTCGCCGATGTTCACTTTGCAGGCGATCTCTTCGCGTACTTCGCGATGGATCGCTTCGGTCGGAGTTTCGGGGAAATCGACGCCGCCACCGGGCAGGTGAATGTGATCGCCGTCGCGGGTGCCCGCGACAAGTCCATCGGAATTGATCACTACCGCATACGCGCACTCGCGCGTTTTCTTCAGGGCCTCGCCGGAGCGCTGGCCAAAAACGGGGACGTTTGGCTCCATGTGTCTAGGATGCACGGATGCTTGCGGAACTGCAACGCTGGAAGGCGAGAAAATTTTGAGGGAAAATTTGTTCTCATTTGGATTTTGAATGAATTACGGAGCGTTATGTTGCGAGCAATCTTGAGTGGCAACGACGCAAGACACGAGTGCGAATAACTTCAATCGAGACAATGTGTTGCGATGCGCCTTTTGGCAAGCGTCTGGAGCGCACGCGTTGACGGGGGTTGACAGCGTTTCTACAATGGTAGATACGCACTCTGGGCAGAGTGTAATCCTATGAGGACTCCCGCGCTGCAGGAACGACGGAACCGGCAGATTCTCGCTGACGTTGTCCGCACATATATTGAGACTGGCGAACCGGTGTCTTCGCGCGTCATCTCGGCGCGCTTTGAGGAGACCCTCAGCACGGCGACCATTCGGAATGTGATGGGCGAGCTGGAGGATGGCGGCTTTCTGTTTCAGCCGCACACTTCGGCTGGGCGCGTGCCGACTGCGGCGGCGTACCGATTTTTCGCGCAGGAGATTGCGTCGCAGGCGACGCTGAGCTCTGCGGATCGCGAATGGATTCAGCGCGAGATTGGCGCTGCGACGAATGCTTCGGAAATTACCGAGCGGGCGGGGCATGTGCTCGCGGAAGTGTCGAATGGACTCGGCATCATTGTTTCGCCGCCGATGGGCAAGACGGTCATCGAGCATGCGCGGATGTGGTTGCTACCCGACACGCGTGTCGTTGTTGTTTTGATTTCGCCGGGTGGAATTACGCGCGACAAGATTTTGCGGCCGGTGCGACCGTTTACGCAGGCCGAACTGGATACGACCGCAGACTTCTTGAATCGGCACTATTCCGGGTGGACACTGGAGGCAATTCGCGGCGACTTACTGCAGAAATTGGCGAACGAGCGCGAGCGCTACGAAGGCATCGTGCAAAACGCGTTGACCCTGTGCGATCCGGTTGTGCTCGGCGAAGACCATACGCGACAAGTTCACGTGGAAGGCACAGCGCAGATGGTCGGCTCGCATGATTTTTCGGACCAGACGCAATTGCGCGATGTGCTCGCCGCGATCGAAGAGAAGCATCGGCTGGTGACGGTCTTGAATGCGTGCATCGAAGGTCCCGAGCCCGTGCATGTGCAAATCGGAGTGAAGGAGATTTCGGAATCGGGCGAGAATCTGGCGCTGATCAGCGCTCCTTACATGAGGCATGAACTCGTGCAAGGATCGCTGGGAGTGCTTGGCCCGACGCGCATGCACTACGAGCGCGCGATTACAGCGGTTGCCTACGTGGCGCAACTATTCAGCGAAACACTGAGCAAAATTTGAATAACTTTTGGCAGAAGAGAGGCAAGAAGGTGCCCGACAAGAATACTGGTGTGAATTTGGAGTCTGAGGATCCGAACGAGGGCTCACAGCGCGGCGGGAATCCCGCGAATGGCGATCCTGAATCCGGCGGCGCGGAAGCAGCAGAGACGGCAAAGCTCGTCAGCGAACTGGATGATCTGCGGCAGACGCTGCTGCGTCGACAAGCGGATTTTGAGAATTATCGGAAGCGGATTGAGAAGGAGCGTACGGACGACTCCAAGCGCGCCACGGCTCGTGTGATCGAGGGCTTGATTCCGATCATCGATGGATTCGAGCACGCCCTGGCCGCGCATGGCCAACAAAAGGAATACGACAATTATCGCAAGGGCTTCGAGCTGATTTACAAGCAGTTGGTCGAGAACGTCACGAAGCTCGGCGCTGAGCGTATCGACCCGGTCGGAAAGCAATTTGATCCGCACCAGCATCAGGCGATGGATCGGCTGGAAACGAATGATCACGAAGACGGTACCGTTGTGCAGACATTCCAGCCGGGATATGTCTTCCACGGGCGGGTCCTGCGTCCTGCGATGGTGCGCGTAGCGGTGCAGACGACTCCGGCATCCAAGAAAACTGTGAATTGACGGGGAACACCGTGAACTGACGCGGCACACTTCCGGGCCGATGGAAACAAATCCACATTTAAACCGTACAGAATTGTGAAGGGCACCAGGAGAGAGAAGTCGAATGGCGAAGTCGAATCAACGGGACTATTACGAAGTACTCAGCGTATCGCGCACCGCGAGCGTGGAAGAGATCAAGGCGTCGTACCGCAAGTGCGCGCTGAAATATCATCCCGATCGCAATCCGGAAAATAAGGCGGAAGCGGAAATCAAGTTTCGCGAAAGCACCGAAGCGTACAGCGTGCTGAGCGATCCGCAGAAGCGCCAGGTCTACGACAACTACGGGCACGCGGGATTGTCGGGACAATCGGCGGGAGTCGATTTCAACGGGACGATCTTTCAGGATTTCCATGACATTTTCGGAGACTTCTTCGGCTTCGAGGACATGTTTGGCGGCGGTAGCCGACGTGGAGGTGCTCGCCGGGCGCAGCGCGGTGCGGATCTCCGCTATGACATGACGCTGACGTTTGAAGAGGCATCGACCGGCGTCAACACGAAAGTGAAGTTGCCGCGGCAGGAATACTGCGAGCCGTGCAACGGCACCGGCGCGAAAAAGGGAACCGGCGTCACAACCTGCGCCACGTGCGGCGGCCGCGGCCAGTTGGCGTACCAGCAAGGATTTTTCACGATCACGCGGACGTGCCCGGCTTGCCAGGGCGCTGGGCAGATGATCAAAGAGCGCTGCCCGGATTGCCGTGGGCAGGGACGCATCGAGCGCGAGAAGACGATCGAGTTGCGCATTCCACCGGGCGTCGACACGGGGACGCGACTGCGCGTTGGCGGCGAGGGCGAGCCGGGGCCGAACGGCGGTCCGGCGGGCGATTTGTACGTCGTGCTCGAGGTAAAAGAGCACTCGTTCTTCGAGCGGCGCGGCGCAGATCTGTATTGCACGATTCCGATCAGCATCCCCCAGGCGACGCTGGGCACGGAGTTGCAGGTGCCGGGACTAATCGGGGAAGAGAAGCTGAAGATTCCCGAAGGAACACAGAGCGGCGCGGTGTTCAGGTTAAAGGGCAGGGGCCTGGCGGATCCTCGTGGCGGCGGCAAAGGCGATTTGTATTATCACGTGCGCGTGCTGACGCCGACGAAGTTAACGCGCGAGCAGCGAAAGTTGATCGAGGAGCTTGGATCGTCGCTGAAGGTGGAGAACAAGCCAGCGGAACGAAATTCTTCGATCTTCGACAAGGTGAAAGATATTTTCGGGTAGATCTTCCAAGTTTGGTTGATGGCAACGGAAGGTTCTTTGTAGAGATTTTGCCGGGATGGGGCGCAGCATGCTGCGCCCCTACATTTTTGTACCGAGGATTAAGTGCGGCGGCGATTTTTCGTTGAACAATTTAGCGGTGATCGCGCTGTCATGGGTGGGGGGGCTGCGCATCACGTTGGGCGCGTATTGCGGGCTCAGGCTGGGCAAGTTTATGAGCTGAGCGACGGTTCGCGCGTGCGCTTAGGTCGCATCGAGAATGTCACGCGTGATGAAGTCGAGTTTGCGTTGCTGGAAGAGATTCCGTCGTATCAGCCTGCAATTCACACCACGTTGCTGCTGGCCGTCGTGAAATTCGATGCGTTTGAGTGGGCGCTGGAGAAAGCCACGGAACTTGGAGTCGGCACGGTTGTTCCTGTTTCGGCAGCGCGGAGTGAGAAGGGTTTGATCGCCGGTGCGTCGAAGCGTGCCGAACGTTGGCAGAAGATTTTGGCAGGAGCGTCGGAGCAGTCGCGACGCGTGCGAGTGCCGGAGCTGCGAGAAGCGACTCGATCCTCCGACGCCTTCCGCGCTGCGAACGCCGATTTGAAGATTTTGCTATCGGAGCGGGAAAACGCGGCAAGTCTCCGAGAGATTTTGACGGGGCAGCGCCCCTCGAGTGTGGCGCTAGCGATCGGACCCGAGGGTGGCTGGACCGATGAGGAGTTTGTGGACGCGGGTTCCGCCGGATTTCGCGAGGCTTCGTTGGGCAAGATGATTCTCCGAACCGAGACAGCAGTGACGGCGGCGCTGGCGTCTTTGAATTTCGCCTTGGACGTCTGAGCACACCGGCTAGACAACCAGGCAACTGCCGCTTGGCTCGGGGCGTCTGATGCCGAAGGTGTTGGTGGCGCGGCGCATCGCGGACGTGTTATAAATACGAGGCAGCACAAAATGGAAAGCACGGACGAGCGACATCCCTCCGGCTCCGGTGGTGGAGACACCGGCGGCACGGAATCCGGCGCGCCAGCAACGAATTCCGGCGCGGCCTCTGAGCATTCCCCCTCCAATTCTCCCAATCATTCGCATCACTCCCTGAGAAACGAAATAAGGATCTGGACCCGCGATCTGTTGATCGCCATCGGCCTCGCTCTGGTCATCATCGTCTTCCTCTATCAGCCGGTGAAGGTCGAAGGCACGAGCATGGCGCCGCTGCTCTCGGATCAAGAGCGCATCTTCATCAACAAGTTCGTTTATCGCTTTGAGCCCATCGAACGCGGCGAC
>Ga0210393_10003347_pt1 | contig 12883 bp, 7 predicted proteins | sample IncBWC27OmetaG_FD_160068 | JGI IMG/M metagenome (GOLD analysis project Ga0210393, IMG submission 160068) | Forest soil microbial communities from Barre Woods Harvard Forest LTER site, Petersham, Massachusetts, United States - Inc-BW-C-27-O ... | reverse complement strand
TAAATCCGATCATCTTAACCACCAGGAAGTTTCCGAAGGTGAATGCCGCGAAGACCACGATCATGATCGCGGCGGCGCTCGTAATCAGGCCTGCGGTTCTAGCCAATCCCTCTGGGATTGCGTCCATTTCACTCAGTCCGCTCCTCCTGGCTTCGAGAACCCGCGCGACCAAGAACACTTCGTAATCCATGCTGAGTCCAAAGACGATGGCAAAGGCGACGATGGGAACAAGGGGGAATACGCTGCCCGTTCCCTCCGGAACTCCCAACAGGCTGCTCCCGCGTCCATCTTGGAAGACTAAGACTAAGGCTCCGAAGGAGGCCGCAACCGAGAGCAGGTTCAGTGCGATAGCCTTCACAGCAACGAAAAGCGATCGGAACCCGGCCAGAAGCGCCAGGAGCGTCGCCCCCACCACCATCGCCATCACCGGCACAAAGCGGTCCGTGACAATCGTCTGATAATCGGCATTGAGTGCCGGGATGCCCCCAATTTGTAGCGTTGCTCCGGGCACTCCGGTGAGAGTTGCCGCGCCGGTCTTCCGGAGCTCCCGCACCCAGTCAACTTGATCGCGCAGGGAAACCGAAGTCGCGGGTAGCACCTCAAGCAGCGCCGCCCGTCCGTCACTACTCAGAAACGTGCGCCGCGTCTCTGGCGAGAGCTCAGTGAGGGAGGCACGGTCGCCTTCAGCAATCGTTGTGATAGAAATGACGCGTGCGCAACGAGGGTCGCTCGCTAGGCGATTGCTGAGGCGATCGAGCGCATTCCATCCCGTGTCGGTTTGCGCAATGGAATCCGTTGGCAGTTCGACGATGACCCGCATCGAATAAACAACGCCGACCCGATCCATCTGTTCCAGGATGTGCAGCGCATGGACTGATTCTGCCGACTCCGGAAGCCAATCCCCTTTGGGGACGTCGGTATTCAGCCGCGTTGCTTGCCAGGCGAGCAGAAGCAAGGGGGCGCCGGCCAGAAACAGGGCAAGCCAGGGGTGGGCGACAATCGCTTTTCCCCATTTTCTCCAACGGTTTCCCGTACGTGCGGCCCGTTGCGCATCGAGCTTCGGAGTAAACGGCATCCGGCCGGCATTAATCCGCGGGCCGAGCAACGCCAGCGCCGCCGGAACAAGGGTATTTGTAAGCAACACACTGATTGCCGCCACCAGGAATCCTGCGACGCCGATAGAACGGATTTCGCTGATAGGAACCGTCAAGAGCGCAAGAAATCCGATGGCTACCGTCGAAGATGAAATCAAGAGCGTATGACCGGCCTGACGCGCCGCCGTGACCGAGGCTACCGGTCCGTCGAGCCCGGCAGAGATAGCTTCCCGGAAGCGGCTGACCATGAGGAGCGCATAGTCGATTCCCAAGCCTAATCCAAGCATGGTGGCCAAATTCTGAACCAGAATGGATAAGTGCCAGCGCCTGGCCAGGAACCCGGCAATCGCCAGAGTGGTCGCGATGGCAAGCTGACCAACGGCCAAGGGAATTATGGCGGCGACCAAACTTCCGAAAGCCAACAGCAAAAGCGCCAGGGTCGCGGGAATCACCAGAGTTTCGGCGCGTCGCACATCATCGGCGCTGGCTTTCCGAATGTCGAAATTCAATGGAAGTTCGCCCGTCATTTCGAGCTTCAGGGCCGGGTACCGGCCCCGCAATTCATTGGCGAGAGAGTTTGCCCACTCGTGAAGCTTAGGAACGAGCGACTCCACTGGGCCCTCGGTCGACGACAGGCCTACCAGGACAAACGTTCCACCGCCCTCGCCCAGGAAGATCGGATCGTGCAACTCAAGATAAGAAACGACGCCGGACACGCCGGGTTCCTCTCTCAGTCGCGCAACTATGGTTTCTAATGCTTGCTCGCCCTCCGGCGAATCCGCGGGAGGGAGTCCCTGAATCACCAGAATTACGCGATCCACGAATGGCGAATGAAAACGACTGACCAGCTCGTGCCGGATAGTCTCCGCTTCGCTACCTTCGACGCGGGTTGCCGTCTCCAAATGGCGCTCGGCGTGAAAAGAGAACGGAAGAAGCGCAACGACGGCGGCAAGGACTACTCCGGCAACCCAGAAACGGCGCAGGTTCACGAGTCTCATGATGTCATACAAGATCGTCGCCAGCTAAGGGACATTCGCATTCTCCACCGGTACCGACGGGCTTGAGGCGCGAATGGGCGCCCGGTGTGTAATCGGTTTGTATAGCGGTAGGAGGCCCTTCGCAGCGCGCACCTACCCGGCCTATCTGAACCGGCCAAATTTTTCTCTTCAGGGGTTTGAGAGGGCCAATTCGTAAATTCGCGTTGCTCCGGACTGGTTGCGGCCATTCAAATTGGTGCTGCGGCCCCCTCCATTGGCACTTGGACACTCGTCTCAGGCAGCCCGGGTTCAATCAAGTGCATCTGGGGAGGATGGATAGAAAACAGGTCGAAGTCACGAAGAAGAAGGATGGAGACGTCGTAGCGACGGTTCGCGACAAGCTTTGGGGCAATGGAACAGGATCGAGCCGGATGGAAATGACGGAGTCCTTTTTTGGGTGAGTTCAGCTACACCGCCCAATTTGACGGAAGGCAGTACAGCCTGAAAAACCTCCCACAACGATACTGTGCAGCTTCAACTTGTCGATGCTCACACTGTGGATTCGATATACCGGCAAGACGATCAAGTGACCCAAAAGGACAGGTGGGTAGTTTCTGCTGATGGGCGGCAGATCACGTTAACTACCACAGGCAAGTTCAAAACCGGCCAGCACCTGACCGAGAAGCTGGTATTTCAAAACAGTAACGGATTATGCATCCGTTAAAACCAGACGGTTGGGCGATAACACAGCGTCGGGCTCTCGGGCCGCAACCGAAATGATCCCCTTGCGATGCATGAATTTCAAAATGCCGTTGACCGTATCCTCAAGAGACGGATCCGCTTTGCCCCACGCAGAGGCATCCCGAGCCGCTTGATAAGAAGAACTGTCATAGCGTTTGAACTCCATCGCGGAGATGTTGTCCACAGAGCCCACCAGAAAATCCAGCAGCGGAAAGAGAAGGTCTTCCTTCCGGCATCTCCTGATCAGTTCGGGAACGAACTCAGAAATGCTGAATATGTCGAATTGCCGCCCGGTCGACTTGGTAATGAGCCCCGTAATATCCATCATGTTCGCATAATCGTCGCGCACCACGTGGTACGTCTTATTCGCCGTGCCAGGAGTCGTCGAGATCGCAACGACATTATTAGCCACAATATCCGCGGGAACGAAGCTGACCTGGTTCAGAGCATCGACTCCAATGCCGTGGTTCACCATGAACGCTACCAGGCGAACGGCGATATCGAAATTGTTGCCCCCGCCTGTAATCGAGGGACTGACGAGAGCAGGCCGGAAGATCCGCGTTGAAAGCCCCCGGCTGCGCGCGTCTGCAACCACTTGTTCCGCGACCCATTTGGACTGGCTGTATCCGAAATCAAGAAGCTCCATATTCTTGTTGAAGTCGGTTTCATACAGGACCGATTTGACAGCCCAGCCAAAGACGAAGGTAGTCGAGACGTAATTGAATTCCTTGGACCTTCCTTCGAACGCAAGTCGTAAGACCTCGTTCGTTCCCAACACATTCGCGTCACGCATGCGGTCGTAGTTGAGCAGGTAGTTCACGGTCGCGCCGTTGTGGAACACTGAGTCCACTTCACTGGCGAGGAAATCCCAGACGTCCTGTGTCAGGCCCAGCATTGGCTGCCCGAGATCGCCGCAGATGGGCATAACGCGAGACTCAAACATTTGCATCAGCCGGGCCGGGCAAGGCCCCATCGATTCCATTGCTCCCCGCAGTCGTTGGATGCCCTGGACTTCGTCGGAGGACCTAACGAGAACATAGATCTTCGCCTGGGTCTGTTCCAGCAGGCTCCTCATGAGGAACGGTCCGATGAAGCCGGTGCCACCCGTCAGCAGGACGTGATTCATCACCGGTATCTCCGGCAAAGGCGCAGGTATGGAGGGTTCGAAGATGAGCTTGCTATCATCGCTCATCATCTGCTTTTCCACTTCGCGCTGCTCTTCACGGAACGCCGCCAGGGAATTACGCAACAAAACCAGGGCTTCTTCGGGAGCACGCTCCAACTGCTCGGCGAGTTGAAACAGCTCGGCTACGCTCACCCGCTGAATGACGCCGATATCTACCTGCCTCGCCAGCATCTCGGCACCTTTATCCTTTAAAAGCTCCTTGAGCTCATGCATAAAGACTACAAGATCCAGGGAATCCAGCCCGGCTTCGACGAGGTTGTAGGATTCCATGCCTGTCAGGTTGTATCTGGATTTCAATTCGTCGAAGGGCGACTGGATGTCAGATCCGGACGCGAGGGCGCCCGTGTCCTTCTCCCGGGAAAACTCGGAGAGAACCGTAAACTGACCTTCTAGCCACATGTGCTTGGTCTTATGGCGCATGATCTTGCCAGAACTCGTCCTCGGCATCGCACGAGGCGCGATGAAGGAGATCAAGGCCACTTCCACATTGAGAAAATTCCGGACCGCGGCGGCAATCTTTCGCCCTTCCGGAAGCGCATTTGGGTTTTTCAATTCGGCAACGATCGCCAGCGCAGGCTCGTTGTCTTCGTGAATCTGGAACGCGGCGACGCAATTCGCCCGGATCAGGCCGGACGCTCTCTCCACAACGTTCTCGATATCCTGCGGGTAATAGTTTTGCCCGCGCAAGATAATCATGTCCTTGATGCGGCCGCAAACGAAGAGTTCGCCGTCGTGGAAGAATCCCATGTCGCCGGTCCGAAGGTAGCCGTCGTCATAGGGGCTATCATCCACGAGCCGCGCGCGAAACTGTTTCAGCGTCAGCTCTGAATTGTTCCAGTAACCCAGACACTTGCCGCTTCCGGCGACCCAAATTTCGCCGATAAGGCCTGCCTTGAGAGCAACGTGCCGTTCCGGATCCACGATCTTAACGTCGAGCCCCGGAAGCGGAGTTCCACAACTAACAATCTGCGTGGCGCCGTCGATTTCGGAGACCTCGGTCGTCATGCGCGCCTTCCCCAGCGCGAGGGCACGCTTGTTGACGGAAACGATATTGCGGCCGCCGAGTGAAACCGCAAGAGTATTCTCAGCCAGCCCGAAGGCAGCATAAAAGCTCTCCGACTTGAGTCCGCAGGGCTGAAACGCCTCGAGAAACCGTGTGTAAGTATTCGGTTTTACGGGTTCCGCTGCGACCATCAACACCTGGAGCGAACTGAGGTCGAAAGCTTCCAGAGTCTCCGCAGAAAGCCTCCCGGCGCGCAGACAATAGTCGTAAGCGAAGTTGGGGGCTGCCGTCGCGGTAGCCCGATAGGTTGTTATCGTGTCGAACCACAGGGCCGGCCGCTGAATGAAGTCCATGGAAGCGAAGCCATATGTCGTGCCGCCTAGCAGCGCGGGATACAGGTAACACCCGATCAGTCCCATATCGTGATACTGCGGGAGCCAGGATACGACGACCGGATCGGGATGGTCGATCACGAGCGGACAGGTCGACAGGATGTTTTCGTGCGTGACCATCACACCCTTGGGCTCCATAGTCGAACCCGACGTGTATTGGAGAAACAGAATCTGCGAAGTGTTGAGGAAGGAGTCGTCCGAAATCGTATCGACGAACCCTTCCGTGGCAATCCACGGCAGACCGGAGATGTAGTCGACGTCGACGCCGGATGCCGAGACCCCACTTCGGGCGAGATTTGTCTTCAGAGATGCGTGGTAGCCTGCGCTGGTTAAGATGCCGGACGCCTGGCAATCCTTGGCGATGTGGACCATCTTGTAGAGGGCGCTCTGGAAGTCGCGAGATCCGGGAGGATAGGCAGGCACAGGGATCAATCCGGCGCGCACGCAACCAAAAAACGCGGCGATCATCTCGAGCCCTGGCGGGTAGGCGAGCAGAAGCCGGTCTTCCGACGCGAAACGGCCTTCCTTCCGCAAGTGACCGGCGATCGCCTTCGTCCGCTCGATGAACGATGCGTAGGAGTAGGATTCGACTGGATTGCCGTTCAGGTCAAGGTACGAATAAAGGAGTTTGTGCGGGTGTTTATCTCCCAGCCTATCCAGTTGGTCTAAAATCGACGCCATAATTGCTTGGCCACGCCCTCGAAGGTGAAATAGGAAAACTCAGTACATAAGAAATACGAAACGTCTTGCTGCTCCACGTGACATTTCCAGGTGAGAAACGACTGAGTCTCGAAGTACGGACTATCGTGCAGGCCAGCGCAGGGCGATTTTGAGAACGAAGGCATGGCCCCTCTGCGCATGCCTGTTGCTCGGTTCGACTCAGTCCCATGACGGTGAAGCACATGAGGCGAGGAATTCTTGGAGGGGTTTGCTGAGCGGCGTCAATCGCCCCATTCAAAGTGTCTTCGGTGTACGGGATCAATCGGTTTTATGTTAGCAGAGCCAAAAGCAATGCCAAACATTTTCGCTTCCAAAAGCGAGACCCCACCCCAGCTCTGTCTGACTAGACGGAGCCGAATTTCGTTGATTCTCCATAAATTCTGGCGATAGCCTCAGCTCTCGACGGCCACGGGGCAACAGCTTGGCTGCCACCTTGGGCGGTCGGCGCTAGCGCACGGGATGCGCCGGACCGGCTAGAATGATTTTGGAGGCGCCCGTGACGTCCGAGGCCCAAGCGATGATCGCTCTAGAGCAAGAGATGGGCGATCTTGTTCCATCCGAAGCCGCGCCACAGCGGCCCGTGGGCGAACCGGCAGGCGCGTCTTCCTTCCCCAAAGTCTTACGCAGCCGCCTCGACAGGTTCTTTGCCGATCAGAACATTTCCCCCAAAGCCGACCGTTCGATGTGGGTCAAGATTGCCACAGGACTGGCAGTGCTGGTGGGCAGCTGGATTGCCATCTACGCGTTCAGGCCTGATTCATGGAGGTTTATCGCCCTCTACGTTTTTGGCGGCCTGGCCCAGACGTTCCTTTTACTAAACATCGCGCATGACAGCAACCACAACGCCATCTCGTCTGTGCCGTTCGTAAACAAGACTCTGAACTATGTGTTCGATCTTTGCGGAATCAGCTCGTACATGTGGCGTATCCTTCACCATCGAGGCCACCATTCCTGCATTAATGTCCACCCTGAAGACGACGCGCTGACGGGACGTGGTCTCCTTCGATTTACGCCCCACGAACCGCGCACGCGTGTACAGCGATTCCAACACATCTATGCGTTTGTCTTGTACGCGCTGTTCTCGCTAGACTACGTTTTCGTTAGGGACTTTGAGTGTTTTTTCTTCCCGTCCCATGACTATCTGAAACGTAATCATCCAGCGCGAGAATACGCCATCCTCTTTGCGGGGAAGGGATTCTATCTAACCTACATGCTCATTTTGCCGGTGGTAGTACTGGGGAAATCGCCGCTGCTGGTTGCTGCGGCGTTCTTACTTGTCCATTTGATCATCGGTTTGACCGTAGCGCTCGTATTCCAAACGACACACACTGTCGACAGCACGTACTTTCCCTCAGGACGCGGCGAGTTTGACGACGGCGTGTATCACATCTTTGCTACCACAGCCGACTATGCGACAGCGAGTCCGATCGTGGGCTGGCTTGCGGGCGGCCTCAACCATCACGTCGTCCATCATCTGTGCCCGTTCGTGTGTCACACCCACTACGGCCACCTGACCCGGATTGTGAAGGAGACCGCTGAAGAGTTTGGCGTTCCCTATCGTGAACACCCCACCATGACGCGCGCAATCTGGCATCATCTGATACTTTTGAGGCAACTTGGCAACGAAAATTGATTCGGCGTTTGGTCCTTTCTTATGGCTACCTTACCGCTTCAGGCAAATCACATGAAACTCCACGCGTTTCTGTGCGAAAACCTGCCCGGCGAGGTGTGACGTTGCCCTCCTCTATACCCGTTGCTTCCCGATTTCGCTCCTTTGCTGATTCGCGCGCTCTGGCCCGCGATCCCGTGCGGGTTTTGTCGAAATACACCGCAGGCCTTGGCGACACATTCCGCTTCTATATCGGTGGTCTCAAAGAGGCCATCGTCACTACCGATCCCTCCGTCATTCAGCATGTATTGAAGACCAACGCGGAAAATTATCAGAAATCCGAAATTCAGGTAAAACGGATGGGCCACTTCCTGGGTAAAGGTCTCCTCACGACCCATGGGGAAGCATGGCGTACACAGCGCCGTCTTATCCAAAAAGGTTTCGACCGCAAACAACTCGATGCTCTGTCCTCGATCATGCAGGACTCCCTCGCCGACTCACTGCGGTATTTCGACCGGAAAATTGGTAGCGGTCCTGTCGATATCTACCCCCACCTGATGAAAATGACCTTCGCGATGGTCGCCCGATCGCTGTTCGGCGCGCGGCTGAAAGACGAAGACATCGACCTCGTCAGCAATACCATCTGCGCCGTCCAGGGATTTATCGTTCGGCAAACCCTTCAGCCCTACTTGAATCCATATTTTGCAGTTTCGGGAGAACTGCGCAGACACGAAGACATGCGAGCTCGCGCCGACAGCATTCTGATGGCTTACATCAAACAACGCCGCAACCAGGAGCCCGGCCACGATCTCCTGCAGACTTTGATGGATGCCCGTTACAGCGATGGCGAAGGCATGAGCGATGAGCTGGTGTTGAGCGAGAGCATGCAACTTCTGGTAGCCGGCCATGAAACGTCATCAAACGGCCTATCGTGGCTTCTCTATCTATTGAGCTCGCGCCCGGATTGCCTCGAAAGGGTCCGGCAGGAGTTCGATTCCGTGCTGGGCGAAGCGCCTCTGAGTTACGCGGACGTTCCCCATCTCGAATTCACAACTCAGGTCATTCAGGAGGGACTGCGCCTCTACCCGCCGTTTTGGATGATCGACCGGATGGCCGTCGCGGACGACCGCGTTGGAGAAGTCGACATACCCGGGGGTTCGACGGTCATTATCTATGTTTATGGGGCGCACCATGCGCCGCGTTACTGGGAGAGTCCAGAAAGCTTCGAGCCTGAACGTTTCAACAAAGCGAACGAAAAGTTGCGCAAACCCTTCACTCATCTCCCTTTTGGAGGTGGACCTCGAGGCTGCATCGGTGGTAACTATGCGATGCTGCAGATGCTCATGATTCTGAGCCATCTGCTCCGAAGATACGACTTTCAGCTGGTTCCGGGCCAGACGATCGAAGCACGCCCGATGGTCATCCTGCAACCGAAGCACGGAATCCGCATGACCTTCACCAAGGCGATTGCACACGACCAGCGGTTCGCTACAACGCCATCCGGTCGGGGATAGCCTGAATCGTGACGTCATGAATGTTAAGACGGCCTGTTTGAAGGCCGGCTCAGAGAAGCAATATTGACGCCCCCTGCGCTCATTGAGTAGCAAATGACAACGGGAAGTCGGCAATGCCAAAATAATGTGGGGCGAGTGACCGGCAAAGCTGACGTTTCGCTCACAGATACCCGAGAGACGGCCAGAAAGATCCGGTTGGCCGATAACCCGGACATTGATATGGTGTGACCCTGTCAACATCTTCGAATCGGTGGGGTGGTTTTAGTTTTTGTATTTCAAGGACAGGGTCAGCAGCAGCCGAGGCAGGTAATGGCGACGATTGATCAAGCTGATATTCGCGGGTCGGAACCGCATAATCATGATCCGTCGGGAGCTGCCTCTGACTACTCACGCGAGTCCGGCTGAGCCTGTCGCAAATGTCCGCCGAGGATTCTCCTTCGTGCTTGCTCCGGCTGCGGCTGACCCTGTCCTCGAATTGGATACCGTTGTTCATTGGTTGGATCGTTTTTGCTTTTCCTTTTTTGGAAAGTATTTGTTTTTGTCTTTTCGGTTTCCGTCATGCCGCCAGTTGTCGCGTGCAGGCTGCTTCGGCCTTTATCCCTATGGCCCAGATGAAGCCCAGTAGTTCACGTCCTATCGCGGTCATGGTCTTTCTCTGATCCTTGCCCGCAGTCATCAGCTTCATATAGCGCCGGTGCAGGCGATTCTGTGCTTTCCGTGCAATTTCGGTGATCTCTGCAGGAACCCCTTCTTGTCGTCTGCGCAATTTAGCGCCGATCGCTGGCCGGTGTCGATAGCTCCAGGCCGATTCGACAACGATTCGTCTGAGGTGTGCGTTGCCTGCCTTGGTAATACCCCCTTTTCGAATGCGCTTGCCGCTGGAGTCTTCGCTGGGAAATGATCCGCTATAGCCCATCAACTTCCGAGCACTCTCGAAGCGGGAGGTGATGTTGCCCAGCTCAGCGGCAATCGTGACTGCCGAAATATGGGCTACACCGCGCAATGCCTGCAGGCCCCGAATTACTTCCTGCACCGGTGCGGGAGCCAGCTTCACCACCTCCACAATCACCTCTTCCAGTCGCTTGACCCGGTCTCCCATGTGCTGCACTTCGTTCATACAATCCAGCAGTGTAGCTTCCTGCGCCGGCTGTGTGTAATGGATCTGCTGCACCCACTCCGCGTGACCTTCAGTCCAGGCCTTCACTCCCCCCGGGGACGCCGGCCCGTGCGGAGCAGGAACTTGGTTAGCCGATGCCGCGCGCGAAGCTGATCCTGCTTGGCCGCCTCCCGCGCACGGACCAGATCGCGCAAGGATTCCGAGTCCTCATCCGGCACCCACACCGCGGTCAGATCGTCGGAGCGGTGACTGCGCGCCAGCTTCAAAGCATCCCGACGGTCGGTCTTGACGCGGTCTCCGGGCTTCTTCGGCACCAGGCTTGGCGCCACCACCGCGCAGTCGACTCCTAATTGCCTCAGTTGCCAATAAAGCACGAATCCTGTCGGCCCGGCTTCATAGCAGGCGCGCAGTTGCTCTGGCGAACCAAGCTTCTTGATGAACTTGCGGATCGAATCTTCGCGGTTGGCGATCGTGCCCAGGCTGCGCACCTCGCCATTCGGTTCCGCTACCGCCACGGCTATCGTTTCGGCGTGGACATCCAAACCCAAAAATCGTAACTTCTCTCTCATGACCGGTTCCCTCCGCTGTGGCTCTGAACTGTGGTTCGTCAAAACAAACTCAGCCTAACCCACGACTAGCGAATCGAGCCGGTCACACCATAATGACTACTCAAGGCAAGCCCTTGAAGAGTCGGCAGCTTACCGCCACGAAGAATGCTCTGTGAGGGTTTGCTCGCCTTCGGCATTGTTCGGTTAGCCGGTAATACGACCGTTAGGCGGGGATTGCGCAGCCCCTCGAATCTTTCGGGGAACAGGATCTTGGCTCAGAGTAAACGCCGGGAGTTATCCAAAAGAAGCGATTGCGTCCTGGTCCTGATCGTAGACATCGAACAAAGGCAGGAGGCAGCACATGCTCAGGGTTTGTGCAACGACCTTTGGCAGGTTCGTCAGCTTTACGTTTCCTCCGGCACCTTTGCAGGACTGAAGAACTTTGACGAGGAGGCCTATGCCGCTGGAATCGAGGCGATCGATGCCGGCGAGATTGAGGACGAGTTGTGTCTCTCCGTGAGAGATAAGATTGTTCAGGGTCTTTCGTAGAGATTCGACAGGTGGTCCGAGTACAAGCCCTCCCTGCACTGTGACTAATCCGACCTGACCATACTTCAAATAGTTGACTTCGAACGGCCTCAACAGATCTCCTCTCGAAACGACTTGGACCAACCGGCCGTTGGCATCAGCAATTCACCCTCGTCGTCCGCGGCAAACTATGGAATCGGTCTGCAGATTCCGCGAATCTCCGCGTGCAAGCAGCAGGATCAGAAATTGCTAACGCCCTCGAGCAGCGGCAGGATACCATACTACGCATTCCCCCCCAGCATTGATCGATGGAGGTCCTGCGTTTGTCTGATCCCGCGGTAGCGGTTCCTGTAGCGGAGATTGCGGCGGCGCTTCTTGCGGAACTGGAGATTGGCCCGCGCGCGCGCATTGTGGCGCAGAGCATCGTCGATGCGCTGGGCGACGTAGCTGTTGCCGTCTTCGTCGTTGAGGATGCGGAAGCCTCGCTTTGGACCGCGAAGGCGACCGCCGGCGATATAGCGGTCGACGGTGTTCCGATTTCTGTGGACTCGGGAGCTCTGGGCGTGGCCGCTCGGGAACGATCAATTCTGCAGTTTCGTGCGGATGACCTTTCGCGGGAAGAGTATGCGCATCTCGACGTGCGGCAGAGCGTAACCGGGCTTACCTGTATTCCTCTACTGCTAGAGGATCGGCTGCTGGGCTGTATCGAGATCGTGAGCTTTGGGGAATTGCCGGGACCCTCCGCTCTGGAGGGCATCGCAGAGATTGCACGGATTGCCGCACTCGCAGTGGCTGGAGGCGTAGTCTATGCAGCCGAACGCGATGCGCAGCTGGCTTCCGTCATGCGGCTGACGCAGCTCTATGACATCGAGAAGGTCTTCAGCGCGAGTCTCGAGATGGAAACGCTGCTGCCTGTTATCTGCGAGAAGGTCTTCGATCTGATTCGAGCACAGGCGGTGAACCTGTGGATGGTAGATCAGCACGACTTGCTGCTGATGCAGCAGGCTGGGGCGGATCCGATTGCGCAGCCCGGGGATCGACAGTCGGCCGGTGGCGGCATCGCGGGCGACGCAGGGGAGAGCGGTGAGGCAGTGTTGCTACAGATGGGCGATGCGGCGCTGGCGATACGAAATTCACGATCGCAGGAAGTGGCCGTGAGCTCCTTGATGGCGGCGCCGCTGCTCGACGGGGAAAACCTGGTTGGGGTGATCGAGGCGATCCGTTTCGAGGAGGATCCGCCATTCACCGATGATGACCTGTTCGTTCTGACTCAGGTGGCGTCCTCCGCGGCGCAGGCGCTGCACAATGCCTCGCTGCTGCAGGCCGAACGCAAGATCGAAATTCTGCAGACGCTGGTCAGCGTAGGTCAGGAAATCAGCTCGACGCTGAATCAGGAGCGGGTCCTGCAGGCCGTCGTCAATCAGCCGCAGCTTGTGATTCCTTACGATCGGGCG
>Ga0210393_10003346_pt1 | contig 12883 bp, 8 predicted proteins | sample IncBWC27OmetaG_FD_160068 | JGI IMG/M metagenome (GOLD analysis project Ga0210393, IMG submission 160068) | Forest soil microbial communities from Barre Woods Harvard Forest LTER site, Petersham, Massachusetts, United States - Inc-BW-C-27-O ... | reverse complement strand
GATGAAAGCGGCTTTCGTCGAAAAATTCGGCCAGCCGTTACAGGTTCGCGAAGTTCCAGTACCAGATCCAGGGCCGGGACAGGCGCTCGTGCAGGTAATCGCGAGCGGAGTCTGCCACACCGACCTGCACGCGGCAGATGGTGACTGGCCGATTAAACCCACGCTGCCCTTTATCCCCGGCCACGAAGGCGCGGGCTATGTAGCCAAGGTGGGACCAGGCGTAGCACACTTGAAGGAAGGCGACCGCGTCGGAATCGCGTGGCTGCACAGCGCTTGCGGACATTGTGAGTTCTGCCTTACAGGCTGGGAAACACTGTGTCCCGAGCAGCAGATGTCGGGTTATACGGTGAACGGCTCTTTTGCTGAATATGCCTTGGGCCAGGCGGATTATCTGGGGCGCATTCCGGACAAACTGTCATTCATTGATGCTGCCCCGATTCTGTGCGCCGGCGTGACTACCTACAAGGGCCTGAAACAGACGCAAGCCCGTCCCGGCGAGTGGGTCGTGATCTCCGGAGTGGGCGGGCTCGGCCACGTAGCGGTCCAATATGCGAAGGCCATGGGCCTGCATGTCGCCGCTATTGATATCGGACCAGAGAAACTGCAGTTGGCGCGCAAGCTGGGCGCAGAGTTAACCGTGGACGCGAAGCTGGAAAATCCGGTCGAAGTAATCCAGAAGGTAATTGGAGGCGCTCACGGTGTGTTAGTCACGGCCGTCTCGCTTCCTGCATTCAAACAAGCGATTGGGATGCTCCGCCGCGGCGGGACCTGCGTTCTGAACGGCCTGCCTCCCGGCGAATTCCCCGTCTCCATTTTCGATTTGGTGCTCAATGGCCAGACCGTGCGGGGCTCGATCGTGGGCACGCGCAAAGACCTCGAGGAGGCGCTACAGTTTGCCGCCGAAGGCAAGGTAAAGGCGACCATCGAGAAACAGCAACTGGGGTCGATCAACAATATCTTCGATCGTCTTAAGAAGGGGAAAGTTAATGGCCGGATCGTTCTCGACATTGCCGGCGGGGCCGATGCGAAGAAGTCTGAGAGTTACGACGCCTTAACAGTCGGATCTCTCTGACACTAGGCAAGGATAGTAAGCAAGAGGCGGATTTCGGGCTCGTCACACGATGCGTCCGTTTCCGCCTCTACTCATTTCTTCAAGGCCTGTGCCAATCGCGGTCGGAACCAGAAATGCAGTTGACCGTTCCGCCCGCTCCAGAGCACCGATCTCACCGATCTTTTCTCACTGATCTTCGGCAACGGCGGTCTGGGAGCCTTCTTCATCGCCGCGGATCAGGCCAAATTTCTTCAGCTTGTACCGCAGGGCATCGCGGCTGATGTCGAGCAACTTGGCGGCGTGGGTTTGATTGCTATTGGCCTGGCGCATGGCCAACTCGACCATCGCGTGCTCTACTTCCTCCAGCGACGTTCCGCCTTCGGGGATATAAAGCCGCGGCAGAGTGCGGCCGTTGGGCAAGGTCTGGCCTCCGTCGACCGGAGATGTTCGCTCAAACACCGTGCGGCCGCCCGATTCGCCAACCGAAAACGGCAGATACAGAGGCCGCAACAGCGGTTCGTCTTCAAGGATCATGCCCCGCTCGATGGTGTTCTTCAACTCGCGAACATTGCCCGGCCAGTTGTGACTGAGAATGAGGCGGCGCGTTTCATCGGTAATGCCGCGAACCGCCTTCTTGAATCTGCGGTTGTAGCGCTCGATGAAAAAGTCGACCAGCGGCATAACGTCTTCTCGTCGATCGCGGAGCGGCGGAATGAAGATCGCGATAATGGCCAGCCGGTAATATAGATCCTGGCGAAACTGATTTTCGCGCACTGCTTTTTCGAGATCGCGGTTGGAGGCGGCGATTACGCGCACATCCACCTGCATGTCCTTGATGCCGCCCACACGCCGGATGACCTGGTCCTCCAACACGCGCAGAAGCTTGGCTTGCAACAGCGGTGAGAGTTCGCCGATTTCGTCCAAAAACAGGGTGCCGCCATCCGCCGCCTCGAACAAGCCTTTCTTCATCTGCTTGGCATCGGTGAAGGCGCCTTTTTCGTGGCCGAACAATTCGGCTTCCATCAGCGTCTCCGGTATGGCCGAGCAATTGATGGCGACAAATGGCTTTTCCTGGCGCGAACTTTCGTAGTGGATGGCTTTCGCGATGAGATCCTTGCCAGTACCGCTTTCGCCTTGAATCAGAATGGTGGTAGCCTCGCTGGCTGCAACCTTTCGGACGAAGTTCATGAGCTCGGTCATCTTAGGCGACACGCTGACCACGCTGTTGTAACCGGCGCCACGGCGCACCTCACCTCGCAATGTCTGCACTTCGGTGCGCAAGCTCGTGGCCTCCAGCGCGTTCTTGATCGTCACGTGTAGTTCGTCGAAGTCGACCGGCTTGCCCACGAAGTCGTAAGCCCCGAGCTTGAGTGCGGCTTTGACATCGTCAAGTTGCGGATCGGCCGTGATCATGATGACGGCGCGGGCGTCCCCGCTCTTCTTGAGTTGGTCAAGCACTTCAATGCCAGTGAGATCAGGCATGCGCACATCGAGCAGGACGAGATCAGGCGATTCACGCTGCGCGAGTTTAAGTGCGGGTTCCCCGGCATCGGCCTCGATCACGTGGTAGCCCCACTCCTCGCACTTCTGGCGCAGCGACCAGCGCACCAGGCGCTCGTCGTCCACGATCATTATTTTCTCCGCGGCCATCGGTGTTTAATCTACTACGAAACGGAGGCGGCTTGCTCAGGCGGCCTGGTCTGATGCCGGCCAGCGAGGACTTACGGGAGGGCAATTCTAAGAAGTGGCGACGTGAGCGGCGGGTACGCGAAACGGCAGCAGAACGGTGAATTGGCTCCCTTTGCCCGCGACGCTGCTGACTTCGATGCGGCCATGATGATCTTCGACGATGCGGCGAGCGAGAGAAAGGCCAAGGCCGGTGCCGTCGCCCCTGGTCGTGTAGAAAGGCCGGAAAATGTTTGGCAGGTTCTGAGTGGAGATGCCACGGCCATCGTCGCGCACAACCACACAGGCACAATTTTCCCGCGAGCTGACTTCGACGCGCACCGTGCCCGTTCTCTCCATGGCCTGAACCGCGTTGAGCAGAAGATTCAGCAGCACCTGGTGGATCTGATCGCTGTCGTGTTCGACTTCCGGCAGAGCAGGATCCTTCTGCAGTTCGATCTGGATCGGCCGGGAGAGCACCTGCTGGCGGGCCAGCATCACGGCGTGTTCCACGGTCGTGTTGAGATTGCTCCGGCGAACCTCCGGCCGGCGAGGCCGCGCCGTTTCCAGAAGATCAGTCAATGTGCGGCTGATGCGGCCGATTTCCAGCCGGACATCTTTCACCACGGCCCGCGCCGGGCTACTGGCAGGCAGATCTCGGCCGACGATCTCGATGACTCCGGCGATTCCCGCCAACGGATTGCGAATCTCGTGGGCCAGCCCGGTGGCCAACTCGCCGAGGGTTGCGAAGTGCTCGGCGCGCGACATTTGGGTGCGATGCAGACGCTCAATCTCTTCCCGGCTCTCGCGCAACTGCTGCATCATATGGTTGAAGTTGCGCCCGAGGTCGCCGATCTCGTCATTGCGCAGGGAGAAGCTGACCGCGACATCCAGATTGCCTTCACTTACCTGCCCCATTTTCTTCTGCAATTCGACCATGGGCCGTTGAATCAAATAGGCAAGCACGAACATTGATACGGCGCAGATGGCAACCGCTCCGGCTCCCGCGACGATCAACACCGCGTGGCGTTCCGGGTCCCGCAAAGATACGGTGGCGAGAGTGAAAAACAACAGTCCTGCCAGCAGCACGAATCCTACGGGCAAGATTGCTTTGAGCTGCCAGTTGACGCGTACCGAGCGCGATTGGAAGTCCTCCTGCGGGCTGGCTGTCCCCGCCAGCGGAGCGTTGGCCATTGCCGCGGACTGGAAACGGCTAAGCATAAGCGTGCATCCCAGGCAGCAAGTAAGTCACGCCGAAGAAAGTGAACATCACGACTGCAAAGCCCAGGATGGCGAAGTACGCAGCGCGCCGGCCACGCCATCCGCGAGTGATGCGCATATGCAGATAGCCGGCGTATACCAGCCATGTAATCGCAGCCCAGGTCTCTTTTGGATCCCAGCTCCAATAAGATCCCCACGTGCGATTAGCCCAGTACGCTCCCGCTGCGATCATCAGGGTGAGTAAAGGAAATGCGATCGCGATGGTCTTGTAGGTGATGCGGTCAAGTTCGTCCGCCTTGGGCAACATACGTTCGAGGTCGGTCCGCCTCCAGAGCAGCAACAGGTACAACAGCGATACAAAGATGGCTCCGACCAGGCCCGAAAGTATGAACGGGCTGGCAGCGAGCGCGGTAGGGAACAGTCCATCGGCATCGAGCGAGGGGTAGACGCCGCCCCGGGTTCGCAGCAGGAAGAACACGAGCGCCAACACTTGCAACAGAATGCTCAGGAACACTGCCCGGTTGGCCATTTCGAGCATTCCTTCGTTGTGAGTTTTGCGCCAGATCAGGTAGAGAACCAGGGGCGCAGCCACCGCGGCCAACACGAGTAGGAGCAACCAGCCAAGATCGGGAATCACGACAAACAGGCGAACTCCTCTGGATAAGAATGCTTCCGATTTTTCCTCCGGGTTGCAGGCGACCACGCTGAGTCCTCCCCATTTTTCAAAACGAGTGAGCACGCCCAGGTAAGTGAGGATGGAAAACACGCTGGTCCCCGCCAGAAACGTTTCGGTTTTCATCTTGTCCTGGATTAGGAACATCATGGCAAGGGCGAAACTCAGCGCACATGCCGCATAGGCCAGCATGGCGAGGGTCACATGGACGTGTAGCCATGTCGATTGCAACGCCGGTACGAGCGGACGAACTTCGGTGCGCAACAACTGCATCAGCACGACACCGACAATCGCCACCGGCATAGTTACTGTGCCAATCACCTTCACTCCATATTTCTTCTCCGCAATCAGCGTGAGCACGGCGAGCGTCCATACGAACATCAGTAGCATTTCGTAGATGCTGGCGAAGGGTGGATGCCCCGCCTCATACCAGCGACGAGCGACCGCGCCGGTGTTGGCCAGCAATCCTGCGCACGTGGCTATTGAGGCGAAGCGGATGTAAGAAGGAGTGCCAGTAATTCCGAAGCCGAGATAAAGGGTTCCTGCGCCGGAGTAGAAAATCAGCGCAGCGTACAACAAATTAGAATCATTGAGCAAGTTGCCGCTCTTAACCACGTTCAGAAATGCCATGAACAGAAGGAAAGCAACTCCCAACCCGACGGCGACCACCAGGGTTGCACCGGTTGCTGCGGGTTGCTGTTCGACTCTTGCACGCTCCATAAAACATCCTCCGTTGCCGGAATTCATTTTCCGGCGAGCACAGCCGCAGGCGCCTCGGCGCCTGTCTCCACTGAAGTCTTGAGTTCGGATTCAATTCTGTCTGCGAGGTCGCGAAAGCGATGCTCGAAAGCGTCTTTGTTCTTGTTCGCGGTTCCACCGATCCAAAGCTGTAGTTGTCCTCGGGTATTGCGCACCGGGATGACCCAGATCCGCGTATGAACAAAATAAAAAACAACGGTCAGACCAATACCCATGAGGACCACGCCCGCCCAGACCGCCCACTGTCCAGGCTCATGCGAAACTTCGAGACCGGTGAAGTAGGCCATCTGCACGTCCTTGCCTTCGAATGCGTAAGGCGACGACGAGTTCTGCTCGAGGCCCGGAATCGGTGGCAGCCAGACGTTGATGGACTGACCAGATTTTTTGGACGTGACGATCAGGTGAGCCGCGGGATTTTCCAGTTGGGTGGAGCGGGCGTAAACCTGGCCGTCACTGACTACGTAGTCGGGGATGAATTCTGCGAGGCGGACTGATGCGTCAGCATCCAGGGGAACCGTCTCCTCAAGACCGAGGGTGACGTCCTTGGACGACTGGCCATCACGGGGAATCGCGGTCAGCAACAATTTGTCGATTTTTCCCGTCTGGCCGTAGCTCGCTTGATAGAAGCGTATGCCGCGATAAACCAGCGGATCGTTGACAACGATTTGCTTGCGCAGGGTGACCTTGCCGTTCTCCAAGACTGAGAGATCGGACCACCAGCGCTTCGGCGTGCCGTCGGCGTAGTTTTCCTGACCAGCGCCGTCACAACGGACGGCAAAGGGCAGGCTGCGCGGGCTTCCGTTCTGTGGTTTGACCTGGCTCGATTCTTGTCCGCGGGTAAGCGTAACGAAGCCACGCCAGCCCAAGAGCGCATCGATGTTGCTGCCGAGAAAGATCAGCAGGAGACTGGCATGCACGATATAAACTGCCATTTCAGAAAAACGGTTGCGCTCGCCGAAAAGAGAAAAGCTGTTCTCACGGACAATTCGCTCCGGCCGGAAGCCTGCCTTCTCTAATACCTGTTCGGCGGCGCTGACCGCGGTTTCTTCATCTTTGTTCTTGATTGGAATCAACTTGTGGTTCGGCAACGCTTTGCAGAAGGTTTCGTCGGGACTCTTGTAAGGACGAGAGAAAAATCTCCAGGCATTGGGAAAGCGCTGAACCGAGGCGGCGATGATGCTGAGGCTGACGAGGCTTAACAGTAATACGAACCACCAGGCGTGAAAGACGTCGGTCAATCCTAATCCGGCGAGCAGATGCAGCACTTGTGGCGAATAAGCGCGCTGCATTTCATCGGGATCGGTCGCCGGACGCTGCAGAATCAGAGTGCCGGCCGCGGAAAGGATGACAACGAGAATGAGCAGCACGACGCCAGTTTTGATGGCGGCCAAAGTTTGCCAGATTTTCCGAGGTACGGATGCGGCCATGTCTTTCCCCTTCTGCGGGTTAGGAAAGGCACGTAGCGCGCCATTGGCGCCAATGTGACGAAGTCGCTGAAACTACGAGAGATGGACCAAACAGCCGGAAATTGTTACGAATTGGGTGTGAGCGATATCACACAGGCGAAGGCTTTCTGCGGGGATTTGACGCAGTCGCATGGCATACAGCGAGAAAAAACTGAGACGCGCCGGGTTCGGGCAGGATGCTGGCGCTACGGGGCGCGGGCGCCACGATTACTTGCGTCATTTTGACCATTTCACTGTGGGATAAGCCCCCAGCGTGATGAAAGTTTCAGCCGTTGCGGGTTCTCGCTGACTTGCATTCCATGTTCAACTCACTTTGTTGCAATCTGTTACGCGGACTGTCGCGGAATCTATCAAGGCCCGTAATTAAGGCGAGAGGCGTGCAAAAGCATTAGAGGAGGACCAGCGAGAGTGGTGCTGAAATCACTTCAATTGAATGATGCAACTAGTCGCGCGCTCAACGCGCTGGCATGTTTCATCTTGGTCCTGGTCTGTGCTGGCCGGATGTCCGCAGCCAAGCATCCCGTCCCACTTGACCCGAAGGCTGATCCTGCCACCTGCCTTGCCTGCCATGAAGATAAGGCTAAGGGAAAGTCGGTGCATTCCGCGATTGCCATGGGTTGCACCAGCTGCCACGAGATTCGCACGACGAAAGATGTCACTCGCGTCAAACTGATTACGACTACTCCTCACGCCCTCTGTTTGACTTGCCATGCCGACAAGAATGCCGCCGATATAAAAGGTACGATTCATCCCCCGGCGGTGCGCGACTGCGTGAAGTGCCATGATCCTCACACCTCGGACTATAAGTATCAGCTGCTGAAACCAACCTCGGGGGATCAGAAAGAAAATCTTTGTCTGAGTTGCCACAGGATCGGCGTCGACGTTCCGGAGAAGGGCAGCCGCCATGCGGCCCTCGACATGGGCTGCGAAACTTGCCACACGACGCACAAGACGGGCGAGATGGGCAAGTCTGAGTTCGACTATCATCTCACCAAGGCGCCACCGGGGCTTTGTATCGATTGCCACGACGTAAAAAGCGCCGACCTGCAAAAGGCGCATCAGAACCAGCCATTCGAGACTGCGAATTGTGTGAGCTGTCACGATCCGCACGAATCCGCCGCACCCAAGCTGATGGCGAAGTTCACGCATCCGCCGTTTGCCGACAAGCAATGCGAGGTCTGCCACGCGCCGGCAAAAGATGGAAAAGTGGTGCTTACGCAGGCCGATACCAAGGCGCTGTGCGTGACCTGCCACGACGATAAAGCCAAGTTGATCGACACGGCGAAAGTTCCGCATCCCGGTGCGGCGGGCGATTGCACGGACTGCCATAGCCCCCACGCAAGCCGGCAGCCAGGGCTTCCGAAGACCAATGCGGTCGATATCTGCCTGGGCTGCCACTCTGACATGGCTGACGCGGGGAAGAAACCATACCATCATCAACCGGCTTTCAAGCAGGGATGCGCTACCTGCCACCAGCCGCACGGGGGGGAGAACAACCATCTGTTGCGGGCCGCGACCACAAATTCACTTTGCCTGGAATGCCACGGTCCGGATCGAGAACCGAAGAAACTGGAAGCCGACCATCTCGTAACAATTTTCAATGGAAGCGTCAAGCTTCCCGAAGACTATTTCACGAAAAACAAGGTTGTTGTGCTGCCGGTGAAATTTGGCATGGGGCATCCCGTAGCAGGTCACCCGGTTTCTGACCTGAAGGATCCAGCGAATCCGGGCAAGGTGCTCACTCCAATGAATTGTCTGACCTGCCACCAGCCGCACTCTTCGCTTCGGCCTGACCTGCTGGCGAAGGATCAGGCCAACAACATGGCATTCTGCTCTACGTGCCACAAGGATTTGAAAACGCGATAGCTTGCAGCGGGAGAGATGACTACGATGTCAACATTTCGATCCAATCTGAATCGATGCAAACCAGTCGTTACCAGATCAGGATTTCTGGCGCTGCTTGTTCTTCTGAGCTTAGGGCTCGCGTCGCCAGTCTCCGTCTTTGCTGGCAAGAAGAAAAAGGACGCCGGCCCGCCCAAACCAGCGCCGGTGATCGACTACTCCAACATTGTCTGGCCGAACCCACCCGCCATCGCGCGCATTAAATATACGACGTGGTATGCCGCCGAGAAGATTTCGCAAGTAGAAGAGGGAAAGGACACCAAGAAGGCGAAATGGATGGACCGCCTCGCCGGCACGCAACCGGCCACCGAAAATACGAAATTTCTCTGGCAACTCGGAGAGCCCTACGGTATGGCGGTTGACTCCAAAGGCAATCTTTACGTCGCCGACCAAAAGGTGGGGGCCATTTTCATTTTCAATACCGAAACGCGGGATATCGAACTCATTAAGAACAAGACTCATGGCCACTTCGTCCGCATCATTGGGTTGGCCATGGACGATAATGACCGGCTGTTCGTCTCCGATCCGGGTCTGAACCATGTGCTGGTTTTCAATGCGGAGCACAAGCCAGAAGATGTGATCACTGAAGGTCTGGTGAGTCCGGGCGGCTTGGCCTTGGATATCGAGAATCGCCTGCTGTATGTTGCCGATGTGGAACAGGATCAGGTTCTGGTTTACGACGCTGACAGTCTGAAACTGAAACGCAGGATTGGGACTGGCGGTCAGAAGCATGCGCTCACTACACCCGGCGACTTTGCCCGGCCGTCTGGCCTGGCGGTGGATCGCGAAGGCAATCTCTACGTGGCCGACACCCTCAACAACCGCATTGAGATCTTCGATGGCGATGGCAAGTTCGTCACCACCTTTGGCAAAGCCGGCGACGGCCCAGGATACTTCGCGCGTCCCAAGGGCGTTGCCATCGATAGCGATAACCACATCTGGGTGGTCGATGGACAGCAAGATCGCGTCCAGGTCTTCAACCAGGAAGCGCGGTTGCTGATCAGTTTCGGTGGCCACGGACTTCTCCCCGGAATGTTTCAGGGTATAACCGGTATCGCCACCGATAAGAAGAATCGCGTCTTCACTTCGGAGATCTTTCCCGGCCGGGTGCAGCAATTCCTCTATGTCACCGACGCTGAGGCCGAGGCGACACGCAAGGAAAAGGAAGCGGCGCGGGAGAAGAAAACTGGAACTGCCGGCAAGCAGCCTGCCCCAGTGGCTCCCGCAGCCGAGGCGGTGGTTCCGCCGGGTAGGTAACAGCCAGGGTGATCGATTGCCGGCAATTCAGTGACCGGTGGTCAGTAAGCCCAAGATTGACGCGCTGCTTTTGTGGCATTTCGCAACATTTCTCCTTGGGACAGCCCCTTAATCCGACGCATAGTTGCTCAATCCACTGCGGAATTTGACCAATTGGTTGTGTCGCGCTGGCTCTTTTCCCCCACTTGAAACTTCTCCTTAAGGCATCCGGTACGACCATTTACGCGTTAAGTCATTTACCCTGCTGGAGTTACGCACAAGGCTAAATCTGCAAGCCTTCGGTTTAAGAGTTGCTTAATCCAAGGGTGGGGGCAGCTCCGAGAGTCGCAGCCCGGGCCTAAAGCCTCCAGAGTTTTGTAACGCGTTGCAAGAGGCAGAGGAGGTTTTACCTTTTATGAAAAAAGTAATCGTAATCGTATTTTTCGTCCTTGCCGTGTCGGGACTGATGATGGCCCAGAACTGGTCGTCAACAGTCGACGTACTCGGCGCACATAATAACCAAGGCCGCGGCTGCGCGGGTTGCCATGCTCCGCATAGCGGCTCGTTCGGTTCCGGTCACGGCGGCAAGTCGGACGCCGGTAGCTACGCGTTGTGGGGACAGGACGCCAGCCCACTGTATGGAGCGACGATCGCATTCGGCGACAGCGGCAGGTATACGGAGGTTCTGCCCACCAGCATCACCAGCGGCAGCACGGAAGTGGGCGGCATTCTGCTTTGCCTGAGCTGCCACGACGGCAACGTCACCAGTTCCAACATGATGACCGGCAACTCCTACGAGCAATCGATTGGACTGTTGACCAATACCACGTACGGCACACAGCCGATTCCGACCCTGCTGGGCAATGATGGCACTACAGCCGGCAACTACACCAACGATCACCCGGTTGGCGTGAATGCCACCATCAGCACGACGCAGCCTGGTCTGGTTTGGAGCGGAACGGCTTTCAGCGTTACCGCTGGTACCCCCTATGCCCAGTTCGTAGCCAACTACGGCTGGCCCGCACTGGCGCCTGGAAAGTATTCCAACCCATACGGCGTAAACACCGCTGGGAAGCCTTATGTGGCTTGCACCACTTGCCACAACCAGCACGTGATGACGGTTTATACGTCGAGTGCGGCGAGCCCGATCGCGGGCGATGGCGGCGGCAAGTTCTATGCCACCTACTTCTTCGTGAACGGTCCCTACAATCCGAATCTTCAGACCTACGCCAAGACCTCGGCGCCCTCGACGACACAGTTCTGCCGTCAGTGCCATTTTGGCGAAGCAAACGAAAGCAACAACACCAACAACATCACGACTCAGTTCCAGTAAGAGTGTGTTGAACCGGGGGAGAGAATTTTCTCTCCCCTTTTTTGTGACGGTTTTCAAAAGTGAGCGAGGAATTATGAAATACAAACTTTCAGTTTGCCTCCTGCTGGCGATGGCGGTCTCCGCCACAGCGCAAGTGGCGTCTCACGCCCCCGGTGGGATGGGAGCCGCACCAGGCGCTGCTCAGGTAGCACCACCGCAAATCAGCGACAAGCCAGTGGCACGGGTGAATGGAGCGGTGTTGACCGATCGCGACCTTCTGCGCGAGATGTTTGCGATCTTTCCCTACGCCAAACAGCACAACGGGTTCCCCAAGGTGCAGGAAGCGTCCATTCGCCAGGGTGCGCTGGAAATGATCATTTTCGAAGAACTGGTATTTCAGGAAGCGGGACGGCGAAAGCTGACGATCCCGATAGCACAACTGAATCGCGCCGAGGCCGAATTTCGCAAGCAGTTCAACAGCCCCGACCAGTTCGATCAATACATGCAAGCCGAGATGCGAGGCTCCCGCCAGTTGCTGCACAAGCAAATCGAGCGTTCGTTGCTGATCGAGGAAGTGCTGAAGGTGGAGGTGGAGGGCAAAGCTTCTGTAACGCCAGCCGAAGTTCGAGCCTATTACGATAAGAACCCGGCGCGTTTTCAGCGGATTGAGTCGTTTAACATCCAGAGCATTTCCATTCTGCCTCCGCAAAAGTTTACTCCAGACGCGATGGCCACAAATCGTAAACGCGCGGAGGATGCGCTGGCGCAAGCCAAGACAACGAAGAGCTATCAGGAGTTTGGGTTGCTGGCAGAGAAACTTTCTGAAGACGACTTCCGTGTAAATATGGGTGATCACAAGGCTGTGGGCCGCGACAAGTTGCCGCCTCAAATCGTGAAAGCGGCGCTTGCCATGCAAAGCGGGGAAGTGAGTGGCCTGATCCAGATTGAAAACGCCTTCACGATTTTCCGGCTGAATGCACACAATCCGGCGACGAAGCAGCCGTTTGCCGAAGTGAAAGCCGACCTGCGCACTGATTTGCAGAGGAGCAAATACGAAAGGCTGCGCTCGAGTTTTGCGAAACAACTGCGCGCCAAAGCAAAGATTGAAATCGTATAGAAAAAAGTGCGTTCCACCACAGAGACTCAGAGAAAATCGTCAACCGTTCTGTTGCGGCGTTCTTTGTGCCTCTGTGGTTAATTCTCTTTTCCCCATTTGTGGAATTCAACTCCTTGGGCGTGCGATATCGCGCAGTGACTTCGATCAATGGGGCCTCCAAGCACTACTGCCAGGTGTGTAACTCCTTCATTTTCAATCTATAGCCATTTATCAAGAACTCCTAAGAGTGGCACACATTGTGCCTTGAGTTATGTGTACCTGTGCCCGATCAAAGAGGGATTCTGAGGTGAACAGCAGTAACATAATGAGGCGAATCGCGTTAGGCATCGTGGGGGTGTTGCTTGTGCTGACGATATCGCCGGCTTCGGCCCAAGTCCAGATTGGGGACGACATCAAATTGAAGGCAGGCGCCCTGTTCACCGCGGGATACCAGGGAGTGTATGGAGACGGAGAGCAGATCGAATCAAATCATGGGCTGGAC
>Ga0210393_10003345_pt1 | contig 12885 bp, 10 predicted proteins | sample IncBWC27OmetaG_FD_160068 | JGI IMG/M metagenome (GOLD analysis project Ga0210393, IMG submission 160068) | Forest soil microbial communities from Barre Woods Harvard Forest LTER site, Petersham, Massachusetts, United States - Inc-BW-C-27-O ... | reverse complement strand
CCTGGCGGGACAGCTCGATTTGTTGCTCGCGGGTCATCTCGTCCCACATCGGCGTGCCGTACAGCGACACCAGCCGGGGCGGCAGGTAAAACTTGCCCGGGTCCAGCGGGGCATCCCAGTCGATGTCGACGACGGGCTCGTAGGACTTTTTGACCGAGCCCTTCAGCAAGCGGTCGGCGAATTCTTCACGACTCGGCCCAGCTGGCTTCACCGCACTGGTCATCGCTGGTTTCCCTTCGGTGCTTGCAGACGGTAGGGAGATCGCAACAGATAGTCGATACCCATGGTACCGGGTACCTGGGGTCCCGGCTAGGCCCTGGAGGTTTCGATTCGGCAATCTGACTTGAGCAAGAACGCGGGTCAGGAGGCGATGGTGAATCGGCATATCCACGTCATCGGCATCGGCGCCGGGGACCCCGACTACATCACCGTCCAGGCGATCCAGGCGCTCAACGACACCCAGGTGTTCTTCGCGATGGACAAAGGCGAAGCGAAAAGCGACCTGGTGGCGCTGCGACGGCAGATCTGCACGCGGTTCATCCGCGAGCCCGGTTATCGTTTCGTCGAGCTACCCGATCCCAAGCGGGCCCCCGACGTCCAAGACGGCACCTACCGGGAGGCGGTTTCCGAGTGGCACGCGGCGCGCACCCGGATCTGGGCGACCGCCATCTCCACCGAACTGGGTCCGGACGGCGTCGGGGCCTTCCTGGCCTGGGGTGACCCGTCGTTGTACGACAGCACGCTGCGCATCCTCGATGTGGTCGCCGCCGACGTGGACTTCACCTTCGATGTGATCCCGGGAATCAGCGCGGTGCAGGCGCTGACGGCCCGACACCGCGTCCCCCTCAATGAGGTCGGTGAACCGGTTCTGATCACGACCGGCAGGCAGCTGCGCAAACAGCGATTGTCCGGGTCGGCGGTGGTGCTGCTCGACGGTGACTGCTCGTTTCAGGCGTGCCCGGCCGACACCCGCATCTGGTGGGGCGCCTACCTCGGTACCGAGGACGAACTGCTGGTGGCGGGCACTGTCGGAGAAGTCGGGGGCCGCATCGTGGAGCTGCGAGCCGAAGCCCGCGCGCGGCACGGCTGGATCATGGACACCTATTTGCTGAGGGCTTCCGGCTGGCAGACTTGACGCGTGCCCGAACTCCCCGAGGTCGAAGCGCTGGCCGACCATCTGCGCCGCCATGCCGTTGGTTTGACGGTCGGTCGCGTCGATGTCGCGGCGCTGTCCGTGCTGAAAACCTTCGACCCGCCGGTCAACGCGCTGCAAGGCCAGACCGTTGTCGGGGCCGGGCGGTGGGGCAAATACCTGGGCCTGCAGGTCGACAAGCTGTTCTTGATCGCCCATCTGTCGCGTGCGGGCTGGTTGCGTTGGTCCGACAAGCTGGCCGCGGCGCCGCTACGACCGGGCAAAGGGCCGATCGCGCTGCGTGTGCACCTCGGCGTCCCCGGCACCGCGCCGGGCTTTGACCTCACCGAGGCCGGGACCCAGAAACGACTGGCCGTGTGGCTGGTCGACGACCCGCAGCAGGTGCCGGGAATCGCCGCGCTCGGCCCGGACGCGCTGAAGCTCAGCACCGACGACCTGGCCGGGCTCCTGGCCGGTAACACCGGCCGGATCAAGACCGTCATCACCGACCAGAAGGTGATCGCCGGTATCGGCAACGCCTACAGCGACGAAATCCTGCATGTCGCCAAGATCTCGCCGTTCGCGACAGCAGGAAAGTTGTCGAGCGAGCAGCTCATCGCCCTGCACGACGCGATGGTGTCGGTCCTGACCGACGCGGTGGCCCGGTCCGTCGGCCAGGGGGCGGCCATGCTCAAAGGGGAGAAGCGCTCCGGATTGCGGGTGCACGCACGAACGGGGTTGCCCTGCCCGGTGTGCGGGGACACCGTGCGTGAAGTGTCGTTCGCGGACAAGTCTTTTCAGTACTGCCCGACTTGCCAGACCGGCGGCAAGGTGCTGGCCGATCGGCGCTTGTCACGGCTGCTCAAGTAGTCGCCCGCCCGCGACCTGGCACCGGTCGATATGCTGCCCGGGTGACTCGCCAGAAGATCCTCATCACCGGCGCCAGTTCCGGCCTGGGCGCCGGGATGGCGCGTTCCTTCGCCGCCAAGGGCCGTGACCTGGCCCTGTGTGCCCGTCGCACCGACCGGCTTGACGAGCTGAAAGCCGAACTGTCGCAACAGTATCCAGACATCAAGATCGCAGTCGCGGCGTTGGATGTCAATGACCACGAGCAGGTGCCCAAGGTATTCGCCGAACTCAGCGATGAGCTCGGCGGCATCGACCGCATCATCGTCAACGCCGGCATAGGCAAGGGCGCCAAGCTCGGGTCGGGCAAGCTGTGGGCGAACAAGGCGACCATCGAGACCAACCTGGTGGCCGCGCTGGTGCAGATCGAAACGGCGCTGGAGATGTTCGCCAAGAGCGGATCGGGGCATCTGGTGCTCATCTCGTCGGTGCTCGGCGCCAAGGGAGTGCCGGGCGTCAAAGCCGCGTACGCCGCAAGCAAAGCCGGAATGCGTTCGCTGGGTGAATCGCTGCGCGCCGAATACACGAAAGGCCCCATCAAGGTCTCGGTGATGGAGCCGGGCTACATCGAGTCGGAGATGACGGCTAAATCCGGGAGCACGATGTTCTTGGTGGACAACGCAACTGGCGTCAAGGCACTCGTCGACGCCATTGAGCGCGAGCCCGGCCGGGCCGTCGTGCCGTGGTGGCCGTGGGGGCCGCTGGTCGAGCTGATGCGGGTGCTGCCGCCCCCGTTGACCAAGCGGTTCGCCTAATCCGCAAGCACGTCAGCTGGTACGGCCCCTTTCGGTGCGATAGCGACGGACGAGCGCATCGGTCGAGCTGTCCGACTGTGGCGCGGGTGAGGTGTCGCCGGTGATCACCGGAAGCAGGGCCTTGGCCTGCGTCTTGCCCAGCTCCACACCCCATTGGTCGAACGAGTCGATTCCCCAGATCACGCCCTCGGTGAACACCTGATGCTCGTACAGGGCGATCAGCTGGCCGAGCACCGACGGGGTGAGCCGGTCGGCCAGAATCGAGGTGGACGGCCGGTTGCCGGGCATCACTTTGTGCGGCACGACATCGGCAGGTGTGCCTTCGGCGGCGATTTCTTCCGCGGTTTTGCCGAACGCCAGCACCTGGGTCTGTGCGAAGAAATTACTCATCAACAGGTCGTGCATGCTGCCTGTGCCTTCGACGGTGGGTAGGTCGTCGAGGGGTTGGCTGAAGCCGATGAAATCGGCCGGCACCAATCGGGTGCCCTGGTGCAGCAATTGATAGAAGGCGTGCTGTCCGTTGGTTCCCGGTTCGCCCCAATAGATTTCGCCGGTGTCGGTGGTAACCGGGGTGCCGTCGGCTCGGGTCGACTTGCCGTTGGATTCCATGGTCAGCTGTTGCAGATAGGCCGCGAAACGAGCCAGGTCGTTGGAATAGGGCAGCACGGCACGCGATTGCGCACCCATGAAGTTGGAGTACCACAGTCCGATGAGGCCGAGCAGGGCCGGAGCGTTGGACTCCAGTGGGGCGGTTTTGAAATGTTGATCAACGATGTGGAATCCGGACAGAAAATCAGCGAAGGCCTGCCGGCCGATGGCGGCCATCAGCGACAATCCGATCGCCGAATCGACCGAATAGCGACCCCCCACCCAGTCCCAGAACCCGAACATGTTGTCGGTGTTGATACCGAAGTCGTCGACCAAGCGCTTGTTGGTGGAGACGGCCACGAAATGCTTGGACACCGCGGCGTCGCCGAGGACGCTGGTGAGCCAGCGGCGCGCGGCGGTCGCGTTGGTCAGCGTCTCGAGCGTGGAGAACGTCTTCGACGCGACGATGAAAAGTGTTGTGGCGGGGTCTAAATCGGCCAGCTTCGCGGTCAGGTCGGCGGGATCGACGTTGGACACGAAGCGCGCCGAAATCCCCGCGTCCACGTAGTGGCGCAGTGCCTGGTAAACCATCACCGGACCCAGGTCTGAACCACCAATGCCGATGTTGACGACCGTGCTGATCCGTTCCCCGGTGGCCCCGGTCCATTCGCCGCTGCGCAGCCGGTCGGTGAAGTCGCCCATCGCGTCCAGCACGGCGTGCACGTCCTCGACAACGTTTTGGCCATCCACGACCAGCTCGGCGTCCCGAGGCAGCCGCAGTGCGGTGTGCAATACCGCGCGATCCTCCGAGGTGTTGATGTGTGCACCGGAAAACATCTGGTCGCGGTGCCTTTCGAGGTTGGCAGTGCGGGCCAGGTCGATCAGTAGCTGCAGCGTCTCACGGGTGATGCGGTGCTTGCTGTAGTCGATGTAGAGGTCGCCGACCGTGATGGTGAGGTCGCGGCCGCGGTCGGGATCGTCGGCGAAGAACTGGCGGAGGTGGGTTTGTCCGATTTGATCGTGATGCCTGCGCAGGGCTTCCCACGCCGGAGTGGCGGTGATGTCGGGGATCGTTTGCACGGAGGTCATGGTTCGACCCTAATGCGGTGCTGTGGGACCAGCCAGGTCTAGCGCGCGTCCAGCGGTCGCTGTGGATCGCGCTTGCGGCGTGCGGCTCCGCACCCGGGTGAATAGGCCGGCTAGTGGCCGAGCCGGCCTCTGCCCAATCGCAACAGCAGCATTGCCAGATCCTTACCATCCGGACCGAGCTCGCTGTAGCGTTCGATGACTTTCATCTCGCGGCGGTGTACCAGCCGGGTGCCGCCGGAAGCCATTCGGACCTTGCCGATCGCCTGTGATACTTCGGCGCGACGCTTCACCGCAGCGAGGATCTCGGCGTCTAATCGGTCGATCTCTTCGCGCAACTCGTCGATGTTGGCGGGTTGTTCTGTTTCGAGCATTTCCGTGTTCATCTCTGCAAACTCCGCGTTCTCGTGATGTGGGGGTTCTGGTCTCATCCGGTATCAGGCCTCACAAAAGAGACGAGCCCCGAATCCGGAAGCGGACCACGGGGCTCTGCGACAGCAGTTAGACCACGGGCACCGCTGGCCGGTACCCGTAGAAAAATCGGCGACGCGCGTTGAGCACGAAACCGAGTGTAGTCACTAACGGGACGCACTCGTTGCAAAACCCGATGTAAAAGCCATTCGTACAGCTAGATGCGTGCGAGAAACCGGCAAATCTGTTTCCGGTAGCCGCCCATCAGCAAACGCGGGCCAACTTTGATAGCTGACCCGAGGCCACCGCCGAACACCGGTCGGGGGGAACGGGGGATACGCCCACCGGGATCTGGCCGGCAGCGGCCGTGTGAAAAAGGTCGGTCGCACCGCGCCCGACCGGCCAGCCCTCGTCGCCGGGCGGCGGTAAGTTTGGACAGACATGAGTGTGCACGCAACCGATTCCAAGCCCGCCCCCGAAGCGGATCGTCTGCTCGACGAGCTCAACCCACATCAGCGCCAAGCGGTGGTGCACCAGGGTGCACCGCTGCTGATCGTGGCCGGTGCGGGTTCGGGCAAGACCGCGGTGTTGACGCGGCGCATCGCATACCTGATCGCAGCCCGTGGCGTCGGGGTGGGTCAGATCCTGGCCATCACTTTCACCAACAAGGCCGCCGCCGAGATGCGTGAACGCGTGGTGCGGTTGGTCGGCAACCGGGCGCGCGCGATGTGGGTGTCGACGTTTCACTCGACCTGCGTGCGCATCCTGCGCAACCAGGCGTCCCTGATCAAAGGCCTCAACTCCAACTTCTCGATCTATGACGCCGACGATTCGCGGCGCCTGCTACAGATGATCGGGCGCGACATGGGGCTGGACATCAAGCGGTACTCGCCGCGGCTGCTGGCCAACGCCATCTCCAACCTGAAGAACGAATTGATCGACCCCGACCAGGCTGTGGCCAACCTGTCAGATGAATCCGATGACTTGGCCCGCACCGTCGCCTCCGTCTACAGCGAGTATCAGCGCCGCCTGCGGGCGGCCAACGCGCTGGACTTCGACGACCTGATCGGGGAGACCGTGGCGGTGCTGCAAACCTTCCCGGCGATCGCCCAGTACTACCGGCGGCGGTTCCGGCACGTGCTGGTCGACGAGTACCAGGACACCAACCACGCGCAGTACGTGCTGGTGCGGGAGTTGGCCGGTCGCGGCGGCACGCAGGATTCGCCCGACGACGTGCCGCCGGCGGAATTGTGCGTGGTCGGCGATGCCGATCAGTCGATCTATGCGTTTCGCGGCGCCACCATCCGCAACATCGAGGACTTCGAACGCGACTACCCGGACGCGATAACGATTCTGCTGGAACAGAATTATCGCTCGACGCAGAACATTCTGTCGGCGGCCAACTCGGTGATCGCGCGCAACTCCGGACGGCGAGAGAAGCGGCTGTGGACCGACGCCGGCGAAGGCGAGCTGATCGTTGGCTACGTCGCCGACAACGAGCACGACGAGGCCAGGTTCGTCGCCGAAGAAATCGACGCGCTCGCCGAGCGCGGCGAGATCACCTACAACGATGTCGCCGTGTTCTATCGCACCAACAACTCGTCGCGGTCGTTGGAAGAGGTGTTCATCCGCGCCGGAATTCCGTACAAAGTCGTTGGGGGAGTGCGCTTTTACGAGCGCAAGGAGATCCGCGACATCGTGGCCTACTTGCGGGTGCTGGACAACCCGGGTGATGCGGTGAGCATGCGGCGCATCCTCAACACGCCGCGTCGGGGCATCGGTGATCGCGCCGAGGCTTGTGTGGCGGTGTACGCCGAGAATACCGGCGCCAGCTTCGCCGATGCTCTTGTCGCCGCCGCCGAAGGCAAAGTACTGATGCTGAATACCCGTGCGGAGAAGGCGATCACGGGCTTCGTCGAGATGCTTGACGACTTACGGGGTCGCCTTGATGACGACCTCGGCGATCTGGTCGAGTCGGTGCTGGAACGTACCGGATACCGCAGGGAGCTGGAGTCATCGAATGATCCACAGGAGTTGGCCCGGCTGGACAACCTCAACGAACTCGTAAGCGTCGCACATGAATTCAGCACCGACCAGGCCCTTGATGCCAGCGAAGCCGCCGCGCTCGACGAATCCTTGCAGACGCCGGATGACGAAGACGTGCCGGACACCGGTGTGCTGGCGGCGTTTCTGGAGAGGGTGTCGCTGGTCGCCGACTCCGACGAGATCCCCGAGCACGGTGCCGGCGTGGTCACGATGATGACGTTGCATACCGCGAAGGGTCTGGAATTTCCGGTGGTGTTCGTCACCGGCTGGGAGGACGGGATGTTCCCGCACATGCGGGCGCTCGACGATCCCACCGAGCTCTCCGAAGAGCGGCGGCTGGCCTACGTCGGCATCACCCGGGCCCGGCAGCGGTTGTATGTGAGCCGGGCCATCGTCCGGTCCTCCTGGGGACAGCCAATGCTCAACCCGGAGTCCCGGTTCTTGCGCGAGATCCCGCAGGAGCTCATCGACTGGCGCCGCAGTGCGCCCGCGCCGTCGTTCAGTGCGCCGGTGAGCGGAGCGGGCCGGTTCGGTACACCGCGCGCGGCACCGACCCGCTCGGGAGCGAGCAAACGCCCATTGCTGGTGCTGCAGCCCGGGGATCGGGTGACTCACGACAAGTACGGGCTGGGCCGGGTTGAGGAAGTCTCCGGCGCCGGCGAATCGGCAATGTCGCTGATCGACTTCGGCAGTTCAGGACGGGTGAAGCTGATGCACAACCATGCCCCGGTCAGCAAGCTTTAACCGGGTGGCGAGCCCGATTACCCCTGCAGCCACCGTTTGGTTTGGGGCAGAAACGCCAACACCACACTGGCGGCCGGCAGTACCCAGAGGGTGTACACGATCCACGCGACGCGTGCGCCCGCGATGAACACGCCGCCGTAGGTCAGCACCGCGACCACCGCTCCGGCCGCGATGAGGTAGCGCCCCAGAGACCGGCGCTGCAGCAGCAAGATCACGCCGGAAATGGTGGTTGACGCAAACACCAGGGCGAGAAACGCGACCGCGATACAGAACAACCGGTCGGTCTTCCACCAGCCGGCGATCAAATCGGTGGCCACCACCGACGTGGCCCACCCGCTGACGATGCTGACGGCGCAGGCGGCGACCGCCGTCCGGCCGCTCGGCTCACCGGCCAACGGGCCTGCGAGACCTCCGCGCCGGCCCGCACCAGGGGTGCCCTGGTAGGGCGGTGGTTGTCGCGGAATCTGAGTGGTCGCCGACTCTGGGATCGTCGGTATCGGTCCCGTCGGTGCACGCCGAATGATCCGCGTCCGTGATTCGGAGGGTGGGTCCGGCGGTTCGGACACTTGTGCGGGGGGAGGTGGGTCCTTCGGCGCGGTCACCTCATCCAGCGTAGTTGCCGACGTTGATACCACGCTTGGCCAGCCACGGCACGGGGTCGATTCTTTCGGTGCCGCCCTGTAGCACCTCGAAATGCAGATGCGGGCCGGTGGAATTGCCCCGGTTGCCCATGGTGGCGATCTGGTCACCGGCCATCACGCGTTGGCCGGCGCTGACCAGTGTGGTGTTGATGTGGCCATAGAGCGTGACCGTGCCGTCCGCATGGCGCAGTTTGACCAGCATCCCGTAGCCGGCGGCCGGCCCGGCCTCGATGACGACCCCGTCGGACACCGCAAAGATCGGTGTTCCGATCGAGTTGGCGAGGTCGATACCGGCGTGCAGGACACCCCAGCGGTAGCCGAAGTTCGAGGTGAATATCCCGTGCGTGGGCATGACGTAGAGCGGCTGCTGTAGTCGCGCCTCGCGTTGTGCGCGATCGTTGGCGAACGCGACCCCCTTGGCGAGCTCCTCGTTGTGCACCGTGGCATTCGCCGCGGGCTGGACAGCGATCACCTGAGCGCCCCGGGTTGTGTTGCTGGCCGCCCCACCGGTGAGCGCCGACGCGTTGGCGGTCAGCACTGCGTCGGTCTTGGGAGTATCGGCATGGCTGGTCGCCGTGTGGGCTGCCGCAGCCGCGGCACCCGCGGCCATTGCCGAGATCAGCAGCCGGCCCCTGGCCGCGCTGGTCGGCTGTTTGCGGTGCTGCCCGCCGCGGCGGACCACACCGATGACGTCGGTGATGTCCGAGTGATTCGGGCGATGCGTATCGGTCTCAGGCGGGAATCTGATCGGGACCGACACCGCAGCCGGGGCGGCAAGCAGTAGCGGGCCCAGATCGTCCACGTCGTGCAGGTCGTCAAGCTCGGGCGCGAGCAGAACTTGAGCTTCGTTGTCGAAGGTCGAGTCGTTGCTGAAGTCCAGTTCGCGCAATTCGCCGGAGTCGTCGACGAACTCCAAGTCGTCGAAGTTGAACCCGTCGAGCGGAAGAATCTCGGTGACTTCGTTGCGGTGAGGCTCTGTCCATCGGGCGCCTGCTGCGCGACCCACTCTCACTACGCCTGATGTTTCGGCAGCAGAACGAGCCAAACGGTGCTGGGACAAGCTGAAATGTCCTCGTATCGTGACCATAACGTTATCTGGACCTAAGGAAGGTATCGGTTAACGGACGGGGCTTGCAACTTGGGGGCAAAATCCCGACCGATATTGTGAGTTGCATCACGTTTGAGGCTTGGGTGGTATCTCGTGAGCTGTGCCACATCGGCGGGATGCGGCGACGGAGGCCGTTCGGTGGGTGGATACAGTTCGTCCGTGCGTGTTGCCGAATCCGGCGCCGCCTACGTACAGGCCTAGCAGTAAGCCGAGCGAAGACAGTGAGCCCATGGACCTTTTCGAGTATCAAGCCAAAGAATTATTCGCCAAGCACAAGGTACCGAGTACGCCCGGTCGAGTGACCGACACCGCCGAGGGCGCTCAGGCCATCGCCAAAGAGATCGGTCGTCCGGTGATGGTCAAAGCGCAGGTCAAGATCGGCGGGCGGGGCAAGGCCGGTGGCGTCAAATACGCCGCGACGCCCCAAGACGCGTACGAACACGCCAAGAACATCCTCGGCCTGGACATCAAGGGCCACATCGTCAAGAAACTGCTGGTCGCCGAGGCCAGCGACATCGCCGAGGAGTACTACATCTCGTTCTTGCTCGACCGCGCCAACCGCACCTATCTGGCGATGTGCTCGGTTGAGGGCGGCATGGAGATCGAAGAAGTCGCGGCCACCAAGCCCGACCGGCTGGCCAAAGTTCCGGTGAACGCCGTCAAAGGTGTGGATTTGGCGACCGCGCGTTCCATTGCCGAGCAGGGCCACCTACCGGCCGAGGTGCTCGACGCCGCCGCGGTCACCATCTCCAAGCTGTGGGAGCTCTTCGTCGCCGAAGACGCAACCCTGGTCGAGGTCAACCCGCTGGTGCGCACACCCGACGACCGGATTCTGGCGCTGGACGCCAAGATCACCCTCGACGCCAACGCCGACTTCCGCCAGCCCGGCCACGCCGAGTTCGAAGATCGCGACGCCACCGACCCGCTGGAGTTGAAGGCCAAGGAGAACCACCTCAACTACGTCAAACTCGACGGTCGGGTCGGCATCATCGGGAACGGCGCGGGTCTGGTGATGTCGACCCTCGATGTCGTCGCCTATGCCGGTGAGAAATACGGCGGAGTCAAGCCGGCCAACTTCCTCGACATTGGCGGCGGCGCGTCGGCTGAGGTGATGGCCGCCGGTTTGGATGTGGTTTTGGGCGACGCGCAGGTCAAGAGCGTGTTCGTCAACGTCTTCGGCGGCATCACCTCGTGTGACGCCGTGGCCACCGGGATCGTCAAGGCGCTGGAAATCCTGGGCGACGACGCCAACAAGCCGCTGGTGGTGCGGCTTGACGGCAACAACGTCGACGAAGGCCGTCGCATCCTGGCCGAGGCCAACCACCCGCTGGTGACGTTGGTGCCGACGATGGACGAGGCCGCCGACAAGGCCGCCCAGCTGGCGAGTGCCTGAGAGGACCACGAGACATGGCTATCTTTTTGACCAGGGACAACAAGGTCATCGTGCAGGGCATAACCGGCAGCGAGGCCACCGTGCACACCGCCCGAATGCTCAAGGCGGGCACCCAAATCGTCGGCGGTGTGAACGCACGCAAGGCTGGCACCACCGTCACGCATGAGGACAAGGGGGGCAGGATTATCAAGCTGCCGGTTTTCGGCAGCGTCACGGAGGCGATGGAGAAGACCGGCGCCGACGTCTCGATCATCTTCGTGCCGCCGAGGTTCGCCAAGGACGCCATCATCGAGGCCATCGACGCCGAAATCCCGCTGCTGGTGGTTATCACCGAGGGAATTCCGGTGCAGGACACCGCCTATGCGTGGGCCTACAACCTCGACAAGGGCGGCAAGACCCGCATCATCGGCCCCAACTGTCCGGGCATCATCAGCCCCGGCCAGGGGCTGGTCGGCATCACCCCGGCCAATATCACCGGCCCGGGCCCCGTGGGCCTGGTGTCCAAGTCGGGCACGTTGACCTACCAAATGATGTACGAGTTACGCGATTTCGGGTTCACCACCTCGATCGGCATTGGTGGCGACCCCGTGATCGGCACCACCCACATCGACGCCATCGAGGCCTTCGAGAAGGATCCCGACACCAAGCTGATCGTGATGATCGGTGAGATCGGCGGTGACGCCGAAGAGCGCGCGGCCGACTACATCAAGGCGCACGTATCAAAGCCGGTCGTCGGCTATGTCGCGGGATTCACTGCGCCGGAAGGCAAAACGATGGGCCACGCAGGCGCGATCGTGTCCGGCTCGTCGGGCACCGCGGCCGCTAAGAAGGAGGCCCTGGAGGCGGCCGGCGTCAAGGTCGGCAAGACCCCGTCGGAAACGGCGGCGCTGGCCCGGGAGATCCTGACCAGCTCTTAACGACGGTTTCTCACGTGACACTGGACCCGCGTACGCCCGTCGTCGTCGGTGTTGGGCAGTCGGCGGAGCGCATTGATGACGCCTACTACCGCGCGATGTCGGGCGTGGAATTGGCCGCAGCCGGTGCGCGCGCGGCACTTGACGACTGCGGCGCCGACGTCGCCAAGGTCGCGGCAACGATCGACACCGTCGCCGGCGTAAGGCAATTCGAGATCTCCGGACCGGCCAAACCGGTACTGGGAAAGTCGAATAACTACCCACGCTCGGTGGCCAACCGGATCGGCGCGGACCCTGCCCGCGCCATCCTCGAGGTCGTCGGGGGGCAGGGCCCGCAGCACCTGATCACCGAGCTGGCCGGCGAGATCGCCGCGGGCCGCTCGGAGGTCGCGCTGATCTTCGGCTCCGACGCGACATCGACCAGTCGCTACTTCGCCGCGACCGACGACCGTCCGGACTTCTCCGAGACTGTCGACGGCTCGCTCGAAGACCGAGGCCACGGCCTGGACCGACTCGTCACGCGCTACACGGTCATCCACGGTCTGGTCGATGCGCCGACGCAGTACGCGTTGCTGGAGAATGCCCGTCGCGCCGAAACCGGGCTGGGCCCAACGGAATATCTGCGGCGGATGGGCGAGCTGTTCGCCCCGTTCACCAAGGTCGCCGCCGGCAATCCGTTTGCCGCCGCGCCGGTGGAACGCAGCGTCGACGAGTTGATCACCGTGACCGAGAGCAATCGGATGATCTCGGACCCGTACCCGCGGCTGCTGGTCGCTCGCGATCAGGTCAACCAAGGCGCGGCCGCGCTGTTGATGTCGGTCGAGGCGGCGCGGCGACTGGGAGTGCCCGAAGAAAACTGGGTGTACCTCCATGGCCACGCGGACCTGGAAGAACAGCCTCTGCTGGAACGCCCGGACCTGGGGCACGCGCCGTCGGCTGTCATGGCGGTGCGTGAGGCGCTGACCGTGGCCGGCATCGGCATCGACGACGTCGCCACCTTCGACCTGTACAGCTGCTTCCCGGAGCCGGTGTTCAACATCTGCGACGGCATGGGCATCGCGCCCGACGATCCGCGCGGCCTGACCCTGACCGGTGGGCTGGCGTTCTTCGACGGTGCCGGCAACAATTACTCGATGCACGGCGTCGCGGAGACGGTAGCCA
>Ga0210393_10003343_pt1 | contig 12886 bp, 12 predicted proteins | sample IncBWC27OmetaG_FD_160068 | JGI IMG/M metagenome (GOLD analysis project Ga0210393, IMG submission 160068) | Forest soil microbial communities from Barre Woods Harvard Forest LTER site, Petersham, Massachusetts, United States - Inc-BW-C-27-O ... | reverse complement strand
GCGTGGCCGCGTGGCGGTGGCCGCGGCCGGCGAGGGCTTCAATGCGAGCCTGCGCTGGATTCAGCAGGGCGCGCACGCGCAGCTGACGCTCGAAGGTCCGCTGGGCGTGGGCGGTGCGCAGGTCATCGCTGCGGGCGATGAGCTGACGCTCGTGACCCCGCACGGCGAGCAGCTCGACAATGCCGCAGCGCACGCCGAGCTTGCCGCGCGGCTCGGCTTCGATCCGCCGCTGTCCTCGCTGCGCTACTGGGTGCTGGGCGTGCCCGACCCGGCGCAGCCCTCGACCGAGGCACTCGATGCAAGCCAGCAGCGCCTCGCCGCACTGACGCAATCGGGCTGGCACATCGATTATGTGAGCTACGGCCTCGCCGGCGACGGGTCGTTGCCGGCGCGGCTCACCCTGCAGCGCGATGCGGTGCGCGTGCGGCTGCTGGTCGATGACTGGCGGCTATGAGCGAGTCGCCGGCAACGCGCTGGCCCGCCCCCGCGAAGCTCAACCTGTTCCTGCACGTGACCGGCCGCCGGGCCGACGGCTATCACGAGCTGCAGACCCTCTTTCAGCTCATCGACCTGTGCGACACCGTGACCATCGAGATGCGCGAGGACGGACAGATCGAGCGTCCGGTGGGGGCCGCCGGTGTGGCGCCCGAGGCCGATCTCGCCGTACGGGCGGCGCAGGCGCTGAAACAGGCGACCGGCGCACGCCGCGGCGCGAGCATCCGTATCGACAAGCGCATCCCGCTCGGTGCGGGCCTCGGCGGGGCGAGCTCGGATGCGGCCACGACGCTTCTGGTTCTGAACGAGCTGTGGGACTGCCGGCTACCCGCTCCGGCCCTCGTCCGCCTCGCATTGCCGCTCGGTGCGGATGTCCCTGTTTTCATTGAAGGTTCGTCCGCCTGGGCCGAAGGCATCGGCGAACGGCTGACCCCGGTCTCGCTGCCCGAGCGCTGGTACGTGATCATCTGGCCCAACGTCACTATCAGTACCCGGGAGGTCTTCCAGAGCCCTGAATTGACACGAAATTCCCCGCTCATCACAATACGCGCCTTTTTTGAGTCGGGTGGGCGTAACGACTGCGAGCCAGTCGTGCGTGCGCGCTCGGCCGAGGTCGCGGAGGCGCTCGGGTGGCTCGCCCGGACGGGACCGGCGCACATGAGCGGCACGGGATCGTGCGTGTTCAGCGCGCTCACCACGGCCGCGCAAGCCGAGCGCCTCGCGGCGCAGGTTCCCGATCGGTGGACGAGCTTCGTGGCGCGGGGTCTTAACACCTCGCCCCTGCAGCGGCAGCTCAAGGCGCGGCGACGGAGTTGACGCGGCTGATAAGATGCGCGCCCGCGCACCGCGGTTCGCGCGGCTTTGCGGTGCTGGGGTGTCGCCAAGTGGTAAGGCAGCGGGTTTTGATCCCGCCATTCGGAGGTTCGAATCCTTCCACCCCAGCCAGCCCACACCGGTACGGTGCGGCAGGTGGCTCAGGGCGAGGCGGCGGCAATTCCGCGCGGCACGTGAGGCTATGAGTACGAGCGATACACTGGCGCTGTTTGCCGGCAATGCCACTCCGGTGTTGTCGCAGGACATCGCCCGCAGCCTGCAGATACCGCTCGGGCGTGCCTACGTCGGCCGCTTCAGCGACGGCGAGATGAATGTCGAGCTGATGGAGAACGTGCGCGGGCGCGACGTCTTCATCGTGCAGTCGACCTGCCCGCCGGCGAATGACAGCCTGATGGAGCTGCTGGTAATGGTGGATGCGGCACGGCGCGCCTCCGCCGCGCGCATCACCGCGGTGGTGCCGTACTTCGGCTACTCGCGCCAGGACCGGCGTCCGCGCGCGACGCGCTCGGCGATCACGGCCAAGCTGGTGGCCAACATGCTGTCCAGCGCGGGGGTGAACCGGCTGCTGACGATCGATCTGCACGCCGATCAGATCCAGGGTTTTTTCGACATACCGGTGGACAATGTGTATGCCTCGCCGGTGCTGCTCGGCGATGCCTGGAAGCAGGCGTACAGCAACGTCATCGTCGTCTCGCCGGACGTCGGTGGCGTGGCGCGCGCGCGCGCCTTCGCCAAGCGCCTCGATGATGTGGAACTCGCCATCATCGACAAGCGCCGCCCGCGGCCGAACGAGTCGAAGGTGATGAACGTCATCGGCGAGGTCGAGGGCAAGACCTGCATCCTGGTCGACGACATGGTCGACACCGCGGGCACGCTGTGCCAGGCGGCGCAGGCACTGAAGGACGAGGGTGCCGAGAAGGTGGTGGCGTACATCACCCACCCGGTGCTCTCTGGGGGTGCGGTCGAGAAGATCACGAGCTCGGCGCTCGATGAGCTGGTGGTCACGGACACCATACCGTTGAGCCCCGCCGCGAAGAGCGCCCGGCCGATCCGGCAGCTGTCGGTCGCGGAGCTGCTGGCGGAGACGATCCGCCGCATCCTCGACGAGGGCTCGGTGAGCTCGCTGTATGTCGATTGAGCGCGCATGGCGCACCTGCGGGTGCATGCCCCGCGCGAGACTTTTTTGGGTGTGCGGGTTTGGTCGCGAACCTCGCACGTTGGTAGTCACTGACGGAGACTGATAGCAATGCGTATTTCATTCACCTTCGGCGCGGACCTCCGCAGTGCGCAAGGCAAAGGTGCGAGCCGCCGCCTGCGTCACACGGGGAAGGTTCCCGCTATCCTCTACGGCGCCCACCAGGACGCCATGCCGCTGATACTGGATCAGCAGAACCTGCTCACCATGATCGACGACGAGCGTTTCTACTCCTCGATCGTGCGCCTGAAGATCGGCGAGGCCACCCAGGAGGCCATCGTCAAGGACGTGCAGATGCACCCGGCCAAGAACCTGGTGGTGCACGTCGATCTGCAGCGCGTGGTGGAGAACGAGAAGATCCGCATTCACCTGCCGATTCACTTCAGGGGCGAGAGCATTTCGCCAGGCGTCAAGACCCAGGGTGGAGTCGTCTCGCACATGCGCACCGACGTCGAGGTGAGCTGCCTGCCGAAGGACCTGCCGGAGTTCCTCGAGCTGGACCTGTCCGGCATGAGCCTGAACGAGACCAAGTTCCTCGCGGACATTCCCCTGACCGCGGGGGTGAGCATCCCCGAGCTCACGCAGCGCAACGCCCCGGTTGTGTCGATCCACGCACCGCGCGCCGAGGAGCCCGAGCCGGTTGCCGCGGAGGTTGCCGCCGCCGTGCCGGTCGAAGGCGCCGCTGCGCCGGCCGTGCCGGGCGCTCCGGGCGCAGCCCCTCCCGCGGGCGCCGCGCCGGGAGCGGCGCCGGCCGCCGGGGAGGCCAAGAAGGGCGAGGAGAAGAAGGAGGCCGCTGCGGGCAAGAAGGAGGGCGGCAAGAAATAGCCGCGCTCGCGCCAAGGGCTGCAACGTCCGCCGGCCGCTTCGGTTGCGCCGAACGCGGCCGGCGGCGTTTCGGGCGCTCGAGTGACACGACATGGCAGGTGAGCCGCTCAAACTGATCGTCGGACTCGGCAATCCGGGCCCGGAGTACGCGCGCACGCGGCACAACGCCGGCTTCCAGCTCATCGAGGAGCTGGCGCGGCGCCACGGCGCAGCGTTCCGCAACGAGCCGCGCCAGCACGGCGAACTGGCGCGTGCGCGCATCGCCGCGAGCGAGCTGTGGCTGCTGAAGCCCATGACCTACATGAATCACAGCGGCGATGCGGTGCACAGCGTCGCCTCCTTTTATAAGGTGCCCCCCGAGCAGATCCTGGTCGCGTACGACGAGCTGGACTTTCCCGCCGGGATGGTGCGGCTCAAGCACGGCGGCGGGGCGGCCGGCCACAACGGCATGCGCGATGTGATTGCGCAGCTCGGCGATGCGTTCTGGCGGCTGCGCATCGGCATCGGCCATCCGGGCGATCGTGCGCAGGTGCTCGACTACGTGCTGGGCCGGCCGCCGGCTGCAGAGGCGCAGCTCATCGGCGAGGCGCTCACCGCGGCGGCGGACGTGGTGCCGGTGTTCCTCGGCGAAGGCGCCCAGGTCGCCATGAACCGCCTGCATCGCCGCGAATCCCCGCTGGCGCCGCCGCCCGGCGGCGCGTAGCGCTCGCGCCGCCATGGCCATTCGCTGCGGCATCGTGGGGCTGCCGAACGTCGGCAAGTCGACGCTGTTCAACGCGCTGACGCGTGCACAGATCGCCGCCGAGAACTATCCGTTCTGCACCATCGATCCGAACGTCGGCGTGGTCCCGGTGCCCGACCCGCGGCTGCAACAGCTCGCGGCGATCGCACAGCCGGAGAAGATCGTGCCGACCACCGTCGAGTTCGTCGACATCGCGGGGCTGGTCGCCGGAGCCTCCCAGGGCGAAGGCCTCGGCAATCAGTTTCTCTCGCACATCCGCGAGGTGGATGCGATCGCGCACGTGGTGCGCTGCTTCGAGAACACCGACATCATCCACGTCGCTGGCCGGATCGATCCGCTCGCCGACATCGAGACGATTGACACCGAGCTCGCGCTCGCGGATCTGGCGACGCTCGAGAAGGGACTCGAGCGCGCCGCCAAGGCCGCCAGGAGCGGCGACAAGGACGCGCTGCGCCGGCGTACCTTGCTCGAGCGGGTGCGGGTGCAGCTGGATGCGGCGCGGCCGGTTCGCGCACTGGCCCTGAGCGAGGAGGAGCGGCGCGAGCTGCGCGAGTTGCAGCTGCTCACGGCGAAGCCGGTGATGTACGTCGCCAACGTCGACGAGCACGGCTTTACAGACAACCCGCTGCTCGACGCGCTCGGGCAGCGCGCCGCCGCCGAGGGCGCCGTGGTGGTGCCGGTGTGTGCGGCGATCGAGGCGGAGATTGCTCAGCTCGAGGAGTCGGAGCGGGCCGAGTTCCTCAGCGAGCTGGGCTTGAGCGAGCCGGGGCTGAACCGCGTGATCCGCGCCGGCTACCGCCTGCTCGGTCTGCAGACCTTCTTCACCGCCGGGCCGAAAGAGGTACGCGCCTGGACGGTGCGCATCGGCGCCACCGCGCCGCAGGCAGCGGGCGTGATTCACACCGATTTCGAGCGCGGCTTCATCCGCGCCGAGGTCATCGCCTTCGCCGACTATCTGGCGGGCAACGGCGAGGCCGGAGCGCGCGATGCCGGCAAACTGCGCCTCGAAGGCAAGGAGTACGTGGTGCAGGAAGGGGACGTCATGCACTTCCGCTTCAACGTGTGACCCGCCGCGCGCCGCTCGCGGTTTCCAGTTGTTCGTCGAGGTCAGCCGCGATCGGCGGCAGCACGCATCGCGGCCAGATCGATTTTTTTCATCTTGAGCATCGCCTGCAGTGCGCGGTTGCGGCGGCCCGGGTCCGCATCCGTCAACAGCGTCTCGAGCCCTGCGGGCACGATCTGCCACGACACGCCGAAGCGATCCTTGAGCCATCCGCACGGACCCTCGGTGCCGCCGTTCGCAGTGAGTGCCTGCCAGTAATGATCGACCTCCCGGGCGTCCTGGCACGAGATCGACAACGACATGGCCTCGGAATGACGGTATTGCGGGCCGCCGTTCAGCGCCTGGAAACGCTGTCCCGTCAGCGTGAACTCGACCATCAAGGCGGTCCCCTTCGGAAATGACACCGGCAAGCGCGTGCTCTCGTCGTAACGCGATATCTTGTCAATCTTCGAGTCCGGGAAGAGCGAGACGTAGAGGTTGGCGGCGTCCTCGGCTTCGCCGTTGAACCACAGACAGGGGGCGATCTTGGAGGTCTTCATGGGGCACTTCTCCTTCAGGCATGCATATGCGCGGCCTTTGCGTACCACGACGACTGAGCCGGTCCGGATTCGACAGTCCCTCATGGACTGCCCGCCGCCCCTCCCGGTTCCGGCGGTTTGACACCCCGGGGCGGCAGTGATGACAATGCGCGCCCCTTCGTGGAAAGGTAGCTCAGCTGGTTAGAGCACGGCACTCATAATGCCGGGGTCGAGGGTTCGAGTCCCTCCCTTTCCATTGATCCCCTGCTCGCCGTTGTGGCCATATTCCGCTAAGCAGGGCCGGTGGCGCTGCCGCCGATGTGGTGCCGCGCGTGCGGCACGATTCCGCGCTTGTATCTAGGTTCGAGTGTTTCGAAAGGCGTGCGACAAAGACCCTAATAGGAGACGCGCGGCTCGACGCTCGCGCCGTCGCAGCAGCTTCAGGATTCTGCCGAATCCGTGCTCGCGGGCTGTCTTTTCGATCTCGGCGCGTAGTGCGTCTGCCGCGGCCGCATCACTTACGCGCAACAGCTCCCAGGCGGAGAGCTTTGCCTCCAGCGCCCATCCGATGAAATGGCGGTGTTCGGCGTCGCGGGCGAGTGCGAGCAGCTTGTCTGTCGCAGTGGTCGTGTCGGACTGCGCTGGGTCACTGAGGCGCGCCAGCGCGATATCGACGACATAGACTTCTTGGCGCGAGGTGATGGATTGGCGCAGCACACGCGCGCGCTGTAGAGCTTGGTTGCGTCCTGCGGTGTTGCCGAGGGCCTGTTCGCACAGTGCCAGCATCGCCTCGGCATCGGCCTCGCCGGTGCGCTCCTCCGCCGCAGCAAAACCGCGGCTCGCCTGTTGCAGCCGCTCGCGGGCGGCGCTCCAGCGCCCGTCATCCATGTCCAGCTGCGCGAGCATCATCAGCGAGTTGTCGCGGTAGCTCATGTCTCCGCCGGTCCCCACGCGACGGATCACCTCTGCAAAGCCGGTACGTGCCGCATCTGCATTGCCGCGGTCCGACTCGATGAGCGCGCACGTAAAGCCGCTGAATATTGCGAACTGCGGATCGGTGAGGGGCGCGGCCTGCACCTGTGCGCGCGCGCAGGTGGCGCGCGCGGCATCGAGCTCGCCGCGCATGCGCTGCACGTCGGCGACGTTGCTCAGCGGCCAGGCGGTCTGATGCCCGGCGCGCTCATTCAGAGCGACGACCTCGCGGTACTCACTGAGCGCCTCATCGCTCGCCTCATCGTCGCTGACAATCGTGGCCAGCGCCTGCAGCGACCAGGACTGCATTGACAGGTCGCCCGTTTCGCGACCGAGCTCGAGCGCATGCCGTGCAGCCGTCTGCGCACCGTCGCGATCACCCTGCAGCCACAACATGCTGGATAGCTTGCGGTAGACGTCCGCGACTCCCGCCAGGTCGCCGATACTTTGATCGAGCGACATCGCACGCTGATACTCCTCGCGCGCCTGCTCATTACTGCTGAGGTACTCCAGAGCCTGGGCCAATTTCGTGCGCGCAGCCGCCTCGCCGCGCGGATTGCGGATCGCGCGATAGGCGGCGATCGAAGCAATCAGACCGCTACGTGCCTCCTCGTTCTTGTTCAGATGCGTGCGGGCGCCGCCGAGCGCCAGCTGTGCATCCGCGATGAGACCGACGGCGTCGTGCTGTTGCGCCAGTTGCAGCGCGTTGGCGGCGTGCTGTTCGGCGCCCTTCGGATCATCGAGCGCTCCGGCTATACGCGCGGCGGCGAGTTCCACTCTTGGGTCTGTGGTCGCGCCGGGGAGGCGCTGCAGCTCGCGCAGCGTTGCCTGCGCCGCGGCCGTTCCCCCCGCGGCCATCTGTGCGTCGATGCTCTGCAGGCGGTACTCGGCATTGAGGGGCTTCATGTGCGCGAGCGCCTGCCAGGCCTCGGCCGTCTTCGCCCAGTCTGCGTGCTCGGCATCGACCACGGCGTCGGTCTGCAGGCGTTGTTCAGGCGGGAGATTCGCCGCGTGCTGCACCGCCTGCTCAGCGGCGGCCAGTGCCTTGTCGCGGTACCCAAGTGCCGACCACGCCTGGGCGAGGTGGGCGTAGGCAGGGGCATAGCCGGGGGCTTCGGCTATCGCTTCGAGCAGCTCGTCGCGGGCGCGCGCGGCGTCATAGTGCTGCAGGGCATCCAGCGCGAACCCAAGGCGCCGGGCAACGTCGACGCTCGGGGGTTGTGCGTTGGCCACGAGCCTGAGGGTTTCCGTGTCCGCAGAATGGGCACCGAGCTTGCTGCGCAGCGTCGCGCCCGCACGCCTCACGAGTGCGATCAGACCCGGGATTTCCGACTCGTTCGAGACGGAGGCCACCAGGGCGCCGGTGCGCGTGTCCTGCAGCGCGACGTCGACCCGCAACGGAGCATCCTCAGCGGTGCCGGTGATCAAATAGCTGCCGGAGATCACATAGTCGGCATCGAGCCGCTGGCGCAGTCGCGCGAGTGTCTGCGCCGAATAGCCGCCCGCTGCGGGCGGGGGAAGGTCCGAGCCGGCGTCACGCACCAGCTCATCCGGGACCACCTGCACGTTATCCGCCACGCTCAGCTCAGCACCGAGCATTTCGCTCAAGGCAGGCGAGAGCCATGCGTCCTTGGCGTCGCGAGACAGATTGCTGAAGCCGACGAACGCCACGGTCCGGCCCTGATGGGCCGTCAGCCCTGCAGACTTCGGGGCGCTGAGCAGCCACCATCCAAAGGCGAGCGCCACCAGCGGGGCGGCGAGCGCCGCTGCGATCCAGCGGACCTGCGTGGCCTTGCGGCTCACTGGCGTGGCAGTGGGGGGCGACACGACCGCGCCAGCCTCGGTCGCGGCGCGGCCCGCCGGCAGATCTGTCGCTGGGAGGAGTGGCGGCTGAAGCTGGATGGCGCCCTCAGCCGCAGCGGTGAGCGGCGGTGGGGGGCAGAGCGTCGCGCTGTCGCGCGTCACGGGGGCGATGAAGCGGTAGCCGAGTTTCGGCACGGTCTGGATGAAACGCGAGTCGTGCTCGCCGTCGCCGAGGGCGCGGCGTATGAACCAGATGTGCTTGGTGAGGTTGGACTCGTCCACGTAGCCGCGCGGCCACATGACCTTCATCAGCTCGTCCTTACTGACCAGGTGCCCCGCGCGCTCGACGAGCAGCACCAAGGTGTCGAAGACCTTAGGGGTGAGCGCAATGGACCTGCCCGCTTCAGACAGCCGCCGTTCGGCAGGCTCGAGCTCGAAACTGCCGAATCGGTAGACCGGGTTTTGTGGGGCAGACATGGTCTTAGGCCAATTCGTCCGGCAGGAACAAGTTTGCCAGAAAACTGCCAGCTGAACGGCAACGACCCGGTGCCCGCAAAAGGCCACTGTACCGCCCATGACACGGCATGTATGAAGCCCTGCGCTGCGCAGGCATTGGGGGCGCAGATGAGGCGTGAGGCCTGGCACACGCTCCTGCGGCTGCCCGGCATCGCGCTCGCCGCCCTGGTGTGCGTCGTGCCGCTGGCTGCGGCGACGCTCGCGCCCGCCCCCGCGGTGCACGAGGTCGACTGGCGCACAAGTCCTTTAGATCTGAACCTGCGGGGCCTCAACGGCGAGCGCTTCAGCTTCCGATGCCCCACGGGCAAGGCCGCCAGTGGCCAGGTCATCGGCAGCGGCCCGTACACCGACGGCTCATCGATTTGCGCCGCAGGGGTTCACGCGGGAGTCATCCGCGCCGCGAGCGGGGGGCTCGTGACCATCGAGATGCGCCCGGGGGAGGCGCACTACGCGGCTTCCCTCAGTCATTACGTGCAGAGCGAGGCGTACGACAAGTTCTGGAGCGGCAGCTTTCTGGTGATCTTGCCGGGGCCTGCCGAGTTACCACCCTGAAGCGCGCACCAGGCCACCAAGGACGCGCAAACCACAACACACTGGGAGACACACCATGAAGATTGCATTGCTTACGTGCTCACTGCTGGCACTGTCCGCAGGCGCGGCGTCCGCGTCCGACAGCCCTTGGAACGGTACGTGGAAGCTCGACGAGGCAAAGAGTCAGTTCACCGGCCAAACCATGACCTTCTCACAGGGCGCAGGCGACATGCTGCACTTCTCCGACGGCAGCACGGCGGAGTTCGACTTCGCCGTCGACGGCAAGGAGCGCAAGGCGTGGTCGAACCGCACGGTGGTCTGGACCGCGCCCGCCAAAAATACCTGGGACACCGTCTACAAGCTCGATGGCAAGGTGCTCAGCAAGGGTCACCGGACGCTGTCCGCGGACGGCAAGACGTTGACCGAGACGTGGACCGGCACGCGACCCGACGGCAGCACCTTCCATGAGGAAGACGTCTTTACGCGGGTCTCGGGCAGCGACGGACTCGTCGGAACCTGGCGCGCCTCCAAGGTCAAGGGCGGCGGCGGCCCGCAGGAATTCGTGATCAGCGTACCTGCCGCGGGTATGGTGCATTACAACGTGCCGGACATGAAGGTGAACGTCGAGGGTCGCACTGACGGCAGCGACATTCCGCTCACCGGTCCCACGGTACCCCCGGACGCCACCATCTCGTTCAAGGCGCTCACGCCGACCAAGATGCGGTATGTGATGAAGATCGGCGGCAAGACCGACAACACTGGGGAGCAGACCCTGGCAGCGGACGGACGTTCGTTCACCGATGTCAATTGGAATGCGGGCAAGGAAGACGAGAAGACGACCGGCGTCTACGTCAAGCAGTAGTCAGCAGCTCGCCGGCCCGGCCGCTCTTGTCGGCGGCCCTGGCTGAAGCAACTCAAGGAGCTGTCATGAGCAAGCGCTATCTGTCTGCGATTCTCCTGCCGTTCGCGGTCCTCGCGGGCTGCAAAGGTATGGCGACACCGGCCGCCGATCCAGTTAGGGAAGAGGCCGCGATCCGCGCCACCGATGCGCGCTGGCTCGCGGCGGCGCAGTCCCACGACCTCGAGAATACGGTTTCCTACTGGTCGGACGATGTCTACATGCTGCCGCCAGGCGGGCCCGCGGTGGTGGGGAAGGAGGCGCTTCGGCGCTACGTCGCCGGGGCCTTCGCGATCCCCGACTTCTCGATCACCTGGGTCACGGACCACGTGTGGGTGGCCAGGTCGGGCGATCTCGCCTACGCCGTAGGCACCGACACGATCCGCATGACCTCGCCGGAGGGCAAGCCGGTCGTCGAGCACAACAGGGCCGTGGCGGTGTGGAGAAAGGAGCCGGACGGCTCCTGGAAGTGCGCCGTCGATATCTGGAATTCCGAGGCATCTGCGCCAGAGTCTGGCGCCGCGACTCCGCCGGAAGCGGTGAGTTACCCGATTAACGATGCCAGACTGTTAGGTCTGATAGGGAAAATGTCATGAGAACACTCAGCGCATCGGCTTTCGTGGGAGTGATGATTTTCTCGCCCCTTTGCGTGGCACAAAGCATATTCGACGGGACATGGAGGCCTGATCCCCAAAAGCCAAGCCCGGGGCAGAAGACCGGATGCACTTTCAGGCACTTAGCTGCAACGGCCGTCTGCCCAGAAGTTGAAAAATCAGATACTTGGCCTCGCTCATAATGCCGGGGTCGAGGGTTCGAGTCCCTCCCTTTCCATTATGAATCAAGGTTTATTGAGTCTGACGATCTCACCGATCAACTCGATCTACGTCGAGAAGAATTACAACTCCGGAGGCGAGGTGGCAACAGAGTCGCTGCAGGATGCGCGCGCGGTTACGGTGACGCTCTACCCATGATCGAGCGCACCCGAGCGTCTTGTACGTTCCGTTAGGCGCCCCACAGTCGACAGGCGAGCCCACTGCGCCCGCTTCGGCGTTCAAGGCTTCACAATAGAATTCGTTCGACGGACCCAACCATCGTCGGTAAACCGCCAGCTAACCACGCAGCCATACGAAACAGTTTGTGCGGGAGATTTGCGGGGATCAGTAGTGCTCAGGCGTGCTTCGTGGTGCCAATTGCAACGGGCGGCCCTTGGCAAGTTGTTGAATTCCAGATCTACGCGAATCTAACGTCTAACATTCCACCGGACTCATAAGCCCGGGTAGCGTTTGGATCTTCATCTGTAGCGTCAGAGAGCTACTAACTTCGCCGGGTGGAGGTTACGGAGCATGTGCGGGGGACCGAACGTCGACCATTGCGCAGTCGAAGTTGCACCGACGGTTACGTCACCCGCTGATCCGGCGCTTACTCAGGGATCTGCCGTGTCGTCTGCGCCGCCGCGCACAGGGCGCCGGTGAGCCCCGCACGATCGCCGAGCTGGCTGGGTGCGATGGTGATCGGTCGTGAGGAAAGGGCGGGGAGAGCCCTTCGGACCCGCTCATACAGCTCGGGACGCACGCCGATGCTTCCCCCGAAGACGATGAGCTCCAGATCGAGGAGCGATTGCAGGGTCACTACGGCGAGGGCCACCCAGTGCGCCGTTGTGTCAAGGACGGATGCCGCTAGTTCGTCGCGTTGCTCGACGAGTCCGAAAATGTCGCGCACTGTGACGGCCACGGTTCCGCCCTGACTGCGGTATCGCTCGACGATGGCCCGCGAACCCACCTCGAGCTCGAATGTTCCGCTGGTGGACGGGACCGGCGCAGTCGGATGGCGCGCGATAGGGAGGTCCGCAATTTCGCCCGCCGCGCCATGTGTGCCGCGAAACAGCTTGCCGTCGATGAGCAGGCCGAGTCCCGTGCCCGTTCCGAGCGCCAGGAACGCCGCGTTGCGGCACCCGCGGGCGCAGCCGAGCGAGTACTCACCGAGCATCGCGAGATTCACATCGTTCTCGATTGCCACGTCCGGCCCGAAACGGCCGCGCAGGTAGCCGAGGACATCGAAGTCCTCCAGCCCCGCGATGTTTGGAATCATGGAAATACGGCCGGTGCGAGGATCGATGGCCCCAGGCACTCCCACCATGACATGGCGCGCCCGCGTGACTTCGACTCCGACGGTTTGTGCCAGCTTGGCGGCGCAGGCGGCAATCTGCTCGGCCACGTGCGCTCCGCCGCGCCCGTCCGTGGGCTCGGTGAGCTCCGCCAGGATGCGACCATGCGCGTCTGCGATGGCTGCGGCGAGCTTCGTGCCGCCCAGGTCAGCCGCAAAACAGTAGGCAGCTTCGCGCATCATTGACGGGGCGGTGGGAGAGGAAGAGCGGCCGCGAACTCCGCGACCCCGAAGAATTCATCATGGAGACGGCGCAAGGCGACGGACAGCGCGCCCACGACGCCTGCTCGCCTACCGAGGGTGCTGGTGCGAATGTCGACTGGCCGCGGTG
>Ga0210393_10003342_pt1 | contig 12886 bp, 12 predicted proteins | sample IncBWC27OmetaG_FD_160068 | JGI IMG/M metagenome (GOLD analysis project Ga0210393, IMG submission 160068) | Forest soil microbial communities from Barre Woods Harvard Forest LTER site, Petersham, Massachusetts, United States - Inc-BW-C-27-O ... | reverse complement strand
GCCAGCGCTCGGCCCGCCGATGTCGGGCAAGTTGATCTTGACGGTGAACGGGAACACGTACTTCGGCGACGCCAGCTGGATCCCCACGACCGCCTGACCCGACACGTCCTTGGTGACCAGGGTGATCGTCTTGGTCACGCCCTTGCGGTCGACAGTCAGCGTGACCGGCGCACCAGGCTTGCGGTCCCGGATCATGGTGACGACGTCGTGGTGGCAGCTGACCTGCTGGCCGTCCACGGCCGTGATCACGTCGCCGGACTGCACCGTCCCGTAGGCCGGCGTGCCCTTCACCGTCGCCGCGACGCTGTCCACGGTGTGGTAACTGATATTCAGGTAACACAGCGCCGCGGCAGTGGCATCTTGCTGCGAACCCAGCATCTGCTGGGTGTCCTGCTGCACGACCTGCTGCTGCGTCTGGCCCGAGGAGAAGATCTCGCTGGACGGCACGACGGCGTTATCAGGCGTCAGCCAGGCTCGCAGCGCGCTGAAGATGTTGAAATCCGTGCCCGGCCCGCCGGTGTAAGACACCGTCACCAGATTCAGATTGCCGGTGGTCGGATAAGTGCGATGCCCGATGATCTGGATGATGGGCTGCTGGCCGCCTGCCGGCTTGCCTAGCGTGTTCAGCGTGGGCCCAGGCGTCAGCGCAACATATGGGACCGGTGCGACCGCGGCCACCACGAGCCCGGCCAGCACGCACACGCCGGCGATCAGCAGCGTGACCAGGCGACGGGACATGGGGGGTAGCCGAGGGGGCACGGGCCGAAGCCTACGCACTATTGACCCACTCGCTGTCACCGCCCGTGAAGAACTGGTTCTTCCAGATCGGCACGGTCGCCTTCAGCTCGTCGATTAGCGCATGGCAAGCCGCAAATGCGACATCTCGGTGCTCGGCTCCGACGGCTGCGACCACGGCGAGGTCGCCGATCTCAAGATCGCCGATGCGGTGCACGACGGCGAGCGACACGATCGAGTAGCTGGCTGCGATCTTCTCGCACACCCGCTCGAGCTCAGTCTGCGCTGACGGATGAGCACTGTAGGACAGGGCAGTCACGCCGCGGCCGTCGTCATGATTCCGCACGGCGCCAATGAACACTGCGACGGCGCCAGCCGCCGGGTCGGCGGCCGCAGCGCGGATCTCATCGACTGAGAGCGGCTCGGCGCGTAGCTCGGTCATCCTGATGACGCTCACCATGACAAGTTACAGGCATCCGGCGGAACCCTGACCAGCCCCTACCAGGAGCCGGGCGGCCGTCGGCTCAGGTCCCGCGCCGGCGCCGCCGGACCTGCCGCACCACCGCGGCGGTACCGATAACCGCCACAGTCGCCCCGGCTGCCGTGATGGTCGCGTCCTTCTTGCCCAGCCTGCGGCCAGCGACCGCGTGATGCCCGGCGCGCTGCGCCAGCAGCACCTCGAGCGCCGTCGAGTTGTCATAGCGCGGCTGCCAGCCGGCCTCCCGCAGCGCCTTACAGTCGACTACCCACGGGTACACGACGTACCGCAGGTCAGCGACAGGTGCCGGGGTGATCCCGGCGCGGTGCAGCCGCTGCGCGGTGGCGAAGGTGAGCCCGGCTGGGAGCTCGATCCTGCGCAGCCCAGCGATCTCTTCGAGCTCATCTTGCTCTAGCCAGCCGTCGGAGCCGACGGCGAACGCGCCGGTTACCTTGCCGTCCACCGCGAGCTCGAGCGCCGAGACCAGGTCATCGATATGACAGAACTGCCAGCGCGCCGCGCAGCCCTTCACCGCTAGCAGGCGGGGCGCCTCAAAGTGCCTGGTCACCAGCGTGTCAATGCCGTCGCCCACGAGCGCGGCTGGTCTGGCCACGCTGACCTGCAGCCCGAGATGAGCCCGCGGCGATCGCTCAGCGAGGTGCTCGATCTCCAGCAGGTCGCTCACCACGCTGTCATCTGAGTCCGCGCTCAGCGGAGCATCCTCCGGCAGCGGCACTGAGTTATCCGCCCGCGCCCCGTAGACCATGGCGCTCGTGACGAGGATGACGTGACCGACACCTCCTGCCGCGGCGGCGGTGAGAACCGTCTGAGCGCCGCGCACGTTGAACGCCCGCCTGACGCGCGCATCCGAGTCGGGTGAGAAGTCCACGTCCGTATGCACGACGACGTCGACGTCCGACAGCCGACCGGCCAGGGCGGGATCGCGCACGTCGGCAATTCGCCAGGTCACGCCGCTGACGTCGCCGCGGTTGTGGTCGATCGCGACGACCCGCCCGACCAGCGGCGACTGCGCCAGGCGCGCCGTAAGGGCCAGGCCAAGGCCGCTCGCGGCGCCGGTCACCGCCACGACCGGCCGCGCCGCGTCGGTTCGCCGGCCCGCCAGATCAGACTCGGCCGGTACGGATTCTGCTCGTTCGCCGTTGACCGCGTCGTCGGCGTGGTCGGGCGCAGTGACCAAATCGCCCGCCTTCCGCCGCCCGCGAGTCGCCGCCGGAGCCCTGGATGTGGATTCAGGGCTGCGCTCAGGGCGAACCTGAGCTACTCGGTTGCTCACCGCGGACCGCTCCTGGGATAGCTTGGCCAGTGTGGACCCTTCCATCCTGCCTGAGAGTTCGGGCAGATGACCCCGAGAGGCCGGGCAGATGACTGAGCCTCCCTTCGGCTTCGGCCCTGGGCGCAACTCCGGTGACGATCCGGACGTGCCCGGCGGTTCCGGCGGCTCCGGACCTGGCGGTGGTGGCCCAGCCGGGCCGTTCGGCGGCATGGGTCCGCTTGGTCCCATGGGTGACCCGCAGCAGTTCGCGGACGCGCTGCGCCAGTTCGCCGATCTGATGTCCTGGCAGGGCGGTCCGGTGAACTGGGACCTGGCCAAGAACATCGCCCGCCAGACGGTCGCTCAGAAGGGCGACGCGAGCGTCCTGGAGATTGACCGCAGCAAAGTGGTCGAGGCGTTGCGGCTCGCCGACCTCTGGCTCGAGGACGCCACCGAGTTCCCAAGCGGGATCCGGACATCGCAGGCCTGGAGCAGGTCCGAGTGGGTCGAAGCGACCCTGCCGGTCTGGTCGAAGCTGTGCGATCCCATCGCCGCGCGGGCGGTCGACGCGATGAGCGGACTACTCGGCGATGACCCAGCGGAGCTCGGCGCGGACATTCCGCCCGAGATGCGGGCCATGATCGGCGGTCTTGGCGGCCTCGGCGGCCTGGGCGAGATGATGCGCCGGATCGGCGGGATGATGGTCGGCGGCCAGACCGGCGCGGCCGTGGGAGCCCTGGCCGAGGAAGTCGTGAGCTCGACCGATGTCGGGCTGCCGCTCGGGCCGCAGGGCACTGCCGCCCTGCTCCCGGCGGGCGTGGCCGCGTTCGGATCAGGCCTGTCGGTCGACGCCGACGAGATCCGGCTCTTCCTCGCGCTGCGCGAGGCTGCCCATCACCGCCTGTTCGGCCACGTGCCGTGGCTGCGGGCCCGACTGCTCGGCGCGGTCGAGGACTACGCGCGCGGAATCACCGTCGATGCCGCTGCACTCCGCGACGCGATGCCGCAGATCGATCCGTCCAATCCCGAGGCGCTGAACGAGGCCCTCTCGGGCGCCGCGCTGTTCCAGCCGGAAGACACCCCCGAGCAGAAGGCCGCCCTCGCCAGGCTGGAGACCGTGCTCGCGCTCGTCGAGGGCTGGGTCTCGACCGTGGTCGCGACCGCCGCGAGCGATCGGCTGCCGCAGGCAGAGGCTCTCGCCGAGGCGATCAGGCGGCGGCGCGCCACCGGCGGGCCCGCTGAGCGGACGTTCGCCACGCTCGTCGGCCTCGAGCTGCGGCCGCGCAGGCTGCGCGAGGCCGCCGCGATCTGGCAGGGCCTGACCACCGAGCGCGGCATTACGGGGCGGGACGCTATCTGGGCGCACCCGGACCTGCTGCCCACCGCCGATGACTTCGACGATCCCGACGGCTTCGTCCAGGGCCGGCCGGAGCTCGACATCTCGGATCTGGGCGGGCCGGCCAGCGATGGCCCAGATCACGATGGCACAAATGACGACGACACCGATGACGGCAGCCCAGGACAGCCGGGCAGCACGCCGGAGCCCCCCAGCCAGTCCTGACACCTGGACAGCCGGGCAGCACCCTGCAGACCCCAGCCAGTGCTGGCGGCCCTCAGCTCAAGTTAGCCGCGGGCAATCTCCGTCCACAGCACGTGGACGCCGTCCTGGCTGATCAGCAGCATCCTGGACCGATTTTGTCCGGGCAATTCACACCGACGTGCACAGGTATCCACAGGGACGCGCCGCGCGCTCCCCACGTTGTGCACAACCGCGTCCACAGGGTGGGCTTGACCTGCAGGACCAGCGAGCCTACCTTCGCCAGCCAAGGGGTCCCCGGGCCCCGGGCCGCTCGCTGCTTCTGGGGAAGGGGGGCGAGCGGGCTGGCGACCCGGGGACTTGCGGCCCCGTTCCCTGCCTGAAGCCCTTGCCGTCCGGACTGTCGGTCCGCAGTGGCATCGTTCCCGTTGTGAGGCCGGCCTTGAGATCGGGTCTGCAGCCGCTGTGGCGGGACCGAGACACTGTGCAAATGGGCGTCGACCCGCGCCGGGCGGCAGCTGTATCCGGCATGCGCGGAGCGGCCGACGTCATCCGTTTGCTCGACGGGAGCCGCCGCCGCGATCAGGTCGTTGCTGAGGCGAGCCAGCGTGGCGTCCCGGCGGCCGTCACCGAGCGCGTCATCACACTGCTCGCGGCCGCTGGCGCCATCATCGACTTCCCGGCCGATACCCTTCGGTCGCTGCCGAGCGAGCTCCGGCGGCAGCTCACCCCGGTGCTCGCGGCAGCGTCGCTGGCTGGCCAGGACGCGGATGGCGGCGTTCGGTTACTCGCCCGGCGGTCGGCGACGATGGTGCACGTGCGCGGCAGCGGGCCGATCGCGGACCTAGTGACCGACCTGCTGACCCGGTCGGGCCTCGCGGCCGCCGCCGACGTTGAGCAACCGTGGCGCCGGGACCGTCAGCCGGATCTCGTCGTGCTCATCGGCCACCCAGGGCCAGCAGAGATCATCGAGTTGCAGCGCCAGCGGCTGGCGCACCTCGCCGTCTGCGTTAGCGAGGCGATCGGCGTGGTCGGTCCGCTGGTGCGGCCCGGCCGGACGGCGTGCCTGCGCTGCCTGGATCTCGCTCGCGCCGAGCGCGATCCGGCCTGGCCGCTGATCCTGGCCCAGCTGCCAGCCGACCGGATGGATGCCACCGCCAGTGATGGCGTGCTCGCGACCGCAGTCGCGGCCCAGACGGCAGCCCAGGCGGTGGCGTTCGCTGACCGATCCGAGCTGGCCGCTGCAACCGCGGACGGGACGCTAGAGCTGGCACTGCCCGCCTGGCAGTGGCGACGCAGGACCTGGCGGCCGCATCAGGCCTGCACGTGCGGCAGCTGGGCGTCAGCCGCGGGCGGCTGAGGACGACCGGCGCAGGCGCAGCCCGGCCCCGACGGCAAGCACCCCGGCGAGCGCGATGATCGGCCCGGCCGTGGCCCACACCGAGCTGCCCGACATCATGCTGCCGCCAATTACGCCGAAGCCCTGCAGGGCGAAAATCACACCGACGATCGTGGCTAGCGCTCCCACAATGATCAGTAGTCGGCTCAGCATGGCGGCGGCTCCTCGGTTGCCAAGGGTGACGTGCGGCTGCACACGAACGTAACGGACCGCGCCAAGTCATGGTTCAGCTCTATTTAGGCCGGCCGGCTAAGGCCATACGGGCAGCCCCGTCGCATGCGGTAGCACGGTTAGCCGACAATAGAGATCATGACTGACCTCCCGCGTCTCGCCGTGACCAGGACCGCGAAGCTGGCCTCGCTTCCGGTGGGGATGGCAGGCCGCGCCGCGCTAGGACTTGGCAAGCGCCTTGGCGGCAGGCCCGCGGAGATCGTGGCGCAGGAATTGCAGCAGCGGACTGCCGAGCAGATCTTCCGCGTTCTCGGTGAACTCAAGGGCGGAGCGCTCAAGCTCGGCCAGGCGCTGTCGATCTTCGAGGCGGCCCTGCCGCCCGAGATCGCGGGCCCATATCGCGCCACCCTGACCATGCTGCAAGAGTCCGCCCCGCCCCTGCCCGCCGCGGCCGTGCATAAGGTCCTGGCGGCCGACCTTGGTCCGGACTGGCGAGACCAGTTCGCCGAATTCGATGACAACCCGGCGGCGGCCGCGTCGATCGGCCAGGTGCACCGCGCGATCTGGCACGACGGCACGCAGGTCGCCGTCAAGATTCAGTATCCCGGCGCTGGCAAGGCGCTCAGCAACGACTTCACGCAGCTCAGCCGCGTAGGCAGGCTATTCGGGATCCTGATGCCCGGCCTCGACGTCAGGCCGATGCTCGACGAGCTGCGAGCGAGGGTCGTCGAGGAGCTCGACTACCGGCTGGAGGCGACCGCCCAGCAGGCATTCGCCGACGCGTACGCCGGCGATCCAGATATCGCGGTACCCGGCGTGATAACCGCTACTGATCATGTCCTCGTGACCGAGTGGATGGACGGCACGCCGCTCGCGACGATCATCTCCTCGGGTACGCAGGAGCAGCGCAACGACGCTGGCATGCGCCTGGTCCGGTTCTTGTTCTCAGGCCCAGCCAGGGCGGGGCTGCTTCATGCTGATCCGCATCCGGGCAACTTCCGGCTGCTGGCCGACGGCCGCCTCGGTGTGCTCGACTTTGGCGCCGTTGACCGGCTGCCCGATGGGCTGCCGCCGATCTTCGGCAAGCTGCTCTGGCTGATGCACCACGATGGCGACATCGAGATGGTGGAGCAGGAATTGCGCGAGCACGGATTCCTGCGCCCCGGCGTGAGTGTGGATCTCGAGGAGCTGCGCGCGTTCCTTGCGCCGCTGGCCGAGCCATCGCGGGGCGAGAGCTTCTCGTTCAGCCGCGAGTGGATGCGCGGCGAGGCGACCAGAGTCGCGGACCTTCGCCCGGCCAACGTCGCCCGGCGGCTGAACCTGCCGCCGTCTTACGTACTCATTCACCGGGTCTCGACGTCCGGCATCGGCGTGCTGTGCCAGCTGGAATGCTCCGGCAGATTGCGCGCTGAGGTACTCCGCTGGGTGCCCGGCTATGGCCCGCCAGGCACAATCGTGACTGAGTTGCTCACCGGTCCTGACGTGCTGCCCGGCCCTGAGGCACTGCCCGGTGCCGACGCGCTGGCCCGGTCCTGACGTACTGCCCGGCCCTGAGGCACTACCCGGTGCCGACGCGCTGGCCCGGTCCTGACGTCGCGCTAGCCGTCGGGCCCGATCGCGCTAGCCGTCGGGCCCGGGAAGTCCGCTAGCTCCCCGGGCCCGGCCCCTGCCTGACTCCCTGACTCTCGCTACCGCGCCGACTCGATTAGCTCGAGGGCAGCCCGCAGCCGGGCTGCCTGATCCCCGCGGCGAGTCTGGAGTCGCTCCGCTCGCTGGGCCCGCCGTGCGATCCGGTCATGCATCCACGCCCGGTTGCCGTCGCGCTGAGCGGCGGCCATCGCGAGGAGGGCCTGTTGTCGTTCTCGTGCTAGTTCGGGTTGTACATGCGCCATTGCACTGTCCCCTCGGTGAGTGAGTTGATTTCGTGGCCATGTCGGCCGATGATCAGGCCGCCACTGCGTCCTTGCGCGGACGTCCCCGTGGCCGCTTGCGCGGGACGATCTCGCCCCGCAGGAATAGCTCGCCGCCCCAGACGCCCCATGGCTCCGCTCGGGCGATGGCCCCAGCAAGGCAGACCATCCTGGCGGCGCAGCTCCCGCAGAGCGACTTCGCGAACTCCACGTCCTCTGGTGACTCCGCGAAGAACAGCTCCGGGTCATCCCTGCACGGCAGCTCAGCTGCGCTGAGTGCCTGGCCGTCAAGGCCAGTCCCGCTGGGAACTCCGGCTAGTTCCTCCAGCACGTCCGTTGTGCCGGGCCACTGCATCGGTGCCATCCCCTCTCCACTTACTCGTCGAGCTTCTCGTATGCCTCTGACAATCTGTGGCCTTGCATAACGAAGGCCGCGGACCCTTTATCGGGTCCGCGGCCTGGAGGGGATCTGGCCGGTCTGTGCTCAGACCGGTACTGGTTCCCTCGCCGGATGCGGACCCACTCCACCCGGGATAACCGGGTACTGGCGAGCCATCTGGATGAAGTTGTGGGAGCCAGCCTGGACGGTGTCCACGGGGACAATGCCGAGCTGGGCGATGCTGACCTGCGGGCCGGCGACGCGGCTATTCGTGCACGACGCGTCGGCGAGTCCCGCCTTGGCGCCACCTGTGATGGCCGAACCGGCACACGCCTTGACCCGCTTGATCCGCGGCACTGCCAGCGCAGCGGCCATCTTGCTCACCTGAGAGCCAGAGCAGGCACCATCACGCGTGAAGGCGCCCGCGCCGAAACCGGCGAGCGGTCGCTGAGCGGCCTGCGAGGCGTAAGCGTCGACGGTCTGCACCGTGGTGGCTCCTGCCATGGCCGGGGTTGTGTTCAGCATCTCGGGCACCTCCTCTCGGGGCGTAAGGGATCCGCTTGCGGACAAGCAGAAGCCTACGTAAGCCTCCCGGATCGCGGCAACTCTTTTTCTACCTGGGACTTCTTCGTAGTGAGGCTGCGGCCGGTCTGTTATCTGCCCGGCTCGCTGCGGCGCAGCAGACCCTCCTGGACCACAGACACGACCAGCTCTCCGCTCTCGGTGTAGACCTCACCCCTAGCCAGTCCCCTGGCCCCGCTGGCGGTCGGCGAGTCCTGGACGAAAAGCAGCCAGCGGTCGATCCGGAACGGCCGGTGAAACCACATAGCGTGATCCAGGCTCGCGCCAATGGCGACGCTCTCACCCCAGGATGCTCCGTGCGCCAGCAGCACAGTGTCGAGCAGGGTCATGTCGGACGCGTAAGTCATCAGGCAGACATGCAGCAGCGGGTCATCAGGAAGCTCTCCGTCGGCCTTCAGCCACACCACGCTCCGCGAGGAGATCAGCGAAGGGTCCCTGGCCGCCTCAGCTGTGAGCGGGCCGACGTACCGGATGTCGATCGGGTTTGCTCGGGTGTACTCCTCGACGCCCGACCCGTAGAGCCGCCGAAGCCGATCAGCGGTCGGCTCGATCTCGTCCGGGCCCGGCACGACAGGCATAGCGTCGGAGTGCTCGAATCCAGGCTCTGCCAAGTGGAACGACGCAGACAGCGTGAAGATCGTCTTGCCGTGCTGGATCGTTGTGACCCGTCGCGTCGTGAATGACCTGCCGTCCCTAACCCGGTCCACGACGTACACCAGCGGCACCGCGGGATCGCCTGGCCGGATGAAGTAGGCGTGCAGCGAGTGCACTTGCCGGTCGGAAGGAACTGTACGCCCAGCCGCAACCAGAGCCTGACCGGCCACCTGGCCGCCGAACACGCGCTGCCGGCGCTCGCCCGCCGGGCTCCGGCCGCGGAAGATATCCAGCTCGATCTGTTCGAGATCCAGCAGGCTGACGACTGCATCGAGCGCCTTGGTCATGGCCCTGTCCGAGCATCCACGGCGACTGTCTGGCCCGTCCCGGCTGGCGTGCTCGCTGTCTGCGCGAGCTGACCGCCCGGCTCGGCGCAGATCGCCAGCACGGCCGCGCCGTGCCGGTCGAGCTTGACCGCGCCGACGCCAGGCACGCGCGCGAGCTCGTCGCGCGTCACGGGCCGAGTGTCAGCTATGGCCTGGAGCGTGGCGTCGGAGAAGATCACATAGGCGGGCACGGCGAGCTCCTTGGATGTGGTCAGGCGCCATTCCCGGAGCCGACGGACGAGCGGATCGTCGGCATTGAGCTTGCTGGCTGCTGCTTCCCGGCCACGGCGGCCAGCGCCATCCTTGGCACCGACCGGTCTATCGCCCGCGCCACGGCCTGGCGTAAAGCTGTTGAGAAACCTCGATGGCTTGCGCGTCCGGCGCCCGCCCTGCGTCCTCGCGAGGGCCCAGGAGAGGTAGAGCCGCTCGCGCGCCCTGGTGATGCCCACATACAGCAGCCGGCGTTCCTCTTCGATGGCCTCGTCGGTCTGTGCGTAGATGATCGGCACCGTTCCGTCGGTCAGCCCAGGCAGGAAGACGGCTTGCCATTCCAGGCCCTTCGCCGCGTGCAGCGAGGCAAGCGTGACGCCCGCCATCGCTGGCACGTGCCCGATCGCACTCCGAACTGCGAGCTCGGTGGCCAAGCCGTCCAGGTCCGCCTGCGGATTGGCGGCGAAGAAGTCAGCAGCAAGCTGCGCAAACGTCTCGAGTGACTCCCATCGCTCCCGGGCCGTGCCGCGGCCACCAGGCGGCTGCGGCGTTAGCCCGATGCTTGCCAGGATGTGGCGGACTTCCGCCGCGGGCTCGTCGGGCGCCGACGCTGACCTGGCAGCGGCCCGGACCAGGCCTACGGCCTGGCGGATCTCGGCACGGTCGAAGAATCGCTCTGCGCCCCGCAGCTGGAACGGCACGCCAGCTGCCGCGAGGGCCTGCTCCAGACCCTGAGTCTGCGCATTCGTCCGCACCAAGACGGCGATCTCGCCGGCCGAAGTGCCGCCCTTGATCAGCGCGCGCACCTGACGGGCCAGAGCCGCGGCTTCGGCCGGCTCGTCCGGATACTCGGTGAGCTGTGGTGCGGGACCAGCGGGCCGCTGCGCCGCGAGCGGCGCCTGGTCCACCGTCGTGCCTGCCACCAGCCTGTTGGCTAGCGTGACGACCTGAGGCGTCGACCGATAGTTCCGCACGAGGCGGACGACCTGAGCAGACGGGAACTCAGCCGGGAAGCCCGTCAGATACGAGGGCGTCGCACCGGTAAACGAGTAGATGGTCTGGCGCGGATCGCCCACAACGCAGATCTCGTCCCGGCCGCCAAGCCACATGTCCAGCAGCAGCTTCTGGAGCGGATTCACGTCCTGGTACTCGTCGACGACGAAGACGGTATATCGCTCGCGGACGGAGCGGGCGGCCGCTGGGTACTCGGCCAGGATGCCTGCGGTCAGCTCCAGGACCGATTCGAAGTCGACCAGGTGGCGCTCGGTCCGGAGGTCTTCGTAGCTGGCGTAGATCCTCGACATCGTGATCGGATCCAGCGGCGGAGTACGGCCAGCCTTGGCGCTGGCAGCCGGGAAGTCATCGGGCCGAACCTGGGTGACCTTGGCCCACTCGATCTCGGCGGCAGCGTCTCGCAGCTCGGGCAGGCCGGCCGATACGCGCAGGCGTCGTGCCGCCTCAGCCACCAGGCCAATCTTCGAGTCGACGACCTCTGGCGCCCGGCCGCCCACCGTCGACGGCCAGAAGTGGGTCAGCTGGCGAAGCGCGGCCGAGTGAAACGTCCTGGCCTGCACTTTGTCCAGGCCCGCGCCTGGTGCGACCTGTCCAAGCTGGCGCAGGCGTGCGCGCAGCTCACCAGCCGCCCTGGTGGTGAATGTCACAGCGAGTACCCTCGCCGCGTCGGCCTGGGCTGTGGCCGCCAGGTAGGCAATCCGGTGGGCGACAGCGCGCGTCTTGCCAGTGCCTGCCCCGGCCAGCACGCAGACGGGGCCACGGGCAGCCAGCGCGACCTCGCGCTGCTCTGGATCGAGACCAGCGAGCACGGCCTCCGGGCCCGCAGCGGCCGCAGCGGCCGCAGCGGCAGCCGATACTGGCGTTAGTGTCTGAGCATCCCGATCCGGCACGGTCGCGCGGCCTCCCCTCAGTAGTCGCTGCCACAGGCCGGGTAAATCACCCTGGCGCCGCCAGACGACATACTTCCGCATGCCACCGACGCCTGCGAGGCTGGCCGGGAAGTGCGCGAGCGTCGTCGGCGTTAGTAAGGTTGTCCTGGACGTTGTGGATGAGGAGAGTCGGAGTGGCGCAGCCGCTGACGATGTACACCACCACCTGGTGTGCTTACTGCCGGAGACTCAAGGGCCAGCTGGCAGCCGAGGGGATCGAGATCGCCGAGGTGAACATTGAGGAAGACCCCACCGCTGCGGATTACGTCATGTCGGTGAACGGCGGCTTCCAGACTGTCCCGACTGTCCTGTTCCCGGACGGCAGTGCCATGACGAACCCGTCGATGGCTGCGGTTAAGCAACGCCTAGGCGAGCTCGCCGGATCGAGATGACCAGCAAGCGATGACCACTAAGCGCAGCCGCCGCACGAAGGCGGCCAGAGGAGCGCACGCCGCCGAGGCCAGCACCGACACAGCCGCGATAGAGACCGGCGACGTGTCGGCGAGCGCCGCAGCGGTCAGCGCCGACGGCAATGCGGTCGTGACGGGCAGCGTGATCAGCGCCTCGGCGGCAAACGGCGCCCCGGTGACTGCGTTCGTGCCAGATAACGCGGTGGTCAGGCGCACGAAGGATGGCTGGCGAGTCGGCAGTGACGACCTGCCTGACCTGACTTGCGCCATGATCCTCGCTGACTTGCTCGCGGCGGAGAACGGCATGACCGACGCTCCGCCGCAGAAGCCGGCCTGCGAGCCGACCCTTGCCAGCGAAGCCGGCCGGCTGCGGGCCACCGTTGGCCAGCTTGAGCACGCGCTAGCGACCCGGATCCGGGTCGAGCAGGCCATCGGCGTGCTCGCCGAGCGGCATCGCATCAAGCCGCGTCAGGCGTTCGAGCAGCTCAGGGAGGCGGCCAGGAGCCGCGGCCGCAAGGTCATCGACATCGCTGGCGACGTCGTGGCCAGCGCGACGAACCCGCTCCTCCAGCTTCCCGATGAGCTGTCCCGCCCGCGCTCGGGTCCGCGCCGCGGTGCGCGCCAGCCCTCGGGCGCCCAGTAACACTCGTCCTTTTCAGGGCTTTTGCCGGGCTGACGCTGTCCGTGCGCAGCGCGGCCGGTGCCCGCCATTGGGCGTGAGATTGGCTTTGCTGCCCAACATGGGGCAGCAAAGCCAACTTGATGCCCTATCGCGGCCGGAACGGGGCCACCCAGAGGCTCTCGCGGCCGGGAACGGGGCCACCCAGGGGCTCCCAGGGCGCTCTGGTGGCCACCGGTTCGCTACTGGGGCCGATCTTG
>Ga0210393_10003338_pt1 | contig 12908 bp, 10 predicted proteins | sample IncBWC27OmetaG_FD_160068 | JGI IMG/M metagenome (GOLD analysis project Ga0210393, IMG submission 160068) | Forest soil microbial communities from Barre Woods Harvard Forest LTER site, Petersham, Massachusetts, United States - Inc-BW-C-27-O ... | reverse complement strand
CCTGCGAGGGCTCGGGCTCGGGTGCGGGCTCAGGCTCGGGCGGCGGCCCGGAAGCCGCCCGGTCTGGCCGCAGCAGTTCGGGCAGCTCGGGCAGCGGGACGAGGCTCGCGAATTCCGGCTCCTCTTGCGGCTGCGGCGGCGGCAGCGGCTGGCCCCTCTCCGGCAGCGGAATGCCGCCGAACGCGGGTGCCAGCACCGCGCCGGCGGCGCGCACGGTGGCGTCGCGCAGGGTGTCGCCGATGAGCCGGGCCGCGTAGGCGAGCAGTCCCTGACGCTCGCCGTCGGACTCCTGCTGGGCCGCCACTGCCAGCTCGTCGGCGAGCCGGGAAGCCAGCGCCTCGGCGGTCGGCCACTGACCGACGGCTCGCCTGGCCTCCGGGGTTACCTTGAAGACATACCAGAAGCGAGGGTCGCCACCGGTCGTGGTCTTCCTGAAGTCCACGTAGACCGGGTCGAGCGCCTCGAGCGCCTGCGCCACCACGGACGGCTCGAGGCCAGCCTGGGCAGCGATATCGGTGACGGTGACCATGTAGCTGTGCTCAAGCAAGCCGACGGTCGCGTCCAGCACGGGCAGGTCTCTGGCTGCCCAGGTGTCATACACGAGCATCTGCCTAACCGGGACCTGGCCGGAGATCATCGGGGCTCGACCGGGGTCCCTGGATCGTCGGGTTCGCCCCGGCTCGCGCTGCCAGGGCCGATGTAACCGGCACTTAGGAGACTAGCGAGAATATGGAGTACAAGCGCACCAATGTGTTCTGCGAGCTGCCGGACCGGGCGTTCGCTGGCCTGAGCACGGCCGTAAAGTCACTGCCGACACGCCGCTCTGTCATCGCCGAAGTGGGCTCTGTCACGTTGACGACTGGGCACGGCAGCAACGTCGCTAAGCTGTGCGGGCCGGCAACGCTGCGGGCAGACCGACTTGAGAGGAACATCAATGGGTAACGACACCGGACTCGAGCGCACCCTGGTGCTGCTTAAGCCCGACGCCGTGGCTCGGGGCGTGATCGGGCGCGTGCTCACACGATTCGAAGACGCCATGCTCAAGGTGGTCGCTGGCAAGATGGTCTGGATGGATGCCGACCTCACCAGGCGGCATTACTTCGACCTGGAGGAGCGCTTCGGGGCTGGCGTGTACAACGCCATGGCCGAGTTCATGCAGAGCGGTCCGGTGCTCGCTCTCGTGCTCGAGGGCGTCGAGGCAGTCGCCTGCACGCGAAAGCTCGTTGGCTCGACCTATCCCGACCAGGCGCCGCCCGGCACCATCCGGGGTGACTTCGCCCACATGAGCAAGGCATACGCCAACGAGCGCGGCATCGCCGTGGCCAACCTCGTGCATGCCTCGGGCAACGCCGAGGACGCCGCGCATGAGATCGACGTCTGGTTCAGCAAAGACGAGATCCACGAGTACCCGTCGGCAGCGGAGCGCTTCCTCCGCTAGCCGGACAAAACCGCCAGGGCCCTCGGTGCACTGTCGCTACTGCGCGTGTTCAGTCAACCGCATGGAGTGATTCCCTCTACCTTGAGAGGCGGCAACGGCACACCTCGCCGTTCCGCCCGGCGGTCGCGGTCGCCCGTTCCTACTGGCTGGCTTCGACAGGCCGGCCAGCCTCGAAGGGAGCACCCATGCCCGCACGACATCGCATCGCGGCAGTAGCCGCGGCTGCCGGGGTGATCACTAGTCTCGGCTTAGCCTCGGCACCCAGCGCATTGGCCCGGCCAGCCGGATCCACTGCCTATCTGAGTCGCTTTAGCAACATCTCAACCATCGCATCGACGGTGCCGCGCAACGGGGACGTGAACCCGTACGGCATTGTCGTCATCCAGCACAGCACCGGCCGCCTGCAGGCAGGCAACATCCTGATCAGTAACTTCAACAACAAGGGCAACCTGCAGGGGACCGGCAAGACAATTGTCCAGATCACTCCGGGCGGCCACCTGACGCTATTCGCCCGGATCAAGGCGAGCAGGCTGCCGGGCTCCTGCCCTGGTGGCGTTGGCCTCACCACGGCACTAGAGGTACTGCCAGGCGGCTGGGTTGTCGTGGGCAGCGTGCCGTCGACGAATGGTCAGGCCGCTACGGCCAAGGCCGGCTGCCTGATCGTGCTGAACAGCAACGGCCAGGTGAAGGAGACCATCAGCGGATACGGCATCAACGGCCCGTGGGACTCGGCCGCCGTCACGCGCGGCCGCTTTGCGTTCCTGTTCGTGAGCAATGTGCTCAAGGGCACGGTCGCCGCCAACGGCAACGTCGTGCGCAAGGGCTACGTGCTCCGCCTGACGCTGCGGCTGCACAGGTTCGGGCCGCCTTCGGTCGTCGCGTCGACGAGAATCGGCTCGGGCTATCCGCAGCGCACTGATCCCACCGCCTTCTTGCTCGGGCCTACCGGCCTCGGGCTGGGGCGGCATGGCACGCTCTACGTCGCCGAGACGCTGACAAGCCGAATCTTCGCGATCCCGAACGCGGTCAGCCGGCTAGGAAGCGCGGGCCAGGGCGCACTGGTAACCAAGGGTGGCGAGCTCAACATGCCGCTCGGGCTCGCCATCGCGCCGAACGGGCACATCCTCACGGTTAACGGCGGCGACGGCAAGATCGTGGAGACAACTCCGGCCGGCGCCCAGATCTTCTCGCTCTTCCTGGACACCTCAGGATCCCCCGAGGGCGCTGGCGCTCTGTTCGGCCTCGCGGTCAAGCCGAGTTACGGCGGCGGCGTGTATTTCGTCGACGACGCCACCAACACGCTCGGCCTGCTGCACTAGCCCGCTGACGCACCATGGATGCGGAGTTGCTACGGCCTATCGCCGCGGCAACTCCGCATCCGTCATTGAGCCAGGTCCTATTCCCAGTCCTCGTCCGCCTCGACAGGCGCAAAATCGACATCCTTCTCGGCCAGCCACCGTTCCAGCCAGCCAAACTGCTCGGCCAGCGTATGCAGCACCGACTCACGCGCGATGTAGCCGTGACTCTCATGCGGCAGGATCACCAGGCGCGCGATCCCGCCAGTGCCCTGGATCGCCTGGAACAGGCGCTCCGACTGGATGGGGAACGTGCCCGAATTGGCGTCCCGCTCGCCATGGATCAGCAGCAGCGGTGCAGAAATCTTGTCCGCATACCGGAACGGTGACACCCGGTCATAGACCTCGGTGGCCTCCCAGAAGTTGCGCCGCTCCGTCTGGAATCCGAACGGGGTCAGGCTGCGGTTGTAGGCGCCGCTGCGCGCGATGCCCGCGGCGAACAGATCGGTGTGAGCCAGCAGGTTGGCGGTCATGAACGCGCCGTAACTATGACCGCCCACCGCGACCCGCTGCGGATCGGCGATGCCCATCTCCGCGAGCGCGGTGATGTGGGCGGCTGCGGCAGCCGTGATCTGCTCTACGTACGAGTCGTTCATCGTCTCCGGGTCACCGATGACGGGCATCGTGGCGTTCTGGAGCACCGCGTAACCGCGCAGGACAAACCAGATCGGGTCGGAGGCTGTCAGCCGGGTGAACCGCTCGGTCGTGCCACGGACCTGCCCGGCGGTCGCCGCGTCACCGTAGTCGAGCGGGTAGGCCCAGACGACCAGCGGCAGCCTGCCGTCGCGGGCGTGGTCGTAGCCGGGCGGCAGGTGCAGCATGCCGGTCAACTGCACGCCGTCGCCGCGGTCGTAGCTGACCAGCCGCTTATTCATCCCGGTGAGCTGGGGGTGCGGGTCTGGCCAGGACGTTAGCGGCGTGCGCTCGCCGTCGTCGAGCCTGACCACAGCGAGATTCGGTGGCTCGGCGCGGCTCTCGTGCCAGATCAGCAGCGACTCGCGGTCATCGCCAGCGAAGCCGAGCACCTGCTCGTAGGCATCAGCGGGACTGCGCCACAAGCGTCTCGTGGTGACGTCCGTGAGGTCCAGCTGGTCCAGGAACGGCCGGTCGCCTTCGGGACTCGCGCCGTCGCCCCGCAGGTAGATCTGGTGGCCATCCTGGAGGACCGTGCGGGTGCCGTCCGGATGCACGGTCATCAGCGGCGTGCCCGGATCACGGTAGGCCTCGTCGGCGGAGTGGTCGAAGATCACGCGGCTGTCTTGTGGCGCGGCCAGGTCGGCGAGCCGGGATGTCAGCCAGCGACGGTCCCTGTCGTGCTCGGTGATCAGAAGCTGGCCAGGGGCCGCCATGTCGTACCAGCCGAGACACCGGTGCTCAACCTGGATGCAGGGCTGCGGGGACTCGTCGAACGGAGCGGGCAGCCGGCAGATCTCGTCCCGGAACTCGGCCTTGACGAGCGGATCACCGCCATCCTGCGCCTCAGTCCAGACGAGGCTGGCGGGCATCGATTCCTCCCACGACACCATCCGCGGGCCGGTCGGCACGCCCTGCCGCGGCACCTCGTCGCTGACGGGCAGATCGGCGATGACGCGCTCCAGCTCGCCGCGCGAGGTCCACACCTCGACCCGGCGGGCAAAATACGGGAACGGGACCCGGAACGAGAATGGCCGTTGCAAGCGGTACACGAGCAGGTGCTCGCCGTCAGGCGACTCGCTGAGGTGGTAGTACAGTCCGGCCGGCCCGAGCTCGGTCACGGCGCCGGAGTCCGGATCGACACGCAGCGGTACCGTCGTCGCCAGGTCCTCGAAGAGGTCGGCGTCCGCGTCGGTGCGGAGCAGATCAGTGAAGGTCGCCATCTGCGACCGTTTGCCAGCAACCTCCGACAGCTGCGGCTCGATGGGCACCGGGCCGGGCACGCCCGGCGGCGCCGGCGCGCCGAGCGCAAGCAAAGTCCGGCCGTCCCTCGACCAGCGCACCGTTGAGCCTGTCGACGTGGGGTCGCCGCCCAGCACATCCCTGACCCGCAGGCCAGGTACCTCGGCGGCCGTCGCGGCCTGGGCGTCCGCTACCCAGACGGCGATGCCATCCGGTTCGTCGAGCGTGACGGCGAACCGCCGGCCGTCAGGTGCCCAGGTGGGCACGCTGACCGAGATGCCGTCAGGGAGCTCGATGCGGCGGGGCTGGCCGCCCGGCACCGCAACCACTGACAGGCCCGTGAGCCGCCGGATGCGCTGCCGGCCACCGAGGGCCGGGTCCAGGCGCAACCCGGCCAGCGCCAGGTACGGCCGGGCGAGGTGTGCCACCGGTGGATGCGACTCGTAGTGCACTAGCGCGATGAACCGCCGACCTGGCGCGAGCGAGGCGGCCGGCGTAGGTGGCGCGTCGATGATCGAGACGATGTCGCTGGCCGGGATCTGATACGGCACTCTTGGTTCCCTCTCCGTCACTCGATCTTGATGGGTGCCAGTCGCCGCTGCCTCTCAGGCTCACCAACTCGGCCCCCATGGATGCGCCCGGACCGGATGCCTGGCGCTGGTCGCTGACCTAGGCTCGCGCGAGCGCGCGCTTGCGCGCAAATCGGGCGGCCGCGCCCACGCCGCTGGCCGGCCAGGATGAGATGACGGTCCAGCCCAGGAGTTGATCATGCAGACAAGCCCGACGGCCGCGCAGGTGTCTGTTCCCGGCTTCGCCGACCATCATGCGCACCTGCTGCGAGACGCCGCCGGCGTGGCCTTCCCGCCGACTCCGCACTCGGTCCGGGCATTCCACCAGAGCGTGGCCGAGCAAGGGCGCAGCCCGATGGACGTGCTCGATCCGGCCGCGGACGTCGCGCGGCCGGCGCTCGACGGCAGGCTTGCCGCAGCGCTGACCAGGGCCGCCGCAGCCGGGCTGGTCGAGATTACCGAAATGGGCATGCGCGGCTGGGCTTACCTGGACGCCCTCGCCGCTTTGCAGGCCGGCGGCCCGCTGCCGTGCCGGGTCCGGATCTACGTCGCGAGCGGGCTGGCCGAGCAGAGCGGCCTCGCTGAACTCGACGCTCGCCGCGCCGACAACGGGCCATGGGTACGGTTGGACGGCGTCAAGTTCTACGCCGACGGCTGGCTGGTGCCCCGCACCTGCGCGCTGTGCGAAGATTTCGCCGACACGGCAGGCCGCGGCACGCTGTTCAGCGACGCGTCCGCCCTCGCCCGGCGGATCCAGCCGCTGGCACAGCGGGGCTGGCGTATTGCCACGCACGCCATCGGCGACCGGGCCGTTGCGACCGTGCTAGACGCGTACGACCTAGCCTTCGACAGCGATCGCGCGGCTATCGCCGCGGCCGCGCCACGCATCGAGCACGCCAGCGTGCTGTCAGCGGAGCTCATCGACCGGATGACCGATGCCGGCACCGTCGCCTGCATCCAGCCGTCATTCGCGGTGACTGACGCGGGCGAACTGCGCCCGGCACTTGGACCTGCGCGAGCCGCGCGCGCCTATCCGTGGACGCACCTCGCCCGGGCCGGCGTCGCCATGCTCGCCGGCACGGATTATCCGATCGAAGTCCTGGAGCCGCTGCCGAGCCTGGCGCGGCTGGTGAACGGTGAGTCGCGCCGACCCGGGTTCACCACCACCGGCGCCGCGCCGGAGCAGGCCCGGCTGACGGCTCACCTGGCGTTCTCGCTCATGACCGACCCGGCCGCGGGTCAGACGCTGCTGAGCGCCGATCCGCGTGCGGTGCCGGCCGCCGAGATCGACGAGATCGACGTGCTCGGAACGCGGGCAGCGCCATTCTGACGGCGGCGCAGGAGACCTACCTCGCTCCCGCCCGTGGCAGGGATGCGTCGTGAACCGGTGCTGGCTTCACGCGCAGCAGCCTGGCCGCCCACGCTGGCAGCCACCAGTTCCACCGGCCGAGAAGCGACACGATCGCGGGGACGAGCAGCGACCTGACCACCGTCGCGTCCAGCAGGATGCCGGCACCCACGCCGGTCGCGAAGATCTTGAGGAACGTGAAGGGCGCGGCGGCCAGCGCGGCCATCGCGAGGAACAAGATCAGCGCTGCCGAGGTGACCAGGCGTCCGGTGCGGCCCACGCCGGTGATGACCGCCTGGTCGGTCGAGCCGGTGGCGTCGAATTCCTCGCGCATCCGAGTGAGGATGAATACCTCGTAGTCCATGGACAGGCCGTACACGAAGGCGAACACGAATAGCGGGATCCAGCCCGTAATCGCGCCCGTGGCGGGCAGGCCCCAGATCGCCCGCGAGCCATAGCCGTCCTGCCAGACCAGCACCAGTACGCCGTAGACCGCGGCGACGGACAGCAGGTTCAGCGCGATGGCCTTCAGCGGCAGGAGCAGCGACCGGAACGCTCGGGCCAGCAGTACGAACGTGATCACCGCCAGACCCGCGAGGACCCACGGGAAGTCGCCATAGAGCGAGTGGATCTGGTCGACCAGTCCGACTGAGTAACCACCGATCAGCGCCGCTGGCTCGGCTGAGCCGACCGCGGTGCGGACGGCTGCGGCGGTCGAAAGGCCCGTCGTGCCAGCCCCGTCGGCAACCGGCAGCGCTACGACCAGGGCGGTGCCGTGCTGGTGCCAGGCTGGCCCCGGTGGCGCCACCGCGAACCGGACGCCGGGCACGCTGGCGGCGGTCGCGACCACGCTGGACCCGACCGCCTGTCCAGGTGCGAGGATCTCGATCGGAGCGAGCACACCGACGGGAATCCCGGCCCGCTGCAGCAGCACGACGCCCTCGCGCGCGGGGCCTTTCTGCGAGAGTGAGTTCACGCTCGCGTCGCCGACATGCATGCCGAGCGCCGCGATGCCAAGCGCGATCAGGACGGCCAGGCCTGCCGCCGCTGCCAGCCAGCGCTGCCGCACCACGAGCCGGGCCCACGCGGTCCAGCCCCGGCTTGGCGTGCCCTCGTGCCGCAGCCGCGGCCACTCCAGCCGCGGCCCGATCCCGGCGAGCGTGGCGGGGACCAGCGTCAGCGTCACCGTGACGCTGATGAGCGGGATCAGCATGCCGCCCAGGCCGATGCTGCGGATAAAAGGGATCGGCAGCGCGATCAGTGCCAGCAGGCCGAGCGCCACGGTGACGCCGCTGAATACGATGGCGCGGCCAGCCGTGTCCATGGCGCGCCTGATCGCCGCCTCGTTGTCGCGGCCGTGCGCCAGCTCCTCACGCCAGCGGGTGATCAGGAGCAGCGAGTAGTCGATGGCGACGCCGAGGCCGATGAGGCCGACGAGGAACTGGACGACGAAGTTGACGTTCAGCAGGTAGGTCAAACCCAGGATGGCAAGGAACGCGGTCGTCACCGACGCGGCCGCGATGAGGAGCGGCACCACCGCGAGCAAGGACGCGAAGACGAAGGCCAGCACAGCCAGCGCGCCCAGACCGCCGAGCAGGATCTCGTTGAACACGCCGGGGCCTGACCCGGACCCGCCGGCGTTCGTCAGCGGAGCCAGCCCCGTCACCCGCACCGTCGAGCCAGGCGGGAGGTCGCGCAGCATCACGGCCTGCACGGCGGCGGGCTGGACGAGCTGGAGCTGTGCCTGCTTCCCCCTACTCGGAGTGAAGATCAGCCCGAACGTGGTCCGACCGTCGGCGGACACGAAGCCCCGGTCGCCGGTGGTGGCGTAGGAGACGACGCGACTAGGCCCGGTGCCCGGCGGGATGCCGACCGTGGCGGCTGCCTCGAAAGCGGCCTGGAGTGCGGTGCGAACTTGGGGCTGCTCGGCCGTCTGGCCGGCCGGCAGCTTGATCACCGGCACCAGCGGCGTGGTACTGCCGCCATTCCCGTAGCGGGCGACGATAGCCGAGTCGGCGATGTCGCTACCCGTGCCAGGTATCTCGAAGCTCATGCTCAGATGGCTGCTGAGCACAGATGAGGCATAACCGCCGACTAGCACCGCGAGCAGCCAGATCACGCCGACCAGGCGGCGGTGGCGCAGGACGACCTCAGTAAGTCGGCCCATCGGTTCGAACAGCCCTCCTGGTCCGGGCCGGCTAGTTCCATGCCGCTCCGAACTTACCGGGCCGCACGGTCGCGCCGCCTGGCGGGTGCCAGCCGATGCTGCACCGCGGTGATGGCCGAAATTCCTATTAATCCAACAATACGGCCGGTTGGCATTGTTGCTGGTTCCGATGTGGCGAGCGCTTGCAGGCCGCGCAGTATCGCGCTTGCGGCTGAGCGGCGAGGAGGGCGGCGGAGATGGGCCTGCTGCACTGCTCGCACCACCCGTACTGGCCGGCCGCGATCCTTTCCAGCGCCGCCTCGATCTCGGCCAGTGCCTGCCGTTCGGCCACCGCCTTCCGGGCGAGCTGCCGGGCGCGGCGTGCGGACGCTCCCCGGCGTCCCGCCGGACCGGGCGGCACAGTCTGCGCCGCGTCGTGGTAGGCGAGGGACAGCGCGGTCACCCGCTCCAGCCGGTCCCGCCAGCACGCCTCGAGCAGCGCTCGCCGCTGGGCCAGGCCACCTGGCCCGGCGTGGACCGGCCGCCCGCCCGCATTCGCCGTACCTGCCGGCCGGCGATGAAGGCCCGCCGGAACGCTGCGGACCGCTGTCTGAACGATCGACGTACTGGACATCTGGCTCCCTCCGGCCTGCCTGCCAGCCGGCCCTGCCGGTCGCGCCAGGCTCACAGTCCTCAGGACAGCGCACGATCCTGCGGGTCTGCTGAAGGCAGGCGGGCCGGAGCCTCCAAGTTGACCCCACCGGCAACTGGAGTTTTCCCTGCTATAACGGCTTTTGCTTCTTTTCCGGTGCATTCTGCGGCTCGATACCGGTGCCCGCAGGATGCGCTTGGGCGGCGCCCGGATGCGATTTTCCTGGCCCTGCGGTGCTCGGGAGCAGCTGCGTTGCCTACGGGCAAAGGAAATCTGCGCACCGCGATACCGGACGGTCGATACCCCCGTGGCCAACTAGGGCAGACCCTGTAACCGCACGGTCGCGGATGGTGTTTGATAGACGTGGTTGCACTCGTATTTTGCGTACGCGACGCGCGCCGCTGATGGCCAGCTGACAGCGCTCCCTCCTGCAGGTAGGGCTGGCTCAGCTGGGCAACGGGCGCGACGTCGTGGCGACCCAGGATCCTCGTCCGTGGATCCCGGAGATCACCCAGTAGGAGAAGGCACATGCCTCAGGGCACCGTGAAGTGGTTCAACGCCGATAAGGGCTATGGGTTTATCGCCCCTGACGACGGCAGCGCCGACGTCTTCGTGCACCACTCCGCGATTCAGGTTGATGGCTTCCGCAGCCTTCAAGAGAACCAGCGGGTCGAGTTCACCGCCGGCCAGGGCGCTAAGGGCCCGCAGGCCGAGCAGGTCCGCCCGCTCTAACCAGATCCGGCCGAGTCGGCCGGTCCAGTACGCAAAGCTTCAGGCTCTGCATAACGGCACAAGGGCGGTTCCGGGTCCACCGGGACCGCCCTTGTGCATCTCTCGCGCCAGCGCAGCTGGGCGAGCACCGGTATCGTCGCGGCGTCGGGCGGACACGGTAGCCGCGCCGGCGACCGGCCGCGCTGGCCGGCCCTGGACCCCGGAAGGCGTGCCCATGACTCGAAGACTGCTCAACAGCGCGCTAGCGGGGATGGGCACGACCATCTTCGCCGAGATGTCGGCCCTCGCGATCGAGACGGGCTCGCTGAACCTGGGCCAGGGCTTCCCTGACACCGACGGCCCGATTGAGATCGCCCAGGCGGCGGCAGCTGCCGTGCTCAGCGGCCGGGGCAACCAGTACCCACCCGGACCTGGCATCCCCGAGTTGCGGGCTGCGATCGCCGTACATCAGAAGCGGTTCTACGGACTTGATCTTGACCCTGATACCGAGGTCCTGGTCACCGCCGGCGCCACCGAGGCGATCGCGGCGGCGCTCCTTGCCCTGCTTGAGCCCGGCGACGAGGTGATCGCGCTCGAGCCCTACTACGACTCTTACGCGGCCTGCATCGCGATGGCCGGCGCCACCAGGGTGCCTGTCACCCTGCGTGCGCCCGAGTTCCGGCCTGACCTGGACGCACTCCGGGACGCGATTACCAGCCGGACCCGGCTTATCTTGCTCAACTCGCCGCACAACCCGACGGGCATGGTGGCCACCAGAGACGAGCTGACGGCGATCGCTGACCTGGCTATCCAGCACGATCTGCTGGTCATCACCGACGAGGTGTATGAGCACCTCGTCTTCGACGGCGAGCACATCCCGATGGCCACGCTTCCCGGCATGGCCGAGCGCACCGTCACGATCAGCTCGGCCGGCAAGACCTTCTCCTTCACCGGCTGGAAGATCGGCTGGGTGACCGGAACGCCCGAGCTCGTGGCCGCCGTCCGGACAGCCAAGCAGTTCCTCACGTACGTGAGCGGCGGCCCGTTCCAGTACGCCATCGCGGCCGGGCTCGCCCTGCCCGACGCGTTCTACGCCGGCCTGGCCGCCAGCCTGCGCACGAAGCGCGACTTGCTGGCAGCCGGCCTGCGGGCCGCCGGGCTGGCGGTCTACGTGCCGCAGGGCACCTACTTCATCACCGCCGACATCGCGCCCCTCGGGGAGTCCGATGGCCTGGCATTCTGTCGAGAGCTGCCGCATCGCTGCGGCGTGGTCGCCGTGCCGAACGTCGTCTTCTACGACAACCAGCAGGCTGGCCGGACCCACGTCCGGTTCGCCTTCTGCAAGCGCGACGAGGTACTGGCAGACGCGGCCGGCCGGCTGGGCCGGCTAGATTCCTGTGCCAGCGAGCACATACCGGCAAGCTCAGATCAGCATCGCCTGGCGAGGGAGAGACCACTGTGACGACCGCTGCGCAGACCAGCGGCCCGACAGCGTCGGGTCCGACGGCCGAGGTCTACCAGGCTCCGCGGCAAGAAAAGCCATGGGGCCACGAAGTGATCTTTGCAGCCCTGGATGGCAGGTACGCGGGCAAGATCATCCACGTGACAGCCGGGCACGCGCTGAGCCTGCAGTACCACCATCAGAAGGAAGAGACCATTAGCGTCCTGTCCGGCGCGGCCCTGATCGAGCACGGGGCGTCAGCCGACGATCTCACCAGCCAGCACTTCGGGCCGGGCGACACCATCCACCTGCCGCCCGGCACGGTGCATCGGATCACCGCGATCACCGACCTGACCTTCGCCGAAGCCTCCACCGCCGAGCCTGGCTGGCGTGAGGACGTGGTCAGGCTGGAGGACAAGTACGGCAGGACGGGTACGAGCGCTCCCTGACCCGGCCGACTTCGCCGCGGCCGACCGCGGTTACTTGTCGCGGGGCGCGGTCCGTGGCCGCGCGGCTGCCCGCGTGCGCGGCCCGCTGTCGAGCGCCAGGAAGATCTGCACCCACTGGTCCGGAGTGACGTAGCCGACGATCGCCCGCCGGTCGACGCCTGCGCTCGCGCAGGCTGCCGCGACCTTGTCCGGCGGGTAGGTTCGGCGCAAGGACGCCTGGACAGACCCGCCGACGCCGCTGAATCCGGCCTGCACGAGCCGCCGGTAGGCGGCCTGCCTGGCGGGGCTGATCAGCGGCTCGGCCCGCCGCTCAAGGCGCAGAATGCCGGCGTCGACGCGCGGCACTGGGCGGAACTCAGTCCTCGGAATCGTGCCGCGCAGGTCCCAGCGCATCCGCGGCCACGTGCTGACGGTCAGCTGGCTCCACCGGCCGAAGCCGCCGGTTCGCTTGCGCGCGTACTCCAGCTGGGTGATCAGCGTGGCCACCGTGAGCTGCGGCGCGCGCAGACACCAGTCGATGATCGGTGAGGTCAGCGAGAACGGCGCGTTCCCCACGACCTGGAACGGCCGTGATGGCGGCCGCGCAGCGAGGAAGTCGCCCAGCACCGTCCGGACGTTCGGCCGCGTGCCGACCCGTGCCCTCAGCCGGCTGGCCAGGTGCTCGTCAATCTCGTACGCGATCACCTCGCCCGTCATGGCCGCCAGGCGGGTCGTGAGGATGCCCTCCCCCGCGCCGACCTCCAGGCAGAGCCCGTCGGCGGGCAGCCGCACCGTCGTCAGGAACTGCCGTGCTGCCTCCGGGCTGCGCAGGTAGTTCTGCGACAGCTCGCGGCGACGCTGATCCCGGTCGCTTCGCCTGCCGTCCGTCGCCCAGCCGGCCCCGCGCACCCCGGCGCCGCCGGGCCGTGACGGCCCGGCGCTCCG
>Ga0210393_10003337_pt1 | contig 12912 bp, 9 predicted proteins | sample IncBWC27OmetaG_FD_160068 | JGI IMG/M metagenome (GOLD analysis project Ga0210393, IMG submission 160068) | Forest soil microbial communities from Barre Woods Harvard Forest LTER site, Petersham, Massachusetts, United States - Inc-BW-C-27-O ... | reverse complement strand
TCGCCCGTGAAATCCACGGTGCCGATGGCATAGGCATTGTCGTGGATGTTCGACGGGTGCAGCCCCGCCTCGCCGCCGTCGCTGCGAGCCCATTTGGGCTTGGGTCCCAGCAGACGCACACCGGTGCGATTGGAATTGTAGTGAACCTGCCAGGTGGAGGCGAAGAACTCGGCAATGTCGTCCTCGGTAAAAAAATCCGGCGCGCCTTGCGGTCCATAGAGGACGCCCAACTCCCAGTCCTCGCCGATGGCGGGCATGATCTCGGCCGGGATGGCGCAGGGTTCGGGCGCCGCCGGACCGGCCGGAGCGACGGCCGCACCGGCTGGCGCGACACCCACGTGCACTACATCGCCGGCCATCAGCGCCCGGCCCCCGTGGCCGCCGAACTTGCCTAGAGTGAAAGTGGAACGGCTCCCCAGGTAGAGCGGCACATCGATACCGCCGCGGATTGCGAGGTATGCGCGGCAGCCCGCACCGCTCGGCGCACCCATCCGCAAGGTCTCGCCGCGGCGAACGGCGAGCGGTGTGCCCCACGCCGCAGGCCGGCCATCGATATCCGCGGCCATGGAAGCCCCGGTAAGACAAATCACGGCATCGACATTGAATTTCAAAGTCGGACCCGAGACGGTGATCTCCAGTGCCGCAGCCTCCTCGGGATTACCGAGCGCGCGGTTCGCGAGGCGAAATGACAGGCCGTCCATCGGACCCGATGGCGGTACGCCCACATTCCAAAGGCCCAGTCTGCCCGGATAATCCTGAACGGTGGTTTGCGTCCCGGCGGCAAGCACCTCGAAGGTGCGCGGTGCGTAGCCGAAGGACTCGAGCGCACGGGTGGTCATGCCGCCCGAGACGAAGATCGGGTCCGCCACCAGCTGACGCAAATAGTCGAGGTTGCTCTCGATCCCCCCGATTACCGTGTCGGCGAGAGCGGCTTGCATCGCCGACAAGGCGTCGGCGCGGTCCGCGCCCACGGTGATGATCTTCGCCAGCAGCGGATCGTAGAGCGGGGTGACCAGCGAGCCGTCTTCCACCCATGTTTCGACCCTGGCATTGGCAGCGAATCGCGCATGGGTCAAGAGCCCTGCCGAGGGCCTGAAGCCTTTGGCCGGATCTTCGGCGTACAGCCGCACCTGGATCGAAGCGCCCCGCGGCGCGGGTGCGCCAAGCTCAAAGTCTTCATTGGCTGCCTGTCGAATCATCCATTCCACCAGGTCGACGCCGGTGACCTCTTCGGTCACGCCATGCTCCACCTGCAGGCGAGTATTGACCTCCAGAAAATAAAACTCCTGGGTGCGGGTATCGAAGACGAATTCGACGGTGCCGGCCGATCGATAGCCCACCGACTCACCCAGACGGATGGCGGAGTCGGACAGCCGCTGCCGCAGCGCGGCCGACAATCCCGGCGCTGGAGTTTCCTCGATCAGCTTTTGATTGCGCCGCTGTGCCGAGCAATCGCGTTCGCCGAGTGCGATCACCCGGCCCGCGCCGTCGCCGAATATTTGCACCTCGATATGCCGCGCGCGATCGATGTACTTTTCCAGGAACAGACCGCCGCGGCTGAAATTCCGAGTGGCGGTGCGCTCCACCGCGCCATAGCCCTCGGCGAGATCGGCCTCGTGCCGGACGAGCTGCATGCCGATGCCGCCGCCTCCGGCGGTGCTCTTCAGCATGACCGGATAGCCGATGTGCGCGGCTTCCTCGTGGGCTTCCTCGAGACTCGACAGCAGCCCACTGCCCGGCAACAGCGGCAGGCCGCTGCGCAGCGCCAGGTCTCTGGCCAAATGCTTGAGCCCGAAGTCGCGAATCTGTTCAGGTGTGGGGCCGATGAACACAATGCCCGCCGACTCGCATGCCGCCGCGAAGCCGGAATTCTCGCTCAAGAAGCCGTACCCCGGATGGATGGCCTGGGCGCCCGAGGCTTGCGCCGCCGCGAGCAAGGCGTCCTGCCGCAGGTAGCTCTCGGCGGCGGGGCCGGGTCCGACACGAACGGATTCATCGGCCCGTGCCACGTGCAGGGAGTTCCTGTCCGCGTCCGAATACACCGCGACCGAGCCCACGCCCAAGCGCTTCAACGTCCGAATGATACGGCAGGCAATCTCACCACGATTGGCGACGAGTACCTTATTGAACATTCGAGTCCCAAATCAGAACCTCGAGCGGCGTGGGGTTGTAGGCGTTGCAGGGATTGTTGAGCTGCGGGCAGTTGGAGATGAGCACGATGATGTCCATGCCCGCACGCATCTCGACGTAATGACCCGGGCCGCTGAGTCCGTCGGCGAAGGTCAGTCCCCCGCCGGTGGTCACCGGCACGTTCATGAAGAAGTTGATGTTGTGGGAAAGATCGCGTTTGCCCAACCCCAGCCGGTCGTGCTGGGCGACGGCCAGAAGATAGCTGTCCCGGCAGGCATGCATGGTCCTCTTGTCGAGCGCATAGCGAACCGTATTGGACTCCGAGGCGCAGGCGCCGCCGAGGGTGTCGTGCCGCCCCACGGTGTCGGCCACAATTTCCGCCATGACATTGCCGGCCGTCGACAGGAGCTTGGAGCCAAAACCCAGGTACACATTGCGCTGCGCGCGAATGGTGTCCACGGCGCTGTAGCGCTCGGCAACGTCCGCCGCATTGAAGAACAGCGTGTCGGCGGCCTGGTTCCCTTGCACATCGACGATCCGGAGATACTGCCCCGTCTTGATGATGTCGATCCAGTAGTCGCCCGCAGGAATCACCTGCCGAAACATCGCCTCGCCGGCCAGCAGCGTACTGTCGTTGCGCATGCTCACTCTCCCCCGCCGCCGCAATTGCGGTACAGCTCGGTATTGACGAAGCCGCGGACATTTTCGGGGCGCGAATTTCGGCAGAAATCATCGTCTGCGACCGCCGGCGCCTTGCTCAGCTTTAGGCCGATGGGCTTGCGCGGATAGTGCGCAGAAGGGTTCAGGGGATGCGGGCAGGTGTGGAGCAGCACCAGGGTGTTCATCTCGAAGCGCAGGTCGACGAATCGCTCGGCGCCGGAGTTGCCGGGATCGAATACCAGCGCACCATCCTCCGCGACGGACACCTTGCTGAACCAATTGACGTTGGCGGCGAGATCGCGGCGGCCGAGGCCGTACTTGCCGCCTTCGACCAGGAATGCGTCGTGGCCGTTCTGAGTCCAGTCGTTCCGATGCTCCTGGTAGGGCTTCTCGCCCCAGCGGGCCGCCACCAATTCGCGATTCACGTTGCCGCAGACCGTGTCATGCCAGCCCACCGTATCCTCGGTGATGGAACAGAAAATCCGTCCCATGTCGGAATACAGACAATGTCCCTTGGTGAGTTTGAAGGTGTGCTGGCACTTCAGGGTATCGGGAGCGTTGTAGCGCTCCAGCAGGTTCTGCGGGTTGTAGAACAGCATGCCGACATTCGCCCCGCCATCGCGGTCGACGATGCGCAGGCAGGTACCTGCGCGCAGCGTGAGCGACCAGTGCTTCCCGCCTTCGATGAGAGTTTCGTAGTACAAAAGGACCTCCCCGCTCCCGTGGCCAATCGTCTTCGAGGAGAGTCTCTTGGATCGGGATTTCCCTCGTACGGGAGAAACCCGAGGACGACTCCTCGACGTTGTTCTCCCGGGCTTTTATCCCGCCGTGTATCCTAAGATTTAGGACTGCGTCTCTCGGACCTGTCGCTACTCGAGCCGGAACCCTAGACGCACATTGATGTCATGATGGTGCAATTCCCATGCCTAGTTGGACGCCTCGGGGCGCAGCCGCGCGTTCCTTCGGTGGACGCAGCGTTTGCGGGGTAGCGGCATGAAAATGGGAGCAGGGATTCGCAGCCGGCGCGCCGCTGTTCGGCACCAGCACGGTGCAAACCCAAGACTCGCCGCCCCAAATGCGCGCATCGCCTTCGATGGGCGACGGCGCTTCCGCGGGATATATTGAATCCATGCTCAATGACGACAGCCTGTTGATCTCCGATCTACGCCTCGGCTACCGAGCGAAGAATTTCACCCCGACCGAGATCATGGCGCGCCTCATCGACCGGGCCGACCGCGCGGATGAGCGCCACCTCTGGATCAGCCGCCTGTCCCGCGATCAGGTGATGAGCCATGTCCAGGCGCTGCAATCCCGCTCGGTGGACGAGTTACCGCTGTACGGCATCCCCTTCGTCGTCAAGGACAATATCGATTTGGCGGGCGTCCCGACCACGGCGGCATGTCCGAGGTTCGGCTATTCCCCGGCACGCTCGGCAACCGTGGTCGAGCGCCTGCTCGACGCGGGCGCGATACCGCTAGGAAAGACCAATTTGGATCAATTTGCCACCGGCCTCGTGGGCACGCGCTCGCCGCATGGAGCGTGCCGCAATGCCTTCGACGGCAGCTACATCTCCGGTGGGTCGAGCTCCGGATCGGCTGTCGCCGTCGCCACCGGCCTCGCGAGCTTCTCCTTGGGCACGGACACCGCCGGCTCCGGGCGCGTGCCGGCAGCCTTCAACAACATAATCGGCCTCAAGCCCAGCCTCGGCCGGTTGAGTACGCGCGGCGTCGTGCCGGCCTGCCGCTCGCTCGACTGCGTGTCCATTTTCGCCCTCACCGCCCAGGATGCGGCCGGTGTGCTCGACGTGTGCGAGGGCTTCGACCCCGAGGATCCGTTCTCCCGCCCGTTGAGGAACGCCGCGATTGCGAATCTTCGCTTCGGCGTGCCGCGCCCTGAGCAGCTGCAGTTCTTCGGCGACGCCGAATACGCGCGCCTGTTCGATGAAGCCATCGCGCGCCTCGAGTCCAGCGGCGGCACTCGCGTGGACATAGACTTCGGGCCCTTCCTCGAGGCGGCTCGACTGCTGTACGACGGCCCGTGGGTGGCGGAACGTTATGCCGCGGTGGGCCGATTCATGGACGCCCATCCCGATGCGCTCTTCCCCGTGACGGCGCAGATCATTGCCGGCGGGAAGAAGCCCTCGGCGGTGGAGGCGTTCGAAGCGCAGTACAGGTTGCGAAGCCTCAAGCGCGCCGCCGATGCGACCTGGTCGCAGGTGGACTTCATCCTCACTCCGACCGCGGGGACCATCTACACCATCGCGGCGGTCGAAGCCGATCCGGTTCGGCTCAACGCGACGCTCGGCTACTATACGAACTTCATGAATCTATTCGATCTCGCGGGAGTCGCCGTGCCCGCCGGTTTCCGCAACGATGGACTACCCTTCGGCGTCACCTTGGTGGGCCCGGAGTCGAGCGATCGCGCGCTGCTCGCAATCGCCGACACTGTGCACCGATCGTCGGTGACCACGCTGGGCGCGACCGGGGTGCCGTTCTCCCCGTCCGCCGCCAAACCGCCAGTGCTGGCCGCGGGCCATATTGTCTTGGCGGTGTGCGGGGCGCACATGCAGGGCCTACCGCTCAATGCGCAACTGCGGGAGCGCGGTGGCTACTTCATGCAGCGTACGCATACCTCACCGGCCTACCGCTTGATCGCCCTGCCCGGCGGACCGCCGCATCGCCCCGGACTGCTGCGCGTCGCCGGCGGTGGGGCGGCCATCGAGATCGAGCTATGGGGCCTTCCGGCCGAACAGCTCGGATCGTTCGTGGCGGGAATACCCGCGCCGCTCGAAGTTGGAAAAGTCGAATTGCAGGACGGCCGTGTCGTGCCTGGATTCATTTGCGAGGGATATGCCGCGTCGGGGGCCGCCGACATTACTCAATTTGGCGGTTGGCGGGCGTACCTGGGATGAGCCGGCTGGCCGTGCCGCGGATAGTAAGCGCCGACCGGCTAACCATGCGTACCTGCCATTGCCAAAGCAATGGCCCGATCCAGCACGGGGTCGATCCCCGATCGCCAGTCCCTGAAACTCAATGGGACAACTTCGTCAGGATCGAGCGAATTGACCTGAAAGCTGAAGAAATAATTCAACCAGAAGCAGACTTCCCAGTCCGTACACGCATGCTGGTAATCATGTTTACCCGTCTCGTAGGCGACGCACAGCCGGAAATTAGGTAGGCACGCCGAGCCGCCCTCCGAATAGAACTGCAGTCGATCGCCCACGGGTTCGCCCACTATCAAAACGCGACCCTGACCCGCGTGCTTAACGGCTGCCGCGGTCGATATTCCTGCGGAGAACGTTGCCGGGCCCGTGAGTACGATAATTCGCCCGCCGGGAGGAATGAGTTTTGGCAGGTGGTGCGCAAGACTGTACGTGTTCAGGTAGTCGCCCCCACCGTCGTAACGCAAATCGAGGATCACGCTGCACGGCCTAATCTGCTGAAGTTGCCGCTGCGTGCCTGACACGAATTCCTTGATTTTCTGGCCACCCCGATCGGAGTTGGACTTGAACTGCACGAATTGAACGCAGGTTCCGGGCAAGGGCAGGGTTCGAAACGCCAACTCAAAGTCTGTCAATGCGATGGGCAGAAGATGGGTGGTGGGTTCGACTGCCCGCCATGTTCCCTCCATGCCCGTCAACGATTCGCTCGACAACCAACGCGTGACGGGTACCGCCGGCTCGCTCGCAGCGGGCGCGTAGGCCTCCAGCGTCCTGGTAATCACCTCTCCGGCAGGCGTCTCTACGGTCCAAGTCGAGTGCCGCATGTCCGGCGCCACATCAATCCCGTACAACAGATCCTGCTGTATCAGATATTGCGAGGCCAATAAACGCCGCCATTGGGGTGTGCCGCCACGCAATTGCTCGAGTTTGGTCATGATGGCGTCAATGGACTGCCCGTCAACCATCGTCACTCGGCCGCCCAGCAGATCTGCGTTGTTCTCAGTCGCACGCATGATATACAGCCCGTCCGAAAAGGCCGCCAAACGTACGGGAAGCTCGAGACTGGCGGCACTGCCTTCATTCTCAATCCCCGAATGGCCATTGTCGGCCAACGCATCAATTTGCATCAGCGCCACTTGAAAATGCGGTCGATCGAGAACGGTGCCGAGTGTCTCCAGGGCATCCAGTCTTCGAATGGCCTCGGTCCTGCCGGTCGGCCCAAATGAGCGGTCCAGCGCGATGAGTTGGCGGAAATATCGGAGGTCCTGACGCTGCGCCTCGAGCGCGTCGGCAGCGGGCGAATGGCTTGGTTGCGGCGCCGAAGGGTGAAAGTGATAGCGCAGACCTGCAGAGAATCCAACTGCGAGACCCAGGACAAGTAGGGTCAGTCCAAGCGCTCCGATGCTGAATCGCTTGATCGCAGTCTTCACATTTATCGGCCTCCGTCGTCGTCAACAACACCGATCAAGCGATAAAGTTGCAGTGCAGACAGAAAGGTATACTCGGAAGAGCCGCTTTTGCGGCGTCTTTGGAAGATGCCGAGCATGAACCATACGATGCCATCGATTCTGCCATGCAGCCTTCGGCAGCGCGCGCTGATCGTCGTCGCCTCAGCGACATTGTTCGTCTTCGCTGCTTGCGCCGGCTTTCCATCCGCCTCTGTCAAAGGCGGCAGCGAAGAGTATTGGGTCGGCACCTGGAGCGCGAGCCCCATGGCCGCCGACTCGGTCCCGATCCCGGGCCTGAACAATTCCGGCTTCTCGAATCAGACAGTGCGACATATTGCTCACGTCAGCGTCGCCGGCAACCGGCTGCGGGTGCGCCTTTCGAATGCATACGGCAGGGGTCCGCTGAAAATTGGTGCCGCCCACGTTGCGTTGCAGAGCTCCGCGGCGTCGATCGTATCGGGGTCCGACCGGGCGCTTACATTCAACGGAAACCGCTCAATAACCATCCCGGCCGGTGCGCTGGTGTTGAGCGATCCGGTCGACCTGGAAGTGCCGGCGTTTGCGGATCTCGCGGTTAGCGTCTATTTCCCCGGCACCACCGGTCCGATTACATGGCATCAGTTGGGGATGCAGACCGCCTATGTCTCGACTCCGGGAGACTTCACCACGGCGGTCGAGATGCCGGTCGCTTCCACCGCGACGTCCCGATTCGTACTGGCGGATGTGGAGGTGGCAGCGGCCAAGAGGATAGGAGCCGTCGTGGCTCTCGGCGACTCGATCACGGATGGATACGGTTCGACTGCCGATGCCGACCATCGCTGGCCGGATTACCTCTCGCTGCGGCTCAATGCCAGGAATGCAAAGAACGGCATGGCGGTACTGAACCAGGGGATCAGCGGCAACCGGCTGCTGCATGATGAATTTGGCCCCAATTCGTCGGCGCGATACGACCGCGACGTCCTGGCGCAAGTTGGCGTCACGCACGTAATCGTGCTGGAGGGTATCAATGACATCGGCCTCTCCGGTGCCCTTCAACTGCCCGCGGAGGAGGTGAGTGCTGATGAGATCATCGGCGGGCTGCAACAGCTGATCGAGCGCGCGCATGAGCGGAAGCTGGTGATCCTTGGCGGTACCCTTACTCCGTTTGAAGGCACCGCGTTTCCCGGTTACTACACGCCCGCCGGGGAACTCAAGCGTCAAGCGGTCAACGCATGGATACGCACGAAGGCCAAGTTTGATGCGGTTATCGATTTCGACCAAGCCGTCCGCGACCCGAGCCACCCGACGCGCTTGCTGCCTGCCTATGACTCTGGGGATCACCTGCACCTCAACGACACAGGCTACAAGGCCATGGCTGACTCCATCGATTTGAAGTTGCTCCAGGGCGCCTAGCTGCGAATGACGGCTCAAGCCATGGATTCAAATCCTTTCTCGCTCGCCGGCAAAGTCGCCGTGGTCACCGGCGCCTCCCGCGGTATCGGCGCCGCCGTGGCGTCGGCACTGGCGCAGGCGGGTGCGGCGGTCGCGCTGCTCGGCCGCGATGTGGGCGCGCTCGCCAATACCCACACCACACTGTCGGCTCGGGGGCATACCGTCATGCACGCGGTCGCGGATGTCGGCCTCCACTCGAGCATCGAGGAAGCCTTCGCAGAAGTTTTTCGATCCATGTCGCGGATCGACATCCTGGTCAACAATGCCGGCGTCGAGCAGCCCTGCGCCTCGCTTGAGGTGACCGAGGCCCTGTGGGACCGGATCGTCGACACCAATCTCAAGGGTGCGTTCTTTTGCGCTCAAGCGGCGGCCCGCCGCATGGCGACCGGCGGCAGCATTCTCAACATATGCTCGCTCACATCCGAGGTCGGTGTAGCCGGAGCGGCGCCTTACGGCGCGTCGAAATCCGGGCTTGCCGGACTCACGCGCACCCTGTCCACCGAATGGGCGGCCAAAGGCATCCGTGTAAACGGCATCGGTCCGGGCTACTTCCGCACGGCACTCACCGAGCCGTTCTACCAGGACGAGCAATGGCGGAGCGCCATGCTCGAGAAGATTCCACAGCGCCGCTTCGGCCGACTCGACGATCTGGGTGGGGCCGCGGTGTTTCTTTGCTCCGAGGCCGCCGCCTACATTACGGGACAGATTCTGTATATCGATGGAGGCTACCTGGCGGCGCTCTGAGCGCCAGCCCAATGCTGCCCCCGCGCAACGCGGCCGAGTCCCGGTGCATACTAGCCAAGTGGCACCCTCCCCTCCAAGCTCGATGAAGATATCGGTCAACGAGCAGACCCAGGTGTCCGCGCTCATGCAGACCCCGGACCATGCCAAGGCCTGCCTGGTGCTCGCGCATGGAGCGGGAGCGGACATGCACCATGCATTCATGGCTGCCGTCGCCGGCGATCTGGAGAACGTCGGGATCGCCACATTGCGTTTCCAGTTTCCCTACACGGAAAAACGAGCTAAAAGGCCGGACCCGCCCGCGTTGTGTCACGCCACGGTACGCGCGGCGGCCGCGGCCGCTCACGCCCTTGCGCCCTCCATCCCCTTGTTCGCCGGCGGCAAGTCCTTCGGCGGCCGCATGACCTCACAGTCGCAGGCAAAGGCGCCTCTTCCTCATGTGCGCGGTTTGGTCTTCTTCGGATTTCCCTTGCATCCGGCAAAGCAGCCATCGATCGATAGAGCCGCGCATCTATTCGATGTAAAAATACCCATGCTGTTTCTGCAAGGCACTCGCGATGCGCTGGCAGAATTGCCGCTGATCGAACCCTTGGCGCAACGACTGGGTGAACGCGCCACGCTGGTCTTGGTCAAGGACGCGGATCATTCCTTTCATGTACCGGCCCGGTCCGGACGCACCGATGCACAAGTCAGGCAGGAAATGGCAGAGACCTTCGCCGCCTGGGCCGGCTCGGTCTTGAAAGGATGTGGCTGATGACCGCCTCCAGGCGCTTGGGCTTTCCGGGATGCACCGTCGCCGCATTGCTGGCCGCTGCCTGCGCCGCGTCGCCCCCGGCAGCGGACACCTACCCATCCGCGCTGGCGCTCTTCGACCGCGCCAAGGATCTACCCGGGTTTACGGACTATGTGAACGCATTCGTCAGGTCTCAGAATGCACAGCACCTGGATGAAAGGTCGGGCTGTTACGCCAAAAATGTCGGCCAGCGGATTTCGCTGATCTTGATCGTCGATCGCAACGGACGAATCATCCAGTCCTACAGCGACAGCAAGACTCCCAAAGCGAAATGTTTCAAAGCGGCGTACCTGGGGGCGCAGATGCCCATTCCGCCTTTCGTTCCACTGCCGGTGCAGCTGGCGATGAAATAGACCTCACTCATGGTGGACATTCGCTCAGCTGAACGCCCACCCATCCGGCTCAATCGCCGAGCAGCTTCCGGCGAAGCGGCGACACCGCCCGGGCGTGAGCGTCGAAGCCTTCGTACAGAGCCAGGCGTTGCGCATCGCCGGCGAGGCTGTCGTAGCCCGCCTTCGTGACATATCCGACGGAAATGCGCTTCATGTAGTCGAGTACCGACAGCGGCGAGACGGTGCGGGCGTGTCGCCCCGTCGGCAGCACGGCGTTGGGTCCGAGCAAATAATTCCCGAGGGTGATCGGCGTGTAGCTGCCCAGCAGTACTTCGCCCGCGTTGCGAATTCGTCCGAGCACGGCCATGGGCTCGGCGCTCAGAATCTCGAGATGTTCGGGGGCGTAGTCGTTGACGAAGGAAATCGCGTCGGCGAAGGTGCGCGTGAGAATGATTCCACCCGCCCCGCCCGTCAACACCGCCCGGGAGAACTCGGCGCGCTTCGGCTCCATCTGCTCCCAGTAAGTGGGCAGCGCCTCGAGGGCGGCCTGCGCGACCGCGCGGCTGTGAGTCACGAGAAAGGCGCTCGAGTCGGGGCCGTGCTCCGATTCGATGAGCAGGTCCAAGGCGGCGAGCGCGCCGTCGGCCGTTTCATCCGCCAAAATAATGGACTCGCTCGGGCCGGCCGGAATTCCGGGATCGATCAAGTTCGCGAGCAGGCGCTTGGCAGCGAGCACCCACGGGCTTCCGGGGCCCACGATCTTCAGGCACTTCGGTACGCTTTCGGTCCCATAGGCCACGGCGGCCACCCCTTGGGCTCCGCCGCATTTGTAGACTTCAGTGACGCCGGCGTACTGGGCAGCCACCAAGGTGGCGGGATCCACCCTGCCGTCCGGTCCCGGGGGTGTGATGACGACGGTGCGCGCCACGCCGGCGACAATGGCGGGGATTGCGGTCATGTTGAGTACACTGGGAAAGGCCCCCTTGCCCCGGGGGACATAGCAGGCCACCGAGTCGATGGGGACCGCGCGCTCTCCTGCCCATACGCCCGGTTGAATCTCCTTCATCCACATCTCTTCGGGCTTTTGGGCCTCGTGAAATCGCCGGATATTGTCGCCGGCATGTTGGATGGCGCGGATGATGTCCGGCGGCACGCGCGCGGCCGCCTCCGCGAACTCGGCTTCGCCGGCGCGAATGGACATATGGGGATCGGTCACTCCGTCGAAAGCCTGCGCGAATCGCCGCAGGGCCGCATCACCCTCGAGCCGAACCGCATCGATGATGGGCTGCGCCCGAGCGCAGAACTCACTCAGGTCGGGCACCGCGCGTGCGAACAACGACTCGGGCGCCGCGACGCCCGATTCCAAGTCGTGGAAGGAAATCCGAGTCATGCTTGCAGGCGCGTGTCGGCCAGCCGCGCCCGACCGGAGCGTTGGGCCAGGACGTAATAAAGTGGGCTCACGATCGCGATCGAAACCAGCCAGGAAACATCGACTCCGCCCAAGGCACGGGCAGCCGGCCCGGTGTAGAGATCGGTGGCGAGAAACGGCACCTGCACGAGGATTCCGAGCGCATAGCAGAAAAGCGCGGTCGTATTGTAGCGGCCGTAAATACCGCCATCCGCCGCGAAGAACGACGCCACATCGTAACGGCCGTGCTGGACGAGGTAGAAATCGACGAGATTGATCGCGGTCCAGGGCGCCATCACGCAGAGCAGCAGCGACAGAAAATTCTCGTAGTTCACCATGAAATTACTCGCGCCCCACAGCGCCATGGCGAGCGCCAATACGATGAAAATGAGCGACAGCGCGATTCGTGCCGCCGCATCCGCCTTCCACTCGGCCTTGAATGTCTGAGCAACGGTAATGGTCGAGAGGACACCGCAATAGATGTTCATGGCGGTGGTCGCGCCGATGCCGACGGAAAATATCGCGACGATGGCGATGCTGATGGGCTGCGTGGCGCTGGCGAGGCCCGCCACGATGTTCTTGTCGGGAACGATGAGTCCCAGCAATGCGCCCAGCAGCATGGGCAGCGCCGAGCCTAGTACGCAGCCCCAGTAGCTCGCCCAGAACGTCGGGCGCACGCCGCTGTCGGCAGGCATGTAGCGAGAATAGTCCGACACATAGGGTGCATAGGCGATTTGCCACAGTGCCCCCACCGAAATCATGCCGAGGAATCCGCTCACACTCGCCCTGCCCTGCTGCCAAAGACCCGGAGGCAGGCCGTCCACCGCCACGATCCAGAAAAAGCACGCGGCCAGGGCGGCACCGCAGAACCAGGTCATCCAACGGGCATAGGCATGAATCAGGTCGTAACCATAGATGGCCGCGGCCACGCTCAACAGGGCAATGAGCACTATCCCCGAGCGGTCGCTGATACCGCCGGCAATGCTGTGCAGGGATTCGCCGCCGAGCACCAAGTTCGAGGCGACGAA
>Ga0210393_10003336_pt1 | contig 12913 bp, 7 predicted proteins | sample IncBWC27OmetaG_FD_160068 | JGI IMG/M metagenome (GOLD analysis project Ga0210393, IMG submission 160068) | Forest soil microbial communities from Barre Woods Harvard Forest LTER site, Petersham, Massachusetts, United States - Inc-BW-C-27-O ... | reverse complement strand
CGGCGCATCGAAGAAAGACGTTGCTGACGCCCATGCCGTTGAGAATCACCCGCGCGCGATCGTGAAGATGCGCGTTGAGCTCGACCGAGAAGACGGCGCGGGCAAGATGCGCGAGCACCGCGGTCTGGTAGCCCGAACCGGTGCCGACTTCGAGAACTTTCTCAGTGCCGGTCAGCTCTGCGACCTCACTCATCAGCGCGACCATGTACGGCTGCGAAATAGTCTGGGAATCGCCGATCGGCAGCGGGCCGTCATCGTAGGCGTGGTCGTGCAGTTCGGCGGGAAGGAATCGATGACGCGGGACGGCGCGCATCGCGGCGAGCACGCGCGGATCTTTGATACCGCGGCGTTCCAGTTGCTCGAGCACCATCCGCTCGCGCGCGTTTTCGAGGTCAATCGCCATCGCCAGCATCATTATACAGATACGTCGGCCAGCGATTAAGGTATCAGGCGAGATTGGTGATAGGGGCAGTTCCGTCACTTTTCGGTGCGCGGGAGATGAAAGAATGCCGTATTTCGATTCAGCGGGTATCAAGATTCACTATGATGACGTCGGCGCCGGCGAGGCCGTCGTGCTGGTGCACGGCTTCGCGTCGACGGTCGAGCATAACTGGGGCAGTACCGGATGGATTGCGGCGCTGTCGGAGAAATATCGCGTTATTGCTCCCGACGTGCGCGGGCATGGTCTCAGCGACAAGCCGCACGCGCCGGACGCGTATGGCTACGCGGGCATGGGTGCGGACGTGACGCGCCTGATGGACCATCTCGGAATCGGGCGAGCGCTTCTGATGGGCTACTCGATGGGCTCGAGCATCGCAATTGAGCTGATGTTGTCACAGCCGGGGCGCTTTCGCGCGATCGTGCTCGGCGGAATTGCGTACGACGATGGTCTCGAAGACAAAGCGGATCGAGACGCTATCGCGGAGGCCTATCGCGCGGCTGATCCCGCGACGATAAAGAGCCCGGTGGCGAAAGCGTATCGCCGATTCGCCGAGTCGATGCCTAACGACTTAAAGGCGCTGGCGGCTCTGATTGACGCAGACCGATCGCCGTTCGATCCCGCCAAGCTTGCGGCAGTGCGGATGCCGGTGCTGATCGTCGTCGGAACCAACGACAACGCGATCGGAGATCCGAAGCCGCTGGCGGAGATGATCCCGGGAGCGCGACTGGTGATGCTCGAAGGCCGCGACCACATGACCGCGCCCGCAGATCAGCGATTCAAGGATGCGGTGCTCGAATTCCTTGGTGTCGCGCCGAGATAAGTGGTGATGATCGCGAATCTATGAGGCAATAGAGCGCCTATTTATTTGGCATTGCACAAAACATTTGCAGCATGTGTGACTGCTAATCAGCTCTAGCTAACAGCCGGGGAAGAATCTGGCAACGGCGTGTCCTTTTCTATGCAGTGCAAAATGAAATTGCCTACATTGTAAGCTGCATTGTCCATAGAAAAATCAAAAGCTAGTGCTGACCCGTTAACATTTCATTTTGTAATGCAGCTTGCACCTCGCTGTTAGCCTGCGTGTTCGACTCATTTCGCTCTCCGAACAGTCGCTCGGTGGCATAGTTCCTGCTGCCGTCCGCGCAGGAACAACTGGCGGTAGACCTGGCCGGGGGACATGAGTGCAACGCGCAACGCTGCGCCCAACACATAGGTGTAAGGATGGCCGAATCAACAGAACCAAAGATGAAACCGACCTTGGGATTGACCGGAGTGACGGTCAATGCAATGGCGCTAATCGCGCCGGGAGCCTTCCTATGGATAACGTTTGTAGTCCAGGCAGGCTATGCATACCCATCTGGCGTAGCGATGTGGGCGGGTATTTTCGCCGCCTTGATGCTGGCGTACGCCACGGCGGTGTCCTACTCGGAACTCGCCAAGCTCTATCCTGGAGCGGGCAGTTCCTATTTCTTTGCTGAGCAGGCGTTTCTCAGCAAGACCAAGGCCTTCAAGTTCGCGCGCGTTGCCAAATTCATTATGGGATGGGCGTCGCATCTGTACTACTGGGTCTATCCCGGTGCCATGGTCGCCACGATCGGTATCATGATCGGTTATATCGTCGGCAACTTCGCGCCAAACATTATCAACGCGGGCACACCAGGCCCCGTGTTCATGGCGTTGGTGGCGATTATCTCTGCCTTTGGAATCGCATACATTGCGTTTCGCGGCGTGAACGGATCGACGATGGTCAATATCGCGATCAATGCAATCCAAATCGCAGCGTTGTTGTTCTTCGCGGCATTGGCGATCGCGTACCGGCTTGGCCATCCGGAAGGCTCGACGGGCTTAGCCCTCGATGGCACCAAGAAGGTGCTGCACTATGCTTTGGGCGGGGACGCGCCCGCACATGCGAGTGCGTGGTCAGTCATCGCGCCGCATAATTTCAGCTATGTCATGTTGCAAGCGACGATCGCGATCTTCCTGCTGGTCGGCTTCGAGTCGGTGACGGCACTTGGCGAGGAAGCGAAGGACCCGAAGAAGGACATCCCTCGCGGCGTATTGCTCTCGCTAACTATCCAGGGTCTGGTCTGTTACATGTTCGAGTACTTTGCGGCTAACTACTTCATGAGTAACGCCTATAGCCTTGCCGACGCCAAAGGATCGGCGGCACCGATTGGCGACATGATGACGATCATCGGCAATGCGCTGCTAGGTGGTCATGGCCAGGCGTTCATGATGCTCGAGGCGCTAACTGTGTTCCTTGCGCTGATAGGAACGACGCTTAGCTGCATTAACACCGGGGCTCGCGTGACTTACGCGATGGGCCGCGACGCGGAGGTACCAGAGCACTTTGGTATGCTGCACGGCGAGAACCTCACGCCGCATCGCACCATTTGGACCCTGGCGGCGATTTCGGCGGTGCTGGGCGCATACGCGGCGCTTTATTTCTTCGCCGGCAGTTCCGCACCGGACGATAAGACAATCGCCGCGCTGCCGCATAACCTGTGGTACGCGATCGGAATGAGCTCGAACGCGTCGCTGACGGCACTGCCGAACGGGCTGGCCCTGGTCACTCTTATCTCAAACTTCGGAACGTTCATCGTCTATGGCTTGACGAATGTGTGCTGCATAGTTGCGTACCGCGAACATCATATGTTCCACGGTCTGAAGCATATGGCGATACCGGTGTTCGGTGCGCTGGCGAACTTTGCCTGCATGGCCTTCTACATTATTGGACCTATGGAAGGACTGGGCAGCGTCAAAGAACCCTTGATGGCCGTGGGAATTGCCGTCCTGTGGGGAGCCTACGGAGCATTCTATTTCGTCCGCAACTCCAAGAAGCTCGGAAGGGATACGCTGACGGCCAAAGCCAATCCAGCCTGATCAAATCCGTGCCTCTGCTGTGCGGGTTGGCCTCACCACCAAAGGTCTTACGGGGACCGGTGGGACCGCCCGCACGGTTGTTTCTGCTCGGTTCTGATTTTATAAGAGAGCTTTTCTAACCACATTAGCTTAGAGTGGCTGGGACGGGATCGCAAATGATGTTTGCAACCTAACCCCTAACCCCTTCCCGAGCGGGAAGGGGAACCGGAAAAGAAGTAGGAAGAGGGACCAGAAAGGGGTTTGTTATTGGATGACGACCTTTCGTACGTCGGTGATCTTCGCGCCGGCGCCGAAGGCTCTCCGTAAGTCCTCCGCTTCCCGCCAGGCTTCGTCCTCGTCGTCGGTCTCGACTAGTAGCCCCATCTGCTTGCCATCATAACTGACACTTACGTAGTGCCATTGTGAATCGAGCAAGCCGGGCTCTTCACTAAAGTATTGTTCCATTGTCGGGGTGCTGCTTTTGTTCATCTGCGCATACCTTAGGGGCAGTTACGATCCTATTGTCTCGTGAATAGTTTCCGTCAGGTCGCCGGGCTTGAAGGTGGCTATTACCAGCAGGAATTGTTCGAAAGTCATGCCTAGATGACGAAATCCGCCCTGGCAAAAGAGAAACGCGTAAAGGTCGAGGACCTCATCGCGGATAGCCAGCGGCATTGTGGGCGCCGTCGAAGCGATGGGAAATTCCCGCAGGTTCGGGCCTTCGAATTTTTCACCGATGACCCGAAAACGCTTTGCTACGACTGGTTTGTTCTTGACTGCCGGTAACTGGGAAGTACTGGCTTCTGGGGACACTTTGGTTTCCTCCCAAAATACGTCGTCCGCTATTCGAGATGGCAGCGACCATGCGCTTCGGATCGCCAAGATCGCTCCAATTGACTCCGTTGACAGGCAAAACCGAGAACTCGGAGGGAAATTCGGCCAGCACGCTGGCAGAGAAATCCACCGACGGCAGTTGACGATAGACCGATTGAAGGATTTCGCTCTCAGCCGCGCCGCCGAAGAAGGGTCTGATCCCCGCGAACGTGTCGTACAATTCGGGCAGCGCCCTCGCAATCAAGGATAGAAGGGTCGTCGGATTCGCGATCAGAACGAAGCTGTTCCAGAGATAGTTGCGTTCATAGAGATCGCCCGCCACCTCGGCCGTTGGCTTTTCGATGAAGCGCCGAACCCGGCTGATCTTCCCTATTACGCCGGTCGGGAGCGCGAGCGGGGAACCGGGTTGAATCCAGCCGTACTCAGTCTCGGGTCCATCGGGCGCAATTCCCAGCAGCACGGCCAACTGGGGTGAGCGGGCGACGGCGCGGAGCGCAGTGGCGACATGCAGCATGAAGACAGAATCGTCGCTGACGTAGTGATCGGACGGGAAGATCGCCACGGGGCCGGTGTGTCCCGTCTCGATCAACCGAAGCAACGCGCACAGAATCGCCGGCGCGGTTCCTCGATTGTCTGGCTGGATGAACAGACTTGCGGGCGCAGTTCCGTCGAGCAGCGGAGCGTAAAATTTTCGATGTGCGCGATTCAGGACGGTTAAAGTTCGCGCGGGAGAGATGAGCATTGAGACCCTGCGCAGGGTCTGTTCGAGGAGCGTCTTGCCCTCGAACAGTGGACAGAACTGCTTGGGCAGGTGATAGCCGAAGACGTCGCGGCTGAAAGAACTGAGGCGCACACCGTCGCCTCCGGCGAGAATGACCGCAGCGTAGTTGGAATCATCGAAATGCGAGGTTGTTAGAAAGCGCGGTTCAGATTTTCCGTTATAGTTGCCCGTGCCTGCTCCAGGCATTTGACTATCTCCCCTCGACCCTCATCACGATCACGCAGTCAACAAAATCCTTCTGCTCGAATCCGGCGCCTTCAGAGAAGCAAACGACATGCCGGGATATAAGGCAGGTAACCTCTACAAAGCGCTAACGCCAAATTGTGAAACCAGTAGTTTTTTCTTCACTACAATGAATTTGATGCTGTCGCATGCGCACATTGCGTCAGGGTCGAGCCAGAGTTGGTGCCCTTGGGCGGATCGTATGCTTTCCGAATTGACGGGTAGGTAATTTTTTCAGAGCAGTGCGAAAATTTGTAATTCTTACTCGCCTATCTTCAAAAAACTGAGGAATTTGGTAACCATTTTTTGGCCTTGCTCTTGCTGATTCCAGAGCAAGCCGGGGTTGGTCGCGCAACCACTAAACTTCCGCGCCGAGAGGGATGCCTCCGTCCGATGAACGGCACAATCAGAACGATGCCCGGTAACCCTTACCCACAGGGGGCGAAGTGGGACGGGGCGGGCGTAAACTTTTCGCTATTCAGCGAACACGCAACTGGCGCAGAGCTCTGTCTTTACGATGATCGCGACAACAATCTGGAGACCTGCCGAATCGCGATTACCGAGCAGACGGACTGCGTCTGGCATATCTATTTGCAGGGCGCCAAGCCTGGTTTGCGGTACGGCTATCGGGTCCATGGGCCTTACGATCCGAACAATGGACAGCGCTTCAATCCGGCGAAACTGCTCGTCGACCCTTATGCCAAGTCGATCGACGGGTTCCTGCGCTGGGACGATGCGCTGTTCGGCTACACGATCGGTCATTCCGACGCGGACTTGAGCCGCGACGATCGCGACAGCGCGCCCTTCGTCCCAAAGAGCGTGGTCGTCGATCCTTTCTTCGATTGGCGCAACGATTCACAGCTGCACATCCCATGGCACGAGACGATAATTTACGAGCTGCACGTCAAGGGCTTTACGATGCTGCATCCGGAGATACCCGCCGATCTCCGCGGCACCTACGCGGGATTGGCGCACCCGGCGGCGATTGAATACCTCAAGAAACTTGGAATCACCTCAGTTGAGTTGATGCCGATACATCACTCGGTAGCCGACCGGCATCTTTTGCAGCGCGGCCTGACCAACTACTGGGGCTACAACTCGCTGGGTTTCTTCGCACCCGACGCACGCTTCTCAGCCGCCGGTTCCGCAGGGGACCAAGTGGCGGAATTCAAGAACATGGTACGGACCTTACACAGCGCAGGGCTCGAAGTGATCCTGGATGTGGTCTACAACCATACTGCGGAGGGCAACCATCTGGGCCCGACGGTCTGCTTCAGAGGAATCGACAACACCGCTTACTATCGGGCCGTCGACGGGCAGCCGCGCTACTACATGGACTACACGGGATGCGGCAATACGTTGAACATGCGGCATCCACGCGCGCTGCAGTTATTGATGGACAGTCTGCGATACTGGGTGACGGAAATGCACGTCGATGGATTCCGATTCGATCTGGCGGCGGCGCTCGCGAGAGAACTGCATGAAGTCGATCGGCTCGGCGCGTTTTTCGATATTATTCATCAGGACCCGACCTTGTCGCAGGTAAAGCTGATCGCGGAGCCGTGGGATTTGGGCGAGGGCGGCTACCAGGTTGGTAACTTTCCGGTGTTGTGGTCGGAATGGAACGGCCGGTATCGCGACTGTGTGCGCGATTATTGGCGCGGTTCCGATCAGGGTATCGCCGAATTTGCGTCGCGGCTGACTGGCAGTTCGGACCTCTATGAATCCGGTGGCCGCAAGCCGTACGCCAGCATCAATTTTCTGACGGCTCACGACGGCTTCACCCTGAACGACCTCGTCAGCTACAACGACCGGCATAACGAAAACAACGGCGAGGAGAATCGCGACGGCGAGCCCAACAACCGATCGTGGAATTGCGGCGTTGAAGGTCCTGCCGGGGACAACCGGGCGGTAAACGTACTGCGCGCCCGTCAGAAACGTAATTTCATCGCGACTCTCTTCCTGTCGCTGGGCGTCCCGATGCTGCTTGCCGGCGACGAGCTCGGCCGATCCCAGCGGGGCAACAACAACGCCTACTGCCAGGATAATGAGATTTCGTGGCTGGACTGGGACGCGATAGATAGCAAGCAGCTCGAGTTTACCCGCCAGATCATCGAGTTTCGAAAGCAGCATCCGGTATTTTTTCGGCGCAAATGGTTCCAGGGAAAATCGATTCGCGGCAGCGACGTCAACGATTTGGCGTGGTTTCGGCCCGACGGAGAACAAATGTCGGATGAGGATTGGGGTGCAGGCTTCGCGAAATCGTTGGGCCTGTTCCTGAACGGCGACGAAATCCCCGGCGTCGACGCGGCCGGCCGCCGCATCCTCGATCAGTCCTTCTACCTGATCTTCAACGCTCATTGGGAACCGGTGGAATTTGTGCTGCCGGCCGAAAGATGGGGGCAGAGTTGGACCCGGGTTCTCGATACCAGAAACGGTGACGCGCCCGCCGAGGACGATTGGCAGCGCGCGGCCGGAACGAAGATAAACGTCGAGTCGCGAACCCTGGTTGTCATGAGCCGTGTTGCGTGAACCGCTATCCGCTATCTACTTACCGTATCCAGTTGAATAGTCAGTTCGGTTTCGACGATACGGCAAAGATTATTCCGTACCTGGAAGAACTAGGTATCGACTACCTCTATTGCTCGCCCCTTTTGCAGGCCGCGCCGGGCAGTACCCATGGCTACGACGTGGTCGATCACTCGAAGGTGAGCCGTGAACTGGGCGGCGATCTCGCGTTCGATCGGATGTGCGATGCGCTCGAGCGGTCGAAGATGGGCCAGGTGCTCGACATCGTGCCGAATCACATGGCGATCGCGCGCGAGAATCCGTGGTGGTGGGACGTGCTGGAGAACGGACCTTCGAGTGCGTACGCGGAATTTTTCGATGTCGATTGGGAACCGCCGGAACGCCGCATCCACAATACGGTGCTGATGCCGGTGCTCGAGGATCAATACGGTATCCTGCTCGAGGCTGGGAAACTAAAGGTCGTTCGCGAGGGCGGCAGTTTCGAAGTGCGCAACGGCCACCTGGTGTTCCCGGTTGCGCCGCGGTCGTTGTGGCAGATTCTTGCGCCGGCGGCGGCGAAGTGCGGGAGCGATGCGCTCGCGTTTCTGGCGGACGGATTCGACGCGCTGCCGTCGCCGTCCTCGACCGATCTCAAGAGCATCACGCGGCGGCATCGCGACAAGAAGTTGCTGGTCGACATGCTCGCAAAGCTGTTGAACGAGGACTCTGTCGCCGCGGGCGCGATTGACGAGATCATCGCGCAACTGAACGCCGAGCCGGATCGGCTGCACGAGCTTCTCGAGCAGCAGAACTATCGCGTCGCGTATTGGCGAATGGCCGCGCGCGATCTCGGCTACCGGCGCTTCTTCGATATCAACTCGCTCGTCGGCTTGAGAATCGAGAACGAGCGGGTATTCTACGCCACTCACCAGTTGGTGATGCGCTGGGTTGCCGAGGGGCGTGTGACGGGACTGCGCGTCGATCATCCAGACGGATTGCGCGATCCGCTGCAATACTTTCAGCGCTTGCGGGCGGCGTGCCCCGACACCTGGATCGTTGCCGAGAAAATTCTCCTTGGCTCCGAGAAGCTTCGAGAATCGTGGCCGGTCGAGGGCACCACCGGTTACGATTTTCTGAACATCGCAGGCCGGCTGTTTGTCGATCCCGCCGGTGAGCAGCCGCTCACGGTCTTCTATCGCGAGTTCACCGGCGAGTCGGCCGACTATGCCGCGCTGGTTCGCGCGCGCAAACAATTTTCGATGCGCGATACGCTGGGCAGCGAGATCAATACTCTTACTGCAATGTTGTTGGACCTGTGCGAGGCAGACCGCCTCCATCGCGACTACACCCGCCACGAGGCGCACGAGGTTATCCGGGCGACGATGGCGTGCCTGCCGGTTTACCGCACCTACGTTCGTGAGCCGCGCGAAGTCGCTCCGGAGGATGATTGCCAAATCTCGAAGGCGATCGAGGCGGGCAAGGCGTATCGGTCGGACCTCGACGAGCGATTGTTCGATTTCCTGCGCGATATCCTGACGCTGCAGACGGGCGGAAAGTTGGGCGCCGAGCTCGGTCTTCGATTTCAACAAATTTCGGCCGCGGTGATGGCGAAGGGCGTCGAGGACACCGCATTTTATTCCTTCAACCGAATGCTCGCGCTCAACGAAGTCGGCGGCGATCCTGATTGTTTTCACGTCACAGCCGAAGAATTTGTTGCGTGGTGCCGCAAGATGCATCGTCACTGGCCGCTCACGATGCTGGCGACGTCGACCCACGACACCAAGCGCAGCGAAGATGTGCGCGCGCGCCTGTTTCTTCTTTCCGAGGAGCCCGAGCGTTGGAGCCGCGCGGTAGTAGAATGGGCCGCGATAAACGAACCCTATCGCAGCGGCGAGATGCCGGATCGAAACTTCGAATACCATCTCTACCAGAGCATGGTCGGCGCGTGGCCGATCGAAAAATCGCGAATGCTCGCCTACGCGGAAAAGGCGGCGCGCGAAGCCAAGGTCTTTACGTCGTGGACCGATCCAGTGCCTGCGTATGAAGAGGCGGTGCGGAAATTCCTCGAGGGCATTTACGAGAATTCGAAGTTCATCGAGTCGTTGAATCGGTTTGTAGGTTCGCTGATCTACCCGGGACGGATAAATTCGCTGGCGCAGACGCTGCTGAAAATTACCTCGCTCGGCGTGCCGGACTTCTACCAGGGCTCAGAGCTGTGGAACCTCGCGCTGGTCGATCCCGACAATCGGCGGCCGCAGGACTTCGATCTGCGCCGCCGTCTGCTCGCCGATCTCAGACACGCGACACCCGAAAAGGTGATCCAGCGTATGGACGAGGGGATGCCCAAGATGTGGTTGATTCGGCAAGCCCTCGCGCTGCGCAAACGCCATCCGGAATGGTTCGGCCCGCAAGCCGGGATCGAGCCGGTCGAGGTTCGTGGAGAGCGTCGCGACCACGTCGTTGCGTTCATGCGCGGTGAATCAGTCGTGACGATTGTGCCGCGCCTGGTGGCGAGGCTCGGCGGCGATTGGCGTGACACGGAAGTAGAACTGCCGCGCGGCGAATGGACGAATCATATGACCGGCGAGCGATTGCGCGGTAATCGCATAAAACTTGCCGAGCTGATGCGGCGATTTCCAGTTGCGTTGCTGGCGCGCGAAGGAGCTTCGCAGTGAACCGGCGCAGTGTATGGGCGCCATCGGCAGCCAGCGTCGCGATGGTCACAGCAAATGAGCGCGTCGAGATGCATCGCGCTAGCGACGGTTGGTGGCATGCCGAATTGAGTCTCGAACTCGCGCGCGCTGACTATGCGTTCAGTGTCGACGGTGGCCCGCCCTTGCCGGATCCGCGTTCGCCGTATCAGCCGCACGGCGTGCATGGGCTCTCGCGCCCGGTCGATCGCTCGGCCTTCGATTGGCGCCACGCTCAATGGCGGCAGGCTCCTCTGTCGTCGGCGATCATTTACGAATGCCACATCGGCACATTCACGCCGGCAGGGACGTTTGACGCCGCCGTCGAGCGGCTTGGCTACCTGCGCGATCTTGGCGTGACTCATGTCGAGGTGATGCCAGTGAGCGAGTTTCCTGGTGCGCGCGGATGGGGCTACGACGGCGTCGATCTTTTCGCACCGCATCATTTGTATGGCGGCCCCGACGCGATGAAGCGCTTCGTCGATGCGGCGCATGGGCACGGCCTCGGCGTCATTCTCGACGTCGTTTACAATCACCTGGGTCCCGAAGGGAACTACCTTCGCAAATTCGGCCCTTACTTTTCCGATCGATATCGCACGCCCTGGGGCGAGGCGCTTAACCTCGATGATCGAGACAGTGATGAGGTCCGCCGATTCTTTTGCGACAACGCGTTGATGTGGCTGCGCGACTATCGCGTCGACGGCCTGCGGCTGGATGCCGTGCATGCGATTTTTGATGACTCAGCGATTCCCTTTCTCGAGCAACTCGGTTGTGAGGTCCATGATCTCGAAGCTGAACTGGGACGCCATCTCGTCGTGATCGCGGAAAGCGATCTCAACGAACCGCGAATCGTCACCCCTCGCGAGGCGGGCGGCTATGGTCTGGACGCGCAATGGAACGACGATTTTCATCACGCGGTACACACCGTCCTCACGGGAGAGACGGCCGGCTACTTGGCCGACTTTGGTTCGATCGCGCAGCTCGCGAAATGTCTTACCCGCGGCTTCGTGTACGACGGTACGTATTCGAAGAGTCGGCGGCGCACGCATGGCAGACCGGTGCGTGGGCTGTCGGGGCATCGATTTGTCGGATTTCTGCAGAATCACGATCAGGTTGGTAATCGCGCGATCGGCGATCGTCTTGGGCATCTCGTGACGATGGATCAACTCAAGATTGCGGTGGCGCTGCTGATGACGGCGCCGTTCGTTCCGATGCTGTTTCAAGGCGAGGAGTGGAACGCGTCGAGTCCGTTTCAGTATTTCACCGATCATCAGGATTTGGCGCTTGCGGAGTCTGTCCGCAAAGGCCGCAAAACGGAATTTGCACACTTCGTCGGTGATCCGTCGAAGGTTCCTGACCCGCAGGCATCGCAGACCTTCGAGCGATCCAGGTTGATTTGGGAGGAGCGCGACCGCGGATCGCATCGTGAGATCTTCGAATGGTATCGGCAATTGATTGCTCTTCGCCGATGCGTACCGGATCTTCAAAACGGACGACTCGACCTCGATGCGGTCGCGTTCGACGAATCGGCGCGCTGGATCCGCGTTAACCGCGGCGAGTCTGCTGTGATTTGCAACTTCGCGCCGACTCCGCAGCGCATACCGATCGCGCACGACGCGTCACGGTTGCGCGTCTCGCTCGCCTCAAAGTCGGGCGTTCGACTCGACGGTGGCGTGATCGAATTACCGGCAGTCTCCTGCGCGATTTTGGTGGTGAAATGAGCAGCCCGATCGAGAACTATGCGCTCATCGGAAATCTGCGCACGGCCGCGCTCGTCGATCGCACCGGCTCGATCGACTGGTTATGCCTGCCCCGGTTTGATTCGGGTGCGTGCTTCGCTTCGCTCCTCGGAGATGAGACGAACGGACGATGGCTCCTGGCGCCACAGGGCGGCGTCAAGCAGGTTCGGCGAAAGTATCACGACAATACGCTGGTGCTCGAAACCGAATTCCAGACTGACAGCGGCGTCGCGACGGTCGTCGATTTCATGCCGGTGGCCGAGCGGAAAGAGCAGGTCGATCTGATTCGAATCGTGAGGGGCGTCCGCGGACAGGTGCCGATGCGAACCGAAGTAACTATCCGTTTCGATTACGGACACACCATCCCGTGGGTGCGAAAACGCGACTATGGTTTCAGCGCAGTCTCGGGGCCGAATGCGATCGCGTTTCGAACGGCGGTACCCTTGGAGAGCAAGGACTACACGACCATCGGCGAATTTACTATCAGCGAAGGTCAATCGGAGACCTTCAGGTTGACCGGGTATCCATCGCACGAAGACGAACCCGGCGATGGGGATCCGCTCAGCATGCTATCGGAGGCCGAACGACGGTGGCGCGATTGGGCTGGCCGATGCAGTTCCGAGGGCGAATGGCGCGACGCCGTAGTGCGGTCGCTCATCACGCTGAAGGCTCTCATATACGCACCGACCGGAGGGATCCTTGCGGCGCCGACCACCTCGCTGCCCGAATCTCTCGGCGGACCGCGCAATTGGGACTATCGATTTTGCTGGCTTCGCGATTCTACTTTTACGCTATACGCACTATTGATTTCTGGCTATCCGGATGAGGCGAAAGC
>Ga0210393_10003335_pt1 | contig 12914 bp, 13 predicted proteins | sample IncBWC27OmetaG_FD_160068 | JGI IMG/M metagenome (GOLD analysis project Ga0210393, IMG submission 160068) | Forest soil microbial communities from Barre Woods Harvard Forest LTER site, Petersham, Massachusetts, United States - Inc-BW-C-27-O ... | reverse complement strand
CCATCACGATGAGGATCTTGCAGCGCGGGTCCGCCGCCCCCGAGGTCCACCACTTGCGGCCGTTGATCACGTAGTCGCCGCCGTCGCGCTCGATGGACGTTTCGATGTTGCGGGCGTCGCTGCTGGCGACCGCCGGCTCGGTCATCGAAAACGCGCTGCGGATCTCGCCGGCCAGCAGCGGCTCCAGCCACTGCTTGCGCTGCTCCTCGGTGGCGAACAGGTGCAGGGTCTCCATGTTGCCGGTATCGGGTGCCGCGCAGTTCAGCGCCTCCGGCGCTATCTCCAGGCTCCAGCCGGTGAGCTCGGCCAGCGGGGCGTAGTCCAGGTTGGTCAAACCCGACTCGGCCGGCAGGAACAGGTTCCACAGTCCGGCCGCTTTGGCCTTGGTTTTCAGCTCCTCGATGATCGGCGGAACGGTGTGGTCGTTCGGGCCCGCTTCGTGGCGGTATTTGTCGTATTCGGCTTCGGCGGGAAAGACGTATTCCGTCATGAAGTCGGACAACCGCTTGTGGTAGTCGATGGCCTTGGGCGACATCGCGAAGTCCATGTCCGCCACGATAGGACACGCGCAATTAGGCAGCGCCAGCAGACGCAGAATCGCATGCCGGAGCGCGAATTCGTGCGATTCTGCGTCTGCTCGCGGTGGAAGATGGATGCCGTGACCGAATCCCTCCCGCCATTCCCGCCGTTCACCCTCGAAACCGCTCTGCAGAAGGTCCAGGCCGCCGAAGACGCGTGGAACACGTGCGACGCCGAACGCGTCAGCCGCGCCTACACGGTCGACTCGCACTGGCGAAACCGCAGCGAACACGTCGTCGGCCGCGAAGAGATCGTCGCCTTTCTGACCCGCAAGTGGCAGCGCGAGCTGGATTATTCGCTGCGCAAGGAGCTGTGGAGCTTCGACGGAAACCGCATCGCGGTGCGGTTCCAATACGAGTGCCATGACGCGGACGGGCAGTGGTACCGCAGCTACGGCAACGAGCTATGGGAATTCTCGCCGTCGGGTTTGATGGCGCGCCGCGAAGCCAGCATCAACGACGTCCCGATCAGCGAATCCGAGCGACGCTACTTCGGCCCGCGCCCGGCAGCAGAACACGGCCAAGAGATCCCGCTCTGGTAGCTGCCGATAGGGTGTTCAATCCGACGGGGTAAGCGGGCAAGTAAGGGCAACTAAGGAAAGTGGATGTTTGTGGCATGACAGAACCGCAGACGGTGCCGGTCAAGGTCGGGGTGGTCGCCGAATCCGGAGCCGACGAGCGGCGCGTTGCGCTGGTACCCAAGGCGGTCGCGTCGCTGGTGAACAGTGGTGTGAGCGTCGTGGTCGAGGCCGGCGCGGGTGAGGGGGCACTGCTGCCCGACGAGCTGTACACCGCGGCCGGCGGCACCGTCGGGGATGCGTGGGCGGCCGACATTGTCGTCAAGGTGGCGCCGCCGACCGCTGACGAGGTCGGCCGGCTGCACAGCGGGCAGACGCTGATCGGCTTCCTGGCCCCCCGTATCGCCGACAACTCGATCGGCGCTCTGAAGCAAGCCGGCGTACAGGCGTTCGCGCTCGAAGCCATCCCGCGCATCTCGCGCGCGCAGGTGATGGACGCCTTGTCGTCGCAGGCCAACGTGTCCGGATATAAGGCCGTCCTGCTCGCCGCCTCGGAGTCGACCCGCTTTTTCCCGATGCTGACGACGGCCGCCGGAACGGTGAAGCCGGCCACCGTGCTGGTGCTCGGCGTCGGGGTGGCTGGGCTGCAAGCGCTGGCGACGGCCAAGCGGCTGGGCGCGCGCACCACCGGCTACGACGTGCGTCCCGAGGTGGCCGACCAGGTGCGTTCGGTGGGGGCGCAATGGCTCGATGTCGGAATCGAGGCCGCCGGCGAGGGCGGGTACGCCCGTGAGCTCACCGACGACGAACGCGCCCAGCAACAGAAGGCCCTCGAGGACGCGATCAGCGGATTCGACGTGGTGATCACCACCGCGCTGGTCCCGGGGCGCCCGGCGCCGCGGCTGGTGACCGCCGGGGCGGTGCAGGGGATGAAGCCCGGCAGCGTGGTGGTGGACCTCGCCGGGGAGGCCGGCGGTAACTGCGAGCTCACCGAACCGGGGCAGACGGTGGTCAAGCACGATGTCACCATCGCCTCGCCGCTGAACCTGCCGGCGACCATGCCCGAACACGCCAGCGAGCTTTACAGCAAGAACGTCACCGCGCTGCTGGACCTGCTGATCAAGGACGGCAAGCTCGCCCCCGACTTTGACGACGAAGTCATCGCGGAGTCGTGTGTGACGCTCCAAAAGGATCGTGAGGATTCCTAGATGTATGACGAACTTCTGGCCAACTTAGCGATTCTGGTGCTGTCCGGGTTCGTCGGCTTCGCGGTGATCTCCAAGGTGCCCAACACGCTGCACACCCCGCTGATGTCGGGGACCAACGCCATCCACGGCATCGTCGTGCTCGGCGCGCTGGTGGTGTTCGGGGAGGTTGAGCACCCGTCGCTGGCGGTGCAGATCATCCTGTTCGTCGCGGTGGTGTTCGGCACGCTGAACGTCATAGGCGGCTTCATCGTCACCGACCGGATGCTCGGCATGTTCAAGGGCAAGAAGAAGGCCCTGCCCGCCAAGACGCAGGAGCCGACCGCCAAATGAACTACTTGGTGATTGGCCTCTACGTCATCTCCTTCGCGCTCTTCATTTACGGCTTGATGGGGCTGACCGGGCCCAAGACCGCGGTGCGGGGCAACTTGATCGCCGCGGTGGGCATGGCCCTCGCCGTGACGGCGACGCTGATCAAGATCTGGCACACCGACCAGAAGGTACTGATCATCGCCGGCCTGGTGGTGGGGATCGTGCTCGGCGTGCCGCCGGCGCGGCTGACCAAGATGACCGCCATGCCGCAGCTGGTGGCCTTCTTCAACGGCGTCGGCGGCGGAACGGTCGCGCTGATCGCGCTTGCGGAGTTCATGGAGACCAAGGGCTTTTCCGCGTTTGAGCACGGTGAATCGCCGACGGCGCACATCGTGGTCGCGTCGTTGTTCGCCGCGATCATCGGGTCGATCTCGTTCTGGGGGTCGATCATCGCGTTCGGCAAGCTGCAGGAGATCATCTCCGGAAGGCCGATCGGCCTCGGCAAACTACAGCAGCCGATCAACTTGCTGCTGCTGGCCGCGGCCATCGCGGCCGCGGTGATGATCGGCATCCACGCGCAACCCGGCAGCGGCGGAGTGTCGTTGTGGTGGATGATCGGGCTGCTCGTCGCCGCCGGCGCACTGGGCCTGATGGTGGTGCTGCCGATCGGCGGCGCTGATATGCCGGTGGTCATCTCGCTGCTCAACGCGATGACCGGCCTGTCGGCGGCCGCGGCGGGTCTGGCGCTCAACAACACCGCGATGATCGTGGCGGGCATGATCGTCGGCGCATCCGGCTCGATCCTGACCAACCTGATGGCCAAGGCGATGAACCGCTCCATCCCCGCGATCGTGGCGGGCGGTTTCGGCGGCGGCGGCGTGGCCCCCAGCGGCGACGGCGGCGGCGACAAACACGTCAACGCCACCTCGGCCGCCGACGCCGCGATTCAGATGGCATATGCCAACCAGGTGATCGTGGTCCCGGGCTACGGCCTGGCCGTCGCGCAGGCCCAGCATGCCGTCAAGGACATGGCGTCGCTGCTGGAAGACAAGGGTGTGGCGGTGAAATACGCGATTCATCCGGTCGCCGGCCGGATGCCCGGGCACATGAACGTGCTGCTGGCCGAGGCCGAAGTCGACTACGACGCCATGAAGGACATGGACGACATCAACGACGAGTTCGCCCGCACCGACGTCGCGATCGTCATCGGCGCCAACGACGTCACCAACCCGGCGGCCCGCAACGAGACGTCGAGCCCGATCTACGGCATGCCGATCCTGAATGTGGACAAGGCCAAGTCGGTGATCGTGCTCAAGCGGTCGATGAACTCCGGGTTCGCGGGCATTGACAACCCGCTGTTTTACGCCGAGGGCACCACCATGTTGTTCGGCGACGCCAAGAAATCGGTGACGGAGGTCGCCGAGGAACTCAAAGCGCTTTAGGGCCCTGACCCTATGGTGGCGACCCGCTTCGCCCGGCTACGCCGCGCTCGCGATCGCCACTAGACGGGCGGATACGCGGGCGGCGGATATCCCTGCCCGTTTTCCACCCCGCGCAGCCCCCAGGTGAGGTATCGGAAGAAGTACTCGATCTCGTCGCTGACGTCGTAGTCCGGATTCGGATCCATTCGCCCCACCTCTCGACTTGCGACTAGTTCACTGCGGAGTCTAGTCCCGTCGGGATCTTCGCGACAGGCTGCGGGGGCGGTGCCTAAACTGTCCAACCAGTTGATTGATAATTGATTCGCAAGGGACGCACGACAGAGAGTAGTAAGAACCAGAGATGCCATCCGAGAACGGCCTTTCGCGCCGTGAGGAGTTACTGGGTGTTGCCACCAAGCTGTTCGCCGCGCGTGGCTATCACGGCACCCGGATGGACGACGTCGCCGATGTGGTCGGGCTGAACAAGGCGACGGTCTATCACTACTACGCGAGCAAGTCGCTGATCCTGTTCGACATCTACCGCCAAGCCGCCGAGGGTACGCTCGCCGCCGTCCATGACGATCCGTCCTGGACCGCCCGCGAAGCGCTCTACCAGTACACGGTCCGGCTGCTCACCGGGATCGCGGGTGACCCGGAGCGCGCCGCCGTGTACTTCCAGGAGCAGCCCTACATCACCGAGTGGTTCACCGCCGAGCAGGTCGCCGAGGTCCGCGAGAAAGAGGCTCAGGTATACCACCACGTGCACGGCCTCATCGACCGCGGGATCGCCAGTGGCGAGTTCTTCGAGTGCGACTCGCACGTCTTGGCGCTGGGCTACATCGGGATGACGCTGGGCAGCTACCGATGGCTGCGGCCGAGCGGGCGGCGCACGGCCAAGGAAATCGCCGCCGAGTTCAGCACCGCGCTGCTGCGGGGCCTGATCCGCGACGAGTCCGTCCGCGAGAATTCCCCGCTCGGGCGTTAGAGCTCAGGAGAACGCCGGGATCAGGTCCAGGATCGACCCGAGGCCGCTAGTCAACCTGGACAGGCCGGTCACACTGGGCTGGCCAAGGTAGATGTGCAGGTGCGGATCCGGGGACGGCAGGTATGGGTAGGCGTCCGGGTACCACGACGTGGCCGGCGTGTATCCAGACTCGACCACAATGTCCACCACGGCCGACCACGGACCCTGCACGGCGCCCTCGGCCAGGTCGACGGCGACTCTGCCCACATTGGGGACCGAGAGGAGCGAGGCGGGGGTCGGAAGGTTCGCATAACCGCCGCCGGGTCCGATATCGCCGTAGCCCAAGTCGACGAGCACCCGCAGGTCGGGCTGGAAGATGTCCGCTATCGGGGGACCCGCATACGGGATGTCACGAATGAACTGGATTAACGGCAGGTTCTGGGTCATCACCATGTAGTACTGGGTGTTGCCGGTGTAGCCGGGAGATGTCGCCAACTGCACAGCGCCGGCAACCTGATCGGGCGTCAGGAACGGATAGTTGCTGTGCAACACGAAGTAGCCCAGGAAGGCGTTGAGGTCGGACACGACGTTGAGCGGGTATTGGGGTGCGTCGCCGATACCGTCGTATTGGATCGTGTAAATGCTGGTCGGGTAGGGAGAATTTGGCGGAGTCGCCCCGTTGAAATGCACATTCAGGAATGGGATGTCAAAGCCGTTGAAGCGCTCGAACAGCCCGCCGTCGGGGTTGTTGGGATTACCAGCTAGCACAAAGGACAGGTCGCCTGTATTGGGCGAGCCGGCTGCCATGAGATTTCTTATTTCATCGGTGGCGATCGTCGCGCTCTGGGAGTAGCCGAACACGACGACCTTGTTGCCAAGGGCGAGTTGGGCTTTGATCCCGGCGTCCAGCAGGCTGACGCCTTGTGCGACGGACGTGCCGAACGTCTCGTTGCCGAGTTGGGGGGTAACCGGCCACAATTGCTCGGGCGTCAGTTGGGCCAGCGGATTGGCCCCGGGGAAGTGGGGCAGGATGTACGCGAGGTTGACGTTCCCCAGGTAGACGGGATCGGGGAGCGGGTTCCAGGTGCCGCCCATGATCAACGCCACCACTTGTTGAGCCGAGGGATTCGCGAACCCGGTCACCGCTGACGTGCCCAGCGTGCCCAGCGCGTTGAGCGCGCTGGGTGTTCCGCCCGTCAGGAGCGCCGCGGTGCTGGCCTCGGCTTGTGCGTAGGCGTTTCCCGCGGCGGCCAGCGCCCGGGTGAAGTCGTCGTGGAATGCCGCCGCTTTGGTGAGCACAGCTTGGTACTGCTGGCCGTATTCGCCGAACAGTTTGGCGATGGCCTCCGATACCTCGTCTTTGGCTGCCGCCACCAAACCAGCTGTCGGCCCGGCCGCGCTTGCGTTGGCGTCGGTGATCGCCGACCCGATTTCTCCGACGTCGGCGGCAGTCGTCGCCAATAGCTCCGGAGCAGTGACTAGGTACTCCATCTCCCCGTCCTCCCGGCTGATCCGTAACCGCGGGTATTAGGTATTCACTGAGGGTAGAGCCGTCCCCTCGGGAATTCCCGCGTTTGTAGCAACGAGTTGCCCGGGTAGGCGCCGCAGAAATTATGGACTAGTGTCTAGAAACGTTTTGAGCGTTTCACAGCAGGGACGGAGGACACTCATGGCGATCCGCGTCGCGCATGTCGGCACCGGGAATGTCGGAGGCCTGGCCCTGACCGAACTCATCACCAATCCGGCGTTTGAGTTGACCGGGGTGTGTGTGTCGACGCCGGAGAAGGTGGGCCGCGACGCCGGCGCGCTGTGCGGAGTCGGCCTCGATGCCGACTTGCAAGAAGGGAGGGTCACCGGTATCCAGGCCGTCGCCGACCTCGACGCCATCCTCGCCACCAAGCCCGACTGCGTCGTCTACTGCGCCATGGGCGACACCCGCCTGCCCGACGCGATGGCGGACGTCATGCGGATCCTGGCGGCCGGCATCAACGTCGTCGGATCGTCACCTGGGCTACTGCAGTACCCGTGGGGTGTCATGCCCGAAAAGTACATCGCCCGCGTGGAAGACGCCGCCCAGCAAGGTAATTCGAGCATCTTCATCAGCGGTGTCGACCCGGGATTCGCCAACGACCTGATTCCGTTCGCGCTCGCCGGGACCTGCCAGCGCATCGAGCAGGTGCGCTGCATGGAGATTCACGACTACGCGTCGTACAACGGCGTCGAGGTGATGAACTACATGGGGTTCGCCCAGCCCCTGGATGAAATCCCGATGCTGCTGCAACCGGGCATTCTCAGCATCGCGTGGGGGACGGCGATCCGTCAGCTGGCGGCCGGCCTCGGTATCGAGGTCGACGAGATCACCGAGTCATATCAGCGCGAGCCGGCGCCGGAGGATTTCGACATCGCGATAGGCCGGGTCGCCAAGGGCACGCTGGCCGTGCTGCAGTTCGAGATCCGCGGCATGGTCAACGGCCACCCCGCCATCGTCATCGAGCACGTCACCCGGTTGCGGCCCGACCTGCGGCCCGACCTGCCGCAGCCCGCCGCGGGCGACGGCTCGTATCGCGTCGAGATCACCGGCGAGCCTTCCTATGCGGTGGACATCATTCCGAGCAGTCGCAAAGGCGACCACAACCACGCCGCGATCGCGGGCGCCGCCGGCCGCATCGTCAACGCGATCCCGGCGGTGATCGCCGCGCCGCCGGGGATCAGGACCACGTTGGATCTGCCGTTGGTTACCGGCAAGGGCCTCTACGCACCAAAAGACTTGGTAGCTCAGTAAAACCGAAGGGACTCAATACATGGGACGGGTAGACGGCAAGGTTGCGCTCATCAGTGGCGGCGCCGGCGGCATGGGCGCCGAAGATGCGCGCCTGCTCGTCGAGGAGGGCGCCAAGGTCGTTATCGGCGACATCCTGGACGACCAGGGCAAGGCGCTGGCCGCTGAGATCAATGCAATCGGCGACTCCGCGCGCTACGTGCACCTCGACGTCACACAGCCCGACCAGTGGGACGCCGCGGTCGCGACCGCCGTCGGTGAATTCGGCAAGCTCAACGTGCTGGTCAACAACGCGGGAACCGTCGCACTCGGGCAGCTGAAGAATTTCGATCTGGCCAAGTGGCAGAGGGTGATTGACGTCAATCTCACCGGCACGTTCCTGGGCATGCGGGTGGCCGTCGAGCCGATGACCGCGGCCGGGGGCGGCTCCATCATCAACGTGTCCTCCATCGAGGGACTGCGTGGCGCGCCCGCGGTGCACCCCTACGTCGCGTCCAAGTGGGGCGTGCGTGGCCTGGCCAAGTCGGCGGCGCTGGAGTTGGCGCCGTTGAACATCCGGGTGAATTCGATCCACCCCGGTTTCATCCGCACCCCGATGACTGCGCACCTACCGGAAGACTTGGTCACCATCCCGCTGGGCCGTCCGGGCGAAGTGCGCGAGGTTGCGACATTCGTCTTGTTCCTGGCCAGCGACGAGTCGTCCTACTCCACCGGCAGCGAGTTCATCATGGACGGTGGCTTGGTGACCGACGTGCCGCACAAAGAGTTCTAGGTGCTATAACCGCGAGCATGTCCCGCAGCCTTCCCGGCCTGAAAGGCCTGAAAGACATTGTCGGATCGAACCACGTCGTCACCGACCCCGACGTGCTGGCCGGCCGCAGCGTCGATCACACCGGCCGCTATCGGGGTCACGCCAGCGCGCTGGTGCGGCCGGGTTCGGCCGAACAGGTCGCCGAGGTGCTGCGGGCGTGCCGTGACGCCGGGGCGCATGTCACCGTGCAGGGCGGCCGCACCTCGCTGGTGGCGGGCACCGTTCCCGAGCACGACGACGTGCTGCTGTCCACCGAGCGGCTTTGTGCCATAAGCGATGTCGATGCCGTCGAGCGCCGCATCCAAGTCGGGTCCGGGGCCACGTTGGCCACGGTGCAACACGCCGCGATCACGGCGGGATTGGTGTTCGGCGTGGATTTGGCGGCGCGCGACACTGCGACCGTCGGCGGCATGGCGTCGACGAACGCGGGCGGTCTGCGTACGGTTCGCTACGGCAACATGGGCGAGCAGGTTGTCGGGCTAGCGGTGGCGCTGCCCGACGGTTCGCTGCTGCACCGCGATAGCCGGGTGCGCAGCGACAACACCGGCTACGACCTGCCGGCGCTGTTCGTCGGCGCCGAAGGCACCCTCGGTGTCATCACCGCGCTGGATCTGCGGCTGCACCCCACGCCGTCGCATCGGGTGACGGCGGTCTGCGGGTTTACCGAGCTTGAGGCGCTTGTCGACACCGGCCGGACCTTTCGCGACGTGGACGGGATCGCGGCGCTGGAGTTGATCGACGCCCGGGCGGCCGCGCTGACCCGCGAGCATCTCGGCGTGGGCGCCCCCGTCGACGGCGATTGGCTGCTGCTGGTGGAACTGGCCGCCGACCATGATCAGACCGACCGGCTCGCCGAGCTGCTCGACGGAGCTCAGCTGTGCGGCGAACCCGCGGTGGGCGTGGATGTCGCTGCGCAGCAACGGTTGTGGCGCGTCCGCGAATCACTCGCCGAGGTGCTCGGCGTGTACGGCCCACCGCTGAAGTTCGACGTCTCATTACCGCTGTCGGAAATCAGCGGATTTGCAAGGGACGCAGACGCTTTGATCCACGCGCACGTCAACGACGCGCTGCCGCTGCTGTTCGGCCACATCGGCGAGGGCAACCTGCACCTCAACGTCCTGCGTGTTCCGCTCGAACGGGAGACTGCGTTGTACGCGCCGATGATGGACCTCATTGCGCAGTGCGGCGGCAACGTCAGCTCCGAACACGGCGTCGGCAGCCGCAAGCGCTCCTATCTCGGGATGTCGCGCGAGCCCGCCGACATCGCGGCGATGCGGACAATCAAGGCGGCACTGGATCCGACCGGATACCTCAACGCCGCAGTGCTTTTCGACTGATCAGCCCTGCGTCTTGATCCCGACCGCATGGCGCAGTTGGGCCAGGAATTGGTCGGCGTCGTCGCTGCGGACGATGTAGTGCGATATCGCGATCCGGATCACCGTGGCCGCCTTGACCGCGGCGTTGGGTCCGGGAAGGTGCCGCTCCAGACCCTCGCGCATCTCCGGGATTACGCCACCGAACTGCGCGATGGTGTGCTCGGGCTCCACATCGACCATCCGCACACCCGAGTACGAGTGCTGGTATTCGACGATGAATCGCAGCACCGCGTCGAGCTTGTCGGCGCCCTTGAGCCCCGCGGTCGCCTGGATCAGGCCGCTTTCGAAGACCTGCCGCTCGTAGCTGGAAAACGCCGAGAGCAACTCCTCTTTGGACGCGAACCAACGGTACAGGGTAGGACGCGAAACCCCTGCCTGCGCAGCGACTTCCGACAAACTGAGCTTGGTCTTGCCGTTGCGGCCGAGCACCTCGGCGGTGGCCGCCAAGATCCGCTGACGTGTCGAGGTGTCGGTCTCGGTCGTGTCGGGCTGGGTCATGGCTGACGTCCCGGGCGCTGCCGCACCAGCACCGATTGCTGGATCGCCCCGACGGCGCCCTGCTCATCGAACAGCGTGCCGATTGTCGTTCCAATGCCGTCGGGCCCGTAGCTGGTCTCCGCCCGAATGCCGATCCACTTACCCTCGGGGACGCGGAACACGTGCACGGCGAGATCGGTATTCAGGAAAGTCCACTTGGAGATGTCCAGCTTGCTGCCGATGCCGTTGGCGCAATCGGCCACCGCGAACAGTCGTTCCAGCTGCGTCATCGTTTCGCCGTTGACGAGGTCCACGGTCGGGTTGATCCAGGATTCCCCGGGTCCCGGCGTCAGCGGTTCGGTCAGCCATAGCCACTCCAGGCTGTGCACGTAGTTGCGGTCCCAGTCCAAAGGCTTCATATTGCGGACGCGCGCCTCGGTCCACGGCCGCGGCAGGGCGGCGGCCGCGTGTGCCACGGGCTCGGTGTTCTGCCGCTGTAACCGCCATCCGCTGGCGCGGGCCACCGGCCGGGGCTGCCCATCGGGACCCTGCGCCAGCATCTCGGCGCTGACCAACTCGATCTGCTTGCCGCCGCGTTGCACTTGCGAACCGACCCACAGATCGCCCTCGGACGGCACCCCGCCCAGCAGGTCGATGACGACGCGGGACAGGCGGGTGTCGTCGCGCTGCTCACACCGTTCCAGCGCGCGCACCAGCAACGCCGACACCGGACCCCCGTGCTGGATCGCCGCCGACCAAGTACCACGCGCCATGTCGGTCGCCCTGAACTTTTCGCCCAACGCGTCGGCGTCGTCGATCAGCTCGTAATAGGAATCGGTCACATGTCCCCTCTTCGTCGCGTGTCAGGGCAGGCCAGCACCCGGAGTATCGACCAGCACGGCGTCCAGCTGCGAGAGCCGGGTGCCGACCAGGCGCTTCGGATACGCGTCGGTGCTCGACAGCAGGAACAATGTGCGCCGTTCGGGACCGCCGAGCGCGCAGGCGATGGCGACCCGCGCACCCATGTCGATGCGGTCGGTCACCTCGCCGCCTTCGAGGATCCGCTCGAACTGGTGAGCTAGGGTCATCGACGTCCATACCCCGCCTTCGGCGTCCAGCGCGATACCGTCTGGCGGGCCGTCGAGGCCGTCGGCGAACACGCGGCGGTCGCTGAGCGCACCTTTGTCGTCTCCGTCGGCGATGGCAAACGCGGTCAGCCGCCGGCCGGTCGACTCGGCGACGATCAGCGTCTTGCGGTCCGCGGTGATGATCATCCCGTTGGGAAAGTCGAGGTTTTCGGCCACGACGGTCGCGCTGTCGTCGGGATCGAGGCGAACGATCACGCCGCCCTCACGAGCCTGCGATCCGATATAGGCCCGGCCCACGTCGTCGACGACCATGTCGCCGAGGCTGGCCGGCACGAGGTCGGCTAGATCTGCGACGGTAACGACGGTTTCGCCGTCGTAGCGCAACACCTGCCGATCCTCGGTCGAGGCGATCAGCAGGGACCCGTCCGGCCGGAAGCCCAGGCCGGCCGGCGAGTGCCCGGGCAGCGGCAGCGTCGTCAACACCCCGCTCAGGGTCGAGGTGTGGACAGCTTCACCCAGCATGTCGGAGAACCACAGCAGTCCCTCGAACCAGCGCGGGCCTTCGCCGAAGCAGAACCCGTTGGCCAGCGGCTGGGGGATCATCCGCTCACACCTTTACAAAACACCGCAGAAGTGTCACGCACCGCGGGCGCTGGTGTCAATCTGCCGCGACGGCGAGCTCGCGCGCGACGGCCTCGTGATAAGCGTCGATCCTTAGCCGGGTTGGTGAAGGCGGTCTCGGAAGTGGTCGTCACGATGCCCAATTGTGTTGCCCTCCATGTCTTTGTTAGCCAAGCTTTACAAATCCTGCTCAAAGTGTCACGCTGTGCCGTGAGCTGCTATCGAGAGGTGAAGCGGAGTTGACCACAGAATCTGAGCAGACTGAGTGGACGGTGCAGGGCCTGCTGGATCTGTTTGACGTGCAGGCCGACGGGCAAGACCGGTTCACCGGCGACACCGGAATCGCCGCCGGCGACGAACGGCAGGTGGTGGAAGGCACCCAGGTGCTCGCCCAGGCGATTGTCGCGGTGGCCAAACGATTCCCGGACAAGTCGGTGCGCTCGGCGTACGCCGTGTTCTCCCGTGCCGTTACCGTCGGCCCGCCGATCGAGCTCGTGCTCGACGTGGTGGCCGAGGGCCGGTCTACCGCCACCGCGGTCGTCGCGGTGCACCAGAACGGGCGACGCTGCCTGAGCATCACGGTGCTGGCCGACGTCCCGACGGGCGATGTCATCCGCCACCACCTGCCGCGGCCCGACGTGGCCGCACCGGCCGACGCCAACGTCTCCCCGATGCCGATGATCGGCCGGGAACTGCGACTGGTCGACGTGGTAGACGTGAACAGCCCCGACGAGGTCGGACCGCCCGAGCTGTATGCCTGGCTG